>Ga0181567_10000016_pt1 | contig 117452 bp, 103 predicted proteins | sample 101ome_14_FD_133761 | JGI IMG/M metagenome (GOLD analysis project Ga0181567, IMG submission 133761) | Coastal salt marsh microbial communities from the Groves Creek Marsh, Skidaway Island, Georgia - 101403AT metaG (megahit assembly) | ecosystem: Environmental > Aquatic > Marine > Intertidal...
CCACGATCAGGGGCTACCATAACGCCTTCTGGGGGACAAATAACAGCCAGTTGGAACTGTAGTGATATAGATGGTGATTTGACTTCTTATCAGGTGTATTTAGACACTACAGACGGCTCAACGTTGGTGCAGGAGGTGAATCATCAGTCATCTACCACAGAAGTGCAGCTGGATGTAGCTGCAAACCAGGTTTATTATTGGAAAGTAGTAGCGATAGATGCCAACGGCAACAAAAGTAGCTCTGGTGTCTATACTTTTAGAACGCAGTAAGTTAAGGTCGTTTTTAGTTATCAACACCCGAAATACTATTGATTCAATAGCTCAATAGAGATAATCTTTCTTTAGCTATATTCTTCTATAAGTAACCATCTAAAGACAATGGAGGTTAGGTAGATTTTTAAAGATTAAATACCTTAGATTAACACCATGGCAACCCAACAGCATTGTTTTAAACGACTTGTCCTTTGTATCAGTTTTTTTGTACTGCTGCTCTCTATGCTAGCCTGTGAGCAAACCCCTGAAAAAACCATCAGGCCAGACCTATTGACAGCACTTAGATCATCTTCTTGGTGTATGGAAGAAGCGGGGAGCGAAGAATGTTTTCGTATCGTGGGAAACAAAATGATTGTTTCAGCAAATGGACTTGATAAAAATGTGCTTCAGGTATACCTCACTAAAATTAATGACTCAATTGTCGAAATGTTTTTTGTAGGTCCTGAAAAAAACAAACGATTAATACAACAAATCGCTCCAGACAGTTTAGCCGTTCGAACGAATAAAAAAGGAGCTATCTCCACCCTATATTATCGGTCGAATCGCTAATGGACCGACTAAATTTTTATAAATAGTATTACCTTCCCTGCATGTCACCGCATTATGAAAACCTATTATTGATTGCCGTTGGCTTTTTTGCCGGTATCATCAATACGTTAGCGGGCGGGGGTTCATTGTTTACCCTACCGACCCTTATTTTTTTGGGTTTGCCCCCCAACGTGGCCAATGGGACCAACCGTATCATGATCGTCATTCAATCTTTTTTTGGGACGGTTGGTTATCAAAGTAAAGGGGTAAACACCTATCCCTTTAGCCTATACTTAGGCATCGCCGCCCTATTAGGTGCATTTTTGGGTGCTCAAATCGCTGTGGATATCGACGCTTTGCTTTTTAAACGTATTTTGGCCATCATCATGATCGTGGTGGTGACCTTGATTGTGGTCAAGCCAAAAAGTAGTACCCATAATTTGACCGAACGCCTAACAGGCAAATATTTGTTTTTTGGGATAGTAGGTTTTTTTGTCATCGGTATCTATGGAGGGTTTATCAACGCCGGTGTCGGTTTTGTAATTATGATTTTCCTGCATCAGGTCAACCGGATGTCTTTGGTACGCACCAACGCCACCAAAGTAGCCTTGGTCATGATTTATTCCATTGGAGCTTTAGTGTTATTCGCCTACTACGGCAAGGTGGACTGGGTCAAAGGGTTGTGGATGGCCTTGGGCAGTAGTTTTGGAGCCTGGTGGACCAGCCGCTGGTCGGTGGCCAAAGGCGACCGCATCATCAAAATCGCCATGGTGGTGATGGTCAGTATAATGGCTGTTAAACTTTGGTTTTTTGACTAAGGGTCAAAAGCGAATATGGCTCTCTATTTCGATTCCATAGCCGGTGAGTCCAATCCGTGGAAGTTGGGTAGAATTACTAATGACTTTCAGCTTACTGATTTGCAAATCATGTAGAATCTGTGCCCCGATACCAAAATCACGTATATCCATCCGCATAGGAGGTGAGCTGGTTAGGTTCCCTTCTTCTTGTAGGTGTTTTAGCTCTTCGATGCGGGCCAGTAAATTTTCGGAAGCTTGTTGCTGATTGATAAACAATACCGCTCCTTTGCCTTCTTTTTTGATTAAATCAAAAATTTTCTCCAAGTTGTAATCCGTTCCGCCGGTTAATAAGCCCAATATATCATTGTGAATACGGGTAGAGTTTATCCGGGTCAAGACAGGTTCATCCGGTTGCCAGTCTCCCAAACTCAGGGCCAGGTGTACTTGTCCATTGGTAGTTTGCTGGTAGGCACGTAGCCTAAACTCACCAAAACGGGTAGCAATTGTGGCATCACTTTTTTTGACAATCAAACTGTCATGTTGCATCCGGTAGGCGACCAAATCTTCGATGGTGACCAATTTGAGGTTAAATTTTTGCGCGACCTTGGCCAATTCAGGAAGTCGGGCCATCGATCCATCTTCGTTCATGATTTCTACGATGACTCCGGCAGGATATTTTCCGGCCAAACGTGCAAAATCAATCGCAGCTTCGGTATGACCAGTACGGCGTAAAACCCCACCTTCTTTGGCGATTAAGGGAAAAATATGTCCTGGCCGTGAGAGTTGGTAGGGGTTAGTCTCTTTTTGGGTGAGAGCCTGTATGGTTTTACAGCGGTCTTGGGCCGAGATACCGGTGGTAACGCCATTGCCTTTCAAATCCACAGAAACGGTAAAGGCCGTTTCCATGGGATCGGTATTGTTGGAAACCATCGGGGCCAAATCGAGTTCTTGGCATCTTTTTTCGGTCAAGGGGGTACAAATTAACCCACGGCCATGTGTTGCCATAAAATTAACGAGCTCGGGTGTGATGCTTTCTGCAGCAGCGATAAAATCACCTTCGTTTTCCCGGTTTTCATCGTCAACGACTATAATTACTTCTCCACGTTTGATGGCGGCTATGGCATCCGGTATGGTATCAAATTTTACCTTCATAGGACTTTTTTCTTTGTTTTAATAAGGGTGATTTTTTTTACAAAATCAACCATGGGCACCCACAAGACGTCTATATTGACAAAGCCTTTGTCGTTGGTAGCACGTCGGGTGAGGTACAGGGCCAAAGGAGCCATGATTAACGTGGCGGTCCAGCTGGCCAGTGTAGGGGGGATACTGTTGTCCTCTGCAGCGTTTTTGGCAAACAGGCCTATGTAGTGATAGGTCAGAAAAATAAGCACCGCCAAGACTAGGGGTAAACCCAAACCGCCCTTGCGTATAATGGCCCCTAGGGAAGCCCCAATCAAAAACAACATTAGCGAGGCAAAAGTAAGCACGTACTTATCGTCTCGGGTGATTTTATGTAGGTTGATTAATTTCTGCAGAATAAAAAATGTTCGCTTTTTATTGTCCAAATCGCGTATGTCCTTTCGGATATCTGCCAACGCCCCTTGGATAACGTCAAAATACTGCCAGGTCTGATCGACTTTTATAAATTGTAATACGTTGGCCTTTAGGGCGCTATCCAAGGCAAGGCTATCATTTTCGAGGGTGGGTAAATCCCGAAAAGCACTTTCTTTATTAAAATTTTCACTAAAAACCGCCCGGTCTTCGTCATAGGTGATTTGCAGGGTATCGATGCTTTGATTGAGTTGATCGATTCGCTGCATACGAAAGGTGCTGGTGTAATTTTCTTCGGTTAAATCGACATTGTTAAACTGTGACAAATCGATGTTCATTGTGTATTGTTCAAAGGCAACTTTGGTATGGGGATGTTTGAGCTGTTCCTTGGGTTTGTCCGGCCGAACTTCTTCATAGCGGTGCCCATCGTATAACACCATCTGCAACATAGCATCTGAAGTTTCGCTTTTAAGCTCACCGGTTTTGGCCTTAATCACAATGGTGTTGCGTTGATCGTTTGTTTTTTCGTGAATAATGATGTCTTCCAAAAATCGGTCGTTGTCGCCGTACTTTCGGTTGACCTTAATGTTGATTTCTCCCAAATCGTTAAACATCCCTTCACGTATGGCTAATGCAGGCTTGAGCTTGGCAAGGTTTTTACGCAGGTTATAAGATTTGAGTTCGCCATAGGGAATCACGTGGTTGGAAAAATAAAACGAACCAATTCCCAAAAAAACATGAAAAATGACCAAACCCACCATAGCACGCTGGAGGGAGATGCCTGAGGATTTCATGGCGGCGAATTCATAATTTTCGGCCAGGGTTCCATAGGTCATAAGGGCGGCCAATAAGACCGACAGGGGTAAAACCAGGGGGACAAGTTTTGGCGAAAAGTAAATCAAAAAACGAAAAATAATCACCAAGTCCAATCCTTTGCCGGCCAACTCATCGACATAAAGCCAAAAGGTTTGTACCACAAAAATCAGCATGCAGATGGCAAATACAGCAATGAGCCGTTGCAAATAACTCGTCAATATATAACGGTCGATGATTTTCATCCTATTGGTTTATATAAAAGTCGGGATAGCGTGAAGCATCAAAAACAAACAATCCTGGGGCGAGGGTTTTGTTTTTTTGAAAATTGTCAATTGTGAGGGTCGTTCGGGTTCCGTTGTTGCCAATTTCTATGATGCGGTAGATCTCTGAGGTGTTTACAGCGATGCCCAACAACAAATAATCGATACCAGTATCGGTTGCCTGCGGGGTCAATTTGACAAATTGGATGGGCTTACCCATTACCTTTTGCAAGATATCCATTTGGAAATCATAGCCCTCTTGATAAAAATTGAGGAGTGCAGTTGGGTTAAAACCCAAATCGTCTTCTGCCGCCCCTTCAGTAATTGTAATTTCTTCGTTTTCGGGGATAATGGTGTATTTTTTTTGTCCGTCAAAGAGTTGGGTAGCCTCTGGGATTTCCAGTAAAAACTTTTCCTTTTCTACGGTAACCTTTCCGTTGGTTTCTTGCCGAATTTGCTCTTTTTGATTTTCTAGAACATAGGTAAAATCAAATTGCATATTGTCATAAGCAGCCATTTGGGTAGCCGTTTTATCGAGTAGTCGTTTGGCCTGATCCGAAGACTGCGCTTGCCCGAGCTGAGTAAGTAGAATTACCAAAAAGAATAATTTCCGCATGGTTTTAATTTTCAGCATTTAATAATTGTTCGAGTGCATGGAGGTCTGATATCAGTACCTGCCGTGCTTTACTGCCCTCAAAGGGGCCAACGATTCCTGCGGCTTCCATCTGGTCAATGATGCGTCCTGCACGGTTATAGCCCAGTTTGAGTTTTCGTTGGAGTAGGGATGCTGAACCTTGTTGAGCGGTCACGATGACCTCGGCAGCTTCACGAAACAGTGCATCCCGTTCGGAGGGGTCGATGTCCAAATTACCGCTTTCCCCTTCCCCAACATATTCGGGAAGCTGATGGGCTTGAGCATAGCCTTTTTGCGCTCCGATAAACTCAGCGATTTTGTCCACTTCAGGTGTATCTACAAACGCACATTGGATACGCGTTAAATCATTTCCTTGGGTGTATAATAGATCGCCACGCCCGATCAATTGGTCGGCACCTCCGCTGTCGAGTATGGTGCGTGAATCAATTTTAGATGTAACCCTAAAAGCAATTCGGGCCGGGAAATTGGCTTTGATGATCCCGGTAATCACATTGACTGAGGGTCGTTGGGTAGCAATGATTAAATGAATACCCACTGCACGCGCCAATTGCGCCAGTCGGGCGATGGGTGTTTCGACTTCTTTTCCGGCGGTCATGATCAAATCGGCAAATTCATCTATGACCAATACGATATAGGGCAGGTAATCGTGTCCGTCGTTGGGGTTTAATTTCCGCTCCTTAAATTTTTTGTTGTACTCTTTAAGGTTTCTACACAAAGCATTTTTAAGCAAATCATAGCGATTGTCCATCTCAATACATAAGGAGTTAAGTGTATTGATCACCTTTGCGGTATCGGTGATGATAGCTTCTTCGGTATCGGGTAATTTGGCCAGGTAGTGGCGTTCGATTTTGTTATAGATGGTGAGTTCTACCTTTTTGGGGTCGATTAAAACAAACTTTACTTCGGCGGGATGTTTTTTATAGAGCAGGGAAGTGAGCACAACATTGAGTCCTACCGACTTTCCTTGTCCGGTAGCTCCGGCCATAAGCAGATGTGGCATCTTGGTCAGGTCAACGACAAAGGTTTCATTGCTGATCGTTTTTCCTAGGGCTATTGGCAGTTCCATTTCTGCTTTTTGAAACTTGGGTGAAGCAATCACCGACCGCATAGAGACGATGGTAGCCGATTGATTGGGCACTTCGATACCGATGGTTCCTTTGCCGGGTATGGGAGCGATAATCCGTATGCCCAGAGCAGATAAGGATAGGGCAATATCGTCTTCTAGATTTTTAATTTTTGAAATCCGAATACCGGCATCGGGAACGATTTCATATAGGGTGACCGTGGGTCCGATGGTGGCTTTGATTTGGGCAATACCGATGTTGTAATTTTTAAGGGTATTGACGATTTTGGTTTTGTTTTGTTCGAGCTCCTCTTGGTTGATGGTGATGCTTCCTTCGCCATAATCTTTCAGCAAGTCTAGGGTAGGGAAGCGGTATTTACTCAGTTCGAGTTTGGGGTCAAAAAAGCCATGTTTTTCGACCAGTTCTTGGGCGAGATTACTGTCCAAGCTTTCTTCTTTTTCGGCGGTATTTACTTCGATGGCAATGTCGTCTTGTGAGGGAGTGTTTTCCAAAGACGGCGTTACCGTTAAAACGTCCTCTTCCGGTGTTTCTTCATCCAAAGTAATTTCATCTTCAGTTGGGGTCGTGCTCAGCGGTACTTCGGTTGAGGAGTTTTCTTCAACGCTTTCATCCATAGTTGGAATTTCATCGGCTGAAGCGGATTTAAAGCGTTGGTAAACCGCTTCCGGGGTTATTTTCCATTGTAATACCAAAACGCATAACAGCACAAAAAGCAAAAGCGACAGTATGCCCCATTGACCAATATAGATGTCTAAGCTGTTAAAAAGCTCAAAGCCCAGTGTACCACTGAATACTGCGCTTTGCGTTGCAAAAAAACCAAAAGCCAAACTTAACCACAGCATATAGACCATGCCCCAGGCCCACTGTTCAATCAGCCGTGTTTTAAAGCGATTAAAAAATAGGGCCAAGCCCGTATAGCTTATAAGCAGTGCCATGATGTATGCACTGATACCGACACCTTGGGCAATCATTTGATGGCTAATCCAAGCCCCCAGCTTACGTACCATATTTTTAGTAGCGACTTGGTCATCACCCCATTGCCCTAGCGTGCTTTGATCGGCTTTCCAGTGAAACAAGTAGGAGGTAAAGGCCACCAACAAAAGCACTCCTAATAATAGCAAAAAGCTACCGAAAAGGATTTGACGCTGACGGCGTTTATGTGCTAGATGAGGATCTGTGGCAGCAGTTGCTTTCTTTTTGGCCATGGACGTTGGTTGTCTCCTACAAAAGTACAAATTCGCAGGAACTTTGTGGGTATAAAATCAAGTCGAGCTTACTGTTCATTTAGGGCTATAATTCAATTTAAAAAAAGTATAGTGATTTGACTGATCAAGCACTTTTTGCTTCTTGAAGCATCCGTATTTTAATTTTAAATGCCGCAAAAATCAAGGTCATCAATGGGCTTAGCCAATTGAAAATTGCAAAGGCAAAATATTCGGCTACACCTACGCCCAATACACCCGACTGGTAGGCACCACAGGTGTTCCAGGGAATTAAAACCGAGGTAACCGTTCCCGAATCTTCCAGGGTTCTACTTAAGTTTTCAGGAGCCAAATTCCGGTCCTTATAGGCCTTGGCAAACATCTTTCCGGGGATGACGATGGCCAAATATTGATCTGAAGCTGTCAGATTGATGGCCAAACAAGAAGCCACGGTACTGGCAAACAACTGAAAAGTGTTTTTAGCCCAATTCAACAAAGCGTTACTAATGGCTTGTAGGGCACCGATAGACTCCATGATACCCCCAAAAACCATCGCACAAAGGATTAACCAAATGGTTCCTAGCATGCCCTGCATACCACCCGAGGTAAACAAATCATTGAGTAATGGATTACTGGTCGGGACTTCGGTAGCCACGGTAATCGCATTAAGAATACCTTTATACATGGCTGCTGAGGACTGCACGGCTTCCTGACTCATTAAAAATACCACCTGCGGTTGAAACAGCACAGCAAAAAGTGCGCCCAAAAGGGTTCCTATAAAAAGGGCCACCAGTGGAGGACGTTTTTGTATAATCAAACCAATTACAACCAATGGTACCAAAAACAACCACCCGTTAATGTTAAAGCGTTCTTCTATGGCGGTTAACAGCGAACCCAAATCAGCTTGAGCCGTGGTTTCTTGAAAAACACCGATAAAACTAAAGACCACCAAGGTGATTAAAATACTGGGGATGGTCGTGTTGGTCATATAACGAATATGGGTAAATAAGTCGGTACCCGCCATGGCCGGAGCCAAGTTGGTGGTGTCGCTCAGTGGAGACAGCTTGTCTCCAAAATAGGCCCCGGAAATCACCGCCCCGGCAACCATACCCACATCCAAGCCCATCGCTTTACCAATACCAATCAGCGCAATACCTCCGGTAGCTGAAGTAGTCCAGCTACTGCCGGTCGCTACCGAAATGATGGAACAAATCACTATGCAGGCCGGTAAAAACACCGCCGGATGAATGATTTGTAGTCCATAATAAATCATGGCCGGGATGATACCACTGGCCAACCAAGTACCGGCTAGCGCCCCCACAAAAAGCAAAATCAACAAAGCTCCGGTAACCGATTGTACGTTTTCGGCTACTTTTTCGATCATCACGCGGTGTCCTATTTTATGGCGATAGCCTACCAAAGCAGCGGTAGCGGCACCAATTAATAGAATAAACTGATTGGAACCACTTAAGGAATCGTCACCAAAAACGGATACATTAAAGGCCAACAAGGCCACCAAAAGCACCACAGGAACCAGGGCTGCAGTCAATGAAAGTGAGGGGGAGTTGTTTTTCATGAATCGTAAAGGGCTTTAGGGTTTGTGCTTTTACAAGGATACTAATTTATTTGCAATTATAGTGGCTGTGGTTTCTTGCCCTCAAAACATTTTGTAATTTTGGGGGGTTATTTAGAACAAACCTTATGGAAAAATATGATGTTGTAGTGATCGGATCTGGTCCGGGCGGATATGTCGCCGCAATTCGTTGCGCTCAATTGGGCATGAAAACAGCCCTAATCGAAAAATACCCCACCTTGGGCGGTACCTGCCTTAATGTGGGTTGCATCCCTTCCAAATCCCTCTTGGATTCGTCTCACCATTTTGACGATGCGCTAAAGCATTTTGACGAACACGGTATAGAAATTTCGGGGGAGGTCAAAGTAAATCTCGAAAAGATGGTTGCCCGTAAGGCCAAGGTTGTGGAGCAGACTACCAAAGGGATTGATTTTTTGATGGAAAAAAATAAAATCACCGTATATACCGGAGTGGGCAGTTTTAAAAGTGCCACTCAACTTTTGATTCAAGGAGAAAAGGAAACCACGATTGAAGCGCAAAACACCATCATTGCGACCGGTTCCAAACCGGCGGTTTTGCCCTTTATCACCCTTGATAAAGCACGTATCATTACTTCTACAGAAGCTCTGAGTTTAAAAGAAGTTCCTCAACACCTAGTCGTCATTGGTGGAGGAGTGATTGGTTTAGAACTCGGACAGGTGTATCGTAGGCTTGGTGCCGATGTGTCGGTGGTCGAATATGCCGACCGTATTACGCCAACAATGGATGCAGCGGTTTCTAGAGAATTGACCAAGGTGCTAAAAAAGCAAGGAGTTAAATTTTATTTGTCACATCAGGTTCATCAAGTCGATCGAAAAGATAAGCAGGTAAGCGTTCTGGCCAAAGATGCCAAAGGAAATGAAATAACTTTGGAAGGCGATTATTGTTTGGTTTCTGTAGGCCGTCAGCCCTATACCGCTGGATTGAATGCTGAAGCAGCCGGAGTTAAGCTCACGGAGCGGGGTCAGATTGCAGTAAACGATCATCTACAAACCAATATCCCACATATTTATGCGATTGGAGATGTAGTCCGAGGGGCGATGTTGGCCCACAAAGCCGAAGAAGAGGGGGTTATGGCGGCCGAAATTATAGCCGGCCAAAAACCGCATATCGATTATAATTTAATTCCCAACGTGATATACACTTGGCCCGAAGTAGCCAGTGTCGGTCAAACCGAAGAACAGCTAAAGGCTGCAGGTACGGCCTATAAAAGTGGGCAATTTCCCATGCGTGCATTGGGACGTGCGCGAGCCAGTATGGATACTGATGGTTTTGTCAAAATCTTAGCCGATCAGCAAACCGATGAGATTTTGGGAGTACATATCGTAGGAGCACGGGCTGCAGATTTGATTGCTGAGGGCGTTACTGCCATGGAATTTAGAGCTTCGGCCGAAGACCTCTCCAGGATGAGTCATTCACATCCGACCTATGCCGAGGCGATCAAAGAAGCGGCTTTGGCGGCTACCGAAAATCGTCCGTTGCATATCTAACGCTTTTACCAGAGTAGGCTGTCCATTTTTTGGGTGAGGGCCTCCAAGGCTAGATTCCCCCGGCTACCCAAATGCGTATGCGGTACATCGCGGTTGGGAGTATAGGCCCCAGTTTCGATCATTTTTTTCATTTTGCCATACGCTTCCCGAAAGGGCATGCCCTCTTGAACCCATTCTTCTAGGGTATCCACGCTAAATAACAAATCATATTTTTGATCGGCCAACAGGTTTTTTTTTAAAAAATAGCTTTTTGTAACAAATTATCCTTCTGATTAAGAATTAGTTACTTTTGTACTGTGAAGAAAAAAACTGCACTATCCTTGGTTTTTCCCGCTGCTTGCCCACCCGACAGCAAGTTTCTATTAGCATTGAGTGGAGGGGTCGATAGCATGGTTTTGGCCCATAGGCTAGTTGAACTAGGGGTTGATTTTGCGGTTGCCCATTGTAATTTTCAATTGCGGGATACGGCGAGTCATCAGGATGAAGCTTTTGTTAAGCAATGGGCGGATAATCAGAGGGTTCGTTGTTTTAGTGTCCAATTGGCTACTAATACCTATGCTGACCAGCACCATCTTTCAATCCAAATGGCAGCACGTGCCCTTCGTTATCAATGGTTTGATCACCTTTGTAACCTATATGGTTTTGACTATGTACTGACTGCCCACCATATGGACGACCAATTGGAGACTTTTTTGATCAATAGTTTTCGGGGAACCGGACTAAAGGGTCTTTTGGGTATTCCTGCCCAGCACAAAAATTACATTCGACCGATGTTGCACCTGACCAAAGCCGAAGTGGTCAATTATGCAAACCAAAAGCAGTTGCTTTGGCGGGAAGATGCCTCAAACCAATCAAATCACTACCTTCGAAATCACCTTCGTAACCGGGCAATTCCCCCCTTACTTGAAGCGGTTGCCCCCCATGGACGAGAAGATTTTTCTACTACCTTAAGTCACCTAGAAAGCACCCAAGAATTTGTGGATTTGTTTTTTGAGGGTTGGAAAAAAGATCATTTTATTCAACATACGAAAGGTCAATCGATTTCACTCTCAGCACTTTCCGTTTTAGAGTCATTAGATTTTTGTTTGCACCAACTCTTTGCTGCCTATGGATTTGAGGCCAAAGAAGTGGCTAAACTGCTCAAGGCCGAATCGGGAAAAAGCATGACTTCGGCTACCCATCAGTTGATGCGTGAACGAGATCATCTATTGCTTATATACTTAACAAAAAATGTTGCTGATGTTTCTTATACCATTCCAAAAGAGGTATCAGAACTCACCGAACCCATCCATTTACGTTTAGAAGCAGTACAGGACAAAAATAGCTTGAGCCTTAAAAACAACCAGATTTTGTTAGATGGCGATACCTTAAGATTTCCATTGGTACTTCGTAAATGGCAAAAAGGTGATTTTTTTTACCCCACGGGTATGCAAGGAAAAAAGCGAATTAGTAAATATTTTAAAGATCAAAAATACACTACCTTAGCCAAGGCAAATCAATGGTTGCTTACGTCAAACGGCCAAGTCGTTTGGGTCGTGGGGCAGCGTTGTGACCGCCGTTTTACGGCAAAAGAAAAAACCACCCAAAAACTTCTAATAAGCGTTTTAGAATGAAAAAATACCTACTTCTCTTTTTCTTCCTTCCTTTTGTTGTCTTAGGGCAAATCAACCCTGTAAAATGGGCCACCCATTGGGAGGATTTGGGCAACAATGAATATATACTGTATTTTGAAGCCAGCATTGATGCCAAATGGCATTTGTATTCGCAGTTTACCCCCGATGGAGGTGCGTTACCCACTGTTTTTGTCTTTGAAGAAAATTCGGCTTATCGATTGATTGATACGGTCGAAGAAAGTATTGCTGTAAATGCCTACGACCCAGTTTTTGAAATGAACCAGCTCTATTTTGAGGGGTCAGCCACATTCAAACAAAAAATAAAGATTGAAACAAACGAACCGTTATTGGTTAGCGGGGAAATCGAATACCAGGCCTGTGATGACAAGCTTTGCATTTTTAGAACAGAGCCGTTTCGTTTTTCATTCAATGGGTTGGTCGAAGTTCAACAAGACGCAGATGCTGCTAGTACAGCTAAACAAAAGGCGTTGCAATTGCCCTTAAAAAACCCTGAATTGTTGGAAAGTGAAACGACAAATCGAGCGGGTGGTGATTTTTATACGATTTTTTTGTTGGGTCTTTTGGGTGGAATACTGGCCTTATTAACGCCCTGCGTTTTCCCGATGATTCCCTTAACGGTGTCCTATTTTGTCAAGCAATCTGCCTCTAAAGCCCGGGGAACGCGTTTGGCTTTTCTCTATGGTTTTTTTATCGTGTTGATTTACGTTGCGTTAAGTTTACCCTTTCATTTTTTGGAAGGCCTTAACCCACAGTTGCTCAATACCCTAGCCACCAACGTGCTACTCAATTTCATCCTTTTTGTTGTTTTTGTCTTTTTTGCTTTTTCCTTTTTCGGTTATTATGAACTTACCCTACCCAGTAGTTGGAGTTCGCAAACCGATGCTGCCTCTCAATGGCAGGGGGTTGTTGGTGTCTTTTTTATGGCCTTGACCTTGGCAGTGGTTTCGTTTTCCTGTACAGGCCCAATATTGGGATCACTTTTGGCGGGTTCATTGACCAATACCCAAGGTGCGATGCAGCTTTCGATGGGGATGCTGGGATTTGGTGTAGCGCTTGCCTTGCCGTTTGTCTTATTCGCTCTGTTTCCCAAGAGCTTGGATCGTCTTCCCAAGTCAGGTGGTTGGATGACACAATTGAAAGTAGTTTTGGGATTTTTGGAGTTAGCCCTAGCGCTTAAATTTTTGTCCAATGCCGATCTGATTGGGGACTGGGGGGTGCTTAAGCGGGAATTATTTGTTGGGCTATGGCTGTTATTATCGCTTTTACTGACCCTATATCTCTTTGGAGTATTTACTTTTCCACATGAAATAAAATCACCCCTAGCCAGCGGTCGAAAAGTAGCTGGGCTCATCGCCCTTGTCTTTACGGCCTATCTGGCACAGGGATTGGTTACCAAACAAAATACCCTAAAGCTTTTGAGTGGTTTTCCGCCCCCTGAGTTTTATAGTTTTCGGGCGACCACAAGTGACTGCCCCCTCAATCTAGATTGTTATAAAGATTATGAGACAGGACTGGAAGTTGCCCTTGAGACGCAAAAACCATTGTTGTTGGACTTTACAGGCTGGGCTTGTGTAAACTGCCGTAAAATGGAAGAAAACGTATGGTCCGATCCAACGGTATATCCTTTATTAAAAGAAAAGGTGGTATTGGTGTCTTTGTATGTCGATGACCGAAAACCTCTAACATCCGACGAACAATTTAAGTTTCAACAAGCCAACGGTACCTTACTCAACATCAATACAGTGGGCAAGAAGTGGGCGAGTTTTCAATTACTCAATTTTAAAACCGCTTCACAGCCCTATTATGTACTAATGACGCCCGATGGGCAATTGCTCAATACTCCCATTCAATACAGCAATACAGCAGAATTTTTGGCCTGGCTGGAAACCGGACTACAATCTGTAGATTAACCGTTGCTCTAGGGCACCCTATATCCAATAAGTTTTTTAAATTGGGGTACCCAAACTTTAGTCCATGTTAGTATCGACCTATGGCAGTGCTGTTTTTGGCATAGCCGCCCATACCATTACCATCGAAGTCAATATCACCAAAGGTGTAGGGTATCATTTGGTGGGTTTACCGGATAATGCCGTCAAAGAAAGCAATTACCGTATAGCCTCGGCCTTGGCCAATATTGGCTATAAATTACCCGGTAAAAAAATCACCATCAATTTGGCTCCGGCCGATTTGCGTAAAGAGGGATCGGCCTATGACTTGCCTATCGCTCTTGGGATTTTAGTAGCTTCCAGACAAATTGAAGCCCCGCAATTGTCCGACTATATGATCATGGGCGAATTGGCGTTGGATGGGGCTATCCGTCCTATAAAAGGCGCTTTACCCATAGCGATACAAGCCCGTGCAGAAGGGTATAAAGGATATTTTCTCCCCAAAGAAAACGCTACAGAAGCCGCCATAGTCAATCAATTGGAGGTTTATGGTGTCGAACACCTGCAAGAACTGATTGATTTTTTTACGAAAAAAAATCAATCGATCCTGTTGTGGTGGATACCCGTAAAGAATTTGAAGATCAAAAAGAGGACAATACACTGGATTATAGCGATGTCAAAGGACAAGAAGGGGTGAAACGTTGTATGGAAATCGTCGCGGCAGGGGGGCATAATATTATTTTGATTGGCCCACCAGGATCAGGTAAAACCATGTTGGCCAAACGAATTCCTACCATTTTGCCCCCTATGAATTTAAACGAAGCTTTAGAAACCACCAAAATTCATTCGGTATTAGGGCGTAGTGATTTTTCAGGTTTGGTCAAACAGCGACCCTTTCGTGCACCACACCATACCATATCCGACGTAGCCTTGGTTGGTGGAGGAAGTTATCCCCAACCGGGTGAAAAATCTTTAGCCCATAACGGAGTGCTTTTTTTGGATGAATTGCCTGAGTTTAAACGTAGTGTGTTGGAAGTTTTACGGCAACCCCTCGAAGACCGAGCAGTAACCCTGTCTAGGGCCAAATACACCATAACCTATCCGGCTTCATTTATGTTTGTGGCGAGCATGAATCCTAGTCCATCAGGTTTTTTTAATGAAGGAAAAGCAGCTCGTCATTCGGCCTTTGAAATGGAACGTTATCTTTCACGGATTTCAGGTCCACTGCTGGACCGAATCGATATGCATATCGAAGTAAATCCAGTCGCGTTTACCAAGATCATCGATCATAAGGACACCACTTCCTCAGCCGAAATCCGACAAAGGGTGGTGGCTGCTCGACACTTACAAACAAAGCGTTTTAGCCATACTTCCTTGCATTATAACGCCCAAATGGGACCTCGACAACTTCGGAAGTATTGTAAATTGGATGAGGCATCTAAAAAACTTCTGGAAAAAGCAATGGATAAACTAGGGCTTTCGGCACGGGCCTATGACCGTATTCTTAAGGTAGCACGTACCATGGCCGATTTGGAGGCTTTGGAAAGTATTCAAAGTACACACATAGCCGAAGCCATTCAATACCGTAGTCTAGACCGAGAAGGTTGGCTGGGCTAGGGGGTGATGATTTGATTTTTCACCAAAAAAGCATTCAACAGCTCAGGGCTTTTAAAGTGATGTCCTTGGATGCCTAGAGCCTCTGCGGCCTTGACATTACGGAGGTTATCGTCAATAAAAAGGGACTCTTCAGCGATAAGATCAAAGCGTTCTAAGGTGGTTTGATAAATCTCCGGAAAAGGCTTACGGGTTTGTTCTTCACCGGAGACTACTATACCTTCAAACCAGTGTAAAAAATCAAAGCGTTGCAAGGCGAAGGGAAAGGTTTCATGGCTCCAGTTGGTCAGCGCGACTACCCGGTAGCGGGGATTGTCGATCAGTAGTTTTAGCAGTGAAACAGTTTCGTTGATTGGCCCACCGAGCATTTCTTCCCAACGGCCGTAATACATCCGTATCCAGTCCTCATACTGCGGGAATAGCGCTACTCGGTCTTCTGTAGCTTGAGCTAAGGAGTAGCCTGCATCTTGGTTTTCATTCCAGTCAAACGTGCAGATTTCATCAAAAAACCACTGCATCTTTTTGCGATCGCCTTTAAAAACCTCCAAATAAACGTATTCAGGGCTCCAGTCGATTAAGACTCCACCCAAATCAAAAATGATGTTTTTAATTTCCATAGGTTCAATTATTCATCGTCCTTTTTTTGCCCCATCAACATCAAATAACCTTTTAAAAAAGCGTCGATTTGACCGTTCATCACACTTTCTACATCGGCAGTTTCGGTTTGCGAACGCACGTCTTTGACCAGTTTATAGGGGTGCATGACATAGTTGCGTATTTGTGAGCCCCACTCAATTTTCATTTTATCCGCTTCGATCGCATCCCGGGCGGCCATTTTCTTTTGCAATTCAATTTCATACAACTGGGATTTAAGCAATTGCATGGCTTTGTTTTTATTTTCCAATTGCGAACGGGTTTCCGAATTTTCGATCATGATCCCGGTAGGTTGATGTCGAAGTCTAACAGCGGTTTCTACTTTGTTGACATTTTGCCCTCCGGCGCCACTGGCGCGCATGGTTTCCCAGCTGATATCAGCGGGATTAACAACAATTTCGATGCTTTCATCGACCAAGGGATATACATAGACCGAGGCAAAAGAGGTGTGTCGTTTGGCGTTGGAATCAAAGGGCGAAATCCGCACCAATCGATGAACACCATTTTCACCTTTAAGCCAACCAAACGCAAATTCGCCCTCGATTTCTAAGGTAACGGTTTTTATGCCGGCCACGTCTCCGGGCTGATGATTGAGTTCCCGTACTTTAAAGCCGTTTTTTTCGCTCCACATCAAATACATCCGCATCAGCATCTGCGCCCAGTCACAACTTTCAGTTCCTCCGGCGCCAGCAGTGATTTGAAGGACAGCACTCAGGCTATCGCCTTCGTCCGAAAGCATGTTTTTAAACTCTAGGTCTTCAAAAAGGGTTTCTATGGTTTCGTGTAGGGCATCCACTTCATCGGTGGTGGCTTCACCGGCCTTTTGAAATTCCAGCAAAACCTCTAAATCACCCACAGCAGTAGCAAGTGTCTCGTATTCATCAATCCATTTTTGGATACTGCGCAATTGCTTCATGTTCATTTCGGCCACCTGCGGGTGATCCCAAAAGTCCGGAGCAAGTGTTTTTTCTTCTTGGTTGGTGGCTTCTATTTTTTTGGCATCAATGTCAAAGATACCTCCTCAACGCACCGAGGCGTTCAATAAGCGCTTTGTATTGTTCGTGGCTTATCATAAAAATTGTTTTCATAAAAATACGCTTTTCGGGAGCTGGATATTCGGGATGTCCTAATTTTTTTTAGCTTTAGTAAAAATCTATCATCCAATGAAATTTTATACCCTTCCTAAACTGTTAACCCTTCTCTTTGTCAGCCAACTTTCGGTTGGATTTTCAAATTTAAAAACAAATCCATATACAATTGAAATACTAGGAGATAGTTCAGTTGACTTTAAAGGATACTTTAATTTTAAATATCTACCCGAAAAAGGCCAAATTCATTTAGAAATTGCCGAATTAGACAAAGAATTTTTATATGTAAACAGCCTGAGCAAAGGGATTGGAAACAACGACATTGGATTGGACCGTGGGCAGTTGGGAAATGAACGCATCGTCTATTTTAAACGTGCGGGAAACAAGATTTTGATGATTCAACCCAACTACAAATATCGCTCTAGTTCTTCCAACGCCCTTGAAAAACGCTCGATTGAAGAGGCTTTTGCCAAATCGGTTTTGTTTGGTTTTCCCATTGCCGCCGAAAAAAACGGTGTTATTACGATCGACTTGACCCCCTTTTTGATGCAGGATGCCCACGGTGTGTCGCAACGCCTGGAACGGTCCAAACAAGGGAATTACCGGGTTGATACTTCGCGTTCTGCGATTTCCTTAGACCGTACCCGTGCCTTTCCACAAAATGTAGAGTTTGATGTTATGCTCACCTTTACCGGTCAAGCCAAAGGACGTTTGATTCAGTCCGTTACTCCAACACCCGATGCCGTTACCGTGCATCAGCATCATTCTTTTGTGGCCTTGCCGGACGACAAATACACCCCAAGACGCTTTGACCCACGGAGCGGAGGTATTGGATTTCGTTTTTACGACTATACCACGCCCGTAAGTGAAAGCACCTTACAAGAATATATCATCCGCCATCGTTTGGAGAAAAAAGACCCAACTGCCGCCCTTAGCGAAGCCGTTGAACCCATTGTCTATTATTTGGATAACGGAACACCCGAACCCGTTCGTTCGGCCTTACTTGAAGGTGGTCGTTGGTGGAACCAGGCCTTTGAAGCCGCTGGTTATAAAGATGCCTTTCAGGTAAAAATTCTACCGGCCGATGCAGACCCCCTGGATGTGCGGTATAACGTGATTCAGTGGGTGCATCGTTCGACCCGAGGATGGAGTTATGGGGCCAGTGTGGTCGATCCTCGAACCGGTGAAATCATCAAAGGACATGTGAGTTTGGGGAGCCTCCGTATTCGCCAAGACTATATGATTGCCCTAGGCCTTACCCAAGACCCTTTTAAGGGTGAAGCCCAACAAAATGAAGCGGCTTTACAAATGGCCCTGGCACGTATTCGTCAACTGTCGGCCCATGAAATTGGGCATACCTTAGGTTTTGCGCACAATTTTGCCGCCAGTGCCAAAAATCGGGCCTCGGTCATGGATTATCCGCACCCCACGCTGAGTTTGGAAAACGATCAAATTTCGTATGCCAACGCCTATGATACGGGGATTGGCGATTGGGACAAAATAAGTGTGGCCTACAGCTACAGTGATTTTCCCCAAGGGGTGGATGAAAATCAAGCGCTGACCAATCTTTTGGAGAATAGTGCACGGGACGGATTTCGCTTTATCTCCGATAGCGATGCACGTCCTCTAGGAGGAGCCCATCCCATTGCCCATCTTTGGGACAACGGAGCGGACCCTACCACCGAACTCGAATTACTGATGCGTATCCGTAAAAAAGCACTAAACAACCTCTCATTGGCCCATTTGAGAACCAACGAAACCTACACTCAGTTGGAAGATCGTATGGTACCACTATATTTACTGCATCGCTATCAGGTGGAAGCAGTGGTAAAGTTAATCGGTGGTGTGGATTATGATTATGCGGTTAAAGGAGGAATCAGTTATACTACCAAGGCGGTGCCTGCCCAACAACAAAAGCATGCCGTACAGGCGTTGATTAATACCTTACAGCCCGATGCGTTGATGCTGCCCCAATCGCTATTGGAAATACTGCCTCCCCGGGCATTTGGTTCTCCTCGTTCGAGAGAGAGTTTTCAATCCCAAACCGGGGTAACTTTTGACCCATTTGCCCTGGCGCATACCACTTCACATGCTATTTTGGGCATGATGTTTCATCCCGAACGAGCAACCCGACTCCAGCAACAGGCCTATTTGGACGGCCGACAGTGGTCGTTGGCTGCGACCATCGACCAATTGACAACCACCTTTTTTATGGATAATTCCAAAAAGGGCTACGCGGCCGGTCTGCAAGAGGTGGTGCAAGCCAATTTAATCGAACATTTGATGCAACTCGGTCAAATGGCCGAAGTGCCTAGTAGTGTCAGAGCCACCGTTTTTGATAAGCTCAGTAACCTAAAAACCAGTTTGTCTAAAAACAAACAGCTTGCTCAAGCACCCTATTTTGCCCAACGCATCAACCAATATTTGTCAAATTATGAGTTGCAAGAATCTCTGGAAGTACCGAAAATCCCGGACGGTTCACCCATTGGTAGCATCGCATGTGATTTTGAAACCGTATGGAAATAAACCTAATAAGCGATACCGTCACCAAGCCCTCAGAGGGGATGCTACAAGCCATGATGGCGGCCAAGGTTGGCGATGATGTTTTTAAAGAAGATGCTGCCGTCAATGCCTTGGAAGAAGAAGTTGCGGCCTTGTTTGGGATGGAAAAGGCCCTGTTTTTCCCCTCAGGAACGATGGCCAATCAAACGGCAATTAAAATTTATACCCAGCCGGGAGATCAATTGATATGTGATCATTATGCCCATGTGTATAATTACGAAGGCGGAGGGGTGAGTTTTAATAGTGGCGTTTCCTGTAAGCTTTTGGTGGGAGATCGTGGTAGAATATCGGCCAATCAGGTCGTGGATGCGATCAATCCGCCGGATTTTTATCACAGTCCTAAAACCCGCTTAGTATGCCTCGAAAATACGACCAACAAGGGCGGTGGGGCCTGTTATGATTTTGATGAAATCACCAAAATTAGAGCCGCTTGCACAACGCATAACCTTAAATTACATCTCGATGGGGCCCGGCTTTGGAATGCCTTAGAAGCGACAGAAGACACTCCGTTGGCGTATGGCGAAACCTTCGATACAATTTCCGTTTGTTTCAGTAAGGGTTTGGGCTGCCCGGTAGGTTCGGCTTTGGTCGGTTCAGCCGAAGCGATGGATGCTGCCTTGCGTATCCGTAAAGTTTTTGGTGGAGGCATGCGTCAGGCAGGTTATTTGGCCGCTGCGGCCAGTTATGCACTCAAACACCACCGAAAGGATATATTAGCCGACCATCAAAAAGCCAAAGAAATTGAACAGGTACTGGCGGCCAGTGACTATGTGCATAAGGTAGAACCCGTTTCGACCAATATTGTCATTTTTGCCTTATTGCCAACTTTGGATGAGCATGAATTTATTCAAAAACTTCAAGCCCAAGGCGTGCGCTTGATTCAGCTAGGCAAAGGAAAAATCCGTATCGTTACTCACCGTGATTATACAGACAAACAACACGTTGAATTTATCCGTATATTGAAGTCCATTTGATTTTAAACCCTGTCTTTATGAAAGACCGCAATTCCCTTTATTTTGTAGTGTTTTGCCTTATTTTTGCAAACGCTTGTAAACAACCTCAAACAATGAAAGAATCCAAGTCGATAACGCCTCCATTGGCCGATCGGGTCCACTATCAACTCAAAAAACACGACGACATTCGTATTGACCCTTATTATTGGCTCAGAGAACGTGATAACCCCGAGGTGATTGATTATTTGGAACGCGAAAATGACTATTATCAAAAAGTAACAGCGCATACTGATGACCTCAAAACAGAACTTTTTGAAGAACTCAAAAGCCGCATTAAAGAAGACGACGAATCGGTTCCTTATTTCTACAACGGCTATTGGTATATCACTCGCTTTGAAACCGGGAAAGATTATCCGATTTATGTACGGAAAAAAGAGTCACTTGAGGCCGAAGAAGAACTGCTTTTTGATTGTAACGAGCTGGCCAAAGGGCATTCCTTTTTTAGGCTGACGGCCATCACCATAAGCCCCGATAATACCAAGGCGGCATTTGCTGTAGATACTGTATCGAGAAGGCTCTACACCCTCTACGTTAAGGATTTGGAAACGGGCAAACAGCTGGGCACTGAAATACCCAATACCTCAGGCAGCACCGCCTGGGCCGCTGACAACCAACATCTTTTTTACACGGCCAAAGATCCTGTGACCCTGCGTTCAGCCGCGATTTATCGCCATGACATCACTCAGTCTCCGACCAACAGTACGTTAATTTTTGACGAAAAAGATGAAACCTTTTCAGTATCGGTCAGCAATTCAAAATCAGATGAGTATATTTTTATCAATTCATTTAGCACGCTGACGACTGAGGAACAATTCTTGCGTTCTGACGACCCTTTGGGAGCGTTTAAAGTTGTCCAGAAACGAACCCGAGGATTGGAATATAGTGTCGCACATATGGGCGATCATTTTTATATTTTAACCAACAAAGACGGGGCCTCCAACAATCAGCTGATGAAAACAGAAATCGCTACACCCGAGGCCGAACATTGGCAGCCCCTGCTTGCGCATCGGGAAGAAGTGCTGTTGGAAGATGTTGAATTGTTTAAAGACTATTGGGCCATTACTGAACGTGAAAATGGCCTTACCCGTATTCGTATAAAAACTTGGGAGGGCGATACCGACTTTTATATTCCCTTGGAGGGTGAAACCTATTCGTTGTTTATCTCGACCAATTTACAATTCGATACGTCCAAAATACGCTACGGTTATAGTTCGTTAAAAACCCCTTATTCGGTATTTGAATTTGATATGGCCACCCAGGAAACAACCCTACTTAAAGAACAAGAGGTGACCGGAATGGACTACAACAAAGACAATTATATAGAAAAACGGGTTTGGGCAACAGCACGAGATGGGGTCAAGGTGCCCATGTCCATGGTGTACCACAAAGACACACAATTGACTTCTCAAACACCGATACTTCAATATGCATATGGGTCGTATGGTAGTACGGTTGACCCTGGTTTTTCTAGTTCACGTATCAGTTTGTTAGACCGTGGTTTTGTCTATGTGATTGCCCATATACGCGGTGGTCAATATTTGGGAAGACATTGGTACGAAGACGGTAAACTCTTTAAAAAGAAAAACACCTTCACCGATTTTATCGATTGCTCCAAGCACCTTATTGATGCTCAATTTACGTCTGCCGAGCACCTGTATGCCTATGGAGGCTCTGCAGGAGGCCTGTTGATGGGCGCAGTAATCAATGAAGCACCCGAATTGTACAACGGGGTAATTGCTGCAGTACCCTTTGTGGATGTAATCACCACCATGCTCGATGAAGACATTCCACTGACTACCTCGGAGTATGATGAGTGGGGGAATCCCAATGATAAGGCCTATTATGACTATATGTTGTCCTATTCGCCCTATGACCAGGTTCGCGAAATGGAATACCCCAATTTGTTGGTCACCACGGGATTGCACGATTCGCAAGTGCAGTACTGGGAACCGGCCAAATGGGTTGCCAAATTGCGGGTTACCAAAACGGGTTCCAATATCCTTTTGCTTGACACCAACATGGATGCTGGACATGGAGGAGCCTCTGGTCGTTTTGAATCCCTCAAAGAATTGGCCAAAAAATATGCTTTCTTTTTGGATTTGGAGTATGGAGGATAAGTACCAATAATTTTCCTTAAATTTGCCCAACCAAAAGGATTGACGAAACACCTTCACGTGGAAGTGTATAATAATCTTCTCGAGCTTATCGGCAACACGCCTTTGATACGCTTAAATGCGATTGCCGAAACCCTTAAAGGCAATTATTTTGCAAAGTTTGAAGGGTTTAATCCTGGACATTCCAACAAAGACCGTATTGCGCTGCATATCCTTGAAACTGCCGAAGAAAAGGGACTGATTAAACCGGGCGATACCATCATCGAAACCACATCGGGAAACACGGGTTTTAGTTTGGCCATGGTTTCCTTAATCAAAGGTTATGACTGCGTATTGGCTGTGACCTCAAAGTCATCCAAGGATAAAATTGAAATGTTAAGGTCGATGGGTGCTAAAGTCTATGTCTGTCCAGCCCATGTGTCGGCAGACGACCCGCGGTCCTATTACCAAGTCGCCAAACGGTTGACCCAGGAGATCAACAATTCTTTTTACATCAACCAATACTTTAATGCCCTTAACACCGAAGCGCATTACCGCACCACCGGCCCTGAAATATGGAAACAAACGGAGGGTAAAATTACCCACCTGATTGCGTGTAGTGGAACCGGAGGAACCATATCGGGTAGTGCACAATACCTTAAAGAACAAAATCCAGCGATTCAGGTGATTGGTGTAGATGCCTATGGTTCGGTATTAAAAAAGTTTCATGAAACGGGAGAGCTGGATCCCCAAGAAATTTACCCATACCATATCGAGGGATTGGGCAAAAATCTAATACCTTCGGCTACGGATTTTGACATTATAGACCACTTCGAAAAAGTAACCGATTACGATAGCGCCCATACTGCAAGAGAGATTACCTTTAAAGAAGGCCTATTTGTGGGCTATACCTCTGGTGCAGCGATGCAAGCCGCCAAACAAATGGAAGAAGTTGGAAGTTTTGATACGTCTAGTAATATAGTGATTATCTTTCCAGACCACGGATCCCGCTATATGAGTAAGATTTATAACGATGAGTGGATGGAGGCCCAAGGTTTTTTTGACAAGCAGGCGGACAAATCCCCCAATGCAACTGAGTATTTATTGAAATCAGACCAAGAAAAATGATTCGAGATTTATTTGATCGTATAATTGAAAACAAAGGCCCTTTGGGAAAATGGGCCAATCAAGCCGAAGGCTATTTTGTCTTTCCAAAACTGGAAGGACCCATCTCTAACCGTATGCATTTTCAGGGTAAGGAAATCATTACCTGGAGTGTAAATGACTATCTGGGGCTCGCAAACCATCCTGATGTGCGGGCAGTCGATGCCCAAGCTGCGGCAGACTATGGATCGGCCTATCCCATGGGGGCGCGCATGATGTCTGGCCACACCAGTTTACATGAACAATTACAAGATGAACTGGCCCAATTTGTCAATAAGGAAGCAGCCTATTTACTCAATTTTGGCTATCAGGGGATATTGTCGACCATAGACACCTTGGTGTCCAAAGACGATGTCATTGTCTATGACGTTGACGCCCATGCTTGTATCATCGATGGGGTGCGTTTGCATTTGGGTAAGCGGTTTACATATAAGCACAATGATATTGAAAGTCTGGAAAAAAACCTTCAACGCGCTACCCGTGTAGCTGAGCAATCGGGGGGTGGTATTTTGGTGATTTCAGAGGGTGTGTTTGGTATGCGTGGTGAACAAGGAAAATTGAAGGAAATCGCTGCATTAAAGAAAAAATACAGCTTTCGCTTTTTGGTTGATGATGCACACGGTTTTGGTACCCTAGGGGCAACCGGGGCTGGAGCTGGTGAGGAACAGGGCGTACAAGATGAGATTGATGTATATTTTGCCACCTTTGCTAAGTCCATGGCTTCGACTGGAGCCTTTATTGCAGGAGACAAAGAAATTATCGACTACCTCAAATACAATATGCGTTCGCAAATGTTTGCAAAATCCCTGCAAATGCAATTGGTTGTTGGTGCACTTAAACGTCTAGATATGTTGCGCACACAACCGGAGTTTAAAGCCAAACTGTGGGAAAATGTACATGCACTTCAAAAGGGACTTAAAGCCAATGGCTTTGATATCGGTACTACCCAAAGTTGTGTAACCCCCGTATACCTAAAAGGAAGTATTCCTGAGGCAATGGCTTTAGTCAAAGATTTACGAGAGAATTACGGTATTTTCTGTTCGATTGTGGTTTATCCAGTTATTCCAAAAGGCCTTATCTTACTTCGTCTGATCCCCACGGCTTCTCATACCCTAGAAGATATCCAAATTACCTTGGAGGCCTTTGCCGGTATTCGCTCTAAACTAGAAAGTGGAGTCTATCAAAGGTTGACCGCTGCTATCAAAGCTGATTAATACTAATCGTTTAGCATGACCGGCATCACAAGCATGGTGATTTGCTCGCCTTCTTCGTGTCCGTCAAGGGGTTGAATAATTCCAGCACGGTTGGGGAGGGACATGGCCAGTTGCACTTGGTCATACTGGAGGTTGTTGAGCATCTCGATCAAAAAACGAGAATTAAAACCAATTTGTAAATCATCGCCTTTGTAATCACAATCGAGTCGCTCTTCGGCTTTGTTGCTAAAATCAAAGTCTTCGGCCGATACCTGAAGGGCAGCACCAGCAATTTTTAGACGAAGTTGGTGGGTGGTTTTATTGGAAAAAATACTGACACGACGAACCGAATTTAAAAAAGACCCCCGATCAATTTCCATCACATTGGGGTTTTCTTTGGGGATGACCGCCTCATAATTAGGATATTTACCATCGATAAGACGACAAGTTAAGGTCGCATTGTCAAAACGAAACTGGGCATTGCTATCGTTGTATTCAATCGTTACGTTTTCTTCACTTCCGGCTAAAATATTTTTGAGCAGTTGCAAAGGTTTTTTCGGCATGATAAATTCGGCCGATTGGGCCGCCTGTAGATCTGTTCGGGTATATTTGACCAATTTATGCGCATCGGTGGCCACAAAGGTTAGGGCATCGGTTCCAAATTGAAAAAACACTCCACTCATCACCGGTCTAAGGTCGTCATTCCCTGCTGCAAAAAGGGTCGCATTGATGGCTGTAGCCAATACATCGCCTACAAGGGTGGTTGTGGCTGCATCGGGTAAACTGGGGACTTTTGGGAAATCATCGCCTTCAAAATAAGCTAAGGCATATTTCCCATTGTTGGTGCTTATTTCAAACGTATTGTTAGCCGTTTTTACAAAGGTCAAGGGTTGTTCTGGGAAGGTCTTAAGCATGTCAATCAAAAGTCGTGCCGGTAAGGCAACAAGACCGGTATCGGTCGATTCAATACTCAAGGTAGTGGATAAGGTAGTTTCTAAATCAGACCCTGTAAGGGTCAGCTGATTTTCACGAACATCAAACAGTATGTTGTCCAAAATCGGCAAGGTGTTGGTCGCATTGATTACACCCCCGAGGGTTTGTAATTCTTTGAGCAGTGAAGCACTGGAGACAATAAATTTCATAAACCGTAATCCTTTGTTTCAAATATATTTCAAAACCATAGAAATAGGAAAGAAATTTATACCGACTTATTAACCACTGAAGCGTTTTCTCCACAAGTACACAACGAGCCCTAAAAGTGTGAGAAACAGGGCAGGGGTTGTAAAAACAATCGCCTTAATTTTTCTCTGTTGAATTTCTACTTTTTGCCAATCCAAAAAACTTACACTTAAGGGTTTAGTGCGAACGGCAATTCGATCATTTTGACCCAAAAGGTAATGTATGCTTTGAACTAAAAAAGTTTTGTTATGGTAAAAATTATTGGTCCATTTATCAAAGCCCAATTCCAGTGGTGCGCCCTGATCGAGCTGGTTTTCTCCAAAATTACCGTCAGCGATGATCACTGATGCGGAGTTACCTTCTTCAACAAAGGGTGTAGCATTGATGGGGCGAAGCCTGTTTTTAAATAATGAGGTAAACGCACCTTCGAGTAAAACGGCTATAGGCTGTGCTCCAGAGTCATAAAATTCAGGATTTCGTTGCAGGGTGGCTTCTTGTAGTGAAACCATAGCCGGCGTACCGATAGTTTTTGTTAGGGGCGAACTCTTGATGAGCAGTCGCTTTTTTAAACCATTTTTTAAGGTGTCTATACTTGAAGCAAAACGCAGCCATACATTGCCGATACCTCGTCCTATAAGACTGTTTTCATCCGCTTTGGCCAGGGGGTAATAGTCCCAAAGAAAAGGTAAATATTGGGTGGAATTGCCCGAACCCTGCGCCATTACGATAGGAGCCGCATAGAGGTCTTTGATAAGGTTGTGATTAAAACGAATCCCCCATCTGAAAAATAACTCATCCAATTGTAAGTTCTTCTGAAAAGCCACAGCCTTGCCTGCATTATTGAATAAACTGTCCTGGTCAATTTGCACGGGGTTAATCATCCACAGGCTTTTTCCACCGGAAACCTGGTATTGATCGATCAGTTGTATTTCTGTACTAGTAAAAGCCTCTTTGGGATTGGAAACCAATAAAAGGTCAAACCGGTTTAAATTTTCTAGTGTTTTTTCGGGCTCGTCCTTTAAAGCCTTTAGGTCAAAGGAGGCCAAATTATAATAGGGTTTAATGGATTGTAGTAAATCGGCAGACAAACCTGGCTCACTGGTCTGATGCGAAGTTAGTACGGCTATGCTATGTTTTTCGGTGACTTGCAACTGCACCAATGCGTCTAAAAACTGGTATTCGAGTTGGCGAATAGACTTATAGAGAATCTGTTCTTGGGTATCTCCAAGATTTTTTTCAAGCAAAGAAACCCGTACTGAACGACTACCGTTATTGACGATGGCCCAGGGGAAAATGAGTGTTTGCGCTAGATTTTGTGATTGTGCGTCGACGACGGTTTCGGGCATCAGTCCATATTGCATCATTTCTTGTACGACCACATCCGTATCGCTTTCTTCGGCAAAAGGGTCTATAAAGGAGACATAAAATGCACCGTGCTCCTCGGCCATCATTTTGAGTGTGGTTTCTACTTCTATGCGTAAGCGTTGATATTCTTTAGGAAGTTGGCCTGCCAAAAATACATCGACCCGGATAGTGGTGTCTAGTTGCTCAAGCTGTTCTAAAGCCTCAGCTGAAAGGCTGTAGCGCTGGTCTGCTGTCAAATCAATTCGTCCTTTGAACACCGAGTTAAACAGCAACAGCCCAACCAAGAGCACCCAATACCAATGGGAAAGGAGCTTTTTCATAGGGACTTGATTTTAAGAAGTTGCCGGTGTGTAAAGACTAAAAAAAGTGCTGTTATGGCGATGAAATAAACAGCATCACTCATTAGTAGCACCCCTTTGCTGATGCTCAAATAATGCCATTCCATCCCCAAGCTACTAATAAAATTATACCACCAAAAATCGTCAAAAAGTAAAGCGACTTGTTCCCATCCATACAATTGGAAAAAACACAAGAACAGAGCAGTCAAAAAAGCCGAAACGGTATTTTTAGCCAGTATAGACGCAAAAATGGTCAAGGCTGAAAAATTGGCACTGAGCAGTACTAAACCCACGAAACCACCCAACATACTTCCCGCATCCAATGCTGAACCCTCTTCCATGAGTACTTCCAGGGCCCATATATAAGTTAAACAGGGAAGAATGGTAATGATAAATACGATCAGCACAGCCCAAAATTTGCCCATAAGCAGAGACCAAGTTCCAAGGGGTTTAGTCAATAATAATTCAAGTGTTCCTTGTTTAATTTCTTCCGAAAAACTCCGCATACCCACTGCAGGAATCAAAAAAAGGAGAAGGGCAGGGGCCAGCGAAAAAAATACGGTTAAGTCCCCGAAACCGGCATCGAGTAGGTTGTAGTCAGTATCAAAAACCCACAAAAACAGTACGGCCATCAAATGAAATCCGCCTATGGCCAGAAATCCAATGGCACTGCTAAAAAAACTGACAATTTCACGTTGGGCGATACTCCACATAATCACTCAAAGATAACGGTTATTGTGTCTCTATAGTCCAATCCAAAAAGGCTGTGGGCTCCTCCCACTGTTTTGGGGTTGCTTTTGTAAATGGCCAATTCCAGATGACCAGCGGCATTAAACAAGGCGAGTTTTTTTCCGTCTTCGGCCCGTTTATCGGAAGCTAAACTAAAATCAATGGCCTCTGAATAGCTTTTATAAATGGTCGTAAACTTTACCGTCCGGGCATAGATGGTAAATGGGCGGGTTTTACCGATTTCCTCGAAAAGCTTTTGGGTGATGTTGGTGATTATATTGCCGTAATTGTCGATATAAATGACCGCACCCATGATTTGATTTTTCTGGGCGTTAATCACTGGATTAAGCTCGGTCAATTCTTTGATTTTATCAAGGGGTTTGCCCACTACTTCTAGCTGTCCCTTTCGGGCAAGATGGGCTGCCACCTGAACAAAAACATCCAATACAGGAAAACTACTAACCACGTTTTGGTGAATATTGATGGCGACAATTTTTTCGGGCTTGATGCCCTCCATAATCAAAGAAAGTATTCCGTTGTCTGCACCGATAAAATAATGCCCATCATAACGCAGAGCAATGTGTTTGTTTTCGGGTGTTAATTCAGACTCTACTCCGATGATATGGATGCTTTCTTTGGGGAAAACATGGTAGGCGTTCTTAAGTATATAGGCGCATTCGGTATGGTTATAGGGGCTTATCTCATGACTGATATCCACAATGTGTACGCCCTCAATAGCCGATAATAGGGCGGCTTTGACCGCTCCAACGGCATAATCTTTGATTCCAAAATCGGTAGTAAGGGTTACGATGGACATGCTGTTAAACTCCTGCGGACAAATTTAAAATTTATGTATTTTTGATGGTGCACAATTAACGATAAAAGTAAGTCATTTTAAAGCAACCGCATTTGAATGAAATCAAAATAGACCTTACGGAGGTCAACCCAAGAGAATTTTTTGGAGAGCAAAACGCTCATATCGATTTGATTAAATCCTATTTCCCGAAATTAAAAATCGTCGCCCGTGGCAATACCATCAAGGCTTATGGCGAAGCTGATTTGCTCGAAACCCTGGAACAGAAAATCGAGATTATGCTTTTGCATTTTGGCAAATACAACGTACTGGATGCCGCCACGATAGAGCGTATTATAACCGCCCAAACCATCGAGGAAGTTGAAATGGATGCGGGTAGCGACATGACGATTGTTCATGGGGTAGGTGGCAAAATCGTCAAAGCCCGAACGGTCAACCAAGCCAAATTGGTGCAAGCCATGAAAAACAATGACATGGTTTTTGCAATTGGCCCGGCCGGAACGGGTAAAACTTACACCGGAGTAGCCCTGGCGGTCAAAGCACTAAAAGAAAAACAAGTCAAGCGAATTATACTTACCCGACCTGCTGTTGAAGCGGGAGAAAACCTAGGTTTTTTACCCGGTGACCTTAAAGAAAAATTGGATCCCTATATGCAGCCGCTTTACGATGCACTGCGCGATATGATTCCCCACGAAAAACTGGCTAGCCATATCGAAAAAGGGACCATTCAAATTGCGCCCCTTGCATTTATGCGTGGTCGAACCTTGGACAATGCCTTTGTAATTCTCGATGAAGGACAAAATACCACCCATGCACAAATGAAGATGTTTTTGACCCGTATGGGGCCCAATGCCAAATTTATGGTCACCGGGGATCCGGGGCAGATCGACCTGCCCAGAAGGGTAATATCAGGACTTAAAGAGGCTTTATTGGTCCTGAAAGAAACACCGGGCATCGGAATTGTTTATTTAGACGACAAAGATGTTATTCGTCACCGTTTGGTCAAAAAAGTCATCGAAGCCTATAAAAGTATCGAACATCAAAACTGACCCTATGCAAACACTGATGGATACTTCTTTTTCTTTTCCGGGACAGCAGTCTCACTACCGTGGAAAAGTCCGTGAAGTTTACCGACTCGCCAACGATATTTTGGTGATGATAGCCACCGACCGCCTTTCGGCTTTTGATGTGGTTATGCCCAAGGGAATCCCCTACAAAGGGCAAATTCTTAACCAAATTGCCACCCATATGTTGCAGGCCACTCAGGATATAGTGCCCAACTGGTTGATGGCAACCCCAGATCCTAACGTTGCCATCGGCAAAGCATGTACACCTTTTAAGGTGGAAATGGTCATTCGAGGCTACCTATCTGGACATGCAGCCCGCGAGTACGCATTGGGGAAAAGACAACTTTGCGGGGTCAACATGCCGGAGGGTATGCGTGAAAACGACCCTTTTCCTTCGCCAATCATCACACCAGCAACCAAAGCCGAGAGCGGACATGATGAGGATATCTCCAGAGAAGAAATCATCGCCCAGGGCATCGTCTCCGAACAAGATTACCTGCAACTCGAAGAATATACCCGCGCTCTGTTTGCTCGGGGTACCGATTTAGCCGCCGCACAAGGATTGATTTTGGTCGATACCAAATACGAATTTGGTAAAGATGCTTCGGGTCAAATCGTTTTGATTGATGAAATACACACCCCGGATTCCTCGCGTTATTTTTATCATGAGGGCTACCAAGAACGACAGGACCGAGGGGAGCCTCAAAAACAACTTTCCAAAGAATTTGTTCGCCAGTGGTTGATTGCCAATGGTTTTCAGGGACTAGATGGGCAAAAGGTACCCGTGATGTCCGATGACTATATCCAAACGGTTTCGCAACGCTATATCGAATTGTATGAGCAAATTACCGGTCAGTCTTTTGTTCCTGCAGTGTTGGATGATATCCAAGCCCGGATTGAATCCAATGTAGCAGACTATTTCGCTACCCGTTAATTTTTAAGTTGTTCAAATAGCCGAAGTGTCTGCTCGATATAAGGCAATACGGCTGTCTGATGATTTTTTCCCTCTAAAGAGATATAGTCAATTTGAACCCCTTGATTGCGCATCGCCTCAAAAGTAGTTTCAGAATTGAGTGGAAATACAAAATCATCGGCTGTACCATGAAAGAGGGTAAGGGGTGTTTTTGGTGCCCAGTTATGGAGGTCGTTTTTAGCAATGGCCCTTTTGAGTGGACTATTTTCCGAATTAAATTCTGCAAGCAGATCAGCTGTGAAGAGCACTTGGGGATTGGTTTCCAAACCCGACCAATCGGCATGGGTTTTCCAGTCGGATATCGCTTCTAATTGGGCCGCATAAGGAGCGTTGACCAACGCAGACCAGGATCGGTTTAATTCACTGTAAAGCGTATTGTAGGTGTGTAAGACCCATAAATAGGTGGTCATAAAGGTAAGCGGCTCATCTTTTTGAAAGATCGCCTCAGAAAATCCCGTTTTGTTATATGCACCGGCCCCGAGGGATGCATGGGTAACCTCCAAGGAAGTCGTTTGTTCGAGCTGTTGAAGCAGGGCCATGGTCGCATATCCTCCCTCCGAATAACCGGCCAAAAACAATTTATCCGTATGGTTGATTTCTTCTGTTTCCAAATATTCCAATGCCGCACGTAGCATGTCTAAAGAGACCGTTCCTAAGCTTTCACCGACCTCATAGGGATGGGGTAAGTCTTCACTAACCCCATAGCCGATATAATCCGGGAGCATGACCACATAACCGATGCTAGCCGCTATGGCGCCTATAGTGGCTTCATTACGATCCAATTTAAAGGCAGAAGGGGTATTGCTTAGGTCCGTTAGCGTTCCGTGTTGAAACGAAATGAGCGGAAGTGCATCCGTGCTATTAGGCACCAAAAGTAAACCCGAAGCTTCGATGGTTTCACCACCATAAGGTGTTTTATAGATGATTTGATAGCCTGTAACATTGTTAAATGAAGACGTAAAATCTTCTGGAAGAAACAAGCCTGCAAAAACAGCTATAGAACTGCTTGAAACCTCTTTGATTTTGGATGCCGAAACTAAATAGTCAAAAGTGGGGATTTCTGTTTCATTTTCTGAAACGGTCGGTGAGCTGTCTTTTTGACAAGCAAAAAGAAACAGGAAAAACAGTAAGGCAAAAAATTTTGTGGGCATAAACGTGAGATTTGGTGGTGTAAATTAACGTAAAAAAGTATTGAAAGGCGCATCAGCCGGGTAAAAATTAGCCGCTCCATATTTTTTAAACCAGGTGATTTGCCGTTTGGCATAGCGGCGTGAATTACGTTTGATCGTTTCAATAACGGTCTCCCGATCACATTGCCCTTCCCAAAAAGGAATCCATTCTTGATAGCCTACAGTGCGAAAAGCAGGATGGTCTTGAAAAGGTTGTAAAGCGTTGGCTTCGGCTTCGAGTCCAGCGGCAATCATTCGATCTACCCGTTGGTCGATGCGTTGATAGAGTACCTCACGGTCCAAGTCCAATACCATTACCTTTGTACCAAAGGGACGTGTTTTTTTTGTTTTCCCCAAAAAAGAAGAATACGGTTTACCCGCTGTTATGGTTACGCCCAATGCCCGAAGCAGCCGTTGTGGATTTTGTCGGTCAACACGGGCATAATGGTCCGGATCTTCTTTACGGAGCATTTCCTGCAAGGAGTCAATTCCATGCGCCTGATAATACATTTCCAATTGTTGACGAATGGCCTCAGGCACTTCAGGAAAATGATCAAAACCTTCCAATACGGCATCGGCATATAAGCCTGAACCGCCTACCATAATCACGATAGCATGCTTTTTAAACAACTGTTCCAGCACCTCCAGTGCCTCACGTTCGAATGCGCCTACATTATAGGTGTCGCTTAGGCTTCGGTGGTGAATAAAGTGATGAGGGACCCGAGCCAATTCATCGGATGAAGGCGGGGCTGTGCCTATTTTCATTTCGCGGTAAAACTGCCGGGAATCACAGGAGAGAATTTCAGTTTGATAATGTTGAGCTATCGCCAGAGCCAGTGCGGTTTTTCCACTGGCTGTAGGTCCGGCAATATACAGTAGTTGAGGGCTGTTATTCTTCATTGAGTAGGCTGCCGCATTGGTGGCAGAAGTTGGCCAAATCTTTGTGGTTGTCTTCCAAACAACGTGGACAAACCTGGGTGTTGGAGTCGGTTGTTTTTCGGCTGCTCGAAAACTCAGCCGTTACGATGCCCGTAGGTACCGCAATGATCCCATACCCCATAATCATGATTAGGGCGGCGATAAATTGCCCTAAATTGGTGACCGGTGCAATGTCTCCATAACCCACGGTCGTCAGGGTGACTATACACCAATAAATACTGCGGGGAATGCTGGTAAACCCACTTTCGTCGCTTTCGACCAAATACATAACGGTGCCAAAAATCACACAGAGAATCAATACCCCAAACATAAAGACCAATATCTTAGCCTTAGAAGCCCGTAAGGCCCGCATCAGGGAATTGGACTCGCCGATATAGCGCGTCAACTTTAGGATACGGAACACCCTTAACAAACGTAATGCCCGCAAGGCAATGAGCGATTGGGTACCCGTAAAGATAATGGCGATGTATTTGGGCAAGGTAGAGAGTAAGTCGATGATACCGTAAAAGCTAAAAATATACCGAAAGGGGTTTCGCACGGCAATGATCCGCAGTAGGTATTCAATACTAAACAAGATGGTGATGACCCATTCGGCCCAGTGAAACCAATCTTTATAGACCTCATCTATACTGGGCACACTCTCTAGGGCGACCAAAAAAACACTTAATACAATAAAAATGAGGAGTAAAACATCAAACAGCTTACCCATGGGGGTGTCTGCTTCGTAGATGACTTCATGCAAAGTGGTGCGCCAAGAAGGTTCTCGTGATTTCCCCATTGTTTAAAGGTATAAATTTCTCGGATTAATGGGGGGTGATTTCAATCAGTTTACGGTATTTCTTTTGGTATAACAACCGATGAATCAAGGCCTGGCAATCGGGGTTGTTCTCCATGGGTATAAGCCGAGAATGGATACGGTCTAGGGTTTTGATCTGGTGGTTTAATTCATAAAAGCCATACCCTTTAAATTGCTGATTTTCAATTAAAATAAAACTATATTCTCCTTTTTGACGACCATAATCCGTAATCAAAAAATGGGTGTGGGGAAAACGTAAATCTTCTGTAAGTCTTTCTATTTTTTGGTTGTAGTGCGCCGAATCTTCTTCTTGCATACAGGCACCTTCACATTTTTTTAAGTCATAGTCTGTACAATGCTCCTTTTGGTTGGTCAACGACGTTTTGTTCAGACACAATTGATATTTTTCGATCCACTGATAAAGCCGCTGAATGGACGATTTTTTATTTTTAAATACCTCCAAATAGGTTTGATCAGAACTTACCTGTTCGACCAGTAAGTTTAGGTAGCCTTTGGTATCCGTTTCCATTCGAATGCCCATAGGAAATAAGCGTTGTTTGGCCGCTCGATTTAAAGGGGGTTGATTTTTTTTAATTTCGTTTTGCTCTTTAAGCAGGGCAATGGCCTCACTGCCGGTTTTTTCAAAACTAACCTGGGCGAGTTGAGCGCTAATTTTTTGACTTTTGGAATTTTTTGAAGTCAGGTGACTTAACAGGCGTTTACGAATGTTGTTGCTTTTACCGATGTAAATCAGTTCCTTTTTGGTATTGTATATATAATAGACCCCCTTATCGGTAGGAAGGCTATCCAGTATTTTGTGTTGGACCTGCGGGAGTTGAGGGTCTGCAAAAGCCGTGATTTGGGTCTGTATGATTTGTTTTTGGGTGTCCTTTTCGAGCAGAAGCTGAAAAAGTTTAAGGGTCGCCTGGGCATCACCTTGTGCCCGATGGCGGTCGCTGATGGGTATGCCTAAATCACGTACCAATCGGCCTAATTTGTAGGATTCTTGGTTGGGAAACAAAGTTTTTGAAAGGGTGACCGTGCATAGCGCTTCACGTTGATAGGGGTAGCCTAAACGGCGAAATTCGGTGCGTAATATCCGGTAATCAAATTCTGCATTGTGGGCCACGATTACACAATCTTCGGTAATCTCAATGATGCGTTTGGCAATTTCAAAAAAACGGGGAGCGTTTTGTAACATCCGCTGATTGATGCCCGTTAACCGTTCGACAAAGGGCTGTATCGGACGTTCAGGATTGACCAACGAGGCCATTTGATCCACCACTTCGGTACCGTTGAATTTATAAACTGCGATTTCGGTTATTCCCTCCTCATCAAATTTACCTCCCGTAGTTTCAATGTCTAAAACCGCGTACATAGTTAGTAATTTCGTGCACCAAAGATTTTGCTTCCCACGCGAATCATAGTACTTCCCTGTTCGATGGCCAAGGTATAATCACCACTCATACCCATAGAAAGGACATCAAAACCGGTTAATTGAGACTGAACCCGATCAAAGATATTTTTAAGTACGGCAAATTCTTTTTGTATCTGTGCTGTATCTTCCGTAAAACTCGCCATTCCCATCAATCCACGAAGTTGAACATTCGGGTAGTTTATGGCTTTGGCGATTAGCGCGTCAAGTTCAGTTTCAGATAGTCCAAATTTGGTGCTTTCCTGGGCGATGTGTATTTGCAATAAACAGGGAATTATTCGCTGGTGCTTGACGGCCTGTTTATCGATTTCTTGGAGCAAACGCTCACTGTCAACCCCATGAATCAGGGCGACAAACGGGGCGATGTACTTTACCTTATTTCGCTGGAGATGGCCGATCATATGCCAGTTGATGTCCTGGGGCATTTGTTCCCATTTATGAACCATTTCTTGCACTTTGTTTTCGCCAAAAATTCGATGTCCTGCGCGATATGCCTCCATCAAATCCTCCACGGGTTTAGTTTTTGACACGGCGACCAAGGTGACGTTTTTCGGCAAACTTTTGGTAAGGGCAATAAGGTTTTGAGTAATCGACATGGTGCAAAGATATTGAAAGTCTTAGAGCGGACTTAAAAACTGTCCGGTTAATAACTTTGGATGCAAATAAGTGGTTTTGGGGGGCACCTGCCCGTGGGTATCTGCAACCTGTTGGATTTCAGCAAACGAAAGCGGTAGGTAGCAACAACTAAAATCAGGTGTTTTTTTGGCAAACGAATGGGTTAGGCTCTGTTTGTTTTTACGGGAAAAAAAATCAATTTGCGGTTCGGCTTCTTCCAATAATCGGTATAATTCGCATAGCTGAGGGTACCACTCACCCTGCTTCTGAATTGTATAGGTTTGCTTGTGCAACTGAAAAACAATGGGGTAGTGGATGTTGGGCAAGGTGTTTGCATCACAAGATGCTACAGGACCAAGTTTTTCAAACAGCGTAGCCTGAAATGTTTTTGGGAGCTTTCGGATAAACCAAAAAAAACTCGCAGCTTTGATTTGGGCTTCAGGAAGAAAATAACCCAATAGGTGGATCGGTTTGGTATTAGGGTGTCTTGATGCGACATACTGTAAGGCCGCAGCCCGGTGATGTCCGTCTATCAAATAACAATGATTGAAAGTGGCCAGTTCCTTTTCCAACGCAGTATAAGTTTGAACATCTACGACCTGCCACAGGCGGTGAGTACGGGTATTGAAAGTGAATTCTATGGTAGGTTTACCCACGGTTATGCCCTCCATAAGCGATTGAAGTTGTTCGGCATCACTTAGCGCAGCGACAATCGGTTCCGCCTGAATTTGAACATCCTCGAGGTAGGCTCCCAATTTGGCAATACGCACGCCAAACGTGGCTTCGTGCACCCGAAGTTTGCCCTGTTGGATGGCCCTTAGCGGTAGGCCTGCTACGAGTCCGGTATATGTACGGTCGGGTGCCTCAATTTGGTACACCCAATAGCCTGGAGTGTATTGCTGATAGGCGGAACTCTGCAGTACTTTTTGATAGGCCTTACGAATGGCCAATGTGGGTTCAACATCGTTTTTCCCTGCACCGAGTATATGCAAAAACGAAGATGGATTTTGGGTCATGATTCGCATTCGTTCGGCTTTGGAATAGGTGTTATAGGCCTTGATCACTGTTTTTTCAGGATGGGTAGGCAGGTAGAGTGAAAGGGGTTCGAGTAAGGCCATGATTAGTTTTTATAGGCCACAGTTGGATTTTTGGGGTCTTGGGTATAATCATAAAATCCCCGTCCTGATTTTACACCCAAATGCCCAGCGGCTACCAACTCCCTGAGTATAGCATGGGGTTTGTAGTGCGGTTTATTTAAACCGTTATCGAGGACTTCCAAGATTGACAAACAGACGTCCAGACCAATAAAATCAGCGAGTTGCAAGGGACCCATCGGATGGCCCATGCCCAATTTCATCACCGTATCAATGCCTTGCACATCGCTTACACCTTCTCCCAGTGTGGTGATCGCTTCGTTAATCATGGGCAATAAAATTCGATTGGCGACAAAACCCGGAGCGTCTTTGGCCAAAACACCTGTTTTACCCAGGATAGCGGTCAATGCTAAAATGGTTTCGACCGTAGCAGTCGTTGTTTCAGTTCCTTGTATTATTTCAACCAAGGGCATCATGGGCACCGGATTAAAAAAATGCATACCAATAACCAACCGGGGGCGGTCGGTAAAAATAGCTAGGGTGTCGATAGAGAGTGAGGAGGTGTTACTGGCGAGGATACAACTAGCTGGGGTTTTGAGGCTAAGTTGTTCAAAAACCGCCTTTTTAACGGCCAGGTTTTCACTTACCGCTTCGACCACCAAATCGGCCGAATTGTAGGCATTTTCGGCTGTGGTGGTGTAGGTCAACCGATCTAGGGTTTGTTGCATCAAGGATGCATCAATTTTTTCTTTGTCGCACAACCGTTGTAAATTTTTGGCAATGGTTTTCTCGGCCTGTTGCAACGCGGGCTCACTTTGATCGGTCAAGGTAACGGTAAAGCCTTTTTGAGCAAATAGATGGGCGATACCATTACCCATGGTACCGGCACCGACGACGACAATGTTTTTCATGATTGGGTGTATGCGTTGATGATTTGATGGGCTACTTCGAGGGCAGCCGTACCGTTTTCTAGCGAAACGACAGGGGAGGTATTGGTATGTATCGCATGCGCAAAGGCATGAAGCTCTTCGAGTATGGCGTTGGTATTGCCAATTTTGGGATTTTCAAAATAGATTTGCTTTTTTTGGCCTTCGGCATTTTGCAAAATCATCGCAAAGGCATCGGAGGTAGTCGGGGGGTCTTTCATCTTTACCACTTCGACGCTTTTGGCCAAAAAATCAACGGCGATATAGGCGTCCTTTTGAAAAAATCGACTTTTACGCATGTTTTTAAGCGAAATACGGCTTGCGGTAAGGTTGGCTACACAGCCATTTTCAAATACAATTCGGGCATTGGCAATGTCGGGTGTTTCGCTGATTACGGCTACGCCCGATGCGGATAACGATTTGACCGGCGATTGAACTACGCTAAGAATAATGTCTATATCGTGTATCATCAAGTCAAGTACGACCGGTACATCTGTCCCTCTGGGATTAAATTCTGCCAAACGGTGACTTTCGATAAACATGGGGGCGGTGATATGGGGTTGGGCTGCCTGAAAGGCTGGGTTAAAACGTTCGACATGGCCCACTTGCCCCAAACACCCCTGGGTTTTAGCCAAAGCAATCAAGGCCTGCGCCTCGGCCAAGGCTTGGGTGATGGGTTTTTCAATAAAAATATTTTTACCCGCCTTAAGGGCCTTTTGTGCAAGGTCAAAATGGGCCGGTGTGGGAGCTACAATATCCACTACATCAACCGCTGCTATCAAAGCCTCGGGGGAGGCAAAGGGAATAAACCCTTCTTTCTCGGCCAGCGCCTGACTGCGTTTGGGGTCGGCATCGTAGAAGCCAACCAGTTCATATACGTCCGATTGGTGCAATAAGGTAAGGTGAATCTTCCCGAGGTGTCCTGCACCGATAACGCCTGCTTTAAGCATATTCTTTTTCTCAAAAATACAATTCTATTAGCAATTTTGGGGTGATCCTTTATACTTTTACAGCATGAATGATTTACCCAAGCACCAAGGGCAACGCCAGCAGTTGATCGAAACCCTAAAAGCCAAGGGCATAACCGATACAACCGTCTTAGAAGCACTACAACAGGTGCCGCGTCATTTTTTTATGGACCCGGCTTTGGCTGGGTTGGCATATACCGACAAGGCCTATCCCATTGCGGCCGAACAAACTATTTCCCAACCCTATACCGTGGCTTTTCAAACGGCTTTGTTGGCCCTTAATAAAGGGGATAAGGTACTCGAAATCGGGACCGGTTCGGGCTACCAAACAGCTGTCTTACTTCAATTGGGGGTCGAAGTGTATACCATCGAACGACAAAATGAACTGTTTAAAAAGACCCAATTGTTGTTTCGTAAACTCGGTTTACGCCCAAAAAAAATGGTGTTTGGTGATGGCGCCAAGGGTCTGCCCGAAGCAGCGCCCTTTGATGCGATATTGGTGACTGCCGGGGCTTCCGAAGTGCCTCATGCACTGTTGGAACAGCTTGCCCAAGGAGGGCGCCTGGTGATACCTATTGGTCAAGACGAACAGCAAATGACCCGCTTTATCCGAACCACCGCGACTTCTTTTGATAAAAAATCGTTTGGTACTTTTCGTTTTGTTCCTTTATTGGTGGATAAAAATTAGGTTTTTAACGCCCTTCATTTAAAACAGCGTCCACCCCAAGACGAGACCTTCTTGTTTATAGACCTGCCCCCAGGCACGCACATAGTCCACTCGTAGGCCTCTAATCTTGCCAATGCCCAAATTGCTTAAACCCAGGTTCCATTCCCTGTAAAAAGGAGCCCCCTCTACGACCAGGGCATGCGCCCCTGCCATGACGTTGGCTTTTAACAGGCGGATAAGTGGCCAGGAGCCCAGTCCCCAGCGTTTAAAGTCATGTTCCCAATGCAGGGATGCATAGGGTTTGTCCGTACTGCGATGGTAATAGGGGAGTAGATTAAAACTGTTTAAAAAAGTAGCCTCGGGCGCAATAAAGGTTTCGTTGCCATGAAAATGGGTCAGGTCGCTAAAAGCAGGACTTTCACCGGTGATAAAGGCAACGCCCCTTAGGGCAATTTCCGATTGGCCATAGGCATGCAAATTAAGGGATTGCCGTAGTAAAAAAGCCATTTTTAGAAAATTATAACGCGCTTGATCACTTCCAAATCCGTGGATAAGTGTCCAGCTTAGCTGAGGAGCACCCTCTTTTTGGTAATAAAAATTACGGTCGGGTCGCGCGGAATATTGAACTCCAAAATAAAAACGGAGGGTCAACTGCTGGCGGAAAATGCGGTGGTCTTCAAAATCGTATAGGGGGTTGTCGGGTCGGTTAATAGCGTAGGGGTGTTCGGGATGAAACCATGAAAAATCACTTTGGTTGGTTCGGCCTTTTCGCTGTTCGAAGCCCAGGTTGTAGTCTAGCCAGATCGAGGGGATAGGGCGGCTACTAAACCGTCCACGGAGGTAGGTATTTTGACACCATTTGGCGGGATTTTCTTTATACAGCAGGTTGGCAAGGGTATTGATCAACGGGCTGACCGGTGGTTTGTTGTCAAACTGTTGTAAGGCTTTTCCCAGTTCAAAACCAAATGTGGTGTATTGGCGGCTGTTTAAACGGCGATTAAAGGTCAGTTGGGGATAGGCTTGTTTGTCACCAAAACCATAGGTAGTGGCCAGGTACCAGCGGCTGTTTTGGGTTTCGTTTTCTTTAAAATAATCTACCGCTAAGGTCGTAGCCCGTCCTTGCACAGGGTTAAAGGTCCATTTGGTCAACGGATTGGTAAAGGTCCACTGGCTGTTTTTTGCGCTGTTGCGTAGGGTTTTGCTCAAACCCAGTAAATCCCCCCATTTTAAACGGTTTTCTTTTCGGTCGATGGAATCCAAATAGGCAGGATCTTTGCGAACCTTGGCGATGCTGTCTTTTTGGACATAATCACGGATTTCTTCTTGGGTCAGCGCTACGGGGCGTTGCCGTTCCCAATAGAGTGAATCTTTTTGATTGGCTGTTTCTTTGATCTCTTGGACCAAAGCACCAAAGGTATCCAGGGCAAAAGCAGGTTGGAGGTTGTACTGACTATATACAAAGGAATAGCGCACATTTCCTTTAAAACCAAAAATACCGAAGTCTAGTGAAAACACTTGGGTGGCTTTGACCCATTGGCGGCTTTGGGGATGGTAGTTATAGGTTTGCTGAATACGAATTTCTTCCACGGGCGCGATATTGGTTTGTTCACGTGTGGCTTTTAGGTCAAGCCCATAGAGGGCCCAGTCGTCTTCAACTATGTAGAGCATCCCGGATACGGTAGGGTCGGTTGGGCGTTTGGGGCTTACTTCAATTTGATTGATCAGCTGTCCATCGGCGGTGGTAAAGGTACCGATCAGGCTAAAACGATAAAACGAAAAGGCAGCCGAACCTATGGGCGAGGCCAATTGGGTGTCAAAGTCTAAACTTTGTTCATAGAGGTTAAAATACGCATCGCTGGCACTGTTAAAACTATAGCCTTGGTTGTCGCCACTGACTTTGGAGGCGGTGATAATCTCTTTAAATTCGTCACCGCGACTAAATAATTTGGAGCGAGTTTCGGACAGGTAGAGAATCCCCGAGCGGGTGCTGTCCAGGGCCCCTTCAAAATCCCCGATTTCTTGTCCCAGAAATTTTTCCGGGGCATCGACCATACGTACTATCCCTTTGGAATAAAAATCGGCCGTGTAGATTTTGCTCAGCGCCAAGCGTTCTTTACGTTGGGCCTGTACTGCACGAATGATACGGTCGGCAGGGTTTTCCTTGGCGTTTAGAACGACTTCGTTAAGGGCGATGGTTTCGGCGACGAGCCGCAGTTCAAACGTTTGGTCTTGGCCCGAAAAAGCGACTTTTTGGGTTTGGTAACCAAGGTATTTGACGATTAAAACCCCTTTTTCGGGTAGTTTATCTTTTAGGATAAAGGCACCATTGGCGTTGGTTATAGTCCCTAGGCTGGTATTTTCGATGTACACGCTTACATCCTGCAAAGCTTGTCCCGAGCTGTCGGTAACATGGCCTTGCAGTTGTGCTTGTAGGAAATTGGGAAAAAGAAAAAGGAGTAAAAAGGTACGGAGTAGGTTATGCATGGGGAGCGGTTTTATTTAATAGACGATTTACGGGGAAATATGTAACAATAGTGGGCTATTTTTTGGCATTTTTAAGTACCCGATCAAGGTTGCGTTTGTTTTCGCGGTCTTTGATGGTTTCGCGTTTGTCGTACAGTTTTTTACCTCGGGCCAGGGCTATACGCACCTTGGCAAAACCTTTTTCGTTAATAAACAATCGTAGCGGTACGATGGTTAACCCGCTGTTTTTGACATTTTTGTGAAGGCTTTTTAATTCCTTTTTGTTGAGTAAGAGTTTGCGACTACCCCTGGGGCGATGGTTGTAGTGGGTGCCATAATCGTATTCTTCGATGGTCATATTGATCACAAAAAGCTCGCCCTGCTCATTAAATTCGCAAAAGGCCTCGGCAATCGAGGCCTTACTTAGACGGATGGATTTGATCTCGGTTCCGGTCAGTACAATCCCAGCGGTGTACTGATCGATAAACTCGTAATCAAACCGCGCTTTTTTATTTTGAATATTGATGTTTTTTTGCACACTCCAAAGGTACAATTATTCTTGTGTTTCGGGTTCCTTCTCACTGTTTCTAAACACAATTTGATCGTCAAAATAATCGACGACCACGGTTTGGTTGTTCGATATGGTTTCGGCCAATAAGGCTTTGCTCAGGGCATTGATCACTTCGTTTTGAAGGGTGCGTTTTACAGGACGGCCTCCATATTGCGGATCAAATCCCTTGACCGCCAAAGCTTGAATGGCTTCTTCGGTGGCGATCAATCGGATGTTTTGCTCGGCCAGTCGTTGACTGATTTTATCAAATTGTAAACGGACGATTTGTTGGATTTCCTTTTGGGTTAGCGGGGCAAAAAGCACAATATCGTCGATACGGTTTAAAAATTCCGGACGAATTTGTGTTTTTAGCAACTTCATCACCTGTTCGTAAGCTGCTTTTTTGGCAGTATCAAAGTCGGCATGGCATTCAAAGGCGTATTGAATTTCCTGACTTCCCATATTGCTGGTCATGATGATGACCGTATTTTTAAAATCGGCCACACGTCCTTTATTGTCGGTCAGGCGACCCTCATCGAGCACCTGTAAGAGAATGTTAAAGGTATCGGGATGGGCCTTTTCGATTTCGTCCAACAACACAACGGAATATGGCTTTTGCCGTACAGCTTCGGTAAGTTGGCCGCCTTCATCATAGCCTACATAACCCGGAGGCGCACCGATGAGGCGGCTTACAGCATGGCGTTCTTGGTATTCACTCATGTCGATACGGGTGATGTTGGTATCATCGTCAAAAAGGGTTTCGGCCAGGGCCTTGGCCAATTCAGTTTTTCCTACCCCTGTAGTACCCAAAAAGAGAAAACTCCCAATGGGACGATTAAGGTCTTGTAGTCCGGCACGGCTTCGGCGAATGGCGTCACTCACCACTCGTACCGCTACTTCTTGGCCCACAAGTCGTTCGTGAATTTTACCTTCGAGTTCCAACAGGCGTTTTTTGTCGGATTGCAGCATCTTGGCCACGGGAATTCCCGTCCATTTGGCTACGGCTTCGGCGATATCGTCATAGGTCACTTCTTCTTTGATCAAGGCTTCGCCTTGGTGGAGTTGGGCCAGGGTGTCTTGTAGCTTTTCCAGGGTTTCGTTGGCTTCTTTAATCTTACCATAGCGCAATTCGGCCACCTGACCAAAATCACCTTCGCGTTCTGCACGGTCGGCTTGTTGTTTATAGGATTCGATGGTTACTTTGGCTTGTTGGATTTGATCGACTATGCCTTTTTCGTGGTCCCATTTTGAAAATAGGGTCGCCCGTTCCTCTTTTAGGTCGGCCAGTTCTTTTTGCAGGGCTGTCATCTTTTTCTGGTCGTTCTCCCGGGTAATGGCCACCAGTTCGATTTCCCGTTGCCGGATTTTTCGGTCGAGCGCATCGAGTTCTTCGGGTTTTGAGTTGATTTCCATCCGCAGTTTAGAGGCCGCTTCATCCATCAGGTCAATGGCCTTATCGGGCAAAAAGCGGTTCGAGATATAACGGTCAGAAAGGGTGACTGCCCCCAAGATGGCCTCGTCTTTGATACGCACCTTATGGTGGGTTTCGTATTTTTCTTTGATGCCTCGTAGGATCGAAATCGCATTGTCCGGGCTGGGTTCATCGACCATCACTTTTTGAAACCGTCGTTCGAGGGCTTTGTCTTTTTCAAAATACTTTTGGTATTCGTCTAGGGTAGTAGCGCCGATGGCCCGAAGTTCTCCACGGGCTAGGGCAGGTTTTAGGATATTGGCCGCATCCATGGCTCCTTCACCGCCTCCGGCACCCACCAGGGTATGGATTTCGTCAATAAACAAAATGATATGCCCATCGCTTTTCGACACTTCTTTGACCACACTTTTTAAGCGTTCTTCAAACTCGCCTTTGTATTTGGCCCCGGCAATCAGTGCGCCCATATCCAAGGCGTAGATTCTTTTGTCTTTGAGGTTTTCGGGGATGTCCCCATCGATAATACGGTGCGCCAAACCTTCAGCAATTGCGGTTTTTCCAGTACCGGGCGCTCCGACCAGTATGGGGTTGTTTTTGGTGCGACGGGACAAGATTTGTAAAAGCCTACGGATTTCATCATCCCGACCAATCACCGGGTCGAGTTTACCGTCGATGGCCTTTTTGGTCAGGTCAACGGCATATTTATCCAGCGCGTTATAACGGTCTTCCATCGACGCCGAGGTGACTTTTTCACCCTGACGGAGTTTGGCGATTGCCGCATCGAGTGCTTTTCGGGTGATGCCCTGGTCTTTCAGCATTTTACCGACTGGCCCACTGCTTTCAAAAAGGGCGATTAAAAGGTGGTCGGTAGCAACAAATTCATCTCCATTTTTTTTGGCGATGGCCGAGGCATTGATTAAGATTTGCGAGGCTTTGGGCGAAAAACCAAGTTCCCCGCCCTGTACTTTGGCGTATTGCTTAACTTGGCTTTTTGCTAGTTTATAGATTAATCCAAGGTTTAGCTGTAATTGCTTGAATACAAAGGGTATAACATTGTCATCGGTGCTTATTAAAGCATCGAGCAAATGCCCGTCTTCGACGGTTTGGTGTTCGTTTTCCTGGGCAAGCAGTTGGGCATTTTGCAACACTTCTTGCGCTTTGAGGGTAAATTGATTGGCGTTCATGGGATGTTTTTTACACCATTTCCTACAAAGAATATTCCACCGCCAAAAGCCTGTCCTTCTGTCTGTAAAAACCACCTAAATTCCGCCATTATGACAGCGGGTAGTGCTTATAATTCGAGTTTACGTAGGGCCTGATGGATGTCCAATCGCAGTTCACCAAAAGCATCGAGCAACATTTGGGTATCGCTAGGGAAGGGGCGTTGGCGTTCTTCGATCAAGGCCCATAAATCTTCCTCGATGAGATCTTTTTCCCCTTTATAATCGGCAAAATAATGGTCAAATACCCACGTGGTTTCCAAGGGAATGGTCGTCACGGTAAAGCCAGACTGTAGGTTGACCACCTTGAGTTCCATTTGCACATAAGCCGCTTTGTGTTGTTGCTTTTTATAGATGGTGGCCGTTACTTTTTTAAAGCGATCCACTTCAATGTCTTCGCCCAGGCTATCCAAAACGATACGGTTGTTGCTGTCTCTAAGGGGTTGGGTACCGTCTTTGACTTGTTTTTCGCGGGTAATGATTTGTTCCCGCAGGGTTTCGGGCGATAAGCCGATTTCGTTAATGGTCATTTGGACTTCAAAATGGTATTTGCGTTCCTCCTGTGGCTGGGGGTGATAGCGAAACCAAGGACCGATGTTTTCGGAAGGACCCACACGCAATAGGGCCGTAGCAACCGCTTTGGGAAGCACTTGGTCACTTTGATTAATCAGTCGTCCGTAGCCATAACCCACCCCTTTTTCATAGACCTGCCGGGCCAGGGCCTGGGAATTTTGGTCTAAGGGGCGAATCTGCTCTAAGTACTGTAATTCTTTATAGTTTTCGCGGTACCAATAGTAGGATAAATTTTTACCTAGGATATCCTCGGCCTGATTGAGGATAAGGGATGCTAGCTGATTGGAAACGGCCTGTCGTTGAGTGCTATAGTCCTCAAAGGGAAAAACTATTTCACGGCCGTTTTCGGGATTCATCAGTGGGAGGATGGGCCGGATTTTTTCTTGACGCTGGTCCAAGGTGTTAAGGAGTTAATAGGTTGGTTTACGTTGTGCCAGCTCAGGATTGTCTTGTACCTTGTCTAGGGCACGATGATCGCGTTCTTGGGCTTTGAGAAAAGCCTCATGCAGTAAGAGTACATAGTCTTGTGCGCTTTTTTTGGTTTTGTTGGGACGCAATTCTTTGAGGGCCTTCTCGATGGCAGCGTCGTAATCACCGCTGTTGAGTTTTTTTTGGGTCGAACGCACCGAGGTACAACCGACAAGCAATAGGAGGGCGAGTAGTCCGAGGGATTTGGGCATGTTAATTATTTTTTGATAAGTTAAAAAAAATGCTGGACAAAGCGATAATAGGAGCAAACATTAATTAGTAGTTTTGTCCCAAAGCGCTAAAAATGAGAGACCAGCACGTATTTGATCTGATTCAGCAGGAAAACGAACGCCAGCTAAACGGCATCGAACTGATTGCTTCTGAGAACTTTACCAGTCCAGCGGTCATGGAAGCCACCGGCTCGGTGTTGACCAACAAATATGCCGAGGGCTATCCCGGCAAACGCTATTATGGAGGCTGTGAAGTGGTGGATCAAATCGAGCAAATTGCCATCGACCGGGCCAAGGAACTTTTTGGCGCAGCCTATGCCAACGTACAACCGCATTCGGGTTCGCAAGCCAATACGGCCGTCTACCATGCGTTTTTAAAGCCGGGCGATAAAATCTTAGGGTTTGACCTGTCCCACGGAGGACACCTGACCCACGGCTCGCCGGTGAATTTTTCCGGACGTTTGTACGAAGCCCATTTTTATGGGGTGGACGAAGCCACCGGGCGGTTGGATTACGATGCGATCAAAAAAATCGCCAAAACGGTACAGCCCCAAATGATCATTGCCGGGGCATCGGCCTATTCCCGTGATATCGATTTTGTCCGATTTCGGGCGATTGCTGACCAGGTAGGGGCTTTTTTACTGGCCGATATCTCACACCCTTCCGGATTGATTGCTACCGGCTTGATTAGCGACCCCATGCCGCACTGCCATGTGGTGACTACGACCACCCATAAAACCCTTCGTGGACCCCGGGGTGGACTGATTCTTATGGGAAAAGATTTTGATAACCCCTTTGGGATTACCCTAAAAAATGGTAGCCTACGCAAAATGTCGGCCCTGTTGGATTTGGCAGTCTTTCCCGGCAACCAAGGTGGACCTCTTGAACATGTAATCGCCGCCAAAGCCGTGGCCTTTGGTGAGGCCCTACAACCGGCTTTTACGACCTATATGCAACAGGTGCAAAAAAACGCCCAAGCCATGGCCCGGGCCTTTGTCGATAGAGGCTACCACCTGATTTCGGGAGGAACGGACAACCATATGATGCTAATCGACTTGCGCAACAAAAGCATTACCGGAAAGGCCGCCGAAGCCGCCCTGGTCAAAGCGGGGATTACCGCTAACAAAAACATGGTACCCTTTGACGATCAGTCGCCTTTTGTGACCTCGGGTATTCGAGTGGGTACCGCCGCCATTACCACCCGCGGACTGCGCGAGGACGATATGGAAACCGTGGTGGCGCTAATCGACCGGGTGTTGCAACAGCCCGAAGACAGTGCCCTGCTCCAGGCCGTGGAGCAAGAAGCCCACGACTTGATGGCCCATAGGCCTTTGTTTGTCGGGTAGCTATATTAAAATTTCGCTTCCAAACAAAAGAGAAAGACCTTAGGGTGATTTGACAATTTCAAAATACCTTTCTGTGTTAGAAGAGGCTTCCCAAACCAACCTGCCGTTAAACCATACCCTAGTGCAGCGGGTATTTGCTCCCTTTGTTTCGATTTTACACCTTAAGGTATCCTCATCCCTTTCGTTCCATTGAATGTAGGTGACCGCATAGGGGTCACTATTGTCTATTTCAGGAGATACCCTAAGTCGGTATTCGTTTTGGAAGAAAGACCATCTAAAGGTAAAGCGTTCAGATTTAGAGAAGAGAAATTAGGTTTTTCGGAAGTACAATCGAATAAAAATACAATTAACAAGAGGCTTTTGCTCTTTAATAAACATTTAGGAAAGTTCGTATAAAACATGATTTAAAAGATTTGGTTACCCTAAAAATAATCAATTTTTACCTAGAACTATTGAGGAACCTTTTAAAGTTCTAGGTAACTAGTTAGCATTAAGGCAGAAATCTCCCATAAAAGTAGGAGCGGAAAGGGGTTTTCGGGTGAGGGGGTCCATATAGCACCATTGGGTGGTACAGCGGGCAATCAGGGCGTTACTTTGGTCGTGGTAAAAACACACCTGGCGCTGGGAGAGGGGACCCCGTAGGGATTGGATATGGGTTTCGATCCGTAGGGGATCGCCTTGGAAAGCCGGTTTTTTATAGTCGATGGTATGGGTACGCACCACCCATACCCCTTGAATGTCAGTACGTGTTTGGGTCAGGGCCTGCCAATGGGATTTGGCAATCTCTTGCACCCAATAGAGGTATTGTACATTGTTGACATGCATTAGGCCATCGATATGCTCGGCCGTAACGGTAATTTTTTGGACAAAACGCTGCATTACTGTGGGCTTAGGGCCACTTCAAAGAGTTTGCTCCAATTTTTTCCGGTCACAAAAAAGCTTTGGCGGCCGGGATGGTAGGCAATACCGTTTAGCACGTTAAGGGTGGGAATTTGATCGACCCGTTCTTTAAGTCCCGAAAAGTCAATCACCCCTTCGACAGCGCCATTTTGCGGGTTGATGATTACGGCCACTTCTTTGTTAAACTGATAGGTATTGGCATAGATTTTACCGTCCACCCATTCGAGTTCGTTCAGCTTGTTGAGGGCCGCCTTATGGGTCATCACCTCGATTTTATCGATTTCTTGTCCGGTTGCAGGGTCCAAAATCCAAAGGGCATTGCTACCGTCGGATTTATAGAGGCGGTTGCCGTCGTTGCAGAGGCCCCAACCTTCTTTGCTGTCTTGGTAGGCAAACGAACGCAGGGTTTCCATACCGGCTTTGTCGTACACAAAAGCAAGGTTTTCTTGCCAGGTCAATTGGTAGATTTGGTCGTCAAGCAGGGTGAGGCCTTCGCCAAAATAGACCGCGTTAAGGGCAACTTGTTGTTGGATTTCTCCGGTGCTGTAGTTTAGCCTACGCAGGGTTGATTGTCCCCGTAGTCCGGTGCTTTCATAGAGGTCTTCGCCATCAAACTCCAATCCTTGGGTATAGGCGGTGGGGTCGTGGGGAAATTCATTTAAGATGGTATAGGTGTACAAGGCCGGAGGCGAAGCGGCATAGAGCTGTAAGGTTTTGGACACTTCGGTAGAAGACCCCGCGGCATAGACCCAAGCACTGACCCGGTGACTGCCCAATTTTTGTTCTGCAACAGTATATGATGCGTCTATGGGGGTGCCGTCCCAAAAGTACTGGATCGAGTCGATGGGTTGGTCTTTTTTGGCGTCTATTTCCAGTTTAAGCGTATTGCCCACGGTGAGTTGTTTTTTTGGGGTATCGATTTTTAGGCGATAAGGGGTAGCGGGACCGCCGCCACATTTAAGCAGTAAGAGCAGGGGGAGGGAGAGCAGTAGGTTTTTCATCGGCTATTTTTAACAAAAGTATCCAATAAAATTAAGTTATCCAATCTTTGGAGGCACGGCCAAAAGCTGTATTTTTGTGGTGGGCAAGTCCTGTACAACCAGCTCCTGCCGAATCCCCCCAGGGCGGGAACGCAGCAAGGGTAGGCGGTTGTAGCGGTGTGATACAGATCGCTTGCCCTTTTTTTAGTCAATTCTTTTGTCCAACGTTGTCGTCGTTACCGGAGCCTCCTCAGGATTGGGAAAAGTCACCGCTGCTTACCTGGCCCAAAAAGGCTATACCGTAGCCGGAACCAGCCGTACACCCGGGCGTTACGACCCTCCCCGAGGCTATACGCTTTACCCCCTAGACCTGAATAAACCAGAAAGCATCCCCGCTTGTTTAGACGCTATTGTCAAAGACCACGGCCGGATCGATGTGTTGATTAACAATGCTGGGCAGGGCATCACCGGTGCCGTAGAAGAACTCGATCTGACGGCCTTACGCAGTCATTTTGACACCAATTTTTTTGGTCCTTTAGCAGTCATGCAGGCCGTGATGCCGCTGATGCGAAAACAAAAAGCGGGATGGATTATCAACATCACTTCCATAGCCGGGTCGATGGGCTTGCCCTTTCGCGGGGGCTATAGCGCCTCCAAAGGAGCCTTTCATCTGCTGACCGAAGCCGCCCGTATGGAAGCCAAAAGCCATGGGGTTCGCCTGGTGACCCTAGCCCCGGGCGACTATGCAACCGATATCGCCAGCCGCCGCTACCACGAACCCCTAAAAGACGATTCGCCCTATTATACCCCCTATAAATTTTCGTTAGACACGATGAATGCCCATGTCGACCAAGGGAACAACCCCCTGGAGGTGGCCCAGGCCATTCATGCTATTCTACAAAGCAGCCGACCCAAGGTGCACTATCGCGTAGGACCGTTCCTGCAAAAGTTTTCCATTTTTTTAAAAAAGCTATTGCCGGATACCCTTTTTGAACGACTTTTACAAAACCATTACAAACTATAATCCAAACCAAACACCTATGAAATTTTTTATCGACACCGCCAACTTAGACCAAATCAAAGAAGCGCAAGCCCTCGGTATCCTCGATGGGGTGACGACCAACCCTTCGTTGATGGCCAAAGAAGGCATTACCGGTCAGGACAACATCCTAAAACATTATGTGGCGATTTGTGAAGCGGTGGCCGGCGATGTATCTGCCGAGGTGATTTCGGTGGATTTTGAGGGAATGGTCAAAGAAGGGGAGGTACTAGCGGCTTTACACCCGCAAATCGTGGTTAAAATCCCCATGATTAAGGAAGGCGTAAAGGCCCTTAAGTATTTTTCTTCCAAGGGCATTAAAACCAATTGTACATTGATCTTTTCAGCCGGTCAGGCGCTGTTGGCGGCCAAAGCCGGAGCGACCTATGTATCGCCCTTTATCGGTCGTCTGGACGACGTTTCTACCGATGGACTTAACCTGATTCAAGAGATTCGCCTTATCTATGATAATTATGCCTTTGATACCGAAATTTTAGCGGCTTCGGTTCGGCATACCATGCACATCATCGATTGTGCTAAAATCGGAGCCGACGTCATGACGGGGCCTTTATCGGCCATTACCGGATTGCTCAACCATCCGCTAACCGATATCGGTTTGGCTAAGTTTTTGGCCGATCATAAAAAAGGAAACTAAAACCGGTCGAGAATTTCTTCAATTTCTGGTGACTGAAAGTTGCCAAACCCTTCGATTAACACCCCTTTGCCGTCTGTTATTATGGCCTTGTTAAGCAGGGTGATGACCCATTCTTTGCTGGCCGTGTCAAATTGATGAATGGCAAACTGATTGTTGGGATTGACCCCCAATACCTTGTTGGCCTGTAATGCCATGCCGTTAAATTGCTGGATACTGATACCGACAAAGCGAATTTTTGGGTATTTTTTTTGTAAAAACTGCATGCGCTCAATCGCTCTTCGGTAATGATTCATTTGGGTTTGCGACCAAAAATAGAGTACCACGGGACGTCCGTCAAACAGCTGGTTACTACGGACAATTTCCAAGGCACTGTTTTGTAATTCTACTGTAGGTAAGACCACTCCTGAATTGAGGTGATTGATGTCGTTATGCATACTCAAAACATCTGAAACATAGTCTTTTGAGGAATTTATACTAAAGTAATACTCCAAAAAGGCATCGTGCTGGTTATGGTTTTGAAAATTGAGCAATTCTTCGATGGCCACGGCCCGGGCCAAGTTGTTTTTTAGGGCCGGATAGGTAAAGGATTTGTCGATGATTTGGAGCCGCTTTTGGTGGAAAGCTGTTTTTTGTTTTTGCTGGAAATAATTTTGCCCACTGTCCAAGGCTTCCTGATTGAGGTAATTCATCAAATAGTTGATATAGGGGTCAAAAAAGCTTAAGGCTTTTTCCTCCAAATTTAAGGACGAACGAAAGGCAAAATAAGCACTATCTTCTTGGGTTGACCATTGACTGCCCCGCAACAAAGCATAGCGTTCACGTCGGGTAGCATAGGGGTATTGGTAAGCGGCCTGCGTAATGGTTTTGGCCAAGAGACTTTGACGGTTAAGGGAGTCCAACAAGCGCCAAAGCACTTGTTTTTCGGCCTGTAATGAATCGATGATCTGATGAAAACGGTCGGCACTGCCCGCATACTGCTCCGTCAGAAAATCATCTTCGCGGTCCATCCGCAGCTGCAAATCGATCAAATAGTTGTTTTTAGGGGCTCCCAGGCCCGAAAAAACCATCGACTCCCTAAAGGCCGAGGCATTGATACGCACCCACATGCTGTCGCCCGGTTCTAAAAATACGGCTTGGTATTCGGGGATATGCTCGATGTTGTAAATGCCCGCAGCCAGGGTGTCGTATTGTTTAAAAAAGCGATTTTCGGCATTGAGCTTTAAACAGTCGATGGCCTTATTGTCTTTATAGAGGGTCACATAATCGGACGATGGGTTGATGATTTGCCCCCCAAAAAAAACAGCCGTTTTGGGTTGGTCAGCACAACCCAAAAGCAGAAGGCCAAGGACCCCATAAAGCCAAGATGTCGTGCGGTGTTTCATTTGGGATAAAAATACTTTTCCATCCCTCGAAATTACGTTAATGCGCTGTTAAAAAAAAGTGGTGTACTCCTTTATATTTACTTAATTTTGCCGCAAAATCCAGTTATGCTGTCCGTCAACAACTTATCCGTACAATTTGGCAAACGTGTTCTTTTTGATGAAGTCAATATTACCTTTTCCCCTGGCAACTGCTACGGGATTATTGGAGCCAATGGTGCAGGAAAATCCACCTTTTTAAAAATCCTAGCCGGAAAAATGGAGCCCAACGCGGGCAAGGTGCATCTCGAACCCGGTAAGCGTTTATCGGTTTTGGAACAAAACCACAATGCCTGCGATGCCTACCCAGTATTGGAGACGGTGCTCCGTGGCAATAAGACCCTTTTTGCCATCAAAAGTGAAATGGAAGCCATTTATGCCAAAGAAGACTTTTCGGATGCAGATGGTCAACGCGTTGGGGTGCTGCAACTCGAATTTGAAGAAATGAACGGCTGGAATGCCGACAGTGAGGCGGCGACCCTATTGTCTAACCTGGGCATCGAAGAAGGTTTGCATTACCAGCAAATGGCCGATTTGGATGGGAAGCAAAAGGTGCGTGTGCTGTTGGCCCAAGCCCTTTTTGGCAATCCGGATGTATTGATCATGGATGAGCCTACTAACGACCTGGACTATGAAACCATCGTTTGGCTGGAGCATTTTTTAGCCAACTATGACCATACGGTGATTGTGGTTTCCCACGACCGCCATTTTTTGGATGCCGTATGTACGCATATATCAGATATCGATTTCGGTAAAATCAGTCACTATTCAGGCAACTATAGCTTTTGGTATGAGTCCAGTCAGTTGGCCGCGCGTCAACGGGCCCAGCAAAACAAAAAAGCCGAGGAGAAAAAGAAAGAATTGCAGGAGTTTATCGCCCGTTTTTCGGCCAATGTGGCCAAGTCCAAACAGGCTACTTCCCGAAAAAAGATGATTGAAAAGCTCAATATCGAAGAAATTCGACCTTCAAGCCGCCGTTATCCGGCCATTATTTTTGAGCAAGAACGCGAAGCCGGTGATCAGATTCTCAACATAGACAACCTGGCCTATCATTTAGAAGGAGCACCCTTGTTTAGCGGGGTCAACATCAACCTGGCCAAGGGCGACAAAGTCGTGATTTATTCCAAAGACTCTAGGGCCATCAGTGCTTTTTTTCAAGTCATCAATGGTGAATTACCCGCCAGTTCAGGCCGCTACCAATGGGGGGTCACCACGACACAAGCCTATTTGCCTTTGGACAATGACCCCTATTTTACCAACCCCCTAAGCTTGGTTGATTGGCTTCGTCAGTACGCCCAGACCGAAGAAGAGCGGGAAGAGGTCTATATCCGTGGGTTTTTGGGCAAAATGCTGTTTTCGGGTGAAGAGGCTCTCAAGGCCTCCAATGTGCTATCAGGCGGTGAAAAAGTGCGTTGTATGCTTTCGCGTATGATGATGAGCCGGGCCAATGTATTGATACTGGATGAACCGACCAATCACTTGGACTTGGAGACCATCACAGCGTTTAATAATTCATTAAAGAACTTTAAAGGGACGCTGCTTTGCGCCACACACGATCATGCCTTTGCACAAAGTTTGGGTAACCGCATCATCGAGTTGACTCCCACGGGAACCATCGACCGCTATTTGACCTTTGACGATTATATGAGCGATGCTTCGATCAAGGCCCAGCGCGAAAAAATGTATCTCTAGGACTTATACAAAGATAAAATAGGTGCTGATGACAACCAGTACTACAACCAATCCCAAAGGCTTGACGTATTTCCAATGTGTAATTTCTACCTGTCGGGTGTATTGTTGTACATAGGCCTCTTTTCGTGGTGCCCATTTACCAATCAATAACATGATAGCGATATTGATTAAAAATAAAATGGCCATCACGTGCAAGTAGTGCGGATAGGTGCCTCCATCTTGTTCGACCATGGGTTTAAGCACAAATTGACTGATGCTGTAACAGACTACGCCAAAGACGATTCCTACTTTGGCAGCCAAAGCCGGTACGTATTTGGTGACATAGCCCACCAAAATAATCGTTAGGATAGGGATGCTATAACAACCGTTGATTTCCTGTAAATAGCCAAAAAGTCCGTCGGGTGCATTGGCGATGGTCGGAGCGATCAACATGGAAAAAACAGCGAGTACGATACCGAACATTTTCCCCGAACGTACCACTTGTTGCTCATCGGCATCGGGTTTGATGTATTGCTTATAAATGTCTAAACCAAAAAGGGTTACCGAACTGTTTAGCGCTGAATTAAACGAACTTAAAATCGCACCAAACAAAACGGCCGCAAAAAAACCGAGTAGGGCGGGGGGAAGTACGCGGTTGACCAATAAACCATAGGATTGGTCTTGTTTGGCCATGTCTAGGCTATCGCCAAAAATATGAAAGGCGATGATGCCGGGCAGTACAACAAACAAGGGACCTAAGATTTTAACAAAGGCCGCATAGATAAGTCCTTTTTGGCCTTCGACCAGGTTTTTGGCCCCTAGGGCCCGTTGGATAATGGCTTGATTGGTCCCCCAATAAAAAAGCTGTACCAAGACCATCCCTGTAAAAAGGGTTGAAAAAGGGATGGCTGAGTCTGGTCCACCTTTGGCCTTAAACAACTGTGGGTTGGTATTGTAAACCGTCTGTAGTCCGTCTCCGATACTCCCATCGCCAACATAGAGCAAACCAAATACGGGTATCATCAATCCACCGATTAGCAATCCTACCGCATTGACGGTATCAGAAACTGCCACGGCTTTTAGTCCACCAAATACAGCATACAAAGATCCTACTATACCTATCGACCAAACGACAATGACCAGGGCGGTGCTTTCGGATACTCCAAAGAGGGTGGTGAGGTCAAACATACCGATCAGTGCTACACTTCCCGAATACAAGACAATTGGCAGAAGAACGACCATATAGCCACTTAAAAACAAAGCTGAGGCAATCGACTTGGTCATGGTGTCATAGCGGCGCTCTAGAAACTGAGGAATGGTCGTTAGACCTCCTTTAAGGTAGCGGGGCATCAGCAATATGGCGGTGATGACCATGGCTATAGCAGCTAGGGTTTCCCAGGCCATGACCAAGATCCCTTCTTTAAAAGCAGAACCGTTTAGCCCAACCAGTTGCTCGGTCGATAAATTGGTAAGGAGTAATGAACCCGCGATGACAAAACCGGTAAGGCTTCGGCCTCCCAAAAAATAGCCGTCCGAGGTGTTTTCGTCGGTTTTGCGCGATGCGCGGTAGGCAATAATCCCTACAAGAGCCGTAAAGGCGATAAAGACAAGAAATTGCATGTTTAAATCATTTAGTTTCGTATAACAAAATACACAATCAGTCAAAATAAAAAAAGAAGTTTGGGGATCAGTTGTTGGCAGTTAACGCTTTTTGTGCACGGGCCAATTCGTCTTTATGCACATACACCTGAAGTAAGTCGGGTGTAGCCCCAAAACCCGCCAAACGGGCAGATTGGGCTTCATCTTTGATGACCGGAATAATATTTATTGATTCGAGGGTGTTTTTGATAGCCAGCACTTCCATCGATGAACCTGTAAATATTTTAATATAAGCCTGCGACATATAGGGCTATGTTTTGTTGTAAGTATTGTTCCATATGGCCGGATTAAAGTTTTTGCCTAACGCAAACCCAATAAACAAGACAATGGAGGCCAGGGCCTTAAACATAAAGAAATAAAGCATCCAAAAGGCCGATGCGTCTGGTGTTTTGGTAAACAGTCCCATGGGGGTAATGGCCGTTAATCCATAGCTCATGACTAGCAGGGTAATCAACAGGGTCCAAATCGAGCGAAAAGGCCACACCATGGCTTTGCGAAACGGACTTAAATCGTTGCCCCATTTGTGAATCAAATAATAATAGTTGTTGCCCAGCGGGACAAACAACAGCGGGTCGTCTGTGCGCACCAAACGAAATAAGATCGAAGGCGCCATAATTTTAAAGCCCTTTAAGTGCGTTTGGTGTTGCTCTTCCAAAGCAGCGATTTTATCATAAGCTGCTTCGGGAAGCGCCCCTTTAAAAAAACGAAGATCCAAAAAACGCAATCGGTAATCGATACAAACCTTTTTTAGGGTGTCGATATGGTAAATTTTATGCCGCTCTAGGGCATCGACTTGAAAGGCATTGGTCGTTTGGAAATCAGTAATTCCGAGCAGTTCTGGCGTTAATTCACTGGTTGAAACTGCCTGGGGTTGTTCCTCAAGGACCGACAATAAGTTGGTAGGTGCAAAAATCTTCTTCATGTTCCCGTATCATTTTTGTAAAATTAAAAATAAATTTTGGGTAATAAGGGCTGTATTCAAAGGAATTTTCTAGCGTAATTCTGCCCCGAGTTCTTTTTCTAAAGCCTGTTGCAATTGCAACATGGTTTTATCCAAAAATGCATCGGTTAGGGTTTTGTTGGCATCCTGAAAAACAAAGCTAACGGCATAGGATTTTTTCCCTTTGGGTAGGTTTTTACCCGCATAAACGTCAAACAAGGTTACCGAAACCAACTGTTTTTTACATTTTTTTAGGGCGAGGCTACGAATTTGATCAAAGTGTACGTCATCGTCTAGTAAAAGTGAAAAATCGCGTCGGCTTGAGGGGAATTTAGGAATATCCTTAAAAATAACATCCTGATTAAAGGCAGCGCTTTTTAATACATCTGCATGAATTTCGGCATAGACAAGTGCCTCTTCGATTTTAAACGCTTTTAGAATATTGGGCGCAGGGATCCCCAATTGAATGAGCGTTTGATGGCCGATTTTTATTGTGATGCCTTCGGCCAAATAATCCAAGGTGGTCGCTTCGGTGGTGTAGTGGTTGATGCCCAATGCTTGCAACAGATTCTCTATTACGCCTTTGAGGTAGTAATAGGGGTGATCTTGCTGGGTAGTAAGCCAGTTTTCGGCTAGGGGTTTACCGACCACGGCCAGAGCCAGTTGCTGGTGTTCGGTATAGTGATCCTGTGTTTTACTGTAAACGGTCCCAAATTCAAAAAACTTTAGGTTTTTCCGTTGTCGGTTTAGGTTGTAGCCAACAGACTCAAGCACACCAAATAGGAGATGGGTGCGCAGTTGAGAAAGCTCTTGGCCCAGTGGGTTGAGCAAATTAACGGGGGTGATTTTAGCCAAATCAGCACTTAGCTGTTGGTGAGCCGGATTGCCCAAAGAATTGTTTTTAATTTCATAAAACCCTTTGTGTACCAGGGTGTTGGCAATGCGGTTAAATACAGTCGTATTGTTTTTAAGCTCAAATTCGGGCAGATTTAGCTGGGTTGTTTCCGGAAGTGCAATGGCATTGTAGCCATATACCCGTAATATTTCTTCAACCAAATCAGCTGGACGCGTTACATCGACCCGGTAGCGAGGAACGGTTAAAACGAGTCCTTGCTCGGTGACTTGACCGATACGGATTTCCAGACCGTTTAGAATCACTTTGAGTTCATCGAGTGGAATTTCCTGCCCCAGTGTCTGGTAGAGGTAATCAAAGTGAAGCATGAGGGTAATCGGGTCTTCTTGGGGTTGACAAACCGCTTGAACATCACCATGGATGGTCCCACCGGCCAAGCTTTGAATCAATAGGGCGGCCCGCTGAAGTGCATAAACGCCTTGGTCTGGGTCTATGCCTCGCTCAAAACGAAAAGAGGCATCGGTATTAAGCCCGTGGCGTTTGGCTGTTTTACGGATACTGACGGGGTCAAAGTAGGCACTTTCCAAAAACACATTTTTAGTTTCTTGGGTGATGCCCGAATGCAAACCACCAAAAACTCCGGCGATACACAGGGGTTTTTGGGTGTCACAAATCATCAAATCTTCGGTGTGTAAACTTCGTTCTACTCCGTCTAGGGTAATAAACTTGGTGCCTTCTTTAAGTGTTTGAACCACCACCTGTCCTTCGATTTGATCGGCATCAAAGGCGTGTAGGGGTTGGCCCAAGTCGTGAAGGATATAGTTGGTACTATCGACTATATTGTTGATGGGACTCAGCCCAATTGCTTTTAAACGATTTTGAAGCCATGCGGGAGAAGGACCGACTTTGACATCGCACAGCGTCAAACCATAATAAAGCGGCGCTTCTTTGGGATTTTTTACCACAACCTTGGTGTGGGAGGTCGAAGTGGTTGGCCGAAAGTCGTTTACACTGGGTACGTCCCAACTGTAAGAAATCGCATGCCGCATACAGGCGGCTTTAAGGTCTCGAGCTACGCCTCTATGGCTCATGGCATCTGCACGGTTGGGGGTCAAACCGATTTCAAAAACGGTGTCGGTTGATACGTCAAATACCTTGCTGCAAGGCGTACCAGGCGTTAGTTTTTCGTCAAGCACTAAAATCCCGTCGTGATCTTCACCCAATCCCATTTCGTCTTCAGCACAGATCATGCCTTGGCTAAGTGCCCCTCGGATCTTACTTTTTTTGATGGTAAAAGGTTCCCCTTTATAGGGGTATAATTCGCAGCCTACCGTAGCGACAGCCACTTTTTGGCCTTTGGCTACATTGGGTGCTCCACAAACGATATCCAGGGGTTGTTCTTCCCCCACGTTTACGGTAGTCACTTTTAAACGGTCGGCATTGGGGTGCTTTTCACAGCTCAATACTTCACCGACCACCACCCCCTTTAAACCACCGGGTATGGATTCATACTGCTGGGTTCCTTCGACTTCAAGTCCCAGATCGGTAAGCATTTCACTGACTTGTGAAACACTAAGCTCAGTTTTGAGGTAATCATTAAGCCAATTGAGGGAAATTTTCACGTTTATCGAGGGTTTTTAGCATAAACAGTTATAGTCAGGCAAATATAAGAATCTCTTAGAGATGAAGGGGCTCAGCTGATATAATTCCAAATGTTTTTATAGGCACCCAAAGCCGTATAGGTTTTTCGAATTGGGGCGTTTTCCGGCTGTTGTAGCAGTGGGTCTTCTTTTAGGATATTGACGGCCCAAGCACGGGCGGTTTTTAAGAGTTGTTGATCTTTGGAAAGGTCGGCAATTTTAAGCTGGAGTACACCGCTTTGCTGGGTACCCATAAGATCTCCCGGCCCCCTGAGTTGTAGGTCAACTTCGGCAATTTTAAATCCATCGTTGTGGTCGACCATGGTTTGTAAACGCATAGTCGCCTCTTCAGAGCGTTTAGGTCCGCTCATAAGAATACAATAACTCTGAGCGTTGCCTCGCCCAACTCGCCCCCGTAATTGATGCAATTGAGACAGCCCAAAACGCTCGGCACTTTCTATGATCATCACCGAAGCATTGGGTACGTTGACTCCGACTTCTATGACCGTAGTTGCTACCATAATTTGGGTTTTGCCCTCAACAAAACGTTGCATTTCATAGGCTTTGTCTTCGGCATTCATTTGACCATGAACGATGCTGATTTGGTATTTTGGCGCAGGAAAATCCCGTGCGATGCTTTCATAACCATCCATTAAATCTTTATAGTCCATTTTTTCAGACTCTTGTATCAACGGATAGACGATATACACTTGGCGGCCTTGAGCGATTTCTTCCCGTATAAATTGAAAAACCTTAAGTCGGTTTTTATCCGTCCGATGCACCGTTTTTACGGGTTTTCTTCCTGGCGGTAGCTCGTCTATGACCGATTGGTCCAAATCGCCATAGAGACTCATGGCCAGGGTTCGTGGTATGGGTGTAGCGGTCATCACCAAGACATGGGGCGGCAGGGTATTTTTTTTCCAAAGTTTGGCGCGTTGAGCAACGCCAAAACGGTGTTGTTCATCAATAATCACCAAGCCGAGGTTCTTAAATTTTACACGGTCTTCTAACAGCGCATGGGTGCCGACGAGGATTTGCAATTCCCCTTGTGCCAATTGCTCCAAAAGGGGTTTGCGCTCTTTTTCTTTTACACTTCCGGTAAGCAACCCCAGACGGATATCCATTTTTTTTAGCAACCGCTCAATGGACTGGTAATGTTGTTGAGCCAAAATCTCGGTGGGGGCCATGATGCACCCCTGATAACCATTGTCTAAGGCCAGTAAAATGGCCATTAATGCAACGATGGTTTTCCCAGAACCAACATCGCCTTGTAAAAGCCGATTCATCTGTGCGCCGGCTCCCATATCGGTTCGGATTTCCTTTAATACCTTTTTTTGGGCATCGGTTAAATCGAAGGGAAGTACTTCATTATAAAATTGATTGAAATGGTCACCTACGGTTGAAAAACGGTATCCTTTTATTTTTTGCTTACGGTCTAAATTCTTTTTAAGTAACTGCAATTGAATATAAAAGAGCTCTTCGAATTTTAACCGAAATTGCGCCTTACTCAAGGCGTTGTGGCTCTGGGGAAAATGGATTTGGAACAAGGCGTCTTTCTTAGGCATTAGCTGCCATTGCTCGATTATTGTAAGCGACAAGGATTCAGTAAATCCCGATTGGGTAGCCTTCATCAGTTCAGTCATCATTTTTTGCATGATCCGCTGTGAAACCCCTCTAGTCGTCAGTTTTTCGGTACTTGGGTAAAGGGGTTTTAGGGCTATTTTGGGCCCTTTTTCAAATTGGCTTAACAATTCCAATTCGGGATGGGGTATGCTTACACGACCGTTAAACCAATTTAAACGGCCAAAGATGACATAGGGTTCATTTTTACGCAGGCCTTCCATAATCCACTTATAGCCTCTAAACCAAACCAATTCAAGAGTTCCGCTACCGTCTTCGACCTGTACACTTAAACGTTTACCTCTTTTTTGTGGAATGATTTGCAGGTCGGTGATTCGGCCAATGAGTTGCACTTCAGCATTGTTCTGGGGTAGATTAGCAATGCTAAAAGTAGTACTCCGGTCGATATAACGGTGCGGAAAACAATGCAGCAGGTCTTGGAAGGTATGTATTCCCAATTCGGACTGAAGTAGTGTGGCCCGACTTGGTCCTACACCCTTTAGGTATGCGATTGGTGTTTGTAGAGGATCCATGCCATCAACGATTCATAAACGAAAATAAGAGATTTCTCGAAGGGTTCCCGTAGAAGTTGTTAATTTTAAGTATTCAAATCTTTAATGCATGCGAGCTTTAGTCATTTCAGGGGGAGGAAGCAAAGGAGCCTTTGCGGGGGGTATCGCCCAGTATCTTATACAAGAGGCCCATAAACAGTACGACTTTTTCCTTGGGAGTTCTACGGGAAGTTTACTCATCAGTCATTTGGCCTTGGGGGAGCTGGACTATATTCAATCGGTGTTTACGTCGGTAACCCAAGCGCAAATTTTCAGCAATTGCCCCTTTACCATTCGTTATAAAAACAAGTTGCCCAACATAGGCATAAACCACTTTAATGTACTTAAAAATTTTATCCGGGGGCGAAAGACCTTTGGCGAAAGCCATGCACTTCGCAAGCTGGTGGCAAAAACCTTGTCTCCGGCTCAATTTGAAGTACTCCAAAAAAAACAACCCCAAATCCTGGTCACCGTCTCCAATCTGACCACCAATAAGGTCGAATATAAAGCCGCTGCCGACTGTAGCTACGAAGATTTTATCGACTGGATATGGATATCCTGTAATTATATTCCCTTTATGAGCTTGGTGCAAAAAGACCGCGCCGAGTACGCCGATGGAGGTTTGGGCTGTATCGTCCCCATTTCAAAAGCCTTTGAGTTAGGGGCAACCCATGTCGATGCGATTATGCTCAATACGGTTGTTCCGCAGATCAATCGGATGCCTACACGCAATGCGTTTGACGCCTTGGCGGTTTTATTTGATTTTATGGTCGATCAAATCGGTGAACACGATGTGGCCCTGGGCAAAATGACCGCCAAGGCCTATGACGGAAGCCTACGGGTGTTCCACACGCCACGGGTATTGACCACCAATTCCTTGGTGTTTGACCGTCAAAAAATGCAAAAATGGTGGGCCGAGGGCCATGCCTATGCCCACCATGTGATCAGTGAAGGACTTTAGTTTTTAAGGTAGTCCAGGGTCAATTGCGTCATGGCCTTAACACCCAAAAGCATACTGGCATCATCCACGATAAAATCGGGGGTATGATGCGATGGTGCATCTTCTTCGGCCATGTCTAAAGGTGTTCCTCCTAGGAAAAAGAAAAATCCAGGGACTTGACTTTGGAAATAGGAAAAATCTTCGGCACCGGTAATGGCCTGCATCAACAGGACGTTGTCTTCTCCGGCTACTTTATGCAAACTTTTAACCGCAAATTGGGTCAAATCAGGGTCGTTATAGGTAATGTCCGTTCCGTCTTGAATATTGACTGTCGCCATGGCACCATGGGCCTCCGCAATGGAAGTTACCAAGGTTTTCATACGTTCACGAATGACTTCTTTCATGTCCCGGTCCAGGGTTCGGATCGTTCCAATCATTTGTAAAGATTCTGGAATGATATTAAAACGAACCCCCGAATGAATCGAACCTACGGAAACCACAGCGGCTTCTTTGGTTAGTTCTGAATTACGGCTAATCAGGGTTTGTAAACCGTTGATGATTTGCGCAGCAGTGACGATGGGATCCACACTTTGCCAAGGCGTAGAGCCGTGGGCTTGTTTTCCCTGTATGTCAATCACAAAGCGTTGTGAGGCCGCCATGGTCCCTCTGGGTTTGTAGCGAATTTTACCCACATGGGTACCCGAATTGATGTGCAAACCAAAAATGGCGTCCACGGGGGGATTTTGCAACACCCCTTCTTCGATCATGTATTTGGCGCCGCCTTTTTCCCCATCGGGGGCACCTTCTTCAGCCGGCTGAAAAATAAATTTAACCGTACCGGCAAAATTGTTGTTTTTGGCCAGGATCTCGGCAGCACCCATCAAGATCGATACGTGAGTATCGTGCCCACAGGCATGCATCACCCCAACTTGTTGGCCATTGTATTCCGAAACGACTTGTGAGCGGTAGGGCAGGGCATTGCGTTCGGTCACCGGCAGTGCATCCATATCAGCCCTTAGGGCGACTACTTTACCCGGCTTTTTTCCTTTTAAAATCCCAACGACCCCTGTATGGGCTACTCCAGTTTGTACTTCCATGCCTAAGGAACGCAGATGATCGGCAACTTTTTGAGCCGTATTGAATTCGCGGTTAGAGAGTTCGGGATGTTGATGAATATCATGTCGCCATTGAATGACTTTTTCTTCAATGCTCTGGTACTGTGTCTCAAGTTTTTTTTGACCCTGGGCAAACAGGGGAAGAGCCATAAGGAGATAAAAAATATTTTTCATGTGTAAATGAATTACGGTCTTAGTATTAAAAATGTTTTATTGAATTTTTCTAAAGATAAGATGTTTATAATTATTTGTCGACGCTAAAGCCGTCCTTTTAATTAATAAGTATTTTTGAGCGTGAATTCACCAGAAGAGGCTTATTTAATCGAACTCAATGACGCTCAGCGGCAACCCGTCTTGCATAAGGACGGTCCGTTGATGGTCATCGCGGGGGCCGGTTCAGGCAAAACCCGGGTATTGACCTACCGCATTGCCTACCTCATGCAGCAGGGGGTGGATGCCTTTTCGATTTTGGCCTTGACCTTTACCAACAAGGCGGCACGGGAAATGAAAACCCGTATTGCAGATTTGGTGGGGGAGAGTGAAACCAAAAATCTATGGATGGGCACCTTTCACTCAGTTTTTGCGCGCTTGCTTCGTGCTGAAGCCGATAAGTTGGGTTTTCCCAACAACTTTACCATCTACGACACCCAAGACGCCGATCGCCTGATCGCAGCCATCATCAAAGAAATGGGGCTCGATAAGGACATTTATAAATACAAGCAGATCCGCAACCGTATTTCGGCCTTTAAAAACAGTCTGATAACGGTCAATGCTTATTATAAAAACCCGGAACTACAAGAGGCGGATACTATGGCACGCCGGCCCAAAACCGGGGATATTTACCGTGAATATGTCGAGCGTTGCTTTAAGGCAGGAGCGATGGATTTTGACGATTTGTTGCTTAAAACCAACGAATTGCTAAACCGCTTCCCGGGTGTGCTGGCCAAATACCAAGAGCGTTTTCGCTATATCATGGTCGATGAGTACCAGGATACCAACCATTCGCAATATTTGATAGTACGCACCCTCTCGGATAAATTTCAAAATATCTGTGTGGTGGGTGACGATGCGCAAAGTATTTATGGTTTTCGGGGGGCAAATATCAATAACATCCTCCATTTTCAAAAAGACTACCTTGATGTGGCTGTTTACCGACTCGAACAAAACTACCGTTCGACCAAAACCATAGTTAATGCGGCCAATACCATCATCGAGCACAACAAAACCAAGATTGACAAAACCGTTTGGACGGCCAATAATCAAGGGGAGCATATTTTGGTCAAACGCCTAACAACCGATGCCGAAGAAGGCCGTTGGGTGGCTTCTAGCATTTTTGATTTAAAGATGCAAGAGCAACAGTTTAACAAAGATTTTTGCATCTTATACCGTACCAATGCGCAATCACGTGCCATGGAAGATGCGCTGCGCAAAAGAGATATTCCCTATCGGGTGTTTGGCGGGCTTTCGTTTTATCAGCGTAAAGAAATTAAAGACATCCTGGCCTATCTTAGGATTTTGATCAACCCCAAAGACGAAGAAAGCCTTAAACGAATCATCAATTTTCCCGGGCGAGGAATTGGTCAAACCACGGTGGACAAACTGATCATCGGTGCTAAGACCCATGACAAGTCGATTTTTGAAGTGATTGGGGCCTGTCAACAACTACCCTTGGGCATCAATGCTGGTACCCAAAACAAATTGCTGCAATTTTATGCCCTGATTCAAGCCCTGCAAATCGAAAACGAAACGGCCAACGCTTTTGCGATTACCGATCAGGTCATCAAAAAGACGGGGATGATTCACGAACTTAAAAAAGACGGAACCCCCGAGGGCGTAGCACGGATTGAGAATATTGAAGAATTGCTAAACGGTATTCGTGATTTTACCGAAGGTCAACGCGAAATAGACGGAGCCACGGGCAGCCTAGCTGAATTTTTGGAAGACGTTGCATTAGCCACCGATTTTGACAATGACAAAGACGAACATGCCGACCGTGTATCCCTGATGACGGTACATTTGGCCAAAGGACTAGAATTTCCAAATGTGTTTATCGTTGGGATGGAAGAAGACCTTTTTCCTTCGGCTCTAAGCCTCAATACCCGCAGTGAACTGGAAGAAGAACGACGTTTGTTTTATGTAGCGCTGACCCGGGCCGAAAAGAGGGTGTTTTTGAGTTATACCCTGAGCAGATACCGATGGGGAAAATTGATCGATGCTTCGCCCAGTCGGTTTATCGAAGAAATCGATGAGCAGTTTCTCGATAAAGACATTCCCAAAGATGATTATGTGTTTAAACCCTTTATCGATAAGGATATTTTTGACAGCCCCACACGCCCAAAAAGTCAGTATGTAAAACCGCCCAATAAAGAGAAGATACGACTCAACACCACACCCACACCAGCGCAATTGGGGAAACTTAAAAAAATAGCCCATACCCAGCCTGCCCAAGACAGCCCTCCCTTGATATCACTCAAACCCCAAATGAAAGTAGAGCACAATCGCTTTGGGCGAGGATTGGTAGTTGCGGTCGATGGACAAGGGAACGACAAAAAAGCAACCATTGCTTTTGATGGGGTGGGTGAGAAAAAACTGCTGTTACGGTTTGCCAAACTTAAAATCATCTCCTAATGGCACCCTATCTTACCTTATATCCAAATTCGATTAACCCAAAGCATATCCAACAAGCTGTACAAACGCTTAATGCGGGTGGGATCATAATCTACCCTACTGATACGGTCTATGCCTTTGGATGTTTGTGTACCCACAAAAAAGCCTTAAATCGTTTGGCGCAACTCAAAGGGGTGCGACTTGAAAAAGCAGCCTTTAGCTTTTTGTTTGAAAACATCAGTGCGCTTTCTCACTATGTAAAACCCCTTGACAATGCGACCTTTAGGCGATTAAAAAGCACTTTACCGGGGCCATATACCTATATTTTGGAAACCCATAACCGTATTCCCAAGCCGTTTGACAAGAGAAAAACTCTGGGGATTCGTATTGCCGATCATCCTGTGCTTAAAGCCCTATTACCCTTACTGAGTGCGCCCCTAATAACCACTTCTTTGCACGATGAAGATCAAATCAAAGACTATGCCACCGAACCGGATGAGATTTTTGAAAACTGGTCCAGTCAGATCGACTTGATGCTGGCCTGCGGAGTAGGGGGCAATGTTCCTTCTACCGTGGTGGACCTAACCACAGCCGAACCTACCTTAATTCGAGCCGGTAAAGGACCTTTTGAATTTGATTAAAAAAAAACACACCGCAAAGGGTGTGTTTTTCTATGGGTTTTAAACGTCGATTAGTTCGCCGCTTGCATACCTTGTTGGATAAGATCGTAGAATTGATCCAATTTGGGAAGAACAACAATACGAGTTCTTCTGTTCTTTGCTCTGTTTTGTGCATTGTTGTTGTCAAACAAAGGCATGTAGTAACTTCTACCAGCAGCAGTCATACGCTCAGGAGCTACACCAAAGTCATCTTGTAATACACGTACTACAGAGGTTGCACGTTTAACACTCAAATCCCAGTTGTCGAGTAATACATCATTTTTGATCGGCACATTATCTGTATGTCCTTCGACCATAAATTCGATATCGGGCTTGTCGTTAACCACTTTAGCTACTTTGCCCAAAACTTCTTTAGCAGCTTTGGTTACGGTGTAGCTTCCGCTTCTAAAGAGGAGTTTGTCAGAAATAGAGACATAAACCACTCCTTTTTCTACATTGATTTCGATATCCTCATCACTCAAGTTACCCAAAGCACCTTTAAGGCTAGTAACCAAGGCTAGGGTTACCGAGTCTTTCTTGGTTACGGCATCTTGCATACGCTGGATACGAACATCTTTTTCTTTGATGCTTTCCAACGAACGCTCAAGGTTTTCAGCTCCTTTTTGAGAAAGGGTGGTTAGATTACCGATATTATCAATAAGATCTTGGTTATTGGCTTTTAAAAATTTGTTTTGCTCGGTAAGGGTCGCTAGCTGAGCTTCAGCGGCTTCTTTGTCTTCGTTACAAGCATTTAGTTTTACCGTAGCAGAATCCAACATGGTTTTAGTTTCTTGTTGTAATTGCTCTAGGGTAGCATACTTCTTTTGTGACACACAGGAAACCAAAAGCCCTGCGGTAAGGGTAAGTAGTAAAAAGCTTTTTTTCATTTTTGTCAAATTGTTTTAGAGGTTCAAAGTTAAAAAATCAGTTTAAAATCCCACTATTTGTGTGAATTTTTTCTTTTGAAGGATAAATTTATTAAACACTATACTTTTTATGGTTGCATACCTTTTAACGTAATGAGTAGGTTTTTTATTGCGCATTTTGAGGAAGTTGGCATAAAAAAATCCGTGGGCTTTAATGATCGCCCAAACGTGTAGGGGTTTTAGGTGGGCCAAATAGAGCATCCCCGCTAAACCATCGAGTATCAGGCGGGTTCCTAAGACTGGCAGGAGCAAATGTCCGGGAAGGTTTTTGGTGAGCATATAAAGGGAATTTCTAAAATTTAAAAAGGTTTTTTGAGGCGATGGGGCCAAGGTAGCTCCTCCCATATGATACACCTTGGAAGCACCCAAGGCCATGATTTGATGTCCTTGGTGGTGTAGGCGCCAACATAAGTCGATTTCTTCTTGGTGTGCAAAAAAATCTTCATCAAAACCGCCCAAGGCTTTAAAGGCAGCTGCACGTACAAAAAAACAAGCGCCACTAGCCCAAAATACAGGCTGTTCAACATCGTATTGCCCTTGGTCTTCTTCGATTTCATAAAAAATACGACCACGACAAAAGGCATAACCATAGCGGTCGATATACCCTCCGGCGGCTCCGGCATATTCAAACCGTTTTTTGTCGTAATAATTTAAAATATGGGGCTGGGCAGCTACTGTATTGGGGTGTTTTTTAAAATGTAAAACCAGCGGGTCTAACCAACCCGGGGTGACTTCAATGTCGTTGTTAAGCAATCCGTATAAATCGGCATCTATCTCCGCCAATCCCCGGTTGTAGCCTTCGGCAAAACCATAATTTTGGGAAAGTGCAACGCAGTTGATTTGTGGAAAATTTTTACGCACATAGCCCAATGAGTTATCGGTGGATCCATTGTCAATCAGCCAGAGTTCGGCACCTGCGCTGTTGGCAACCAAGGTGGGAATGAATTGCTTAAGCAGGGCTTGTCCGTTCCAATTCAGTAAGACCAAAGCTACTTTCATCCCAACATCTGTTTAAAAGGAGGAAGGTCTTCTAAAAAATGATACCGACTATGGCTTTGGGTCATGTCACAAAAATAATGATTAATCCCGTTGGTCACCATCAAGAAATGGCTTTGGGCCGCGCGGTTATAACGGGCAATCTGATCAAAGGTGTTTTGGGATATCTCTACCTTGGCGGCTTTACATTCGACCAGTAAAAGCACGGTGCCCTGTGGAGAATAGACGATGATGTCATACCGTTTGGACATCCCATTGACTTCAATTTTTTTTTCGACGTTAAGCAGAGACTTAGGTACTTCTTTATCATCGATCAGATAGGCAACACAATGTTGGCGTACCCATTCTTCGGGGGTCAATAGCACCCACTTTTTACGGATAGGATCCCAAATATGCTGGGTATTTTCCTTATTTTTGATCGGTAGTGTAATAGGCCGAAAATTAAGCCGCTCCATGCTACAAAGGTGCACATAAATTTAGTTTTGCAGACATTCGAACAACTAATTCATCAAATCAACCAACAACAAATACACCCCATCTATTTGTTGGCAGGAGAAGAACCCTTTTTTATCGATCAGCTAACGGCCGCTATCACCACTGCCGTATCTACTCCCGAATCTGAAGCTTTTGACAAAACCGTTTTGTATGGGAAAGACACCCAGCCCGATCAGCTTATTGAAGCCGCCAAGCGGTTTCCCATGTTGTCGCCTTATCAACTGCTAATTGTCCGCGAAGCGCAACACCTCGAGCGTCAAATGGATGCCTTGACCCTCTATGTGCAACAGCCTCAACCCACCACGGTTTTGGTGCTTTGTTATAAGTATAAAAAACTCGATAAGCGTACAAAGTTTTTTAAAGCCGTCGAAAAGAACGGCGTATATTTTGAATCCAAACCTTTGTATGACAACCAAATAGAGCCTTGGATTCAAGCAACCGCCCAATCAATGGGGCTTCAAATGGATCCGGCAGCGGCCCGATTGATCTTTTTTAATACGGGAACTGACTTGGGTAGAATCTACAGCGAGTTAGAAAAACTCAAAATCGTTGGAAACACCGAAACGATCACAACGGCCCATATCGAGAAACATATCGGTTTTAGCAAAGACTACAACAATTTTGAACTGGTCAATGCCCTAGCGGATAAAAACTTTGCGAAAGCGGTACATATTGTTGAGCAAATGAGCAACAACAGCAAGCAAAACCCTGTGGTGGTTACCATAAGCACGGTATTTTCTTTTTTTCAACGCTTGTTGATCTACCATGGTTTGACCAACAAATCGGAGGCCGCTAAGGTCTTGGGCATACGCCCATTTTTTGTCAAACAATATGCACAGGCCGCAAGCCGCTATTCGATGAAACAGTGCAGTCAGGCCATAGCCGTGTTGGCACAAACCGATCGTAAAAGTAAGGGAATAGGTGCCGATGCCTCCAAAACGGAAGCGTTACTTCAAGAAATGTTGTTTGGGTTGTTTTCTTCCTAGTACTGGATAGGAGGAAATTGATCGGGATTTACTTCGTGCATCAATTGATAGGCCGCTTCGTAGATATCATCGATAGAAGGTTTGGAAAAATAATCCCCATCGGTACCATAGGCAGGTCTATGGGGTTGGGCAGCGACCAATTTGGGAGCGCTGTCTAACAGGGGATATATCCCTTGCTCATCGATCAATTGTTGGAGTATATAGGCCGAAGCACCACCCGGCACATCTTCGTCCACGATCAATAGGCGGTTGGTTTTTTGGAGACTTTTTTTGATGTTTTGGGTCAGGTCAAGAGGAATTAAACTCTGCAAGTCGATGACTTCTGCATGTATATCCACCTGTTTTAATCGTTCGGCAGCGTCCAAAGCCATCCGTAGGGTAGAACCATAGCTAACAATCGTCAAGTCACACCCTGGAACTAGCAACTCGCTTTCCCCTAGGGACAGGGTAAATTGACCTAGGTTTTGCGGAAGAGGTTCTTTAAGGCGATAGCCGTTGAGCGATTCGATGACAACAGCCGGTTGTTTAAGCTGTAACAAACTGTTATACATCGCCGCAGCTTGTGTCATGTTTCGGGGTGTTAAAATATAAATACCGCGAAGCAGGTGAAGCATACCACCCATTGGCGAACCGGAATGCCAGATGCCCTCAAGTCGGTGTCCTCGGGTACGGATAATCAGGGGAGCAATTTGTTGGCCATGTGTACGATAACTCAATGATGCCAGATCATCGCTTAGGGTTTGTAAGGCGTAGAGGACATAATCCAAGTATTGAATTTCAGCAATCGGCCGTAAACCACGTAGTGCCATACCGATTCCCTGGCCGATGATTGTCGCTTCGCGAATACCAGTATCGGCAATACGAAGTGCACCGTACTTTTTTTGAAGTCCTTCTAGTCCCTGGTTTACATCACCAATTTTACCTACATCCTCTCCAAAGATTAAAAGTTCGGGATGCTGTTCAAATAGGGCATCAAAATTATCCCTTAGTACGATTCTACCATCCACTTGCTTCGGTGAAGCCTCGTAGGTTGCGGCTACTACCTCCGAAACATTGCTGTAAGCATCGAGGGTGTAAAGGTGTGAGGAAAAGCGGGGTTGAATTTCACACTGTAAATCCTCGATCCATTGTTGAACAGGGGTTAATGCCGGATCGTATTTTAGTTTAGCGCAAAGCGCACGGGCTATTTCTAGAAGTTCTTTATAGCCAAAACTCTCTAAAGCTTGAACTTCTTTAATTGCAATACTAATGTTGGGATTGTTATTGGCGTCTGATAAACTGCTCTGCAAAACGCCTAAAAGTTGGTCCCTGCAACTATTTATCGGTGCGTTGTGCTCCTGCCAGGCAGTGGTTTTGGCTTGCCGAACCTGTGTATTGATTGCTTTCTCTAGTTCTGCTAATTCCGTTTCGGTAGCTATTCCTTGCCGTAAAATCCATTGTTTAAATTGGGTATTACAGTCATATTCATTTTCCCAAGCTAGACGATCTTTGGATTTGTAGCGTTCGTGTGAGCCAGAGGTAGAATGGCCTAGAGGTTGGGTCAATTCTGTAATATGCACCAATACCGGTATGTGTTCATTTCGGGCCAATTTTGTAGCATAGTCATAGGCATTGATAAGCCCTGTATAATCCCAGCCATTCACCCGGATGATTTCTATTCCAGCTGCATCAGCGGTGCGTTGAAAACCTTCTAAGGCTTTTGATATACTTTCTTTGGTGATTTGGTCTTTGTTATGCACAGAGATTCCATAATCATCGTCATACACACTAAGTACTAAAGGCACCTGAAGTACCCCAGCGGCGTTGATGGTTTCAAAAAACAAACCTTCGGCTGTACTCGCATTTCCTATGGTTCCCCAACAAATTTCGTTTCCTTGGTTTGAAAAATTTGCTCCCACCTTGCTATCGAGCGCACGGTAAACCTTAGAGGCTTGCGCCAATCCGAGCATACGGGGCATTTGAGCCGCAGTAGGAGAGAGGTCAGCACTGTGATTTTTTAATTGGTGTAGGGGCAACCATTCCCCTTTTTCATCGATAAGGGGGGTCATAAAGTGACCGCCCATCTGACGGCCCGATGACATGGGTTCCTTACCGGGTTCGGTTGTTGCGTAAATCGCATGAAAAAACGCTTGCTCATCCAAAAAATCTTGGCCCATCAATAGGGTTTGGTCGCGGTAGTATCCCGCTCTAAAATCTCCAGTTTCAAAAAAATGATTGATCACCAGTTGGGGCAATTCCTTGCCGTCGCCAAAAATTCCAAAGCTGCCTTTGCCCGACAGCACCTCACGTCGTCCGAGGAGACTACACGCTCTACTCTTGTAGGCCAAGCGGTAGTCTTCGAGTACTCGGCTTTTAAATTGGTCGTAATCGAGCTTTTCTTTGGTTTTTTGGTTGGGTATCATCGGCCCACAAAGCTACGAAAAATTTAAACGTCCTAGGCCCGAACTAGAACCATCGCCGTGAAAATAAATTGGCCAATTGCTTGGTACGGATGGATAAGACAAAGCGAATTTTTTGAGGATAGGCCTGCTGTGTGGCTTCCCAGCCCAGCGAGGAAACCATCGGAAAAAAGACTTCCAAATAATCCGGGAGTACATTTAGTCGAATACCTGAACCGTAATAAGTACGAACGCTTTCGTTTCTGTTTTTAAGAAGTCCAACGTCCAAATAGGCCTCGATCCATCGCCAAAGGCCAATGTTTAAATTGGAAGAAATCAACCAATCATTGGCATTGGATTGGGGGATCAACGACTTAAAACCACCTTCGGCCATGACAAATTGTTGACCAAAAAAGCCATCGGTTTCGGACCGGCCAAAAAATGAATATTGAAACAAATAGTCGGTTGGACGGTTTAAATTAAAGTCAAAATAAGTTTGGTCGCCCGTGCGGTTGTCCAAAAACTTCCCAACAAATAATCGCCCTTGAAATTGTCGGCCACTGGGGAATAATTTTCGGACATCAATGGTGTAGTCGATTTTTGAAAAAAAGTGAGAAAACTCTATTCCAAAATCACTAGTTATATAATTGATACTCTCTTTGTTTGCATAGAGGTAGCGGCTTTTAAACACCGTGTATTCCGGGCTTTCAGTCTGTAATAGCTGTCCTGATTTTTCAACTTTATACAAATAGAAGTTGATGCTTTTACGCTTGTTGGATCGCAGCTCAGGTGTCCGGAAAACAAATGATATGTTGGGGGCCAAAACTGTATAGCGCTTATGGGGTGCATAATGAAAGGTGTTGCCAACAATGTTAAAAAGAGTCAAATAGTTTTTGGCCTGAGGATGATACCACCGATATGTTCCACTAAAACTTCCAACCAAAGTATTTTCTAAAAAAGAGTATTGGGGCTTGATGTCCAGGGAAAACCGCTGTGCCCCCATCTTTTTGTTATTAAATCGAAATCCGCCCGTAAGCCCATCGTAGAGGTTATAGCCGGTGATGGGATTGTAAAACACCTGTACACTTTTGGGGTTTTCAATGTCTTTGACTGCCCGTATTTGAAGGGGTTTGGACAACAGCCCCCCGTTTATTTTTTTCCAATTGTTCTTTTTATTGATTTCGGGCAATCCGTTTTCTGCATTGATGGCAATAAAGTCTGCATCCACTTCAGGCAGTATCCATTCGGTGTTTTTTGACGGATCTACCCATTGCTGGAAAACTACTGTATCTGCTTTGAAAAGGTTTACTTTTACCGGTATGGAAGAGGCATAGGGGTCTGCTAATTGGACGGATATACCTTGATCTGAAGATTTGATTTTACTCAATTTAAAATCAAAAAACCCTTCGTTTTCCAAAAGGTTTTGAAAAAACCAACCCAAGTCTTTATCGGTATATTGACTAAAATGGCTTTCTAAATCATTGGAATTTTCTTGTCCAAACAATCCTTTAATGGCTTGGTGCATAACCGATGAACCTATAAAATCTTCGAGGTAGCGCAAGGCCAATCCCGCCGAATAAGGGCTTGCAATCCGTGCGTTGTATCGGGTAAGTTGATCTTTGGACAGGGTCGCTTTTTGGTAGTTATTCAGGCGTAGCATTTGTTCAGAAAACAACATAAAGCCTTCGTTAAAATCAAGCTTGGCGAATTGATAGGTTTTAATAATGGGAAAACGAGCAAGGCGTCCTACAAATTTTTTCTCCGGGTAATACCTCTCGATGTATTTGATGGTAAGGTAGATATGTAAGCCTTCGGCAATCCAAGGATGTTGACGCTGATCAATGGGCAAATAGGCACTGACGTAATTACCACTTAACGCCTTGAGCAATTTCACCTCGTTAAGAAAGGCCGATTCAAAAGGGCTCAGTATTTCGGGGAGTTGACTCAGTCCATAAAAAGGGCTTTTGTTATAGTCTTTTTCGGTGACCAATACTTTGGTGTGCTGCCCGGTCCCTAAATACTCATTTAGAAAATCATAAATTCTCTGAGTACTTTGGGTTACGTTTTCCGAACTATTGTCGGGTTCGATTAGATCGGTGGAAACTTCAAAATCCTCTTGTAGTTGGAGGGTTTGAAATTGGTTTTGTTGATCGAGTATAAGTTTAACTTCCTTGACCTGATTTCCCCACAATTGATAGGTGGAGTGATTGCTCGTAGTCGATGATATATCTTGCTTTTGCCATAGATTGGAGGACAGCGCATAGCTTTTGGGGATTTCCAAACGGAGGCGATAATCTGCTAAAGGCAGTGAAGCATCGTCCAGGTTAAGGTGGCTGTATTTTTTCCATTGCCCATCGGTATAGGGGCTAAGGGTTATGATCCAATGCCGTAAATCATAGGTCTTAGCCGAACGGTTTACGCCATAGCCCGTAAAACGTGCGTTGGGAATTTTGATGTTGTAGTTTAGTTGGAGGTATTTTTTTTCTCTCGGAGTCATCGGCTGGGTCAGTGGAATGGCGATGATATCGGGTTGATTTTGTAGCCGATACCAGCGAAGCGCATTTCCGTCTTGGGTAATAGACAGTTGGTCGGTATAGCCCAGGTTCTTTTTATTGGAGAGGTAAAAACTACGGTCAAACTCTTCGGCAAATCGTTTGGAAAGCGGTGTGTCAAAGCTACTAAAAGCATGTGCCCAATCATTGAGAAAAAGGGTGTCTATGGCATGACCCGACTGGTTTTCGATCTGCAAACTTTGAGCAATCGACAATTGGTCGAGGCTGTCATTAAGCGACACTTTAAGCTGGTAGTTCGGATTGAATTGTGCCGCGCAAATAAGCGGTAAAAGCAATCCAAAGGCTATGGTCAGTCGGTATAAAAAAATATTTTTCAACGGATTTAGAAATTCGGGCGATAGAGTCCTTTTTTATGGAAATTACTCAAGGAAGTAACCACTTCTTCGGCCGTATCAACGACTTCAATCAAATCCAGGTCCTCTTCACTGATGTACTTTTCTTTGAGCAGGGTGTTTTTAATCCATTCTATCAAATCGCGCCAGTACTCACTTCCAACAAGTATAATCGGAAAACGCTGAATTTTTTCGGTCTGAATCAGCGTAAAAGCCTCAAACAATTCATCCAAGGTACCTATTCCACCGGGGAGGACAACAAACCCTTGTGCATATTTGACAAACATTACTTTGCGTACAAAAAAATACTCAAAAGTCATCTGTTTGTCGATATCGATGTAGGGGTTGATGTTTTGTTCAAAGGGCAAGTTGATGTTAAGTCCCACCGAAACGCCTTTGGCCAGCTGAGCACCTTTGTTAGCGGCTTCCATAATACCGGGTCCACCACCCGTAATAATTCCATACCCATTTTCGGTAATGGCTTTGGCGATAGAAACGGCCAATTCGTAATGTGGAGTATCGGCTTTGGTTCGGGCAGACCCAAAAATAGAGACACAAGGTCCAATAGCACTGAGGGTCTCGTAACCATTGACAAATTCACTCATGATTTTAAACAGTGCCCATGAGTCATTGGCCTTGATTCCTACCCAGTTTTTGATGTTTGGTTGTTCGTCTTCCATACTATTAGGGGGCTTAAATGATCTTAAATGTATTCAATTTCACGAACTAAAAAGGCGGCTGTATGTCCCTTTTTTGCTCTTACAACTTCTTCGGGTGTACCACAGGCGATCAATTCACCACCATATTTACCTCCTTCGGGCCCGATATCGATCAGATAATCTACCTGCTTTATGACATCGAGATTATGCTCTATGATAAGCACCGTATTACCCCGATCAACTAGCTTATTGAGCATTTCCATCAAGACACGAATGTCTTCAAAATGAAGACCCGTAGTGGGTTCATCCAAAATATAAATGGTCTTCCCCGTGTCTTTTTTGGACAGTTCACTGGCCAATTTGATCCGCTGAGCTTCACCTCCGGAAAGGGTGGTGGAAGACTGTCCCAAAGCGATATACCCCAAACCTACTTCGTTGATGGTTTTGAGTTTACGGTAAATTTTAGGAATGCTTTCAAAAAAAGTACAGGCCTCTGAAATGTTCATTTCCAAGATATCCGCAATGGATTTTCCCTTGTAGCGGATTTCCAATGTTTCGCGGTTAAAACGCTTACCCTGACAATCTTCACATTCGACATAAACGTCAGGTAAAAAATTCATCTCTATCACTTTCATCCCTCCACCTAGGCAGGTTTCACAACGACCACCTTTAACATTAAAGCTAAATCGACCGGGTTTATAACCGCGGATTTGGGCTTCGGGGGTTTGAGTAAACAAGCTACGAATATCACTAAACACCCCGCAATAGGTGGCAGGATTACTTCGGGGAGTTCGTCCAATCGGGCTTTGGTTGATGTCCACCACCTTGTCCAGGTGCTGCAGGCCTTTGATCATTTGGTAGGGCAGGGGCGTTTTTACTCCGTTAAAAAAATGTGCGTTTAAAATGGGGTACAACGTCTCGTTAATCAAAGTAGATTTTCCGCTACCGGAGACACCGGTAATGCCAATCATCAATCCCAAGGGAAAACGCACCGAAATATTTTTAAGGTTATTGCCCGTACAGCCGGTTAGTTCAAGGGAGTTTCCATGGCCTGTTCTTCGGTTTTTGGGTACGGAGATTTCCTTGCTGTGATTCAGGTACTGCGCGGTGAGGGACTGGGATTTGGCGATTTCATCGGGGGTGCCTTGGGCAACGATCGCACCGCCTTTAATCCCGGCTTTGGGCCCCATGTCCAAAACATAATCTGCCGCCAAGATCATGTCCTTATCATGTTCAACCACTAAGACCGAATTGCCAATATCACGTAGGGCCGCCAAGGACTGAATCAATCGTTGATTATCGCGTTGATGCAAGCCAATACTAGGTTCGTCCAATATATAAAGAACGCCCACCAATTGAGAGCCGATTTGCGTGGCTAAACGAATACGTTGTGCTTCACCACCCGAAAGAGATTTTGATGAACGATTTAGCGTCAGGTAATTAAGGCCCACATCCAATAAAAACTGCAAGCGGACTTTAATCTCTTTAATCACCTCACTGCCGACTTTGCGTTCGTTTTCGCTTAGCGTATCGGACAAAGAGTCGAACCACGAATAAAGATCGACCAAATCCATGGCCGCGATGTCGGCAATGTTTTTTTCGTTGATCTTAAAAAAAAGTGCTTCCTGTTTAAGGCGGCTACCCGAACAGCTGGGACAGGCCCTTTCATCCATATAGCCTGCGGCCCAACGGCGAATGCTCATGGACTCGCTATGTTCATGCTGACTTTTGATAAAATTGACAATGCCCTCGTAGTCCACTTCATAGTTTCTTGTGATTCCCAAAGTATTGGAGGGAATGCTAAATTTTTCACTACCCCCGTGGAGAATGACTTCAAGTGCGGGTTTGGGGACTTTTTTAAGCGGGTCGTTAAGGGAAAAATTATAACAAACCGCGATATTTTCCATCTGCTTAAACGCCCAATTCTTTTTGTACTCTCCTAGGGGCGATAAACCTCCTTGCTGAATGGATTTGGAAGAATCAGGGATAATTTTTTCGATGTTTACAACAAACTCCGTTCCCAGGCCTTTACAGGATTCACACATGCCCTTAGGCGAGTTAAAACTAAAACTATTGGGCTCAGGCATGGGGTAAGAGATACCAGTTGATGGGCACATTAGGTTTCGGCTAAAATAACGCACGGTCTCATCCTCCAGATCATAGACCAGTAGGCTGTCTTCGCCATAGCGTAGGGCGGTATCAACCGATTCTTTCAATCTTTTTTGTTGGCCTTCATTTGTAGATACCGTCAAGCGATCGACCACCAACTCGATGTCGTGGGTTTTATAGCGATCTACTTTCATGCCGGGTTTGAGGTCGACGATTTCGCCATCAATGCGTACCCGGATAAACCCTTGGCGTTGAAGGTTATCAAAGAGCTCGCGGTAATGGCCTTTTCGGGCTTTAATCAGCGGGGCAAGCAGGGCTATTTTTTTTTGGTCAAAAGCGTCTTGTATCAGCCTAATGATCTGCTCATCGGTATAACTAACCATGCGCTCGTTCGTTTGGTAGCTGTAGGCCGTTCCGATACGTGCATACAACAACCGTATAAAGTCGTAGAGCTCGGTAATTGTCCCTACCGTAGATCGAGGGTTTTTGGAGGTGGTTTTTTGTTCGATGGCAATCACGGGGGACAAACCGTCGATTTTATCGACTTCTGGACGTTCGAGGTTGCCCAAAAATTGACGAACATAGGCCGAAAAAGTTTCCATATATCGGCGTTGGCCCTCAGCATACAAAGTGTCAAATGCCAAAGAGGATTTTCCGCTTCCCGAAAGCCCAGTAATCACGACCAATTGCTCGCGGGGAATCGATAAGGACAAGTTTTTTAGGTTGTGCACCCGTGCACCCTCAATATCTATGGTCTGCTGCTGTTGTTTCTCCATCACTTCGAAGGGGCAAAAATACGCTTTTAGTTTGGATAAACCCTACAAAACAGCCGATGCGGCAGTTATTTATTCCTTGTAAATAACTGCCGCAGCATCATCCCCTCGGGGGTCGGCCCCTGTAGATAAATTTCCCTCCGAGTCAACCCGAATGGCATCGACACGCCCAATGATTCTACTGTATTGTTCGGCCACATTATAGCCTTTGGCTTGCAAGGATTGTATAAGGGATTGATCAAATTTTTCAGGTTCCAAAACCACCGTATCGGGCAACCACTGGTGGTGAAAACGTGGAGCATCAACGGCCTCTTGCATCGACATTCCATATTCAAATACATTCAATATGGTCTGAAAAACAGAGGTGATGATGGTCGATCCTCCTGGGGTGCCGACCACCATGGCCAGCTGACCGTTTTTTTCGACAATGGTCGGGGTCATCGAGCTAAGCATCCGTTTTTGGGGTGCAATGGCATTGGCCGCACTTCCCACCAATCCAAACATATTGGGTACACCCGGTTTACTGCTAAAATCATCCATTTCATTGTTAAGAAAATAACCACCTTCTTTGACAAAAACCTTAGAACCATAACTACCGTTAAGGGTGGTAGTTACCGCCACAGCGTTTCCAAAACGATCGACAATAGAGTAGTGGGTAGTTTCTTCGCTTTCTTGCCAAAGGATTGTGCCGGGTTCTATATCTTTTGACAAACTCGCTTTATTCCAATCAAAAGAGGCCATGCGCTGTTCGAGGTAATTCGTATCGAGTAAAGAATCGACCGGTATAGACACAAAGTCGGGATCACCCAAAAACTTACTGCGGTCTGCATAAGAACGTCGTTCAGCTTCTACCATCAGCTGAATCGCTTCGAGTGAATTGTGTTGGTATTGCCCGATATCATAGGGTGCGATCATTTGTAGCATTTGTCCAATACACACACCGCCGCTTGAGGGAGGGGCCATAGAATAGATGTTTAGGTCTTTGTATTGAAAATTAATTGGTGTTCTCCATGCCGCTTGGTACTGCTCCAAATCCTCTAAAGTGATTATTCCCCCTGTAGCCTGCACTCTTTGAACCAATTGCTCTGCAACTGCACCTTTGTAAAAACCATCTCGACCGTGGTCCCGAATTTGTTCTAACGTACGGGCCAATCCCTCGTTTTTGACCGTATCACCTGCTTTATAATTTTGTGCATACAGAGTGTTTTCACCATTGACCAAAACAAATTCATCCCGCTTGGAAGCAAAGCTACGAGCTTGCTTTTCAGTGACTACATAGCCGTTTCGGGCAAGGTCAATGGCCGGTTGTATAAGGGTCGCAAAGGGTAGGGTGCCCAACTGCTGATGAATTTCAAAAAGCCCGGCAATGGTTCCGGGAACACCAACGGCCAATCCGCCCAAAGTACTTTTTCCTTCCACCACATTACCTGCTTCGTCCAGATACATGGTTTCGGTGGCGGCTAGGGGTGCTTTTTCCCGATAATCCAAACTGCCTACACTACCATCAGCGGCGCGGTACACAAAAAATCCACCTCCTCCAATGTTTCCCGCATTGGGATAACACACCGCCAAGGCCAAGTCGGTAGCAATCATGGCATCATAGGCTGTACCCCCTTGCTCAAGGATGGATACGCCTATTTTGGAGGCTTCTTCGCGGGCGGAAACGACAGCGGCTTCAATTGACTTTTCGGGGGGCGTACAACTAAGCACAATTAAAACGATAATAACGGACAACCGTTTACAAAACAATAAGGTCTTCATGGAGAATGAAATTTTTGGTTTAAGATATGAAGTTTCTCTTGAGAAAATTTTTCTAGGTCGCTAAAAAAAGAAAAAAAATCTTTTTCATAGTGGGTATATACTGCTTCCAAATCATCTACTGCTTCATCCATAGCACAGGGGAATTTGGCCCGTTGACTCATTTGATGCAATATCGTTCTTAAGCCTGTTAAACTGGCGTATTGAGTCAGCCAATTGTGTTTTTGCATAGCTGCTACCAAAGGCCCAAATCGCTCAGGCAATTGGGATTGATGAATAGTCAAAAGCTGATAAAACCTCTGGCTAAATAACGCCAAGGATTGCGTAGAAAATTGGGGCCAATTCGCCGCCAAAAAGTGATCGTAAAATAGATCGACAATCACCCGACTGTAATGACGGTGCATAGGAAATAACTGACGGGCGTGTTTTTTAAAAACAGGGTGACCATCGGTAAATGCATCTATGGCACGATGCAGTAAGATTCCTTTTTGCCAGTTCAAGGGATAGTCAAGGTAGTGATTGCCTTTAACCCCATCGGCTATAAAATTTCCAATCTGCACCCCAGGGTCATCTCCCGACAAATAGATATGTGCCAAATAATTCATCTTTCGAAGCTATTGTTTTTTGCGCAAAGCACGAGGGGAGAAAAGTGGTTTTTCTCATTATCTTTGAACCATGAGCTTAATTAAATCCATTTCCGGCATACGCGGGACCATAGGGGGAAAGCCCGGTGATAATCTAACCCCCATAGATGCAGTTGCCTTTGCAGCAGCCTACGGAAGTTTACTTTTGGAACAAAATCCCAACCAGCGAAACACCGTCGTAATCGGTCGTGATGCCCGTCCTTCGGGGGAAATGATTCAACAATTGGTTCAAAACACCCTGATGGGACTAGGAATTGATATCATCGACCTGGGTCTTTCTACCACACCCACTGTGGCCATGGCTGTTCCCGACTTAGGGGCTCAAGGGAGCATCATCCTAACGGCCAGCCATAATCCGATCGAATGGAATGCCCTAAAATTACTTAACGAAAAGGGCGAATTTATCAATGCGCAACAAGGGCAAGCCGTGCTTAAAAAAGCAACTGATAACGATTTTTCTTTTGTAGGGGTCAATGATTTGGGACGATTAACCACCCATGCCCATGCCCTCGAAAACCATATACAGGCGATTTTAGCACTCGATTACACACAAAAAGAAGCCATTAAAAAACAAGGCTTTAAAGTGGTGGTCGATGGGGTTAATTCTTCCGGTGGGGTAGCAATCCCCCAACTGCTCGAACAATTGGGCGTAGAAACCATAAAAATCCACTGTACACCCAACGGTATTTTTCCCCATAATCCTGAACCACTGGCCGTTCATCTAACCGATTTGTCTCAGGCCGTCATAGCCCACCAAGCCGATTTCGGCATAGCTGTTGATCCCGATGTGGATCGCCTGGTCTTTGTGGATGAAAAAGGGGTTGTTTTTGGCGAAGAATACACCCTGGTGGCTTGTGCAGATTATGTCCTCTCCAAAAAATTAGGTCCCACGGTATCCAACCTCTCTTCTTCACAAGCCTTGCAAGTCATTACCGCCCAATACAACCAATCCTATAGTGCCGCTGCTGTGGGTGAGGTGAATGTGGTAGAAGAAATGAAAAAACGACAAGCCATCATCGGTGGAGAGGGTAATGGCGGGGTAATACTCCCCGAACTGCATTACGGCCGAGATGCCCTAGTGGGCGTAGCACTTTTCTTGTCGCTGCTCACCGAAAGACAAATTGCCGTATCGCAATTACGGGCGACCTACCCCCAATTTTTTATGGTTAAAGAAAAAGTGACCCTCACACCCACTACCGATGTTGATGGGATTCTTCAGGCTATCGCCAAAGTCTATCCGGTCGAGGATGTAAATACCGTAGATGGGGTAAAAATTCATTTTATAAACCAATGGGTGCATCTTCGGAAATCCAATACCGAACCGATTATTCGCATCTATACCGAAGCACCGACCGAAGCAGAGGCCACTGACTTAGCACAGGACTTTAAGCAGCAAATTATCCATTTGCAGTAGGGCTTAAATGACGGTATTTAAATCGGTTGTGGGACCACAAATATTGGCCCGGGTCTTGGTAAATCTGCTGTTCTAAGAGGCCGATAAACGTATCCGTTATTTCGTGGACTTGGGTGTCTTTGGATTGGTCGCTAATCACCTTAAATGTAACTTCATAGTACCCGCGTTTAACCCGTTGAATATCGGCAAAAACCACTGGAATATTGTGGGCAATGGCCAATCGTTCAGCACCTGTAAACACGGGGACATTCACCCCCAAAAAAGGTCGCCAATAACTCTTAGGCTTTGGAAAAGGCGATTGGTCACTGGCAAATCCATAGTGCCCAAAAACCCCTTCTTCTTGATGCTTTTCGATGGTGGAGATGGTTTCATAACGGGAAATCAAATCGGCCCGGTATTTCTTTCTAATCTTGCGGATCATGCGGTCAAAATAGGGGTTGGATAAGGGGGTGTAAATCCCGAAGGGGGTATTGGCCAATCGAAGCCCCAGTGAAAGCATCCACTCCCAACTCGAATAATGCCCACAAATGATGATGGTGCTGCGGTTTTGCTTTTCAAAAGCGGTTAAAACTTCGAGGTTGGTAGGGACAAACCGCTTTAAGATTGTGCGATTACTCAGTGTAATTCCTTTGATGATTTCCAAAAACAAATCGCACATGTGTCGATAAAATTTTCGGGTGATACGCTCTACTTTAGCTTCCGAATAATCGGGGAAAACCAAACGTATGTTTTGACGGATCATCTTTTTACGGTAACCAATCACTCGCCCCAACAAAAAACTAAGCCCGTCCGAAAAAGCATAAAAAAACGGGAAAGGCAGGAGGGAAATTAACAAGAGTAGAGGGTAGGTCAGTATAAAAACAAGGAATTGCACGTGCGCCGGTTTTGACTACAAATATATATAGATAGTTTAGCATATCTTTGAAAAATGACCGTATCTCTTCCCTTAGGGGTTTTAATCGCATTGACCTGTTTGGTGTCCATAAAAGGCTTTAAAGACCCTATATTTTTTGACCGGTATAAATTCAATATCGCAGATTTACACCGCAAACAGTGGTACCGCACCCTAAGCTCAGCCTTGTTGCATGTCGATGGACAGCATTTGCTTTTTAATATGATTACCCTTTATTTTTTTGGCGATGCTGTACTTAGGCCTTTAGGGGCCCTAACGTTTTTGGGCATTTATCTATTCAGCGTACTGGGAGGTAGTCTGGTGGGCTGGTGGTACCATAGCCGCAATTCACACTATTCGGCTGTTGGGGCCAGTGGCGGGGTCATTGGCATTGTCTTTAGTGCCATACTCATCCATCCCGAAATGCGCCTGGCTTTTCTCTTTTTTCCCGTACCCATTCCGGGCTATCTTTTTGCCATCGGCTATTTGGCCTATACGCTCTACGGTATGAAAAAACAAAATGACCTTATCGGACATACAGCCCATCTGGGAGGGGCTTTGCTCGGGGTATTGTCAACATTAGTTGTTCGTCCAGCCTTGTTGTTGGAACAGGCAGGATTGGTTCTGTTGTGTGGAGGTACGCTGGTTGTATTGGCTTTTTTACTATGGAGAAAAAAAGCCTAGGGCTGGCTAAGCAATTCGGTAAGTTTCTTTTCTAATTGTTGACCCCTTAAATTTTTGGCGACTATTACCCCGTTTTCATCCAAAATAAACATCGCGGGAATGGCACTTACCCGATAGGTTTGGGCAATCGGGTCTTTCCAATACTGAAGATGGGAAACATGGTCCCAAACCAAGCCGTCATCCGCGATGGCTTGTATCCATTTTCCTTTTTCTTTGTCCAACGAAACGCTGACGATGTGCAATCCCTGATCCTTTAATTTGTTGTAGGTACGCACCAAATTTGGATTTTCGACCCGGCATGGACGACACCAGGAGGCCCAAAAGTCAATTACGGTGACCTTGCCCAGAGACTGATTTAGATTTAATTGTCCACCCTCTGGAGTAGGGCCATCAAAATCGGGTGCTACACTCCCTATGGCCGTAGGGTCAGCCGGTTGATCAATCAAGGATTTTAACCGAATCCCAACACTACTGTTTTTAAGCCGGTCCGAATAGGCCCCATAATAAGCCTGGGCTTCTTCGGGCGATACGGTTTTATTGATCACAAAACGCTCCAACATTAGCAGTGAGATAAACGAATCGGTATGTGTATTTATAAAATCCAATTCATAGGTGCGAATCTGATTTTCCACATCTTTAAACTGCGCCTGCAGGTCTTCAACCAGCAAATTATCTCCACGCATACTCGCTTGTTGCAAGTCCTGACGAATGCTGTTGATCGAACGGACATAGGCTTTGGTCTCTTCTTTATAGATCATAAAATCATCATTGGACAACGTACCTTTTGCCACCGAAGTGGTCAAACTATCCTTATAGAGCGTCACATTGAGGGTGCCTTGCTCAGCTATAAATGGGAAGTTTACATTAATACCCTCTACCGCTAGAAAACTGATTTCGGGGTATTCTACTTTTGAAGTAAAACGAAAACTACCGTTGTCCACCACGCTGGTGTCAATTACTTGGGGTTGGTTGTTGGCATCGGGGACAATCAAATAGACTTGTTTTCCGTCGGGCGTATCAAGGGTCCCTTCAATTTTTAGGGAAGAAGAAAAATCAGCACATGAAAACAGTACTAAGGGAAGGAGATATAAAAAAGATTTCATCAAAAGCAGGATTTTATTTGCTCTGCAAATGTACAAAATGAATACCACTCATGGAGGACTAAAACGGTTGCGTTTTTATGTAGGCAACTTATCGAATACTGTTAGATTGTTTCTTTATATTTGCCTATATCACAACTTATGGCAGGAAATAGTTTTGGACAGGGATTTCGGCTTACCACTTTTGGGGAGTCTCACGGAGCCGCTTTGGGCGGCGTGATTGATGGTTGCCCGGCAGGGATAAAACTAGACGTAGCCGCCATCCAAGCCGAGTTGGATCGGAGAAAACCGGGACAATCGGCCATCGTCACCCAACGCAAAGAACCCGATACGGTGGAGTTTTTTTCGGGGATTTTTGAAGGTATAACAACCGGTACACCCATTGGTTTTGCCATTCGAAATACCAACCAAAAATCCAAAGACTACAGCCATATCAAAGACAGCTACCGACCCTCTCATGCCGATTATGTTTATGAACAAAAATACGGCCTAAGAGACTACCGAGGGGGAGGACGAAGCTCGGCCCGTGAAACGGCCTGTCGCGTGGTGGCCGGAGCCATAGCCAAACAGTTTTTAAGCGAAGTCAAATTTACTGCGTATGTTTCTGCCGTTGGTGATATTTCCCTGTCCAAACCCTATCAAGCGTTGGATTTTTCCGTTATCGAAAAAAATCCTGTACGTTGCCCAGATCCCCAAAAAGCGGAGGAGATGGAAGCCTACATCAAAAAAATAAGAAAACAAGGGGATACCGTGGGCGGAGTTATCCGTTGTGTTATCCAAAACGTACCCGTAGGACTTGGCGAACCCGTATTTGACAAATTGCATGCCGAATTGGGCAAGGCCATGCTGTCCATCAATGCCGTAAAAGGCTTTGAATACGGCAGTGGATTTGCGGGAGCCAGCATGACCGGTAGCCAACACAACGATCACTACAAAGAAGACGGAACCACCAAAACCAATTACTCAGGAGGCATCCAAGGAGGTATATCCAATGGTATGGACATCTACTTTAACGTAGCATTTAAACCGGTCGCCACCATTATGCAAGCCCAGGAAACCTTAAATAGTAAAGGGGAATTTGTCACCATGCAAGGCAAAGGCCGTCACGACCCCTGTGTTGTACCACGGGCGGTGCCCATTGTCGAAGCTATGGCTGCACTGGTTTTGGCCGACTTCACCCTTTTACAACGACTTAACAAACACCAAATATGAAAAAACTAGCCCTGCATTGGCAGATCCTTATCGGCATGTCTGCCGGCGTGCTTTTAGGCATCGCCTTGTCCTTTACCTCCTTTGGTCCCGAATTTATCAAAAACTGGATCAAACCCTTTGGAACCATCTTTATCAATCTCCTTAAGTTGATTGCCATGCCTTTGATATTGGCTTCCCTTATCAAAGGGGTGTCCGATCTTAAAGATATTTCAAAACTCTCACAGATGGGAGGGAGGACCATAGCCATTTATCTATGCACAACCATACTTGCCGTTGTCATGGGACTGGTGTTGGTCAATACCATACAGCCCGGTAACAACATCAAAGAAGAAACCCGCGAAGAATTGATGATGGCTTATGAGGAGGGCGCGAGCGCCAAACGAGCCGCCGCCCAACAACAACGTGAAGCAGGCCCTTTACAACCTTTGGTCGATCTGGTACCCAGTAATATTTTTGAAGCGACTACCGACAACCGCAATATGCTACAAGTCATCTTTTTTGCCATCTTTTTTGGTGTTGGACTCATCCTTATACCACAAGACAAAGCCGCTCCTGTAAAAGCGTTTTTTGATGGATTTAACGAAGTTATCCTTAAACTAATTGACCTGATCATGCTGGCCGCACCCTATGGGGTTTTTGCCCTATTGGCGGCCCTGGTGGTCGAATCGCCCAGCTTAGACCTTTTCCAAGCATTGGGCATGTACGCCATCACCTTGTTAATTGGTTTAGCTTTAATGATTGTGGTCTATGTCATTCTTGTACGTGTGTTTACGGGGACACGTCCCGGATTTTTTATGAATGGTATAGCACCGGCCCAACTTTTGGCCTTTTCGACCAGTTCGAGTGCGGCCACTTTGCCCGTCACCATGGAGCGGGTCGAAGAACATTTGGGGGTCGATGAGGAAGTGGCCAGTTTTGTTTTGCCCATAGGCGCAACCATCAATATGGATGGAACCAGTGTTTATCAGGCTGTAGCCGCGGTGTTTATTGCCCAAGCATTTGGACTTGACCTTACCCTGGGCACCCAATTGGGGATTATACTCACTGCGACACTCGCCTCGATTGGTGCAGCCGCCGTACCCGGAGCAGGAATGGTGATGTTGGTCATCGTCTTGGGGCAAGCCGGAATACCCGAAGCTGGACTGGCCTTGATTTTTGCGATTGATCGCCCCTTGGATATGTGCCGGACCATCACCAATGTAACTGGAGATGCCGCTGTGTCCATGATGGTTGCCAAATCTGTAGGGAAACTGAAAGATGAACCGCAGGTCAAAAACTGGAACGACAACTATCCGCAATCCTAAGTACTATAGGAAATGATCGAAATATTCATCACGGGGGGAACCTTTGATAAAGAATACAACGAAATCACAGGGACGCTTTATTTCGAAAACACCCACCTCCCCAAAATGCTTGAGCGTAGTCGCTGTCGCCTACCCATTAAAGTTACCAAACTGATGATGAAAGACAGTTTGGATTTGGACAATCAAGACCGTAAGTTATTATGTGATCAAATCACAGCTTCCACGGCAGCCCATATCGTTGTAACGCATGGTACCGATACCATGGTCGATACGGCTAGGTATATTGCCCAGCAAAACATTCCAAATAAAACCATCATATTGACCGGTGCAATGATTCCCTATGCGTTTGGGAGTTCCTCAGATGGGTTTTTTAACCTGGGTTGTGCCTTGTCATTTGTTCAATGCAAGCCCCAGGGCGTTTATGTCAGCATGAATGGTCAGTGTTTTGATTACGATAATGTGGTGAAAAACAAAGACCAGGGCTTTTTCCATACCCTACACTAATCTAAAAACCGGTTTTTTATCTCAGGGGCGGGTAGGGGGCAGTCAGTATAAGGTTTCCAATACCGGTAACGGTTTTGGGCAATCCATCGGTATAGAGCATCTGTCAAAATTCTAGGAAGAAAAGAAAAAATCCAAAATAATTTTACCCCGCCATTTAGCCGTTTGATAATCTGAAATACGGCCTCTGAAGCTACCCAAAAAGCATGTTGCGGTTTCCAGAGCAAGAGGGCATCGACGTGTTCGAGTTGACGTTCAGCCACAAACTGCTTACCCAAAGAACCCTGAAGTGAAGCAAAATAAAATTGACCCTTTACATCCCTTTTTATTAAAGCACGCACCGACCAATGACAGAGGGGGCAATGACCGTCATAAAAGACTATAAATCCGTTTTTAGGGAGTTTGGAAATCATTGTACCGCTTCCAGTTGATCCAAACTGACTTGGGTCGTAAACAAACCATAATTGACGATGGCCTTGTTTTTTTCTATGCTATCGATACTCCCCACCGATTTACTGTCTGTGATCCTGACACGATCACCTACTTTAAGGGGTACTTTGGGCTTGAGGGGCTGAGGGGCTTTTTTGGTCTCTTTTTTTGCTTTTCGGATAGGGGCAATGGCCTGTTTAAGCTCTTCTTGCACTTGTTTTTTGACAGCCCGTTCTTTTTTGGCTAAAGCCGCAGTTTTCTTTTTTCGCTTAGCATTTTCAGTCTCTACAAGTTGCAGCAATTGCGCAATAAGCGGTCGCTTTCGCTGGTCCATAAAATACTTTTCAGCCGCATCGTTGACCTTATTACCCAGGACTATCATCCGTTGATTGTGGTCATACATCTCCTGGTAACTGCTGAGCTTCTTTTTGACCTTTTCGTTTAAGACTTCTAATTTTTCAGAAGCCTGTTGGGCTTTGGTGGCCTCTTCTTGCAGACTGCGTCCGGATTCAGCCATGCGTTTGCGCTCTTTTTGCAATTTGGCAATGGTAGCGTCAAAACGTACCTTGCCCCGTTCAATTTTCTTTTTGGCACGGTTAATCAACCCAAAGGGCAATCCGTTCTTTTGAGCTACTTCAAAAGTAAATGAACTCCCGGCTTCCCCCATAATCAATTTAAATACAGGCTCTAAGGTTTTGGGATCAAATTGCATATTGGCGTTGACCATGGCGGTTTGCTCATCGGCCAAGGCTTTGAGGTTGGCATAGTGCGTGGTGATGATGCCATAGGCCCCACGTTCATAAAAATCTTCTAAAATGGTTTCGGCCAAAGCACCCCCCAATTCGGGGTCGGAACCCGTTCCAAATTCATCGATCAAAAACAAGGTTTGCGCATTGCATTTTTTTAAAAAGGTTTTCATGTTTTTTAAGCGGTAAGAGTAGGTGCTTAAATGGTTTTCAATCGATTGATTATCCCCAATATCGGTGAGTATGCGTTCAAAAAAAGTGACGGTACTCCGCTCATGCACGGGAATCAATATACCGCTTTGTACCATCAACTGGAGTAGGCCAACGGTTTTTAGCGTAATGCTTTTCCCCCCGGCATTGGGCCCAGAAATCACCACGATACGCCGGTCTTGATCCAGGCTGATGTCTTGGGGATGGGTGACCTTTTTTTCTTTTAAGTGCGTTTGTAAAAGCAGGGGGTGATAGGCTTTTAGGAGTTCCATTTGATGGTCATCCGTCCATTGAGGCATACAGGCGTTAATGGCTTGTGCATATTTGGCCTTGGCATAAACCGTATCCAAATGCACTAAAAAATCTTGCGCATCCGAAAGCAAAGACAAGAAAGGCCGCAATTGGTCGGTCAGTTGACGCAATATTTTTTGAATTTCTTCCCCTTCTTCAAAAAGTAAATTTTGCAATTCATGCGAAAACTGCAAGGTGGTTTCGGGCTCAATAAATACGATACTCCCCGTTTTGGAACTGCCCATGATTCCCCCTTTGACCTTGCGGCGATGCATTGCTTTGACAGCCAATACCCGGCGGTTGTCGATAACCGATTCACGAATATCGTCCAGGTACTCCTGGCTTTGGTAGTGGGCCAAGGCCTTGTTAAAGCTGCTTCCAATTTTGCCACGGACGGTTTGTATCGACTTTCGTATCTGGTATAAATCCTCACTGGCATTGTTGCGAATCTCCCCAAAGCGGTCGATCACAGCATCTACAGCGGCTTGAATCTCCTGGTTGACATACAACTCCCCACTGAGTTGGTGAAGTTGAGGGTAATAGGTTTTAAACTTTTTAAGAAAAACTAATAACGTATTTACCGTTTCATTTAGGGCTGCAATGTTTCGAAACGCCTGAATCTCCAACACACTGTTATCGATTTTTAGCAAGCGTAGCGCTGCGCTAATGTCTTCAAAACCGTGGTTGGGAATTCGGTTTTCGTTGGCAAAAGAGGCGGTGTATTCAGCCACCAAAGACAGTGCATGCTGTGCCTCTTCGCGGCTGGGCAATGGGCGTATGGCCTGACAAGACGCCTTTCCCATCGGTGTTATGGCATAGGGCAAAAGCGCAGCCAACACTTGATCAAATTCCAAATCTTCGCGGGTTTTGCTTGGGATATGGCCCATGTTATTTTTCTTAATTTAGCTATGCAAAAGTAATAAAACATGAACGTAAGCATCCATGCAAGCTGGGAAAAAGCACTACGGGAGACTTTTGCTTCTCCCGAATTTACCGCCTTGACTCGCTTTGTCAAAAAAGCTTATAGCCAAAGCACTTGTTTTCCGCCTGGCCCAAAGATTTTTCAAGCCTTTGACCGCTGTCCTTTTGACCAGGTCAAGGTAGTCCTACTCGGACAAGACCCCTATCATGGCGTCGGGCAGGCCCACGGACTATCATTTTCGGTTCCACCCGGCATTGCTCATCCGCCCTCATTGGTGAATATTTTTAAAGAAATCCAAGCCGACCTTGGACATCCCTATCCCCAAGACGGAGACCTCACTGCCTGGGCCGATCAAGGGGTATTACTGCTCAATGCCACCCTTACTTTACAAGCCCACCAAGCCGGGAGCCATCAGGGCAAAGGCTGGGAAGCTTTTACGGACCGGGTCATCGCTACACTTGCCCAACAGCGCGAACAGCTTGTTTTTCTACTCTGGGGAAATTATGCCAAAAAGAAAGCCCGATGGATCGACCGAGACAAGCATTTGATACTCACTGCAGGACATCCTTCACCGCTCAGTGCCAACCGGGGACTGTGGTTTGGGAATCGCCATTTTAGCAAGTGTAATCAATATTTAAGCGCAGTAGGGAAAAAACCTATAGACTGGGCATTACCCGCCTAAAGGCCAGCACATACGTCCAATATCCGATGAATCATTTCATCCACGACCTGGTTGGGATCTGCAACAAAGTCTCCCGTGGCCCGGTTGGCCAAAATAGCATTTACCGAAAGGGCTTGGTGCCCCATCATCGATGCTAGGGCATATATACCGGCGGTTTCCATGTCAAAATTGGTAAACCGAACCCCTTCGGCCTTAAAGGCTTGCAATTGGGAAATCCATTGTGGATAGGCAATTGGTATTCTGGCCTGCCGACCCTGTGGTCCGTAAAAGCCGGGATGGGTAACCGTAATGCCCTTGTCAAAGCTTTCGCTTTTAAAAACGTTAAATAGGTAAGGAGCCGCTGCAGCTGTATAAGGGACAACCGTTGGAAAATGTTTTTTAAAATATTCTTGAACAGCCATTTCCCAAGGCAGTTTCTGCGTGCTTTGGGGATAAAACGCTCCCAAGGCATCGACACCCACGGCTGCCGTGGCCAGTAAAAGACTCCCCAAAGGAATATCGGCTTGGATAGCCCCAGAAGTCCCCAAGCGAATGAATTGAAGTTGGGTATGTTCGGCTTTGGGTGTACGTGCTTCAAGGTCGATATTAAAAAGCGCATCAATTTCATTAAAGACGATGTCGATATTGTCTGTTCCCATCCCGGTAGATATCACCGACAGACGCTGTCCCTTATACGTACCGGTACAGCTTCTAATCTCTCTTTTTTGGGTTTTAAACTCCAGGTGGTCAAACTGAGCTGCAACCTGACTTACCCGGTCGGGATCGCCCACCGTCAGTATTGTTTTGGCCAACTGGCCGGGCAGTAAACCTAAATGATAGACCGAGCCGTCGGCATTTAAAATCAGATCTGCTTCACTGTATTCCATCTTATCCCCCCACACGTTTTACCCGATGTCCCATCTCTTCGAGCAACTCGATGATGCGTTCACGGTGATTACCTTGGATCAACAAGGTGTTGTCTTTGATGGTTCCGCCCACTTTAAGCGCATTTTTAAGTGCTTTGCCCAAATCTTTTAGTTCGGTTTTATCCCCTTCAAAACCCTTGATTAGGGTGACGACCTTACCCGCGCGACCTTTGCTGCTATAATGAGCTTCGAGCGTTTGTTTTTTGACCGTAGAAAGAGGAGTAGGGGTGTCGATGGGGTCGGGTGCCAAGTCATGGAATTGGAGTTGGCCCAGGGCCTCAAAACTGGATAATTTTTTTTCTTTCATTATTCAGCATAAAAATACAAAAATCACCCAGCATTTTCTATTTTTACTCGATATCTAAGGATGCAGTACAACCGTAAAAAAACCGATGATGCCACGCTTATCGATTTGTATAAGCGCTTGCTTTTTCCCCGTATGATCGAGGAAAAGATGTTGTTGTTATTGCGACAGGGGCAAATTTCAAAATGGTTTAGCGGTATCGGTCAGGAGGCCATTTCGGTCGGAGTAACTGCCGTGCTTCATCCCGATGAATACATCTTGCCCATGCACCGCAATTTGGGAGTTTTTACCGGTCGTTCAGTACCCCTGGTTCGACTTTTTGCGCAATGGCAGGGCAAGGCCGCCGGTTTTACCAAAGGCCGTGATCGCAGCTTCCATTTTGGTAGTCAAACCCACCATATAGTGGGAATGATTTCGCATTTGGGTCCCCAACTGGGGATTGCCTGTGGTATTGGGCTAGACGCTAAAATAAGTCAAAAACAAGCCGTGTGTGCAGTATTTACTGGAGAAGGAGGAACCAGCGAAGGTGAATTTCACGAAGCCTTAAATGTAGCTTCGGTTTGGGACTTACCGGTATTGTTTTGTGTCGAAAACAACGGCTATGGCCTATCGACCCCGAGTGCAGAACAATTTAAAGTCGATCTACTCGCCAAACGAGGCGAGGGTTATGCCATGGAAAGTCATACCCTCGACGGAAATAATATCTTAGAGGTTTACCATAAAATCGGAGCCTTGGTCGCTAGTATGCGAAAGAACCCTCGCCCGGTTTTGGTGGTATTCAATACCTTTCGTATGCGGGGCCACGAAGAAGCTAGTGGGGTGGCGTATGTCCCCAAACCCTTATTAGAAGAATGGGGAGAAAAAGACCCGGTGGAGCAATTCGAAAGTTATTTGCTTGCACAAAAGGTCATCACCCCCCAATCAGTAGATGAAATCAAAAAATCATTGGCGAATGAGATTCAAGAAGCCTGGGAGTTTGTCAAAGGCGAACAAGCGATTGAATTCAATGAAAGTAATGAGTTAAATGATGTATATCAATCTGCTGATATTAAGTATATTAATCCCCAAAAAGAAACGAATGAATTACGGTTTGTCGATGCCGTAAAAGAGGGGCTATACCAAGGGATGGAACGCCATGAATCGCTGGTATTGATGGGCCAGGATATCGCCGACTATGGCGGGGTTTTTAAGGTCACTGAAGGCTTTGTCGAGGCGTTTGGAAAAGAACGGGTGCGCAATACCCCTTTGTGTGAATCGGCCATCGTTTCAGCGGCTTATGGGCTGTCTGTAGCCGGCCGCAAGGCCATGGTCGAAATGCAGTTTGCCGATTTTGTGTCGACCGGATTTACCCCGATTGTCAACCTATTGGCCAAATCGCATTACCGCTGGGGACAAAAAGCCGATGTTGTTGTGCGTATGCCCTGTGGAGGCACGGTGGGTGCCGGACCCTTTCATTCCCAATCCAACGAAGCCTGGTTTACTACCGTGCCCGGACTTAAGGTTGTTTATCCGTCCTTTCCATATGAAGCTAAGGGGCTTTTGCTCACCGCCTTTGAAGATCCCAACCCGGTGTTGTTTTTTGAACACAAAAAATTATACCGATCGGTGAGTGGTCCGGTTCCCGAGGTACCCTATCACTTAGCTTTTGGGCAAGCCAGCTATCGGGCTGAAGGGGAGAAGCTTGTGGTAATCACCTATGGCCTTGGCGTACATTGGGCATTATCGGCTCTAGCGGAGTTCCCGGCCAATACCTTTAGTATTTTAGACCTCAATACGTTGGTTCCCTGGGACCGAGAAACGGTTTTTACTGCAGTACGTAAACACAACAAAGTTTTATTACTTCAAGAAGATAGCCTAACCGGTGGGTTTATGGGGGAAGTGGCTGCAACCATTTCCGAGCATTGTTTTGAAGCCTTGGATGCCCCAGTAAAACGCTTAGGGGCCATGGATACACCCATTCCTTTTGCTGTAGAACTCGAAGCGGGCTATATGCCCGAAAAACGCCTTAAAGCAGCGATAAAGGCGTTGCTGGAGTATTAATTGTCTCTTTTTTCAAAATCCTCCCGGTCGCGCTCTTGCAAACGGTTGACCAAGACAACAATCAATAGGACTGCAGCGCCAAATAAGATTAACTTTTCAAGCATCCTGATTATTTAACCGTTACTGCTGTGCCATATGCCAAGATTTCAGAGCACCCTTGCATGACCATAGAGGTGGTGAGTCGCACATTAACAATTGCATTGGCCCCCATTTTTTGGGCATCTTCAACCATTCTTTGCATGGCCTGTTCACGGGAATCGGCTTGTAACTTAGTGTATTCGCTGATTTCTCCACCTACAATATTTTTAAGCCCGGCAAATAGGTCTTGACCCACATTGCGGGCACGTACGGTGCTCCCACGGGCGATACCGTGTACTTCGGTGATGGCTTGGTTGGGGACGGTGGGTGTGGTGACTAGTAGCATATTGAACGTTTTTTGTTAGTGAATTGAAAGGGAGGCAAAGGGTGCCCTTGCGATTTGGGGAAATAATTTAAGTGCGTTTTGGTAATAGATTTTTTGAAGAATCGAGTCGGGGAGGTCTAGTCCGTACATCCGCCAATGGGCATGTCTTTTTCGGTAATAGGGGAAATATTCATCGGCCGTCTCCAACACCCTAAAATAGGTGTAGTATTCTTCGGGTTTATAGCTGTCTTTTCCAAAAAGCACCCGGTCGGCATAAGCGATCAAAAACTGACGAGCACGACGGGGTTGGCGCCCCAATTCGGCCAAAACCGCGCCAATTTCGGTCATCACGTTGGGGTAGCGGTCCAAATGGGTACTTAAGCGATCCAGATCACCACCCATCCAACCCAAATGGGCGTTGATAAAGGTCGTATTAGGATGCTTTTCAAAGACCAGATGCTGTTCGGCCAAAATTTCTTCAAAAGAGGGGTTGGTGGCCGGATCACGGTAACGCCCGGGTTTTTGACGAAGTTCGAGCCAGCGTTCGTTATAGCGGTCTTTGGGTGCCCAAAAGGAGGCGGGTTCGCCCGAATGAATCAGAACGGGGATCCCTTGCACACCACAGGCATTCCAAATGGGGTCCAAACGGGGATCGTCAATGGCTATGCGTTGACCGTTTTGGTCCCTATCGGTCAACCCGAGGGATTTATACACTTTTAACCCCATAACCCCTTGTTGAACGGCCGCTTCGATTAGGGCTACATTTTGGGAACCAAAATCGGGTTCGTCAATCTTTTCGAAATCGATATTGAGAAATAAACCAAAGCGATCCGGGGCATTTTCACGAACATTTTTAAGGGATTGCTCCAGATAGAGGCCACGAAAACCACTGAGGTTTACCATAAAGGCCATGTTGAGGCTGTCCATCTCGGCGACCAGGCTTGACAGGTCTTTTAGCGGCATATCAAACTGGTGATTGTGGACATCCACAAAAGGGTATTTGGCCCGTGTTAAGGGGGTTTCGGAGACCACCAGGGTCGATTTGGGAGTGTAGTCCTCAATGTCCATCAGGTTGTTTTTGCGTTGCAAAAAATCGATGGCAAAATAGGCTATAGCGGTCACCAGCCCAATAAATAAAAGGGCTTTTAAGAGGTTTTTAAAACCAAACCACGCCTTTTTCATTTTATTGAATCGGAATCAAAATGCTAGTGGTATCCCAAACCATTTGCAGGGCCAAACCTGCAGAATCATTCACAAAATCAATGGTAAACTGCTCGGTGACTGTGGGTCGTTGTTCGGTTTGAATGTTAAGGCGCATAATGTCGTTGGCGTAGTCGGGCGGATTGTAACCAAAAGCACCAGCTTCGGAATTAAAAGCTACCACCCAATGATCGGCATAGGGGATGGCATAGACCCGGTAACGGCCCGCCTGAAGCATCCGACCACCCACTGCAATATCGCCCTGAGTTTCAAAGGTTGTGGCAAAATTAGCACCCAAACGCCAATATTCGCCGTAGGGCACCAAAGCACCGTCTGCTTTTTCACCAAAAATCAAACGCTCTTTTTTATAAGGACGGTAATAAATCACTTCGAGTGAGTTACCGTTTTTATCAAATTCGGCTTTGCCCTTAGGGCTTTTAGGGTTGATAAAAATACTGTAGGTCAAATAGCCTGCCACTACAAACAGCAGTATCAGCAGCGCAAAAACGATTTTTTTTAGCATGTCTCTTTTTTTTCAAAGGTACTAAATCTTAACGGTCGCCCGAAAATCTTTATTTTTTAAGATAAGGGAGGTGGTCTAATTTTTTATATTTAACATAATATTAATTATAATGGGATATAGGTGAGCTTAATGTATTGATATTTTACACATTATACAATACATAATGAAACAAGCGCTAAGGAATCGGTTCGCCCCACTATAACTTTAAGGCGATACGAAAACGTACCAAAAGCGCTGTAGACCCTAAAATCAAAAAAGAAAAAACAGCAGCCTTCAGCAAGCCTAGCCAGCCCACACTCCACGGACTGGGCCAATAGACAGTATTGGTCAGTACCATAATTTGGTACACCGCATACGGCAACACATAACACGTTAATGTATAACGACCTGCGATATAAAACGGACGCGCCCATCTGGACCATTTAAACAGGTCCACCAAAATATAGAGCACCCAAAAACTCAACACGCTCCACCCCAAGGAAACCAAGGTCCAAGAAGGGGTTGCACGAATCTTTGAAAATCCACCCCAATACGGCCGCAAGGCATACCCATAGACCATTACCAAAAGAACAATCAGCAGAAGGCTGAGTAAAATCTTTTTTTCTTGACCCTTAAAATACGTCAACAACGCACTGATCACCATACCGCCCGCAACTAGCGTATAATTGGACGAACTGACCACCAAGCGGTAGGCCGACGACCCAACGGGCAAAAACTCCTGTATATGCAACAGATGAAAGACCAAAAACACCAAGATGACAGAAAACAAATGGCGTCCTGCAAACAAGTATAGCAAGGCGTTAAAAAAATAGGCCCATCCAATTATGCCCAGTATGCCCCACCAGCGAATCTGAAAATACTCCACGGCCTCGGCATTGCCCGACCGAAAAATTACCGCAAGACCTACCAGCAGCAACCAACCCGTCAATTGCATTAGCCGTTGTTGTAGGGTTCCGACCTTCCCCAAAAATTTAAAATCCAGCCAAATCAAAAAGAGTGCAACCACCATCAAACAGGTCCACAGCGCTTTACCAATGGGCATTAACGCGGGGGATAGATTTTCGTAATTCACCATAAATACTCCCATGACCCATAAAGCAACCGCACGTTGAAGTATATGTAACAAGATGGTACGGTCTGAAAAGCCGTTTTTTCTCCGGGTAGTGACCGCCAGGGGAATTGACAGCCCTACGATAAACAAAAAAGCGGGAAAAATCACGTCCGAAAAGCCGATAAAATCATCGTTTGCCCCAGCATGTTGAAGCGCTTTGGGCACGCCACTTAGCGTCCAAAAATCATTGACAAAAATCATCAAAAACATCGTCAACGCCCGAAAAACATCGATGGATGCGACTCGGCCTAGGGCAGAATGTACAGTCATTGCTAATTGGTTTATATCAATATAGACTATTTTTTAACACCTTGTAAGGTTGATCGGAAAAACCACCCCTTCTCCCCTTTTGCTAGGGGGAAAGTCGGCACCTAGGGCCTGTCGGTTAATCGGGTATCGATCAGATGAAGAATCTGCCAACGGCCGTTTTCCCAGAGGAGTAAAAAGTTGTTGGTTCCCCGGTGGCTAAATTCACCCGCGCGGTAAAACCGGTAAGGCACCCAAACCTGAGCCATCGGAAAGTCGAGCAAGACCGTGGGTTGGTCCAGCTGCTCTTCCCAGGTGGGGGCTGCGGGGCGTTGGGCTACCGCCTGGACAAAATCGGCCACTACCGCGGCCCGTAAACGGGTACTTCCATCGGGCAGAAGCTGCGTGCTATACAAACGAGCCTCCGGATGCCAAGCGGCCGCCAAGGCCGGGCCATCGGCCTGGTGAAAGGCCTCAAAAAAAGCCGTGATCGCCGAGTAGGGATCCGCCCGATCGGTTTGGGCATAACCCAAGGATGTTCCCCATAATAACAAAAGAAAAAAATGGCGTAGCATAGGCTTTGTATTTGTTTGCTTAAAAGATACGACCCCCTAAGGGGATAAAAAAATCCCCTGCGAAACCTAAAAGCAGGGGACTTTCGAAAAGCTCCAAATTTAAAAAGAGCGGTTTAATAAATTTTCAAATTATGAAAAATTCAATTATACCCTAAAGATAACCCTTCCCTTCCCCTCCCCGGTCCTACTACCATCTATTACCGCATCCCTACCGGGTATTACGTGGGCGGCCAACGTAAATAAGGGCTATTCCAAAAGCGACACCCCGTTAAGGTCGGTGGTTAGCACTTCGGTAAAATAATCCAAAACCGGGCGTAGGGTCACAAAGGCAGCATCGACGGTTTGGATAAAATCGGGGGCTACGACCTGTTCTTCACTCAGGGGCGCCACAAAGAGGTATTGCTTTTTTCGGATCAGGTCAATCGCCGGATGGTCCTTGTCAAAGTTTTTGGGAGCAGTTTTTAGTTCCTCCCCTTGTAGTCCGCCCCAGGTTTTGACAAACTGAGGTTCCTTAAGTAGGGCACGTAGCGGTTTGGCATCGACTTCAAGTTCTTTACGTATCCGAAACAGGTCGTCTTTATGAGGGTCCCAAAAACCGGCAGCCAAAAAACAATCCCCGGGCTTAATATGCAAATAATAGCCTCCACGGTAGTGGGGCTTGGTGCGGTGCCAAGTCAATCCAAAATGGGTTTTATAAGGTGTTTTGTCTTTTGAAAAACGCACATCTCGGTAAATCCGAAACAGCTTAAAGCGGTCGATGCTGTTATGGGTATTCATCTGATCTTTAAGGGCTTCTCCCCACTGCTTAACCTGTTGCTCCAGGGCCTTAAATTCGGGTTTATGGGCGTCAAACCATTCCCGGTTATTATGGGCGGCCAGGGCCGTAAAAAAGGAGAACATAGAAGGGGGTAAAACAGGCATTTTTGTTTTTAAGGTACAAAAATTTAGGCATTCCGGGCTTTAAGGACCGCTACCACATCGTCTAGGCGGTGGCCCTTGGCCTGGAGTAATATCAGTAAATGAAAGAGCAAATCAGCACTTTCGTTTAAAAATAAATCAGAGTTACTATCCTTGGCCTCAATTACCGTTTCTATGGCTTCCTCCCCTACCTTTTGCGCAATTTTATTGATTCCTTGGGCCATCAGGCGGGCCACATAGCTGTCGGCCGTGGGCTGCTTTTGGCGGTCCTCAATCACCCCTTCTAGCGTTGATAAAAACCCATAATGCGGGCGATTGACCGCGCCCCAACAGCTGTCTGTTCCCTTATGACAGGTGGGTCCCTCGGGTTGCGCCTGAATCAACAGGGCGTCGCCATCACAATCGACCGCCAAGGAAATAAAAGTCAAATAATGACCACTCTCCTCCCCTTTGGTCCACAATCGGTTTTTGCTTCGGCTAAAAAACGTAACCCGGCCAAGGCGTTGGGTGTGGGCCACGGCATCGGCATTCATATAGCCCAGCATCAGGACGGTTTGGGTGTGGGCGTCTTGGACAATGGCCGGTACTAGGCCGTCGGGGAATTTTGAAAAATTAATAGACATGATTTAAATACGTATGGGTAGTTGGTGTTGGATTAAATACTGTTTAAGTGTAGGCAGGTCGATTTGCCCAAAATGAAAGACCGAAGCCGCCAGGGCCGCATCGGCTTTTCCCTTTTGGAAAACATCTACAAAATGGTCAAGGGTACCGGCGCCTCCCGAGGCAATAAGAGGAAGGGATACCCGCTTGGAGAGGGTCGCCAATGCCGAACAGGCAAAGCCCTCTTGGGTGCCATCATGGTCCATCGAGGTAAACAAGATTTCTCCGGCCCCGCGTTGCTCAACTTCTACCGCCCAGTCCATCAACTCTCGATCGGTGGGTTCTTTTCCCCCCACCAGGTGGACCGTCCAACGGCCGTTGATTTGCTTGGCGTCGATGGCCACGACCACACATTGGTTTCCAAATTCAGCGGCCAGCGCATTGATCAAGCCGGGGTATTTGACCGCTGCTGAGTTGATGACGACCTTATCGGCCCCGTTTTTTAACACCCGATGGGCGTCGGCCACCGAGGCGATTCCTCCGCCTACGGTAAAGGGTATGTCGATGGCTTGTGCAACAGCCAAGACCAGGTCGGCCAGGGTTTTTCGGCCTTGCTCGGTTGCCGAAATATCCAAAAACACCAGTTCGTCGGCCCCTGCTTCGGCATAGCGATGTGCCAGGGCAACTGGGTCACCGGCATCTCGGAGGTTTTTAAAATGAACCCCTTTGACCGTTCGGCCATCTTTGATATCCAGACAAGGTATGATTCGTTTGGCCAGCATCTAGCGATGGTGTTTTTGGTTAAGGTCAACCTGCGCATAAAACCCCAAATCCTTTTTTACCAGCTGCTTGACCCAAAATGCAATTTGCCCCGTATGGTAGGAACAGTGTTCTACCGCATGTAAGGCTACCCCCATACCGCTCAGGGTATAGGCCTGTACTTTATAGGTGGTTAAAAAGTCGGCATCGGTCCGGGAACGCAAAACAGCTTGGGCTTCGGCGATGGTTTGGTCCAATTGTTTAAGTAGGTTTTTTTTACTAAATGCGGCTTGGGGACTAAACTCCGCGTCCCGGTCTCTTTGGTCGGCTTGGGCACCCAAGGTCGCAATAAGGTACTGGCGCATATTGCCACAGAGGTGCAGCAGTTGATTACCCAGGGCATTGCTCACCTCGTTTGGGCGCACAGCCAGTTGGGCGTCTTCCAAATCGGCCAGCGCTTGATGAATCATCCGTTGGCTTTCGTCGAGTCGGTAACAGCAATTGTCGATAAAGGTGTCTTTCCAATTCATCCGTTTTCTACAATAAAATGTTCTAGGTTGACTAAGGTAATACGATTTTCATAGAGGGCTTTGCCCAAAATGGCCCCAGCACAGCCTATCTCCTGCAAACGGTAAAGATCATCGAGGGAGCTTATCCCCCCCGAAGCGACCAGTTCAATTCCCGGGCAATGGTCGAGTACATCGTGGTAAACCGAAAAGGCCGGCCCCGCCAACATACCGTCTTTACTGATGTCGGTACAAATCACCCGACGGATTCCTTTTTCCTGATATTTGGCCACAAAGGGCAAAAGTGCATACGTAGAGGTTTCTAACCAACCGTTGGTAGCAATTTGACCGTCTCGGACATCGGCACCCAAAATAATTTTTTCTGCACCATAGGTGCGTAACCACGTGGCAAACGTCCTAGGGTCTTTGACTGCAATACTCCCTCCGGTAACTTGGGCCGCACCCGATTCAAAGGCGATGCGCACATCTTGGTCGGTCTTTAATCCTCCTCCAAAGTCGATGATAAGGTTGGTTTTAGTTGCTATGCGTTCCAGGGTTTTATGGTGTACAATATGCGCGGCCTTGGCCCCGTCCAAATCCACCAAGTGTAATTTGCCTATTCCGTGGTCTTCAAAGGCCTGTGCAACCGCCAGCGGATCTTCGTGATAAACCTTTTGGGAGCTGTAGGCTCCTTGGGACAAGCGGACGCATTTACCGTCGATCAGGTCAATGGCAGGAATAATGTCGATCATGGATTAAGGGTTAAAAAGTTTTGCAATAAACGTCGACCGGCCGGGCCGCTTTTTTCCGGGTGAAATTGCACCCCATAAAAGTTATTTTTTTGAACGGCCACCGTATAGGGCTGTCCATAGGTAGCCTGCCCAATGGTTTCGGGTACCAAGGGGGCAAAATAACTGTGCACCAAATACATATGGGTGCATTCCTCTATTCCGTCAAACAAAGAGCCTTTTAGCCCCGAAAGGGTGTTCCAGCCCATCTGTGGAATCTTTAGGGGGGCTTGAAAACGCTGTACCCGACCCGGAATAATGCCTAAGCCCTGTACATTTCCTTCGTCGGTACAGTCAAAAAACAGCTGTAAGCCCAGGCAGATGCCCAATACCGGTTGTTTAAGTTCCAACAACAAACGGTCCAGCCCCGAGGCTTTTAATTTTTCCAAGGCCATGGCTGCGGTTCCCTGACCGGGAAATACTACCCGATCAGCAGCCTGTATTGCAGCCGCATCAGCAGTCAAAAAACCGCTAACGCCCAAGCGCTCCAAGGCAATCAAAACGCTTTTGACATTACCCGCTCCGTAATCGATCACCGCCACCCGCATCTATAACAGTCCTTTAGTAGTGGGTAATTGCATACGCTCGGGATCACGCCGTACCGCTGCCCCTATGGCTTTGGCAAAAGCTTTAAAAATCGCTTCGATTTTGTGGTGTTCGTTGGTGCCCTCGGCTTTGATGTTTAGGTTGGCCTGAGCCGTGTCACTAAATGATTTAAAGAAATGGAAAAACATTTCGGTGGGCATCTGACCAATCATTTCTCGGGAAAATTCGGCCTCCCAAACCAACCACGGACGACCCCCAAAATCCAGGGCCACCTGTGCCAGACAATCGTCCATCGGCAAGACAAAGGCATAACGGGAAATCCCCCGTTTATCGCCTAATGCTTGACGAAACGCCTCCCCCAGGGCCAAGGCCGTATCTTCGATGGTATGGTGCTCATCGACCGCCAAATCGCCTTGTACCTGTAAATCGATGTCGAGATGCCCGTGACGGGCCAACTGATCGAGCATATGGTCCAAAAAGGAAATCCCCGTTTGGATATTACTCTGACCGGTGCCGTCTAGGTTTAAGGTTAAGGAAATTTGGGTTTCATGGGTGTTTCGGTTTAGACTGATTTGGCGAGTTTGCAATTTTAAACGGCGGTAAATGGCAGCCCAATCGGAGGTAGCCAAACAAAGGGCATCGCTTTGTTGATCGGCTTGAGCTTCGCCCAACAAGATACCCTGACAACCCAAGTTTTCGGCCAGTTGGATGTCCGTCCAACGGTCGCCTATGACATACGAACCCTTTAGGTCATAGACTTTTGGGTCTAAATAGGCCGTTAACATCGCTGTTCCCGGTTTACGGGTAGCGGCTTGATCTTCGGGTAGGCTGTGGTCGATATGCACCGCCGCAAATTCGACTCCAACGCTTTTAAAAGTGTCGAGAATAAGGTCGTGCACCGGCCAAAAGGTCGCTTCAGGGAAACGGTCTGTTCCCAAACCGTCTTGGTTGGTAACCATCACCAATTCAAAATCCAATTCTTCAGCAATTTTTTGGAGGTAATGCAGGGCCCTAGGATAAAAAGCCAATTTTTCAAAAGCATCCAATTGATAATCTACAGGAGGCTCAATGACCAAGGTACCATCGCGGTCTATAAACAATACTTTTTTCATCGGTCTAAGGTGTTGAGTAAGGCCATTAAGGCGTTATTTTCGTCAGGGGTCCCCACGGTAATACGTAGGGTCTGATCACAGTGTAAATATTTTGAGGTGTTGCGCAATACAATGCCCGCTTCGAGAAATTGACGGTATCGTTTGGGGGCATCATCAACCCGTATCAGTAAAAAGTTAGCGTCCGAAGGAAAGCATTTATTAACAAAACTACAGCGGTTTAGGGCGTTGGTAAGTTTTTGTTTTTCATCGGCCAACCATTCAAGTTGTTGGGTAGTCCGGTTGGTTTCCTCTAGGGCTCTAAGGGCGCTTTGTTGGGTCAATATATTGATGTTATAGGGCAGTTTGACCCGATTGAGGTAGTCGATCAATTCGGGCTGAGCAAAGGCCATCCCTAAACGAATTCCGGCGCGGCCCTGGGCTTTGGAAAAGGTCTGAAGAACGACCAAATTGGGAAATTCATCCAGCCATGCAATGGCCGAAGGACGGTCCGAAAATTCCCAATAGGCTTCATCCAAAACCACCAGGCCCGAAAAACCACGAAGCAGTGTTTTTAGCTCCTCCTCCGGGAAAGCATTCCCTGTGGGATTGTTGGGGCTTGGGATAAACAATAGTTTGGTATGCGCATCGGCAGAAGCCAACAGGCCGGCCACGTCCAATTGAAAATCGGTGGTCAAGGGTACTTTTTTTACCGCTACATCTTGAATTTGGGCCGCCACTTCGTACATCCCAAAAGTGGGTTGGGCGATTAAAATGGCTTCTTCTCCGGGTTGACAAAAGAGCTGGATCAACAAGACAATCGATTCGTCACTTCCATTGCTTAAAAAAATCTGTTCCGGGCTGAGGCCTTTTTGCGAAGCCAAAACCGCTTTTAACTCGGTTTGAAAAGGATCGGGATACCGATTTACTCCGTTGTCAAACGGGTTTTCATTGGCATCCATAAACGTAATAGCATCCCCTTGATCGGTAAACTCATGGCGGGCCGACTGATAAGGCTGAATGGCTAATATATGGGGGCGCAAAAGCTTTTGAAGGGGTGTTTTCATGCGTTGGCTAGGGAATTTAAACGGATCGTCACCGCGTTTTTATGGGCGTCTAGGCCTTCGGCAGCAGCCATCAGCGCTACAGACGGACCTATGGCTTGTAGGCCCTCCGGACTAATTTCTTGAAAGGTGATGGCTTTTTGGAAACTGGCCAAATTGACGCCACTATACTGGCGGGCATACCCGTTGGTCGGGAGGGTGTGGTTGGTTCCCGAGGCATAGTCTCCGGCACTTTCGGGGGTATAAGGCCCGATAAATACCGAACCGGCATGCTGAAGGTGTTGAAGGTAATCCTTTGGATTGCGCACACATACGCTATAGTGCTCCGGTGCATAGGTATTGACAAAGGCTTGTACTTCCGCATCGGATTGTAAATAAACTGATTTTGCATGTTTAAGTGCTTCGGTAGCGATGGCCTTACGGGGCAATTTTGGTAGCTGTTGGGCGATGGCTCGATCGACTGCATCAAGTACCGCCGTAGAGGTACTGACCAAGACCACCTGGCTGTCGGGACCGTGTTCGGCTTGTGAGAGCAGGTCGGCCGCGACAAATTCGGGAGTGCAGATTTCGTCAGCGGCCACCAACAATTCGCTTGGCCCGGCGGGCATATCTATGGCTAACTGGTATTGGGTAGCCAGTTGCTTGGCGACCGTCACATATTGATTGCCCGGCCCAAACAGCTTATCGACCCTGGGGACCGTCTTGGTACCAAAAGTCAGTGCGGCTATGGCTTGGGCACCACCGATACGGTAAAGCTTTTCGATGCCGCAGCAGTGGGCTACATAGCGTATTTCGGGGGCAATTTCCCCGTCTTGGTTGGGTGGGCTACACAAAATAATTTCCTTACATCCGGCCAGCTTAGCGGGGATGGCCAGCATCAATAGGGTGGAAAACAAAGGTGCCGTTCCGCCGGGGATATACAGCCCTACCCGTTCGATGGGTCGTTTTTCCTGCCAACAACGCACCCCCGCTTGGGTATCGACCTCTATGGGTGCGGTTTGCTGGGCCGCATGAAATTTTTCGATGTTGGTGTAGGCCAGTGCTATGGCCGCCTTTAGGGGTTCAGTAAGCTGTGCTTCGGCAGCAGCGATATCCGCTGGTGAAACGGCCAATTCGTCGATTAGAACTTTGTCAAAGGCACGGGTATAGTCGCGAAGGGCGGCATCCCCCTCGTTTTTGATCCGTTCAAAAATTGCTTGGACTTTTGGGGCCAAATCAGCAAAGGAAGCCGTTGGACGTGCCGTAATGGTGGCCCATTGCTCGGGCGATGGTTGGGTATAACGTGTGATCATAAAACCATTTTTTCGATGGGACAAACCAATATATCTTCCGCGCCTGCAGCTTTAAGGGCGTCTATCACCTCCCAAAACGTACCGGCATCTATCACCGAATGGATGGAACTCCACCCTGCTTGGGCCAGGGGCAATACAGTAGGACTTTTAAGTACGGGAAGGATTTTGGTGATGGCTTCGATGCGGTCGTTGGGGGCATTGAGTAAAATATAACGGGACTTTTTGGCCCGCAACACCGCCTCGATTCTAAATAATAATTTGTCAATCAGGGGTTTGGTCGCCTCAGCAACTTTGGGGCTTTGGGCCAAAACGGCTTGTGAGTCCATGACCTTTTCGACCTCCTTTAGGTTGTTTTTAAACAGGGTGCTCCCGCTGGATACGATGTCACAAATGGCATCGGCCAAACCTATATTGGGGGCGATTTCAACCGATCCGTTGATGATATGCAATTCGGCGTCTAACTTGTTTTTGCGGAGAAATGTACGCACCGTATGCGGATAAGAAGTCGCGATTCGTTTGCCTTGCAAATCCGACAGGTTTTGGTAACGGGCGCCTTTGGGAACGGCTATAGAGACCCGGCATTTGGAAAATCCCAATGGGATAATTTGAGTGAGGTCTTCCCCTTTTTCGGCCAGGAGATTTTCGCCAATTATGGCCAAGTCGGCTACCCCATCACGTAGGTATTGAGGAATATCCCCATTGCGTAAATACAAGACTTCTAAGGGAAAATTTAGCGATTGGGCCTTGAGTTGGTCTTTGCCGTTGTGAATATGTATTCCACAGTCTTTAAGCAGTTTTAGTGACTCTTCGTGGAGGCGTCCCGATTTCTGAATGGCGATTTTAATCATCTTTTAAAATAAAAAAACCCGTTTGAAGCTCAAACGGGTCGGTTATCATAGGGTACAACACATTCACCGCTCTTGAGCTCGGAACAACGAATGGATATGTACGTGCATTAATTTCATCGAGGCAAAAATAGTGCTTTTTTTGTTTTTGAAAAATAGCCCGAGGGTTTTTATGTAATTTTTTGTTTTTACATACAACTCATAAAAAATAAAACCCGCCAAAGGGCGGGCTTTAACAAAATGATGACATATGCGGGGCTTAGTTATTCCCGAGTATCAGGGGCAAACCATCTTTTCCGCTACCCACAACAATGACTTTACTGTTGGGTGATTCAGCCAGTTTAATCGTGGCTTCGATCCCTTTTTCTTTAAGGATTTTATCGGTCAATGAAGCGCTTAAGATACGGTTGGCCGCGGCTTTTCCTTCGGCATCAATCCGTTGACGCTCAGCCTCCTGAAGGGCTTTGGCCAAACGGAATTCGTATTCTAGGGCCTCTTGCTCCTGACGCAATTTGCGCTCAATGGCTTCCTTGATAGCATCGGGCAAGGTTACATCACGTACCAAGACAGCGTTGAGTTGGATGTACTGTGAAGCCACATTTTTTTGGGTCTCTTCAAAAATTTCGTTTTGAATAGCATCGCGCTTGGTCGAATAGAGTTGTTCGGGGGTATAACGGCCCACCACCGACCGGGCAACCGCCCGAATCTGTGGAATCAAAACGATATTGACATAGTTTTCTCCTTTGGTCTTGTGGAGTAGGCCCAATTCGTCGTATTTGGGCTGGTAGAGTACCGATACATCCAGGGTGATTTCCAAACCGTTGGACGACAGTACTTGCATATTGCCTTCAAAAAACTCTTGTTGCTTGACGTTATAGACATAGACCTTGTTCCAAGGCGCGATGATATGGAAACCCTCGCCCAAGGGGGGTTGGTCGGTGACAACTCCACCTGAAAAGGTGCGGAATAAGACACCGGCTTCTCCATAGCCGATATTGATCGAAGATTTGGAGACAAAAATAATAAGGACAAAAGCCAGTATGATGACGGGCAGTCCGATTTTGGGTAAATTTTGCATAGTAAAAAAATTAGATTAGGTTAGCATTCCTCCATCTACATGGAGTACTTGGCCAGTGATATAGGCCGATAAATCAGAAGCCAAAAACACACAGGCATTGGCTACATCGAGGGGTTGTCCTCCCCTTTTGAGTGGTATTCCATCGCGCCAGCCTTGTACCACATCGTCTGCGAGCTGGGCGGTCATTTCGGTTTCAATAAACCCGGGGGCAACGACATTACTGCGAATATTACGCGAGCCGAGTTCGAGAGCAATGGATTTGGAAAAACCTATAATTCCGGCTTTAGAAGCCGCATAGTTGGCCTGTCCGGCGTTTCCTTTTACTCCCACAACCGAACTCATATGAATCAAGGCACCCGAGCGTTGTTTGAGAAACGTCCGTTGTATGGCTTTGGTCATATTGAACACCGATTTGAGGTTGACCTCAATCACTTGGTCAAAATCGGCTTCGCCCATACGCATCAGCAAATTGTCTTTGGTGATTCCGGCATTATTGACCAAAATATCAATTTGACCAAAATCTTCCATTACGGAATCGACCAGAGCTTGGGCAGCTTCAAAATCGGCAGCATTGCTTTGGTAGGCCTTGGCTTTGATGTTATGCGTACTGAGGGCTTGGACCAATTCGTCGGCAGCAGCTGACGAACTGCTATAGGTCAAGGCAACATTACACCCGTGTTGGGCAAATACTTCGGCAATGCCTTTGCCAATCCCCCGGCTGGCTCCGGTGATGATGGCTGTTTTATTTTCCAGTAATTTCATTTTTATAAATTTTGAAGGGTTAGGGCTTTTAGCCAATCAATTCAGCTACTTTCTTACCGATGGCCGCAGGTGAATCCACCACGTGGATACCACAGGCCTTCATGATGCGTTTTTTGGCTTCTGCTGTGTCGTCTGCTCCACCCACGATGGCACCCGCATGTCCCATGGTGCGTCCTTTGGGGGCAGTTTCACCAGCGATAAAGCCCACCACGGGTTTGGTATTTCCGTTGGCTTTGATCCAGTGAGCCGCATCGGCTTCGAGTTGTCCCCCAATTTCACCAATCATCACGATGCAATGGGTTTCGGGGTCTTCCATCAGCAGTTGAACGGCTTCTTTGGTGGTGGTTCCTATGATGGGGTCTCCACCTATCCCAATGGCGGTTGTAATGCCATAGCCTTCGCGCACCACCTGATCGGCCGCTTCGTAGGTAAGGGTCCCTGATTTTGATACAATTCCCACATGCCCTTTTTTAAAAACAAAGCCAGGCATGATGCCTACTTTGGCTTCTCCGGGAGTAATCACTCCGGGGCAATTAGGACCGACCAATCGGCAGTCTATCCCCTTTAGGAAGTCGGCCACTTTGGTCATGTCAGCCACGGGAATCCCCTCAGTGATGGCTACGATAACCTTGATGCCTGCTTCGGCCGCTTCCAATATGGCATCGGCCGCAAACGCAGGCGGAACAAATATAATACTGGTATCGGCTCCGGTTTGCGTAACGGCTTCGCTTACGGTGTTAAAAACGGGTTTATCAAGGTGGGTTTGTCCTCCTTTTCCGGGGGTAACTCCTCCAACTACCTGGGTGCCATAGGCAATCATTTGTTCGGCATGAAAGGTGCCTTCACTCCCGGTAAAACCTTGTACAATAATTTTGGAGTCCTTATTGACTAATACGCTCATAATGCTGTTTAAATTCAGTCGGTTTACTTATTCTTTAATTCGTTCTTGATAGGTGCCCTTTTCCGTATCGACTTTGATTTTGTCACCCTCATTAATAAAAAGGGGGACATTAATCCTTGCGCCGGTTTCTACAGTAGCGGGTTTGGTGGCGTTGGTGGCGGTATTGCCTTTCACGCCTGGCTCGGTATGGATAACTTCCAATACTACACTCGCAGGCATATCGACCGACAAGGGCATGCTATCTTCGGTATTGATGGAGATAGACACCATTTCGCCTTCTTTAAGCAAATCGGGGGCGTCGATGGTACTTTTATTGATGGTGATTTGGTTGTAGTCATCCACATTCATAAAATGAAATTGCTCGCCCTCGGCATAGAGGTATTGAAATTTGTTGGTTTCTACACGAATATCTTCAATTTTATGCCCGGCAGAAAAGGTGTTGTCAATGACCTTTCCGGTGGTGACGCTTTTGAGTTTGGTACGCACAAAAGCCGGACCTTTTCCGGGTTTGACATGTAGGAATTCGACAATTTTAAAAATATCATTGTTGAATTTGATGCACAATCCTTTTCGGATGTCTGAAGTAGTTGCCATATTAACTCTTTTGGTTATATCCTTTCATAATTCCCCGTTGCGAATCTCTGATAAATTGGAGAATCTCATCCCGTTCTGGCGTTGCGACCATTTCGGCTTCGATGATTTCGGCCGCTTGGGAATTGTTGTATCGCATTTGGTATAATAGTCGATAAATGTTTTGGATTTCGGTGATTTTTTCGGCACTAAAACCACGTCTTCGCAAGCCCACCGAATTGATACCTACATAAGACAGAGGCTCGCGGGCGGCTTTGACATAGGGAGGCACGTCTTTACGCACCAATGAACCCCCCGAAATAAAGGCATGGTTGCCCACCGTACAAAATTGATGAATGGCCGTAAGCCCAGCCAAAATCACATGATCTCCGATGGTGATATGTCCCGCCAATGTACTGTTGTTTGAAAAGATACAATGATCACCTACAAAACAGTCGTGGGCGATATGCGAATAAGCCATGATCAAGCAATGGGAGCCGATTTTTGTTTTTCCACGGGAGTGGGTACCCCGGTTGATGGTTACACATTCCCTAAGGGTGGTATTGTCGCCAATTTCGGCAGTAGTTTCTTCCCCATTAAACTTTAGATCTTGTGGTACGGCCGAAATTACTGCACCGGGAAAAATCGTACAATTTTTACCAATACGGGCGCCTTCCATGATGGTCACGTTAGACCCAATCCAGGTCCCCTCCCCGATTTCTACATTGTTATGGATGGTGGTAAAGGGTTCGATCACCACGTTTTTGGCGATTTTGGCCCCGGGATGAACATAGGCTAGCGGTTGGTTCATAGGTTATGCGTTTTTGCGTTTGATGATTTGCGCCATAAGTTCACCCTCGGTAACCAGTTGTCCGTTGGCATAGGCACAGCCTTTCATGTGGCAAATGCCTCTTCGAATAGGCGTGATCAAGTCGAGTTTAAAAATTAGGGTGTCTCCCGGATGGACGGGGCGCTTAAATTTTACATTGTCTATTTTGATAAAAAAGGTCAAATAGTTTTGCGGGTCAGGGACGGTGTTAAGCACCAAAACCCCACCGGCTTGGGCCATAGCTTCGATTTGAAGCACACCTGGCATGACCGGTGCACCGGGAAAATGCCCTTGAAAAAAGGGCTCATTCATTGTGACGTTTTTCACCCCAATGACATGGCTATCAGAAAGTTCGTAGATCTTATCGACCAATAAAAAAGGAGGGCGGTGTGGAAGTACATTGATGATATCGTTGACATCCATCAATGGAGCCGTGTTAAGATCGAGCACCGGGGCATTTTGCCGTCGGGCATTTTTGATATGCTGGGCCATTTTTTTACTAAATGTTGTATTTACTTTATGTCCGGGCTTTTTGGCAATAACATGGCCTTTAATGGGCATACCGATCAAGGCCAGGTCACCGATTACATCCAACAATTTATGCCGAGCAGCCTCATTCGAATAATGCAGGGTGAGGTTATCCAGTATACCATTGGGTTTTACACTGAGACTGTCTTTGTTAAAAGCGATTTTTAATTTTTTCATCGTAGTTTCCGACAGCGGTTTGTCGACATAAACGATGGCGTTGTTTAGGTCTCCCCCTTTGATAAGTCCATTGTCCAATAGCATTTCGATTTCATGCAAAAAACTAAAGGTGCGAGCGGGGGCTATCTTAGATGCAAAATCTTCGATATTTTCCAGCGTCGCGTTTTGGGTACCCAACACCTTGGTACCAAAATCGACCATGGTGGTCACTTGGTAAGTATCGGCAGGTATAACGGTGACTTCACTTCCGGTATCGGGATCTTTATAGGTAATGACTTCGGTGACTTCAAAATACTTTCTTGGGGCGCTTTGCGCGGATATTCCAGCCTTGGTAAGTGCCTCGACAAAATACTTAGAAGAACCATCCATAATGGGTGGCTCAGGAGCATTCAAATGGATATAGCAATTGGTTATATCCAACCCAACTAGGGCAGCCAGTACGTGTTCGGAGGTGTAAATTTTTAAAGTGTCCGATTCGAGGTTGGTTCCGCGGTCGGTATTGACCACATATTGGGCGTCAGCTTTGAGTTGATTGGGCGCTTTGAGGTCGTCACGAACAAAGACAAAACCCGTATCTTCGGGTGCGGGTTTAAAGGTCAATTGAACATTGATCCCGGTATGCAACCCTACGCCTTCGAGGGATACTTCTTTTGAAATCGTGTTTTGGTGTAGGCCTTTTTTAATCATTTTTATCTAGTTTTTTAATCAATTTGGGTAAGTTTCTAAAGTGAACATAGGACTTAGCGTAGCGGGTGTAATCAAAGGCTGGTGTACCTTGAATTTTGGCTTGATCGGCTATATTACTGGTCACCCCCGATTGCCCTTGCATTTTGACATAGTCACCTATAGTAAGGTGGCCACCTATACCTACCTGACCACCAATGACGCAGTGTTTTCCGATTTTGGTGGAGCCTGCGATACCGCTCTGTGCGGCAATCACCGTATGGGCCCCCACTTCTACATTATGGGCAATTTGTATTTGGTTATCGAGCTTTACGCCTTTGCGTAAAATGGTCGACCCTAAGGTCGCCCGATCGATGGTCGAGTTAGCCCCTACTTCTACCCCATCTTCTAGAATCACATTGCCCGTTTGGGGGATCTTACGGTTGCTTCCGTCTTCTTGGGGGGCAAAACCAAAACCATCTGAACCAATCACCGTCCCACTGTGGATAATACAGCCTTTACCGATTTGGGTACCAGCCAATATTTGACAACCCGGATAGAGGATACAATCGTCGCCAATGCTTACATTTTCACCCACAAATACCTGAGGATAGATTTGAACCCCATTTCCCAAAACGACCTGTTGCTCAATTACGGCCTGGGTACCAACATAACAGTCGGTCCCCATCTGTACACTATCATCCACAAAGGAAGAAGGGGCTATACCCACTCTTTTTTGGGTGGCTTTTTGGTAAAAATCCAACAAATCGGTAAAAGCACTGTAGGCATCTTTTACCCGGATCAGGGTGCTTTCCACCGATTGCTCCAAGACAAAATCCTTGTTGATAATCACTACCGAAGCCTTGGTTTTGTATATAAAAGGAGCGTATTTGGGATTGGCTAAAAAAGTCAACGAACCCGGCTGTGCTTCTTCGATTTTGGCAAGCTCACCAACCGCCGCCGAAGGATCACCTTCAACAGTACCCTTGAGTTGTGTGGCGATCTGCTGAGCCGTAAATTTCATAGCGCAAAATTAAGAAATTTATGTAGAATGTTTGCCCCTGGGATAACACAAATAATGGGCTTGTTGTTTGGCGCTGTAGTTGCGGATCATTCCAAAGGCGGGATGTTCGTGCAACGGCATCAATTTTTTGGATTTGGTCAACAGGCGTATGGGCGTATTTTCGATATGATAGGCTTGGTTGGCAATACTTCCTTTAAACACCAGGGTTTCTATTTCTTCGGGAGAAAAAACCGAGGCGCTGAGTTGTTTTTGTTTTTTTCGAATATCCGTTGCTGTAAAGGGCTGATCGGCCAGCTTTATTTTGGGTAATTGCCGTTGGATTATGGCGCGGGAAAGCCAGCGAAGTAAAGGGTCTGTATGTTCTTGCCAGTTTTTAAGTGCTTGGAGTATGTCGGTATCATCGAGGCGAATAAAGTAATCCAAGGCTTTTTGGTCCCAAGTTGCTGGTGGCTGCGCTAGGGATAAAAAATAATGCAATGGTTTAGAAATTACCGTTTCTTGAGGTTGTGTTTGGTAGATTTGACGGGCACGTTCAAGGCATTTGACCAGGAGTAATTCAGCGGCAAGACTGGTTTTGTGCAAATAAACCTGCCAATACATCAAACGACGGGCCAACAAGAATTTTTCGAGGGAATAACAGCCTTTTTCTTCAAAAACCAATTGATCGTCCACCACGTTCATCATGGCAATGATTCGCTCCCCGTTGATGTTTCCTTCGGTGACACCTGTATAAAAACTGTCTCTTTTTAGGTAATCCATCCGGTCCAAATCAACTTGTCCACAAATCAATTGATGCATAAACTTTCGGGAATAGTTGTTTTGAAAGATCGATAAGGCCAAATCCAAACGCCCATCAAAGGCCGAGTTGAGTTGCTCCATCAAGATGACGGACAGTTGTTCGTGGCTTTTGTCGGCCAAAAGAAAATGCTCCATTGCATGGGAAAAAGGGCCATGCCCTAGATCGTGAAGTAGCATAGCCATCTGCATGGCCTCTCTTTCAGCGGGAGAAATCGATACGCCCTTTTTACGTAATACACCGACCGCTTTTTGCATCAGAAAGAGCGCTCCCAAAGCGTGTTCAAAGCGGTTGTGATGCGCTCCGGGATAGACCAAATTGGACAATCCCATTTGGGAAATCCTACGCAGTCGTTGAAAAATCGGATGATCAACGACTTTTTGGATCAATTCGGTTTCGATTGGAATAAAACCGTAAATTGGATCGTTAAGAACGCTTACTTTTTTTATTTTCACAGGACAATATCTTGCACAAAGATACTGAATATGGGAACGGTTCAAAGATTTAACATTTTTTATACACGTTTTAGAAGCGAATTGGCGTTTGTATCGTATAGGGATTCCCTAAATCTTAAAAATACATACAGATGACAAAAACGCACTTGCTTTGGGTGGATGACGAAATTGCGCTCCTAAAACCCCATATGCTCTTTCTCGAAGAAAAAAACTATAAAACCCTGGCCTGTAACAATGGACTCGAAGCGATAGAATTGGTTCAATCCCAGCGCTTTGATGCTGTTTTGCTCGATGAAAACATGCCCGGCCTTAGCGGTTTGGAAACACTGCAGGCCATCAAAAGCAGCTATCCGGACTTGCCAGTAATTATGGTGACCAAAAATGAGGAGGAACTTATTATGAATGAGGCCATCGGAGGTAAAATATCTGATTATTTAATCAAGCCTGTCAATCCTCATCAAATCCTTTTGTCTCTAAAAAAAATCTTGCATCAAAAAAGCCTGGTTTCCGAAAAGACCACCAAATCCTATCAACAAGCTTTTCGGCAAATCAGTCTGGAGCTCCATGAATTAGAAGATGCCGAAGACTGGGCCACATTTTATCAAAAGCTGGTGTATTGGGAAGGAGAACTCGAAACCCTCGAAGACCCCAGCCTTTTAGAAATGCTCACCCAGCAAAAGCAAGAGGCTAACAGCCGTTTTGCCTCGTTTGTCGCAACTCATTACGAAAGCTGGATGCAAGGAAATGCCGCATCGCCTATTCTTTCGCATCAATTGCTAAAGGAAAAATTAGTCCCCATCCTACAACCTAAACAGCATAGTTTGCTTGTATTCATTGACAATTTACGGATGGACCAATGGAAAGCGATCGGTCCCCTATTAAATCCGCACTTCCATACCGAAGAAGAAACCAGCTATTACAGTCTTTTGCCCACGACAACCCAGTATGCACGAAATGCTTTGTTTTCGGGGCTCACCCCCCTCCAAATGTGCACTGAGCATCCCCAATGGTGGAAACACGATCACGAATCGGGCGGGAAAAATTTACATGAAAAGGATTTTTTGGAAACTTTTCTTTCTCGCCACACCATCCATGAGCCTTGGAGTTACCACAAAATCACTGAATTACAAGCCGGTAAAAACTTGGTCAAAAACTTTACAAACCATCTAC
>Ga0181567_10000017_pt1 | contig 117193 bp, 84 predicted proteins | sample 101ome_14_FD_133761 | JGI IMG/M metagenome (GOLD analysis project Ga0181567, IMG submission 133761) | Coastal salt marsh microbial communities from the Groves Creek Marsh, Skidaway Island, Georgia - 101403AT metaG (megahit assembly) | ecosystem: Environmental > Aquatic > Marine > Intertidal...
ACGTTCCCGGAGACACCTTCATCGTCCCGATCGCACTCGCGTAGGATGGGGGCGTCGCGGGCGCCGCCGCGGACACCGGTCTCGCGGCGCTCTGCGGCGGCGGCGTGCTCGGCATCGGCGGCGCCGGTGCCGGCACTGGCACCGGCGCCGAAACCTCCGGCGCCGGCGGCGCCGCGCCGAACGCCGCACTCATGGACATACCTCCATCGAGACTGCTCGACGCATACGGCGCGCTGTCGAAACCTCCGAATCCACCACCCAAGCCAAGACCCACGCCGAGGTTCAGCCCCAAGCCTATTCCCGGTCCAAGCCCTGCGCTTAAACCACCGTCCCCGCCGCCGACGCTCATCCCCGTGAGCGCAATTTGCGGATTCGGAAACGGATGCGCTTCTTCACTCAGCTGAACGCTCACACAACGCAACTCCGGCAACAACGTTCGCTGCCCAGCGAGCGATTCGGACAACCAAGCGGCGAAACCTGCCGCATCAGACCCGGCGAAACGTCCCAACGTAATCAACTGCTGATCCGGTCGCTGATTCGCGTAATACGTATCGGCGCCAGGCAACGCCGCCACCAACGCTCTCGCGATCGTCAACGAATCCGGACAATCGATACCAACCAGCACGCAACCGTTTTGCATGACTTTACACTTGGGTAACACTCTCCCCGAGGCTGGACCGTGCGAGCTCGCCACGGCGCGCATCGCCTCCGTGATTTCCTTTCCGCCCATGCCCGTACCCTCGAGCCCGGACACGAGCGCCACGTGCGGCGGTGCGCATCCCATTCCTACGCGACACAAAATACACGCGCGCGCGCGCGTCGTGCGTCGTCAGTCCACCGCGCGTCGTCGTTCTCTCGCGCGTTGAGCCGCCGCCTCGGTTCGAGATCAAACGAAAATTCACCCCCCGCGCTCGCCCGCCCCCGGATTCTCGCCCCGTTCGCGTCATCGCGCGACGACGATCATTCGCACGCACCCGCTCTCGGTTCGCTCTGCGCGATGAACTGCCCCTCGTACGCGCTTCCGCGGTGCCATTGCAGCGCCTGCGCCAGGTGACTCACGGCGTGTTCGCTCACGTCGTCGAACCGCAACCGCGCGTACGCGTGCGCGCCGAGCGCGGCGGACGTTCCCGGTGAATTCACCGACATCCTCCTCGCGTCTCCTCGCGAGCGCCTCTCACCGCGCGCGCGTCTTTCGAGCGCCAATCTGCCGCCGCGCGCGGCGGATTCGGCGCGCCGAATCGGAGCTCGAGCCCCTCCACCCACCAATCAGGACTCAACACCACCGATCACGACTCACCCGCCCATGGACTCAACGGCCGTGTCGCCGCCGGGCCGCCCGCGCGCCAGACGTCGTCGCCGTCGCGTCGCGATGGCCACCTTTGACGCGCGCAAGACGCTCGAGCTCGCGAATCTCGCCCTCGACGCCGACGCCGACGCCGATCGATCGCGCGCGGGACGCGTCGACGCGCGATGCGTCGAATTCGTGCGCGAGGTGTGCGCGAGCGAGGATTTTTTCACCACGTCGAGTTGCAGTGGGCGCGTGAGCGTGTTCGCGGATCGAGGCGCGCGAGAGGTGGAGCGAGGGGTGAAGGGTGGACGGTGGGTGTACGTGTCGCACGATCCGGCGAGAGGGCGCGCGGTGGTGGAGGCGGTGCGAGCGGTGGAGGTGGAGACGGCGGCGGCGGGCGACGCCGAAGACGAAGACGAAGCCGAGGACGCGCCGCCGACGCTGGTGTTGCGGTTTGAGCCGTTCATATTGGCGGTGGAGGCGAGGGATGTAGAGAGTGGTGCAGATTTCGTGCGGTGCGCGCGCGATTGTGGGTACAGGGAGAGTGGGATCACGGCGTGCGAGAAGCGCGTGATTTGCGCGGCGCGTTGTCAAATTCGCATGGAGGCGCCGTTGGTGGTGAACGGCGAGCGCGTGGTGGACGATGCCGGGATCGAACGGTTGGTGGAGATGGCGAATGAGAAATTTCGAACGAACGCGGAGCGCATGGAGCGATTTCGAGAGGCGTTTGGGAAGATGTGCGCGGAGAGGGCGGCGGGGAAGAGAGACACCGCGGCGAATCCTTCGACGGCGCAGGTATTAAAGTGCGTCGAGGTGAGAAAAGCCATCGCCAAGGAGGTGAAGGACGCGTTGAAAAAGTGTGGGTGGTTGGATAACACGCGCCAGGCGGCGACGAAGAAGAACGAGGACGGGCACATCGAACACGTGGTGTTACCGGTGAAGACGGACGCGGAGGAATTGTTTTCCGCTCGAGCCGACGCGCACGCCGCCGCGTTGGCAGATGCGCGTTCGGATAAATCGACGTCTCCGTCCGCGGCCGTCGTGCTCAGGGCAATCGAACGCGGAGATATGGTTCTGAGAGACGACCGTGGGCCCGAAAATGGCGGTTTACTCCTGTCCCCGGTGAAGAAGACGCAAAATCCGGTGACGCGATTAAAACGAGAGGTGACGGGGCTACTGCTCGCGAACGGCTTGAATGAAAATCTCGCGCAAGAGGTACCGTCCAGATGGGAGAAGTTGGGCGATTTGGTGCTCATCCCCGAAAATGCGTTCACTGCCAACGATTTTAAAATGATCGATACCGAACTTTACGCCACAGTGGCGCGCGTGCTCGACGCCAAGCGTGTGGCGCGGCAGGCTCCGGTGAGTCAAGGACCGAAACGTGAATCGAGGGCACAAATGCTGTATCCAGAGGGCGCCAATGGATGGGTTGAGACGAAAGAGCTGGGCGTCACGTATGGGTTGGACGTCACCAAGGTTATGTTTAGCAGTGGGAACGGCACGGAAAAGAATAGGATGGGCAACGCGAACGCGCGAGGCGAAACCGTCGTCGATTTGTTTGCGGGCATCGGATACTACACTTTGCAGTTGCTCAAGAATGCGCACGCGGCTAAAGTGTACGCGTGCGAGTGGAATCCGAACAGTTGCGAGGCGTTACGGCACAATTTACGCGTGAACGGCGTTGAATCAAAATGCGAGGTGTTGGAAGGCGACAATAGACGCACTGCGCCGGTTGGCGTCGCCGACCGCGTCCTCCTCGGTTTACTTCCTCACGCCGAGATGTCGTGGGAGACGGCGCTCAAGGCTCTCAAACCCGAGGGCGGCGTTTTACACGTGCATTCAAACGTGAACAGCGGAGAAGAGGAAGAGTGGATGAAGCGACTCGTGAATGAATTGAAGTCGTTCGCCGCGGCAAATGGGCGCGAAGATTTAGAAATCGCGGCGGAACACTTGGAACGAGTCAAATGGTACGGTCCGCGCATTCGTCACGTCGTGTGCGACGTGCGATGTACGGGTCGGGTAAGAAGGGACGAACCCGTCGAGTGCGAACCAGAACTCGAAGAACCCGTTCCATGTGTCGCGGCGACGAAGCCGCAACAGTTCTCGGCTGATTCCGGTGTTCGACGCATACACAGGCCGAGTCCGGAAGATTTCACACAAAACATCGCCGCGCGGCGCGCACCGGCGGTATTGACTGGGTTAGATATCGGTCAGGCGCCGTGGAAGTGGACTCCCGAATATTTAGCGACACTCAAGGGTGTTCCGCAGAAACTGGTGAGTGTTCACGTCAGCGAGGATCCGAAATTGGACTTCGTACGTAAAAACTTCAAGTACGAAGTGATGCCTTTCGGCGAGCTCTTGAGTAAGGTGACGGATGCACGCAGTGGTAAGTTCTTCTACCTTCGCAGCATCGGCGAGAATCCCAGAAAAGAACCCGCGCACGCGCTCGATCAATTTCCATCCTTCAAACAAGACCTGACGCTGCCGAGCGCGTTTTGGGGAGCGGAAGACAATTACTTTAGCGCAGTCGTTCGAGTGAGCAGTGGTGACTTGCAACTTTGGACACACTACGACGCGATGGATAACATGCTGATACAGTTACACGGGGAAAAGCGCGTGCTCTTGTTCCCGCCGTCGGTCGCCGGCGATTTGTATCTGGAGGGTTCGTCATCCACGGTGCGCGACATCGACGCGCACGATCACACCGCTTTTCCGCGATTCGCGCGCGCGCGTCGAGCAGCCTTGGAAGTCATTTTGCAGCCCGGTGACGTGTTGTTCATTCCAGCTCTGTGGGCGCATCACGTCACCGCTTTACACGGACCGTCCATCGCGCTCAACGTCTTTTACAGACATCTCAACGCAAACGAATATCCGGCGAAGGATTTGTACGGCAACGCCGACCCGATCGTCGCGGCCCAGGCGTTGAAGTCAGTGGGTGCCGCCATGGAATCGCTAAAAGGACTACCGCAAGACTACAAAGTCTTCTACGGTGGCGTTGCGGCGGCTCGTTTGGAACACAATCTCGGCGTGGAATCCGTGAGGCGTCGTCTGAGTGCGGACAAAGACGACGCATCGTCTTCGTCACACGCGCCCTCTGGAACCGTATCAAACGAAACCGGCGTGCGTGCGCTCAAAGCGGCGATTGCGGTCGCGGTGATCGTCACGGGCTTAAATTTGTGGATCGCTCGGGATCGTCCGCTCTTCGTGACGTACTACTAGCTCGGCTCTTCTTCGTCACAAGACATAGACTATAGCTATAGACTAGAAAGTGTGTAGATAGAGGCTTTAGCGCGCCTTCAAAATGTCTATGATGTGTTTCAACAGCACGGGAGTCGTCTCCGGAATCCCTCCCATGATGGGGAAATCGCTCAACAATCCTTGCTCTCGGTAGTAATCCTCCACGGGAATGGTCGACTGTTTGTAGACGTCGAGACGCGCGCGCACGACTTCTTCCGTATCGTCCGGTCGTTGCGTCATCTTGTCGAAACACTCCGCCGGGGGATTCAACGGCGGCATGATGATGGTCTCTTCACCCGGCTTTTCACTGCGAATGTCGGCGATGTTGAAAGCCTTGCCGCACTCTCCGCACTCGCGTCTGCCGCAGCACTTTTCCACTAAAATGTCTTCGCGAAGCGTCAAATTCAACACCTGCGTCACCTCCACCATCTTCCCGAGCGTCTGCGCCTGTGGCACAGTTCTCGGGAACCCGTCTAACAGGAATCCTCTCTCGCCCTCCTTTTCCCCGCGCTTGATGCGCGCGTCGAGAATGTCAAGCACCAACGCGTCCGGTACGAGCTCGCCTCTCGCCGCGATGGCCTTCATCTCTTTTCCGAGCGCCGTCTCCCCCTTGATCTCCGCTCGAACGAGATCACCCATGGATATGTGCGGAACGCCCATCTGTTTCGCCATCCTCGACGCGTACGTGCCTTTACCCACGCCCGGGGCGCCGAGGAAGACCCAGTTGAGCTTTTTGCCCTCTTTGAGAACCTCATCGCACGTCGTCGCGAGCTCACCGCGCAGCGCGTCCACGGCGGCGCCCGTGGCGTCGAACGGCGTCAACGCGTAGCGTCTCGAGAACGTCCGCACGGCGGCGAGCGAAAAGTGTCTCGCGGACATGACGAAGGACGCGGTGCGTTGTGACGTCCCAGGCAGGCGGCGGCTCGCGACGACTCGGGACGGTTCGCGTACGACGTTCACGACGCTCGGTGTCGGTACACACCATGCATATTATATACTATTAATATAATTCCGGACCGAACCGAACGCACCGAACCCTTCTCGGCGCGCCCGACTCGTCTCCATCACCTCTAATCAATCAATCCGCTACTCGCCTCGACTCGACGCCGCGAACACCTTCCCCGCGTCTCCTCCTTCCTCAGCTAATTCCGACGACGAGGACGACGACGACGACACCACGTGCGACATGTACGCGTTCCAACACACCCCGCACGCGTTCAAGAATAACAACCGCCCCGCTCTCGGCACGTACGCGAAATTAAACGCGTTGACGAAGGGCCAATACGCCGTCCCGCTCACGAACGTCTCCGTCGCCCTGTCGCGAAATCGTTCGTACGCCCTCGTCACCGTCTCCCCCTCCAGCCCCGACATGGCGAAGAAAAACATCGCCGTGTACGTCGGAAACAGCACCGTGTGTCCGATGGCTACTTTTTTCACCACCGTTTTCGCGCACGTCCCCGCGCCGACGACGCGGTCGAGCTGTCGAAACGCGTGATGAAACATCGGTCCGTGCACCCCGGCACCGACGACGAAAAACCGACCCGTGCGCTCGGCGTCGTGTTCGAACCCGAGCGTTCGTCGCGTCACCGCGCGATACGACGTCGAGGCGTCGTCATCGACCGCGCGCGCGCGCGAATCGTGAACCGAGGAAGATACGGCGGCGCGGGGCGCCACAGCCTGGCACAGGACGTCCCCGGCCGCCATGACGCTCGCCGACGTCATCGCCGCGCGAAACATGACGGCGCGCGCGACGACGTTCGACGCGCCGAGACGTCGCGTCGTCGACTGACGTCCGCGCGCGTCGGTGCGCGACCGAATCGGGTGATTATGATGAAAGTTTTGGATAGGAAACAATGTTGACGAGTCCTGATTCGAGCGCGAGTCCCTCGGAATTTTCGCCGTGTCCCCAGGAGCCGCGGTTTGGCGGCGGCACACGACGACGCGCGACGGCGGCGGCGACGATGATGCCCGCGACGAGGACGACGGTGACGACGCCGTCGGTGTCCGCGTCCGCGTCCGCGACGGTGGCGGCGCGCGCGACGACGAGCCGAGCGCGCGCGCGAGTGCGCGCGAGTGCGGCGGTGATGATGATGACGCGCGCGACGGGGACGCGCGCGGCGGTGCGCGCGAGCGCGTCGTCGGGCGAGGGCGCGCGTGACGATGGCGGTGACGAAGCGGCGCGCATGGATCGCGAGGCGGCGGAGGAGGCGCGACGACGCGCGGAGGGGGACGCGTACGTGCAGGACAAGCTCGAGCGCGAGTTGCGTTTGCGAGGGAAGATTTATCGAGCCGAGGCCGAGTTGGACACGAAGAAGGAGGAAATCATGGACATGGGGGAGCAGAGTAAGGGGAACATCGACGCCGAGGCGGACTTGGTGCGGGATAGGACGTCGTTGGAGCTCGGTATGGTGGCGGGGGAGTTGGACGCGGAGCTCGCGGCGTTGGCGGACGAGGCGCAGGCGGCGAGAGAGAGGAACGCCAAAGTGAAGCGCGAGATCGAAGCGCTGGCGGATGAATTGCTCGGGACGGGGAAGCGAGTGGAGAAGGACGCCAAGCCTGTCCCGGGATCGCTCTCGGAGATGAAGATGAAGGCGGCGAACGCCGAGGCGGAGGCTGTGGACAAGCGAATGAAGGCGACGTTGGAGGAGACGCAGCGCGCGACGACGTACACCATGGTGCTCTTATTGCTCGGGTTTTTGGGCTTCACGCTCGCCGCGGAAGGGTCGTACGATAAGCTCGCCGCCGTCGTCGGCGTCTTCGCGCTCGTCGGCTACCAGTCGCGCATGGAGGCGAGAAGTAGATCTTCAAACAAGTAGAGTTACAAGAAATGAGACAGATGTGCGCCCGCGCGCGCGGGTATTCTAATAAACGATGTACCGGTATCTATGATTCGTTCAGTACGGCGAGACGTTGAATCTAAACTGCATGGCGATCGCTCGTTCCGGGCACTTTTCCGCAAAGCCCAACTTTTCGTAGAGTTTGACCACCTTACTCTCCGAATACAACCCCACGTTGCATATGTCTTCGTCCAACATGCGATCGACCAGCCGTTCGATCAGTCCTTGCCCGATACCGTGCCTCTGCCACGCCGGCGACACCGCCACATCCCAAATCGTCGCGTGAAATACGCCGTCGCTCGTCGCTCGAGCGAATCCAACCACCTGTCCCTCCTTCGCGAATCGACTGCTACGCGTCGTCGTCACCCACAGTGACGCGTACGAATTATCCACCGCCTTTTCCAACTTTTCGTGCGCCCGCGCGCTGAACCCGACGGAGACGAACAAACGATTCAAATCTTCAAAATCTCTGCTCGAAGACGCCACGTCGTCGTCAAAGTCAAACCTCAGTCCCATCTCGGCAAAGTACTCGTCCGGTCTCGACATCCCCAACCGCAGGCGCTCGCTCTCTCGCACCGAGCGCGCGGCGTGATGATACCCGAGCACACCGTCGCCGTCGTCCGCGCGCGCGCGATCCGCGTTCGTCATGCGGTCGGGCGCGTCCGGGACGTTCACGAATGGATTCCATTTGGCTGGAAACGCGCGCGCGGGACGCGCGCTCGCGACGTCTCGACGCCCGCGCGAGGTGGCGCGAGACGCGAGCATCGTTCGAGGCGCGTTCGCGCGCGCGCCGGTCGCGCGCATGTCGACCGCTCGAGTTCGTCGCGCGGCGACGTGTGCGGTCGCGTCGTCCTCGTCGTCGACGAGCGTTTCGCTACGACGCTACCGTTTTACTACAATTTAGAGTCTACCGATCGACCATCATCCACACTCGCGCGTTCACCGCGGTCGCGTTCGTCTCCTCTCACCGCCCTTCGCCGTCGTCGTCGCCGTCGTCGTCGTCTTGCCCGCGCGTCTCGCCTTCCCGCCTCGCGCCTCGGCCGGCGTCGCCTCCGCGAACTGTCGTCTCGTCACCTCGTACTGACACAAATCTCGAAACAACGGAATCTCCGAATCCACGTCGTACAGAGGAAACGTTCGCGTCGCCAAATCCGGGTCATCCACCGCGTACTCGCTCTCATCCGGCACCAACGCGTTGAACCGCGCGGCGAAGTCGTCCGGCGTGGACATCAGGTTCAAACACTCGTACCCCAAAAACGTGTACACGCACGCGGCGATGAGCCACATCGGCAGCGCGCGCGCGTAGTGTCGCACCGCTTTCCCGCTCGGCGCACCGACGCGTTCGAGCGCGTCTTCGCTCGCGAACACGGCGAAGAGCCAGAGCACGAACGCGAGGGTGGTGAGCACCATGCCGGCGAATCCGTACGCCTCGGACGGGGACACGTCGCGAAGTTCGTCCTCGTCGTCGGCGGTGCGTTCGACGGCGCGATCATCCTCGTCGTCGCGCGCGGCGACGGCGGCGGCGGCGCGCGCGCGCGTCGTGCGCGCGGCGGTTCGAGCGCGCGGAGGCATGATGGTCACCGCGCGCGCCCGCGTGTGACGACGACACACGCGTCCGCGCGTCCGTCCCATTCGATCGTCGCGTCGCGTCGACGCGCGGCGAACGCATGCCTCTGTCGTTTATACTCGGCGCCGGCGCCGGCGTCGTCCTCGCGCGCGCGCTCGCGAGACGAGACGGCGCGACGCGGGAGGCGCGCCGAGAAGACGATGACGCCGTCGACGCGCCCGCCGCCGACGACGCCGACGACGCCGACGCGCGTCGACCGGTCGTGGTGTACATGGACGGGTGTTTCGATACCATGCACTACGGACACGCCAACGCGCTGCGACAGGCGCGCGCGTGCGGGGATAAACTCTTGGTTGGGGTGGTGAACGACGCGGAGATTCGACGGTGCAAAGGACCGCCGGTGTGCGACGAGAGAGAGCGCGTGGAGATGGTGGAAGCGTGTAAGTGGGTGGATGGGGTGATCACGGACGTTCCGTATGAGGTGACGGATGCGTTCACGGATGAATTGTTTGCGAAATACGACGTTGATTTCGTTGTGCACGGCGACGACCCGTGCCTGGCGCCGGACGGTTCGGACGCGTACGCGTACCCGAAACGCATAGGAAAGTATCGTGAGATTAAGCGCACGGAGGGCGTGAGCACGACGGATATCGTCGGGAGATTACTTCGCATGGGCGCGCGCGCGGCGGGGGAGGAGGTGCGCGAGGAGGAGAAGGAGGCGACGTTTTGTACGACGTCGTCGCGCATCGCGCAGTTTGGATCGAACAAGACGCCGCCCAAGGACGGCGTCGTCGTCTACGTGCACGGCGCGTTCGACGTTTTCAATCGTGGACACGTGGAGATTTTACGCGAGGCACAGAAGTTAGGTGATTTTGTCCTCGTCGGCGTGCACGCGGACGCGGACGTTCGCGCCAGACGCGGCGCCGAGCACCCGGTGTTGAACGAAAAGGAGCGCGCGCTCAGCGTCTTGGCGTGTCGATACGCCGACGAGGTCGTCATCGGCGCGCCCGCGAAGATTACGAATGATTTATTGACGACGTTTAACGTCTCCATCGTCGTCGCCGAGGACGAAGAACCGTACGAGATCGCGGGAGAGGACGTCAACGCCGTCGCCGCGGCGAGAGGCGCGTACCGCCGCGTCCCGCGCGCGCGCGAGTGCTCCGTCCTCTCCGTCGCCAAGCGCGTCATGGATAATCGCGCGGAATTCGAGGCGAGAAACGCGCGTAAAACGAAGAGCGAGGCGGCGTATTACGCGCAGAAAACTCACGTGGAGGAATCGTAGGTTGTAGACGAAAGGAGAAAGGGCGTTTGATTAAAAGCTAAAAAATTACACGAGCCGCCGACGCGCCGAACCGATTACGGAATTTGTCGATTATACGGCTGCTGCACCCCGCTCGCCGCGCGTTCCGCGCGCTCTCTCTTCACGCGCTCCACGATGGGCGTCAAGTAATGATCAAACGGCGTCTGTTTCGCCTGTTCCTCGGCGCTCAAATACGTGTGCTTCATCGAGAGATCCATCGCCCGCTTCAACCTCTGCGCGCGCATGTCCCGCTCCTCCTGCGACAATCGCTTCAGAGCCTCCCCGACGTCCAAATCTTGTCCTTCATCCAACAAATCATCGTATCGAAGTCCAAACTTGCGCAATTCCGCGCCGACGGCTGCCTTATAACTCGCGCTCGAGCTCTTCACCCACGGCTCTATAAACTTCATCAACGCGCGGGACATGGCGACGGTGACGCGTTCGACGACGGCGACGGTGACGGTGACGGCGACGGTGACGACGAGACGAGACGTTCGACCACGGCGCGCGTCTCACGGATCGAGATCGCGGTCGAGTGTGACGCGTCGCCGCGCCGCGTTTCGCGCGCGATCGCGATCGGGGAAAACCCACCCCCGAGGGGCGGGCGTCAGTACGTCGATTGATACCGCTTTTAGATGCTTCACTATGTGTCACACGAGTCACGAATCGTCGATGAAGGGGCTCGTGTCCGCGCCATCCGTCCACCACCGTCGGCACTCGCGCGCGCGTCGCCATGGCGCCTTCGTCGACGCCGACGCCGACGCGGACGACGCGAGACGACGATCGACGCGCGCGCGCGTACGCGTTCGTCGTCGACTCGAACGCGGCGTCGCGAGACGGACGACGCGATGACGATGAAGATGAATGTTCGACGAAGCGCGACGGTTTGAAACGTGACGCGACGACGACGACGCGCGCGTCCGACGCGAACGTGCGCGCGGCGATCGAGGCGTGCGGTCGTCGACGAGGGTGTGGTCACGCGTTCGACGGCGTGCACGACGCGCGATCGTTGGACGCGTTGGCGGCGGCGTGCGCGACGGCGGCGACGGCGGCGACGGAGCGCGGCGACGACTTCGCGTCGTTTTGGGTGCGAGGGGACGACGCGTTCGATGCGTCGACGACGGCGATGGCGATCGCGGGAGAATCGCGCGTGGTCGAGCGCGTGGTGGAGGGCATGCGTGGATTGGTGCGTGGATTGGAGGAGGGGACGTGGGAATTGTCGGCGACGTGCGTCGGCGCGCGCGCGAGCGAACGCGGCGGCGAGCCGAGAGATTTATTAGACGACGGCGAGGACGACGACGAGGACGAGGACGAGGAGGACACGGGTGGCGACGAGCACGGTGCGCGCGGGATGACGGTGGAGCGCGTCGAGTGCGCGAGAGACGGAACGGTGGCGTTGGAGCGCGCGGCGGCGCGAGCGGAGGCGGCGTTTCGAGACGGCGGCGCGGCGGCGGCGAGAGGATCCGCGGCGGCGTATCACGTCGTGTTCACGCTTCGATTGAAACTGTGGAGAGACGACGCGTCGGCGAGTGAACCGAATATTTCCAGAGTACACTTTGTGTTCGTCGCGCCGTACGTCCCGACGCCGGGCGTGTTCGCCAATCCCGATAACAGAGCGGCGCGCGTCGAGTGCACAAAGTCGACGACGGCGATGATGTCGGTGTTGCGCGGATTAAATCATCGTCGGTCGGCGAACGGCGCGCCGGTGCGTCAGGTAAAGGTGTGGGGTGAATCACCGTTGACGCGTTTGATGTGGGCGAGCGGGATGGCGGACCTTAAACGCGCAAATCTGTACGTGTTGTGCGAAAATGTCATGCGCCGATCCGTGGAGGGCGACGAGACGTCGCCGCTCGCGTTACCTCCGGGCACCGAGGGCGCGTTAAAGTTTGCGTTACAGCTCAACGAACCGATCGATGTCGACGAACCGGCGCCGCGCACGCGAAATCCACCGACGCCGACGCAGACCAAGTCTACTATGAGAGAGAGGGATAGAATCAAATCGCTCAAACCCGAGTCGACGCGCGCCGCAAAACCGGCGCGACGCGCGCCTCCCGCGAGAGACCCGCACTCGTCGTCGACCGCGCCCGCGAGGGCGGACGTCGAGCGCAGGGAAAGTGCGGACTCTGACGGGCCTGCCGGACCCGCCGTGTCGATCACGCAGGACCAAGTGGCGGCCGTCATTCGCATCATTCGCGCCAACGCGCACGGGCTCAACGGTCGGCGCTTGGAGAGCACGGTGCGCAACCTGATGACAGAATGGACGCGCATGGCGGACACGCACGAGAGCATCCTCGAGCAATTCACCGCGCTCGAACACGAACTCGCCGCCGCGCAGGAACGCGAGGACGAAGCCGTGAGTTACGCCGAACAAATCGCGGCGGATCTCGCCGTGACGTCGAGATGGTGCGAGACGCTCGAGGCGGAGCAAGCGAGCGTCGGCGTTCGCATCGAAAAAGCCGCGCTCGACGCCGCACGCGAGCCGGAGACGCGCGCGAACGAGTTAGAGAGGCGCGTCAAGGAGCTCGAATTAGAATTACTCAGAAACTCTGTGCCAGAGATGGAACGAGTTCGAGACGAGGCGGAGCGCGCGTCTCGAGACGCCGTCGAACGTCTTCGGGAGGAACGCGAAAAGTACGAGGGCACGCGACGCGCGCTCGAGGCTGAGGTGAGCGCGAAACGCGAGTTGATGGAGCAAATTGATTCCACGCGCCGCCGCGCGGAGGACGCCGAACGCGCGAGAGAGACGGATAGAGGTGAACTCGCCCGCGCGCTTGAAGAACTTCAAGAGCGCCATCGAATCGAAGGCGAGATGCGGGATCGCGCGACGCGCGCGGCTCTCGAACACGAGGAAGCGATGATGACGGCGCGAAAGGCCAAACACGAGTGGGAGGACAAGCTGAACGTCATGCGTCGCGAAAGAGACGATGCGTTACACAAATTACGACTCAAGGAGGAAGAACTTGTTGAGGCGCACGCCGACGCGCGCGCCGCCGCGTTGAACGTCGAGGCGCTGCAATCGGCGACGAACGACGCGAAACAAGCGCAACACGCGTCCAACAAGGAGCTCGAAGAACTCAGGTTAGTCAATTCCGACTTGCTCGTGCAGGTGAAACACGCCGAGCGCGAGCTCGAGGAGACGGCGCTCGCGTTGCGCAAGCTCGAGGAGAAATTGGAACGACTCGAGGAGGAATCGGAGGCGGAAGCGAGACGAAGACGCGAATCGGACGACGAGACCCATCGTCTCGAGCGCGTCATCGCCGATCTCGAGATGCGAATGAAAACGCTGGAGATGGATCGCGAGATCGCGTACCAAGCGGCCGACGTCGCGCGCGTGGAGAACGCCAAGGTTTCGGCGCGCGTCTTGGAAATGACAGATGAAAACGCGCGACTGACGTCGGCGCTCGCTGCCGCGAGAGAATCCAATCGAGCGTTGCTCGACGAAGAGTCCGCACGACTCGAACGCCTCGCTCCCGCGTCCGTGGACGCCGAGTACGTCAGCCCCGCGTGGTTGCACGACGACAGTTGGCAACACGCCCGTAGCGTTTCCCTCGCGTCCTAGTCGCCGCCGACGCGCGTTCCCACGTCGGTGGTCATTTCGCGCCGCGGCGCGTCCTCGCATGGCTGACGAAGACGATCGAGCGCCACACGTCGAGGACGCCGCGCGCGTCTTCCTCGCCGTGTACGACGCTCGCGACGGCGCGCTCGGGTTCGCGTCGTACGACCGCGACGCAAACGTCGTCTCGTTGTCTCGCGGAGCCTCCGACGCCGACGACTTTGTGTTGTCGTCGGCGCTGCGCATGTCGGTGCCGGACGTCGTCTATTGCACGCCGGAGACGAAGGAGGCGATCGAGACACTGATCGATGCCTCGCGAGTCACCGTCGTCGACGTTCCCAGACGTTTGTTCCCATCCGTGGACGCTTCCCGAGAAATCATTCGTGACGCTAGCGGGATGTCTCGAATCGAGGAGCTCGCCTCTCGCGTGCGCCTCTTTGAAAACGACGCCGCGATCATCGCGGGTGGAGGATTGATTCACGCCATGAAGAGAAACGAAGGATTGGCGGTGTCGTTGATGTCCGTGCCGGCGAACGTGCAAGAGCGCGCGTGTAACGAGTACTTGGACATTGACGACGAGTCGTTGTGCGCCATCGGCGTCTTCGTGCCTGAGACTGGGGGATTTCGAACGGTGAGCGCGTCGTGTGAAAGATTCTCGAGAGACGTGTTTCAAATATATCGAGACTCCGTCGTCACCGCGGGTGGAAAGAGATTGTTGGAGACGTGGTTCAAGCGACCGCTGTTGAATATTGACGCGTTGAATGAACGATTCGACGCCGTGCGACACGTCTTGGAGACGCCGGGACGATTTGAAACGTTGCGCGCGCGCGTGACGCCGACGATTGGCGCGCACGCGTTGTTGACGAAACTCTCGGCTGACGTCCGAAACGTCACGAGCACGAAACGCGATTGGGTAAAGTTGTGCGCGTACCTCGACGCGGCGGCGGCGCTGAACGAATTGTTCGTCGAACTCGAGTACGACGCCGACGCCGACGCACCGCCGGCGTTTCGAGATTTCGTCGAGTGCTGCGCGCATCGACTACCCAAGCTTCGATCAGTCGTGGACGCGCTCATCGATCCGGATGAAATATATCACTTGGCCGAGGACAACGACGCGTACGTATCGTATGTTCGCAAGGGCGCGTGCATCGAGCTCGACGACATGCGCCGACTCTACGAGGAATTGCCACATCACCTGGAGAAGATCTTTTCGGCAGAGATGCGCCGAACGCCAAGATTTTTGCGTCGCGATGACTGGATGCAAAGCGTTCGCAGACTCGCGTACTTGCCGCAGACGGGATATCTCCTCGAATCGTCGAAGATTGTGCCGCACTCCGTCGCTGAACAAATGGGATGGAGGTACGCGTTCAGCGATTTCGACGTGCACTATTACGAGAGTGACGTCTGTCTGCGCGCGGCAGAGGCGTTCGGCGACGTATTATCGTCCATCATTGACTTGCAAGATTCTTTGTTGCGAGAATTACGCGCCGAGGTGCTTCGAAACGCCACGTTTCTTCGGGACATCGAGCGGTGCGTGAGCGAGATTGATTGTTTACTCGCGTACGCCGACGTTGCGCGGCGGTTCGACATGCGTCGACCCGAGCTCGTCGACGACGACGCGTTGCGCATCGAGCGAGCGAGGCATCCTCTGTACCAATCATTCATGGATCACGAGTTTATTCCGAACGACGTCGAGTTTGCGTCGGACGGCGGTCGCGTCAAAGTCATCACGGGTGCGAACGGGTCCGGAAAGACGGCGGTGATACAAACGGTGGGCGTCATCGTGTTTCTCGCGCACGTCGGCTCCTACGTCCCGGCGGCGTCGGCGAGAATCGGTCTCACCGATCGCGTTTTCACGAGCATCGTCGGCTTCAAGGACGATCCCGAACGCAAAGCCAAAGTCCCCGAGAGCGGATTTTCGTATGCATTGCACGCCGTCTCGCGGATGATTCACAACGCGACGAATCGATCTCTGTGTCTCGTCGACGAATTCGGCGCGAGCACGCGCGCCACGGACGGATGCGCGCTCTTGACAGCCATCATCGAACACATCGCGTCGAGAGGAAACGTGCCGAAGATGATGGTCACGACGCACTTTCGCGAAATGTGCGAAATCATCGGAGACGCGTTCCCGATGATCGAGTATCTGCGCACCGCCATCGTCGTGAACGACCGCACCGATGCATCGTGGAGAGAAGACGTGACGATGTTGTTTCGACTCGAAACGGGCGTCGCGGATTCGTCTTTTGCGTTAAACATGTGCAAAGTCGTTGGCATGCCGAAAGAGTTCATCGAACGATTTACGCACCTGTGCGAACGCGACGAACGCGCAAGACGAGGCGAAGCCATCGAGCCCCTCGATCCGTACGGAGATCCCGCGCAAGAGGAGAAATTCGAGATTTACCAATCCATCTGCGAGCGGTTCGACGCGATGGCGGCCAATCCGACGGAGCAAAACCTCGACGATTTCATCGATTTTTTCGACGCGCTCGACGTCGACGACTATCTCATCCCACGCGCGTGTTACGAAGCCGACGCGCGCGTCGGACGAACGTTTCCCGTCGATGAGACGCGCACACCAGATTGCAGAGTAGACGAGTAGAGTTGAGCGGCGTTCTGTAGACCTTCAACAGAATTCAAACAATCCATCAATCGCCTGGCGCGTCAGAATACCGCGCATCGCGCTCGTTCGCGCGACTCATCGCCACGAGAGACATGTTCACGAACGCCATCGCCCGCGTCGCCGTCGCGCGCGCGTCGCCGAGACGCGCGCGCGTCGCGTCAGCGGACCGATGCGGGTCGATGACGTTGCCGACGACGATTCGTGGGAAGACGAGCGTCGACTGCGGTCGTCGCGCGACGCACGTCGTGCTCGCGCGCGCGAGACAAGAGATCCGAGGCGCGTCGATCGTCGCGCGCGCGGCGGACGACGACGGCGACGCCAAGGCGGGTAAGGGTGACGACGAGGCGGTGGCGAACATTTCGAGAAAGGTGGCGCGCACGGCGCGGGCGTGTAAATCGCTCGGGCGTTGGGCGTTTTGGTCGCAGCTCGTGTTGACCACGATCGCGACGGTGATCGTGGTGTTTTCGTTTCTCTACAAGGGTCTGACGAAGAGCACGGACGCTGGGTTATACTTCATCCTGTTTGGATTGGTGGCGGGGTACTTTACCACGTTTTGGTCGCTCGGCATCGTTCGTCTCGGCGATAAGCTCCGAAAGGGCGCGAAAGATCTGGACGTCGTGCCGCCGAGAACGGATGTTATTCGAACGCTCTCCACGGGGTTGACCGTGAACGTGATCGGACTCGGTGCCACCATCGTGGGGTTGCAAGCGACGACGGGCATGCTCTTCGCCAAGACGCTCACCGCGGCGGCGCAGATGCCCATGTACGGCGCCCCGGTCGTGGGCGCGGGCGTCGCCTTGGACATCTTTTTAGTGCAAGCCGCGTCCAATAGCATGCTCGCGCACTGGTTCGGTTTGGCCGTGAGCCTGTGGCTTTTGCGAACGGTGAACCTCCCGTCGCCTCCGGCCAAGGCGTAAAAGAAGAAGAGGCGCGTCCTCAAACCTGTAATCTCAAGTATCTCTCATCTGATGAAATAATTGCATTAAAAATATCTAGTTGCAGGTTACGCGCATCGTCTCGATCGCTACTTTTAAATTTCGAGCCACGGATGTTCCAACATTTGCTCTGCGGTGGCGCGATTCGCCGGATTGAAGTCGAGCATCTTCATCAGAAACTTGCTCAACTCTTTCGAGTCCTTCTCCGTCATATTGTACTTCTCCGTCAAGACTCGCTCGCAAGGCCAGAACTTGAGAGAGCGGATGTGACGGAGTTCGCCGTTTCTATTGAAGTATTGCTTGCTGTACTTGCCAGAGAGCGCGAGATGTCTGGGCATGCGACCGATGAGCTCCATCATCAACGCAAGATGATCCTCGTCTCGGTCGTAATCCTTTCCGCTGCGCGGATCAAACAACACGTCACCGGTGGCGAGTTCAAACACGATGCACGCTAAACTCCAAATATCAGCGCTGGTGTCGTACTTGGCGCCGAGAATGACCTCCGGCGAGCGATACTGTCTCGTCTGGATGTCTTGCGTAAACTGGCGGTCAACCCAGCACGCGTTCCCCAAGTCACAGATCCTGGCGTCAAGGCTTTTCAGCACGCTATACGGGAGAAGATCCACGCAATCGACGTCATCGTCGCCGTTGACGTCGTCGTCGTCGTTCGCGCCGTCTTTGTCTACCGAACTACGCGCGCCGTCGGCGTCGACGCAAATCTCACCTTCACCCGTCGTACGCCCCGCGTCGCCCGCGTCCACCGCCGCGGCGACGTCTAATTTCTCAATCTGTGACTCGATCGTCGGCGTCGCCTCTTTCGCCTTGTCCACCGCGCGTCGCGCCGACGCCTTCGATTTCCCCGTCGGCTTTCGGTTTCGCCGCTTCTTCTCCGGCAACTTAAACGTCAACAGCACATTTTCCGGTTTCAAATCCGTGTGTATGATGTTCTTCTCCCCATGCAGATACGCCAATCCTCGCAGTATCGACCTCGTCAGCGCCTTGACGCCGAGCAACGGCACGCCCAGATACTCGTATCTCTTGATCAGCGTCAACAGGTTGTCGCCCAAGACGTCGAACACCATGCACACGTGCGTCCCATTCGGCCCTTTATGCGTGAAACTGTCGTACAACCGCACGACGTTGTGATTACGGTCATCCTCGCTCATCCCATCGTTGATTTGGTTCAAGATTTCAATCTCATCCCGCGCCGCCTCGGTGTAACTCCCGCTGCTCTTTTGGATCTTCAACGCGCGCGTCGGACGCGGCGTCGCCTCCTCGCCCTCACCGCCACCATCTCGCGCCTTTCCCGCGTCCTCTACCAACCAACACGTGCTAAAGTGTCCCCACCCTAATTTCTTCAGCACGACGTACCGTCCATCGCCGTACCGCTCGCCGACGGCGACGGGATGATAGCCACCGCGTTTGTACCCTTCCGCGCCCTCATCTTCGCTCGTGCTCGCGTCGTCCGTGCTCGCGTCGTCGTCGTCCGAGGCATCGGAGGGTGGATCCGCGACGGCGCGTTCGAGCGCGTCGTCGCGCGCGGACGTCGACGGCCGCGGTGACATGGCGGCGCGCGCGGGAATGAGGCGTCTTCGTCGAGCCCGGCGCGTTTCGACGCCGAGGCGCGCGCGACGTCGAGCTGATCGATCGAGCGTGCGTCGAGAGAAAGTGCGCGCGTGAAACGCTGTGCGCGTATGCGGTGCGTGCGTGAGATGATGATACATGAATAGCGTACATCGCGAGTTTGTCGGCGCGAGTTTGTCGGCGTGCGAAGAGACGGTTCGGCGCTGCGGCGCGTCGTCGACGCGAGCGACGCCCATCGTCGCGTCAAAAGAATATGAGCATCGCCATCGCACAGATGACACAGAGAACGTGCGCGGCGATTCCACGAGCGTCTCGAAAAGACGCCGCCGAGGGCGCACCGATGAGATTACACGCCGAGTGACACGCCGTCGTCGCCGCGAGCGACTCGGTGCGCGAAAACACTCGACACGCCATGACGCCGAACACAGCAGTGAACGTCATCTGCGCGCGACACGCGCGAAACGCCTGTTTCACGCTCGCCCCTCGCGCGCGCATGCCGACGTAATGATGCGCGTGCGCGCCCGCGAAGACGAGCGCCGACGCCGCGCTCGCGCTCGCCGCCGACGCCCCCGCGCCTCGCATGGTGGCCAGCACGCACGCGCGAAAGCAAAACTCTTCGCACAGAGGCGCGCACACGTAATCTCGCATCGTCAACAACTGACGTCGCGCGTCCCAGACGTCTTCGCAGTCGTCGTCTCGCCCCATCTTTTTCGTCTTTTTCGCCGCGTCGCGCGCTCGCCGCGTCGCCTCCCCTCCCAACGCCGCGCACGCCACCGCCACCCCCCAGCCCACCGCGCGCGCCGCGCCCATCGGCGGACGTAATCCCAACGCCCGAGCGTCCGCGGCGTCCCCGACGACGCACCGCGCGATGACGTACGCGCACGCGCACGACACCGCGGACGCGACGCATCGTCTTCGAATCACTCGCGCGTCGTTCCTATCATCCGTCGGTCGCGTCGCGACGAAGAGACACCCGACGTAACACGCGGCGATGACGACGCTCGCCGCGCCCGCGCGCGCGAGCATGGAGGCGCGCCCGCGCGAGCGCGCGAACGACACGATGTGAAGATTGACGACATTTAAAATTTCATCACTCCATGACGCACCACGCGCGCGATTCCTGGACCTACGCCCTCGACGCGTCGTGCGCGCACGTCAAAACCCTCACCGCCGTCCTCTCCACCCTCCGTCTCGCCCGTCGCCAGCGCGCGCGCGTTCGCGCGGATGCGAGAGGATTGACATTTTCCACGCGCGACGCCTCGACGTCGTGCGCGGCGAGCGCCAATTTCCGCGCCGATGTCTTCACGTCGTACGCGTTCGACGAGACGGCGGCGTTGATGCACGCGCGGAGTCGTCGGTCGCGAGGGGTGGTGGCGTTCGACGTCGATTTAGGGGCGTTGATCGACGTGTTGGGGGCGTTCGCGAGCGCGACGCGCGACGGCGACGCCGACGCGCGACTGCGGTGGCCGAATCGAGACGGCGCGCTGGCGCTCGAGCTGGACGGTGGGCGAGGCGGTGGGGCGTGCGTGTACGCGGAGATAACGCCGGAGACGACGCCCGAGGAGGAGGCGGAGGAGGATGGGGAACCGACGACGAGTTTTCGAGATGAAAATCGCGCGTTTATGATGCCGACGGCGACGCTCAAGGAAATCGTCGACGATTTAGAGTGGCCGTGCGGAGACGTGGCGATCGAGATGGATCGAGAGATGTTGCGATTCAGCGCGCGAGGGGCGGAGATCGGGGCGTTGGTCGTGGACGTGGACGCGAGAGAGGGACGTTTGACGGAGTTTACGTGTCGCGCGCCGACGACGTCGACGTACAAGTATCGATTTTTAAAGGCGGCGACGGCGGTGGCGGGGAACTTTTTAGGCGGTGGGGGCGGCGGTGGGGGCGGTGGCGGCGGTGGCGACGACGGGGCGACGATGACGCGCGCGTCCATCTCCGAACAAGGCTTCTTAAAGATCGTGCACCTGTTACATTTGAGTCGGAATCAGGTGTCGTTCGGGTCGTCCGAGCTCAACGCCTTCATGGTGCCCGTCACCTTTATCATCCATCCCGAGGACGAGTACGACGACGACGACGAAGGAGAAGACGAGGCGGAGGCATAGACGATACATTTCATGTCATCACGGTGTGTACATAGATGCATTCATCACACGTAACGCGCGACGTAGACGACGCTCATCCTCGGCGTCCGAGCGCCGCCAGACTCACCCACGGAATTTGACACGCCGCGCACGCCACACACACGACACACCGTCGCGCGCGTTCGCCTCGAAGCGCCGCGCGCACGCGACTGGACGCATCGCGAGGTAACGTCGCGTCGTCCGCGTTCGCGTCGTATCGCGCGATGACCGGGACGTCGTCGACGCGTCGACACAGCGCGAGAAGACGACCGAGAGAATCCACGAATGGTTCCCTGGCGATGTTCATCGAGACGTACGCGAGGACGACGAGGGCGACGCGCCGCGCGCCGTCGTGCGCGACGCGTTCGATCGCGCACGATGTCTCCGCGGCGTGGGCGAGGAGGAGGTCGTCGAGCGGGCCGACGCACGCGCGCGAGATGGACTCGGCGCGGGGTGTCTGTTCGCATTCCGTCTGGGCGGCGGACGCGTCGAGCGCGAAGGATTCTGGTCGGCACGCGTCGAGCGCGCGCGCGTGCGCGCGAAAGGTCTCGACGCTGGTTTTCGTGACGTCCTCTATCGCGTCGACGCACGCTCGCGCGGCGTGGAAGGAGGAGACGAAGGCGTCGAGTTCGAGCTCGTCGCGGCGACGAGACGCGTCGGCGCGATTGAACGCGTCGACGGCGACGAGACGCGCGCGTTCGCACGCGCGCGAGGACTCGTACGATGCGTGGGTGTCGTACATCAACGCGCGTGCGCGTGGACTCGTGTCGACGAACGCGCGCGCGAGGACGAAACCGTAGTCACCGATGAGCGTGGCGTCGCGGCGATCGACGCACGCCGAGACGTACGATCGGTACGCTCGGCGATAGACGCCGAGCGCCGCCATCGTCACCGCGATGAATACGGTGAGTCGCACGACGGCGATGACGACTGGATCGGCGAAGAAGCGTCCGAATCGTTCGTACGCGCTGAGTTTCTTGCGTTTCGCGTCGCATTCGCCGTCGAGCAGGTTTACGGGGTGGAGATCGAGCGCCCCGTACGCCAAATGTTTCGACGTGACGGTGACGCATCGGATGATTCTGTACGTCAGATCGATGTTGACGAGCCCGATGAAGGCGAATTCGGCGATGGTGAATACGTTTGGAATCGGTAACGCTCGGAAGAGGGCGTCGAGACCGTCGAAAGTATCCGTCTCCGGGACGAAATCGACGGGAGTGGCGTTCGACATCGAGAGCGTCGTCGCCTCGGCGACGGTTCGATTCAACACGAGACTCGTGACGGTCGAGGTCGACGTGAAGACGTCATTCAGGTTCCCGGTAAAGTTTTCAAACGATGCACGAATGGCGTGCATGATGTCCGTCGAGAACTCGTCGGTATCGGTCGTCGTCTCGCCGCTCGCGGTTGCGAACGGCGGCGGGTCGTAATCCGTCAAGAGGGTTCCAAATTCGAGTTCTACGGAAAAGTCGAACGACACCGCGTCGTTGAACGAATCGAGCGTACTCTCGAGCGCATTTGCCACGGTTTCGTGCACGGTGGTCGCCGCGCGACGGGCGGCGTCGTCTATGTCGTCGAACGGCGCCGTGACGTTTGGAAAGTCAAAGGATGGCGCGAGAAAATCGGGTGCCGTCAGATTCAGAACAGTGGGGACGTTCGAGACGGCGAAACCACCGCTGACGTCCTCGGCGATTTCGAGCACTCGCTCCGCTCCTTTGAACCACGCTCGGATTTCGTCGAAATTCGCTTCAATGTCTTCGACGTATTCGGCGAGCTTTCCTGAATCGATGGCGAATTGCGCAAACGATTCATCGAGCGCCGCTGTTTCCATGATGTCCTGCACGTTTTCGACCGCCAATTCCGCCGTTCGAGATAACGCATTTAAAGCAGTCGACGACGTGTCGTTTAAGCGATGAATCGCTCGGACTGATGAGTTTCGCATTGCGTCGTATCGCGATTCAGCGTACAGTTGCGCAGAGCGCGCCGACTCTCTCAAGCTCGTCGTCTTATTGCTCACGTACTCGGCATCGTACGTCGAGCGGGCGTCAATCTGACGTAACAGAAGCTCGATGGAGCTCTGTACGCGTCCTTCGTATGCCGCAGTCGACGCTTGCAGTCGAGATCGCGATTCGGCGTCGCCGGTTTCGTTCATGCCGACGAGCACGGTTCGCTTGGGATCCACCGTCGCGCTCAGGTTTGCGCACGACGCGGTCCAAAATGCCGACCCGCGGCGCGCGTACACCGGTCGCAATGCGCGTCCGAGCGCGTCGACCGCGCGTTCGCACCGTCTCAGTTTTCTTCTGAGTCTTCGCCGCGTCGAGTCGTTCGCCGCCGCCGTCGCGCTCGCGTTCGCTTCGTATCTCTCTCGCGCGATCTCCACCAGTCTCGCGTGCCCATCCCTCGACCGTCGCACGCACGCATCATACATCACTCTCTGCGTCATCATCTCGTCCCGCGCCGCGCGCCACGCGCGCAGGGCGTCCTCGACGCCCGCGTCCCGCGCGCCTCGGCTCGCGTTCGCCGCCGCCGTCGCCGAACGCAACGACGCCATCCAAATCGTCACCACCGAGATCACCGCCATCACCACTCGCCGCGCGCGCTCCATCCTCGCGTTATCCACCGCGCGCGCCGTCATCGTCTCGCGCGCGCTATTTTTACGACCACCGCTCGAGGGCTCCGCGCCGGCGGCGGTTGTTACCAGACAAAAACGTCACCCGCGGCGTCGGGTCATCTTCCCCACATACGACGACCCGCACCCCGTATGTCCACGCGTCGCCACCCGCGCATCGGCGTCGGTGTCGTCTTGCGCGCGCCCGACGGTTCGATCGCCGTCGGCGTCCGTCGCGGCTCACACGGCGCGGGACAGCTCGCGCTTCCCGGTGGCGCGCTCGAGTGGACCGAATCCATCGCCGCGTGCGCGTCGCGCGAGACGCTCGAAGAGTGCGGCCTGGTGGTTCCAGAGCGCGATTGGGTCGTGCCCTTCGCCGTGAGCGAGGCCGTGATCGACGAGGACAATCACTGGATCACCGTGTTCGCGCTCGTCGACGTCGCCGCGGGGACGACGCTGGAGAATCGCGAGCCGCACAAATGCGAGGGATGGCGATTCATCCATCCGAACGATATCCGCGCCGACTACGGGCGAGGGAAACCCGCAGGAGATTTGTTTCTACCGCTTCGTCTGCTCCTGGACGACGCGCGGGCGGGGTTGTAGTCGAATTCCATCCGACGCGCCGACGCGCGCGCGAAACCGCCGCCCAGGCCGATGGCAGGGGACGCCATTCATCGGCGTTCGCGCGCGCGAGCGGGTGGTTTCGGGCCGGCGCGGAGGACGGTGCGAGAAACAACGCGCGCGCAGTGACGGCGACGACGCGCGCGAGGGCGAAGACGACGCGCGCGAGCGGCGAGAGACGCGAAAGCGTGATCGGAGGGACGAGAGGGAGACGCCATGCCTCCGAAAAAGGTGCTCGGTGAAAAGCGCCTCACGGCGGAGGAGAAGAAGCGCAAGGAGGAGAAAGAGAAGCGCGAGAAGGAGAAGGAGCGTAAGGAGCGCAAGGCGCAGCTCGCGGCGGATAGAACGTTCGGTTTGAAGAATAAACACGTATCGGCGAAAGTCGGCGCTCGAGTGGAGGAGCTCAAGCGAGACGCGCCCACCAAGGAGGCGGAGCGCGCGCGCGCCGAGGCGAGAGCGCGCGAGAAAAAGAAGCAGAAGGAGGCGGAAGAGGCGGCGAAGCGCGAGCTGGAGATTTTGATGGGCGTGCGATCGTCGATTCCGCAGAGGCGAAAGGCGACGGAGGGCATGGAGGGCGAAGAGTTGGCGGAACAGCTCGAATCCATGGGCGTCACCGCAGAGCCGAAGAACTTCGTGCGAAAGACGGTGGAGGTCAAGGACGACGGCGCGGAGGCGCCGAGGGAGCTCACCGAGGAAGAGCGTAAGGAAATCATAGCTAAAATTGAGTTAGAAAAGGCGCACGCCAAGGAGGTCGAGTTAAAAGCCAAGGCGGACGTCAGTCCCTTCCACGTCGACGACGAGGGTTGGTACGACGAGGACGAAGATCCCATCGAGTTGTTAATGTTGGTCGCCGGTAATAAGCGCGCCGTCATCATGCCCAAAGGTCACGACAAGACCGAGGAGATGGAGACGGAGTAGTCACAAAATTTTCATCGTACAGTGCTAATACATCCACCGTCCGCGACGGCGTCAATCTATCGAGCATCTCTTCCCTGCGTCTCTCGCTCCTCTCTGAACAACAGCGCCAATCGACCGGGCGTGTATCCATCGTCTCCCATCTCCGCGCCCTCGGGCAACAGACTCCTCGCCCAATCTCGTCTCTCCGGCGGTTCGGAGACGAACCCGTCGACGGAGTGAAACACGCGGTCGCCTCGAAAAAATACCGCATCACCGTCGTTCACGACCACCTCCACCGCCGTCTCCGCGCTCTGTCCGTCCAACGCGCGATGAGACGCAAACTCACTGTACTGATCTCCCTTTTCCGGAGGTTGCCCGATCGTCATCCTGGCGCTCCGCCCCAGCGTCACGGAAACCACCCAGCCCGCCGGTCTGTCGAGGTGCGCGCTCATCTTTTCCCTGCGTCGTCTCTCATCCCCGTCTTCGCGCGCGCCGTACACCAAGGCCCAGAAATGGGACGCCTCGAACGGATCGTCGCTCGCATCGTCCCCGAACGCCGATCGCAGGACGCCGTCGTCGTCGTCCAACGCTGCCGCTCTCGTCGCGCACGCGCGCGCCAACGCGAACAACGCCACGGGATCCTCCGTCATCGCCCCGACGTCGCCTCCACACGCGCCGGAACACCGACGCAACCCGCACGCGCGCACGCACGCCATATTACGTCCGCGTCCGCGCGCGCGCGACGCGATGATCGTCGGATGGTCGTTCGCCGCCGCTCTCGTCATCCAATTTACCGACGCGCTCGACGACGCCTCACCGACGACGCGCGTCGCCTCCTCTCTTGCGCGAGCGTCGAGCGCACCGCGAAGGACGTAACATCCGTGCGGCAGACACTCGAGCGTCGACCGCGCGTCCACGGCGAGCATGGCGTCGCGCGATGACGAGGAGGTGGATAAAGTACAACTCCGGGACGTCACAGCCCGCCGACGCATGCAGAGCGCGAGCGGTGCGGCGCCGACGTCGACGAGCGCGACCAAGTCCGCGAGCGGCGTCGAGGAGGCGCTCGAGGGCGTGTCCGAGGTGCGAGGATCGATGGCGCGCGCGACGCGTCGCGCGAGCGTCGCGAGGGCTGTGGTGTTGTCCCTGTGTTGGGCGTGCACGTCCTCGGCGCTGATCTTTCTCAATAATCATCTCCTGCGCGATCACGGGTTCTCGTACCCGATGATGCTGTGCTCGATGGGTGTCTTCAGCTCGTGGGCCATCTCGTTCTCGCTCGTGCGCGCGGGTAAGGTGAAGTTGCAGCACGAGGCGACGGTGACGCCGAGGTGGTACCTGAAACACATCGTCCCGATCGGTGGATTGGGCGCGGTGTCGTTGGGATTCGGGAATTACGTGTACTTGTATCTGAGCGTGAGTTTTATACAGATGCTCAAGGCGGCGGTGCCGGCGGTGACGCTGTTGGTGATGACGACGGCGGGTTTGGAAAAGTTGCACGGGACGACGCTGGCGGGCGTGGTCGTCGTCACCTTGGGAACTTTCATCGCGGTGTATGGCGAGGTGAAATTCAGCGCGATCGGGGTGATGATGATGCTGACGAGCGAGTTCGCGGAGGCGATCAGAATGGCGTTTTATCAGTACGTGCTGGGGAACTTGAAGTTTGATTTGGTCGAGGGGCTGTACATCATGGGACCGGCGTCCATGTTGTTTCTCGGCGTCGGGATTGTGCTTTTTGAATTACGCGACTTTATGGAGAACGATGGGATTTCCCTCGTGATGGATGCGCCCCATTACTTCCTCGCCGCTGCTTTGATGGGATTCGGGGTGAATTATTTGACGCTGGGCGTCATCAAGGCGACGAGCGGGTTGACGTTCAAGGTGATGGGACAGGTGAAGAACGCCGTCGTGATTTTGCTGGCCGTCGTCATTTTCGGCAACCCGGTGACGGCGATTCAGATATTTGGATACACCCTGTCTATCGTCGGCTTCTTCGTGTACCAAAAGGGAAAGATGCAGCAGCAGGAACTCGCTCACAAGAGAGGTTCGCATTGACGCGCTTTTGAGACGTTAGATTGTTACGTTGATGATTATTAGATTTTTCCTGTGCAGTATCGATGCTCGTTCGCGCGCGCGCTATATATACTCTACCGGTCTTTCTTTCTTTTTTTTTGTCGCTTCTATTTTCTGTATAACATTTCGAGACGACAGCGGATGCTTCTAAGAAATCTACGTGTTTATTGCCCGGGGCGAGTGCCCTTGTCGGCGTGAGAAAGTCGGTCGTCGCCCTGTTGCTGCGTACCGGGCATCGGCACACCGGCCGCCTCGTATTGCGCTTGCTGTTGAGCCAATAGACGTTCGTAATCCTGAACTTCCATGACGTTCAAACCCTTCGTGATCACCTTATCGATCAGGCCGTACTCGATGGCTTCGTTCGGGGTGAAGTAGCGCGTGCGGTCGAGATCCTTACGAACCTCTTCGATATCCTTCCCAGAGAACTCAGACATGAATCCCATGTACGTGTCCTCGTACATGGCGCACTCGTTCGCGCGAATCTGAACGTTTTGCGTCGAATCGAACGTACGGTTCAACTTCGGCGGCATCGTCGAGATTTGCACGTGCGGCAAAGAGTGTCTGCACCCCTTATCACCCGCCGCCAAAATCAACGACGCGTTGCCGTGGCACTTACCGACGGCAACGGTGTGAATCTTCGGTCGAATGTAACGCATCGTATCCAAAATGGCGTACGCTTCGTTGTCCATACCCACTACTTCGCCCTTCTCATTCACCGACCCCCCAGAGTTGATGTACACGTAGCACGGCTTATCCGCCTGTTCGTAGCCGAGGTACAACAACTGCGCCACCACGAGCTCGGTAACCGCCGGCACGAGCGACATACCGATATAGCAAATGCGAGCGTTGAGCAACAAAGACGGAAGATCCGGCGGCGCGACGGCCCCCGCCGGCGCCATCCCTCCGTGCGTCATCGTCGCCCCGCTCATCACCGTTCTATACCTCGCTGGTTCGTTCTGATCGCTCGGCATCTCCTTAGCATACGCCGCCCGCGCGCCCAAATCCAACGCCTTGACGCTGAATCGTTCCTTCGCTTCATTACCCGCCAATCCCAACGCCTCGATCTGATTGCGCGTGAGCCCGCGACCCGTCCCTCTCAGGTCCGGAAATCTCTCCTCCGGCTTCAAATCTCGCTCCGTACCGACGACGTTGAAGAAGTCCTCGTGACCAAAGTTCATCCCCGCGCGCGTCACCGCCCGTCGCGCGCGCACCGTCGCGGACCGCCCTCTGGGAAGCGAGGCTCGCCCCCTTAGGGTTACCTGCTGCGTCGCTCCCATCGCGCGCGCGGAGTGCATGGCGTGTGCGTGCGCTTCGTGAAACGTCTCAACGACGACGCGTTCTCTTTTCCTCGCTCGCGTGCGAGGACGTCGCGATGGACGCGCGCGTGTGTGACGGCCCAACCAAACTGGACGCCATCGTCACCTCGCCGAGAGTGTCGGGCTCGAGCCGCGCGCGAAAGACGAGGGAATGGGGCGGCGGGCGTCGTCTCGAGCGGTGGTCGCGCCGACGTGCGCGCGAATGAAAGATTCAAGATTGGTATTAATCAACCTTGCGAGAACGAGTGCGACGGGTGCTGGGCGCGCGCGTCGTCGTGGGTGGTTTCTTTGGCGCGGCGGCGGATTTCTTGCCCGCGTACGCCTTGAGGTAAAAGTTGCCGAACAAGACGAGCATGTTGGCCATGACGAACATTTGCGCCCACGGAAGGGATGTTGGACAGTGCTTCTCGCGAAGCACGAAGACGGCGTGGACGAAGACGACGACGAACTGGAGCATTTGTGCCTGGGTGATGTATCGCTTCCACGGGCAGGAAACGCCGAGCGCCGCCATCAAGTAATACGAGTACATGACGATGTGAATGAATGAGTTGCACGCGGCACCGAAGTAGGCGTCCGCGCAATCGTTCGTCGCCATGAGATGACAGACGAACCACCATGCCCAGATCAACAGCGCGTGATGATACACGTGCAAAAAGCTCAACTGCTTCGTCTTTTTGCGCACCACCATGAAAACAGTATCGAGCAATTCCAGGTACTTGTTGTTGTAGTGAAACCACACCCCGAGCAAGAGCTTGAACGATCTATTATCGCTCCACGGGAGCTTGGATCCCCACGTCGGCTGCTTGAGCGCGATGATTTCGTGAATGAACAATCCCAATACGCCGACGTTGAAAACTGTTTGATAGGCGTTGTACGCGAGCATGAAACCCTTGGGATCCATCGCCTCGCGCGACGCCATCACGCGCGGTCCGAGCAGGCAAAAGAGCAAATACCCGCTCGTCGCGCACGCCGGAAGCGTCAGCGAGAGATCACCGATCCATTGCTGGACGTTCACGTTTGCCATGCCGCCCGTTCGCGCGTGCGACCAGTCGGTCGCGTACGCGTACGTCACGTAGCCGTACACGGCGAACGCGACGAGCTCGACGACGGGAACGCGAGCCATGTCTGTTCGCCGCGCGTTTCTTCGCCCTCGAGCGCGCGACGACACCTCGCGCGCGTAGTTCTGACGCGCGAGGGTCGTCAAAACCTCTGGCGCGCGACGACGCGACGACGCATCAGAATCACACGCGCGTCGAGTGAGCGACGCACGCGCGAACGCACGTGCGAAGAGGATCTCGCGCCACCTGTAGCGCGCGCGGAGTCGCACAGAGCGCTCGAGCGCGCGCCGTGCGAACGATGGCGACGTCGGGACGCGCGCGCATCGGGACACCAGTGATGGGACAAACGCGCGCGAGCGTCGCGCGAGCGACGACGCGCGTCGCGATGAAGCGCGCGACGGAACGCGTGTCGTTTTCGAACCGTGCGAGGCGCGTCGTTCGACCGAACGCGATCGAAAACACCACGGAGGAGGCGTTCGACGAGGCTGATTTGGATAACATCGTCTTCGCGGACCTGAGCGAGGAGGCGGCCATCTCGAACAAGTCTGGCGCCGGTGCGACGATGGCGGCGCCGGATTGGATGACGCAGTTGAATCGTTTGTGGGGAGGCGCGTCGGAGATTCCGGTGGCGGACGCCAAGTTGGAGGACATCACGGGATTGTTGGGCGGCGGTTTGTTTCAGCCGTTGTTCAAGTGGATGCGAGAGAGCGGGCCGGTGTATCTTCTTCCCACGGGTCCGATCACGTCGTACGTCGTCGTGAGCGATCCGGCGTGCATCAAACAGGTGCTGTTCAACTACGGGAGCAAGTACATCAAGGGCACGATCGCGGAGGCTGGGGAGTTTTTGTTTGGATTGGGCGTGGCATTGCAAGAACTCGAGCCGTGGAAGATTCGGAGAAAAGCCGTCGCGCCGTCTTTGCACCGAAAGTACGTTGAAGCCATGGTTGATCGGTGCTTCGGGCCGTGCGCGGATCGCATGGTGACCATGTTAGAGTCTGAGTCCGCGAGTGGGCCCGTCGGTGGCGTGAACATGGAGAGTCGATTCAGTAAGACAGCGCTAGACATCATCGGCATCTCCGTCTTCAACTATGATTTCGAGGCGTTGACGACGGCGGCTCCGGTGATTCAGGCGACGTACACCGCGCTCAAGGAGGTAGAGACGCGTTCGATGGATTTGTTACCGACGTGGCGCTTGCCAGAACAATTCTTACGCGCGGTGAGTCCGAGACAAAAGGCGGCGCAAGACGCCGTCACCGTCATTCGCGACGTCACGCAAAAGCTCGTCGACGACTGCAAGCGCATGGTGGAGGAGGAGGAAAAGGTTGGCGGCGCCGAGGAGTGGGCGCGCGATTACCTCAACGAATCCAATCCTTCCGTGTTGAGATATCTTATCGCCGCGCGCGAAGAAGTGTCGTCCACGCAGCTCAGAGACGATTTGCTCTCTCTCCTCGTCGCTGGACACGAGACGACGGCGTCTGTCCTCACCTGGGGCACGTACGAGCTTCTCAAGCCCGAGAATGCGGAACAGTTGCGCTTGCTTCGCGCCGAGCTCGACGAAGTGCTCGGTACGCGTCCGTACCCGACGTTTGCGGACCTGCCAAAGATGCCCTACCTCGAGCGATGCTTTCACGAGTCCATGCGTCTGTATCCGCAGCCGCCCGTGTACACGCGTCGCGCCGTCGTCGAGGACGTCTTACCGAACGGCATGACGGTGCCGAAGAACCAAGATTTGTTGGTGTCCATTTACAACCTTCACCGTTCGCCCGAAAACTGGGGGCCGACGTCGCAGGAGTTTGAACCGATGCGATTCGGTCCGTTGGCCAACGGACAACCGAACGAGTTGAACACGGATTACCGCTACGTGCCGTTTAGCGCGGGACCGAGAAGATGCCCGGGAGATAAGTTTGCCGTGTACGAGGGCATCGTCATCTGGGCGACGATGTTCAGACGATTAGACTTAGAGTTGAAGGATGGGCACGACGTGGTGATGACGTCCGGGGCGACGATTCACACCAAGAACGGTTTGCTCGCCACGGTGAAACCGCGCGCCGTGCGCGAGGTTCCCGAGGCGGAGCGCGTCGACTGGGCAAACTTGAAGCCGGCGAAGGACATCGGAGAGGAGTGGATGGCGCCGTTCTACGGCGAGGCGCCGGTACCGTCCGGGAAATGTCCGATGGGACACTAAACGCGATTCATTCGAAACGATTTGTTAATATTATTGCGAGCGCAGAACGACTGAGAAAACCCCATTTTCGTCTCCAACCGTGCACTGCGATTACAATCTAAGTTTTATCACGTGGCACCCCAAATTACGACCCGAGGCTTATTCCTCTTCCTCTTCATCGCCGTCGCCACCAGCCGCCGCCGCCATGCGCTTGCGCTTGACACGACCCGGGCGACCGCCACCTAACGGCGAGTTCAACGCGAAGTCGATGTGCTTTTGCGAATCGGTGCGCACCAAGAAGCTCGGCACGTTGACGATTTGCTTACCGACGCGGATGTGGCGTTGGCGGATCAAGACACGCGCGTGGTGCACGGACTTGGCCAAACCGAGCTTGAAGACGAGGGTTTGCAAGCGTCGCTCCAAGAATTGTTCCGGGCCGAGCGCCAAGACGTAATCGAGCTTGTCTTGCGTCTCGTCCAACAAGCCGTAGTTACGCATACGGCGCATGATAGCCTCACCCTCGAAGATACGCTTCGGGTCCTTCTCATCCAAGGTCAACAACACACGAGCGGCGTTACGGAGCTTGTTGAGCGCGAATTGCACGCGCCACAACTCGCGCTTGTTGCGCAAGCCGAACTCGCCGAAGATCTTCAACTCAGAGTCGAGACGTTCCTTCTCGAACGGACGTCTCGGCTTCTTGAACGTCTTACCATCTGCGGTCGTCGTAAAAAACAGTCACACGTCAGTCACTCGTTCGTTTTCTTCGCGCACACCGCGCCTGGAGCCTCGCGCGCGCGACACCGGTCGCCCGACGTGCATCGCGCCCGAAAACCCCAACGCGGGCGCGTCGCGCATCCACGGCCCATCACCCATTTCGCCTCTCACGCGTCGCGCCACGCGCGTGACCACCGCGCGCGCGCACACAAACGACGATATTGTTATATCATCATCGTTCACGCGCGTCCACGCGCGTCCACGCGCGATCGCGCGACGTCCACCCCCTCGCGATCGCCTCGCGGCGCGAAAACCCCAAAACGACCCGGCGCGACCCATCGCGCGCGATCGAACGCGCGCGTCGCGTCGCGCCGTGCGCATCGGGCGCGCGCGGTCGCGTCGTAATCGATGACGCACAGTTGCGGTAATAGGTGGAGGACGGCATGCTCGCTGTGGGAGTGCGTCGCGAAGAGGCGGACGGGTCGGCGCGCGGCTCGCCTTCATTCGTTTCGACTCGGGCTCGAGACCGGGGCATCGGGGAAGGGACTCGGTCACCGTTCGTGACCTGTCAAAAACGACGAGTCGGGACTCGGAAAAGACCCCCAGGAGAGACACCGGTCGAGTCGGCGGTTAAGATGCCGACCCGCGTGTCCCGTCGTCGGCGCCACCGGTCGACGCGCGATCGATGTCGGTGTGCGGCGTCGCGAACCCGCGCGCGCCGCGGGATGTCGTGCTCAGTCGCGAACAGGGCGAGGGACGCGGCGCGCGCGTTCGAAGGTCGATCGGGGGCGCGCGGTTACGTAACTTTGACCCATTCTTGATGCTCGATGAGTTCAAGGTGGGCGTGCCTGCGGGATTTCCCGACCATCCGCATCGCGGGATGATCACGGTGACGTACGTGTTGCCGACGTCGGTGGGGGTGATGGATCACGAGGACAGCATCGGGAACGCGGGACGGTTGGCGGCGGGCGATTTGCAATTCATGCTCGCGGGGAGAGGTATCTTGCACGCCGAGGTGCCGGGCGACGACGGCGCAGAGTGTCACGGGTTACAGTTGTGGGTAAATTTACCGGCGAAACATAAGATGGACGCGCCGGAGTACCAGGAACTGCGAGCGAACGAGCTGAAGACGGCGTCGAGCGATGGCGTGGACGCCGTCATCATCGCCGGCGAGGCGTTCGGCGTCTCGTCGCAGATACGAACTGGTCCCTCGCCCGTGCACTACGTGCACTTTAAGATGAGCCCGGGTTCGGTGCTGAAACACGCGATACCGGTCGGTTGGAACACGTTCGCGTACACGCTACACGGGAGCGCAGATTTTGGCTCGGGCGACGTCGTCGGCGCGCATCACACGGTCACCTTCAGTAACGATGCCCCTGAGGACGGCGTGGTCGTTCGCGCGGGTCCTCATGAAGGTGCAGAGTTCGTGTTGATTTCTGGTCAACCGCACGGTGAGCCGATCGTTCAGCACGGCCCTTTTGTCATGAACACGAACGAAGAAATCATGCAAGCTTTCTCCGACTTTCAAGGCGGTAAGAACGGTTTTGAGAGCGTTCGAGGTTGGCGAAGTGAAATTCAGTACAGAACTCGTTAGTCGAGCGAAAATTACAAGTCCGTAGAAGTGACCCTCTTTCGCACGTTTGTAAGCTATCTATCTATCACTCTAGCACGACGACGTTGACGTCGATGCCACGACGAGACGTCGCGCCTGTCTCCACTTCGCGCCTCGCCGAGCTCATGGCGTCGCCTCTCCTCGCGCGACGTCTCCTCGACGCATCGCGCGCGCGCGTCGCGCGCGCCGGTGTAATCACCATCTCGCGCGCCGCGTCGAGCGCGATCGCGCCGTGCTGGAGCTGCGGCGAGCCGTCGACGTCGGCCACGGCCGAGACGCTCGAAGGCGACTTTTTCTGCGCCTCGTGCGGGGTGATTCAACCGCCGTCCGGCGCCGATCACTTCAAAACGTTGGGAGTGTGCGTGCGATGATCATCTAAACGAAAATTTCGCTCGAGCGCGACGACTGACCTCGATGGGCGTTGTCTCTCGCGCGCAGTGAGCAAACGTTTGCGTTGGAGGCGAGCGCGCTCGAGGAGGCAATGAAGCGCCGACAGAAGCTGTTACATCCCGATAAATTCAGCACGAAAAGCGAGACGGAACGACAGTACAGCGCCGACCAAGCGTCGGCGGTGAACGACGCGTACGGTACGCTGCGCGATCCGCTAAAAAGGGCAAAGTATATATTGGACGCGCGCGGTTGGGGGGTGACGGAGCGGGACGGCAGGGACACGCCGGTGGACCCAGAGCTTTTGATGGAGGTAATGGAGGCAAGGGAGGCCATCTTAGACGCCGACGGAGACACGGACGCGTTGCGCGAGCTTCTGAGGGAACACAGCTCGCGGGTGAAAAAGTGTGAAGAGGAGGCGAGGCAGGCGTTGGACGCCGAGCCGATGGACGGCGAGCGCGCGAAAAATATTGTCGTCGAGATGACGTACTTTGTTCGAATAGTGGAAGAAATCAAGGCGAAGATGTGATTTGTCCTAGCTACAGTAGGCTTGCTAATAATAGTTTAAGTTGTTCAGAAGGAGATGAGCTCTTCATCCGAACGAGTCGGCGCGTCGACGCTCGCAGCGACGTTCGCGTTGGCCATTCGTCGCGACAAGCGCTTGATGTGATCTTCGACGATGGAAATCGCGGCTTGTAGCTCGGGATGCGTCACGAACTTGCGTCCGTAATCTAGCGATTGCGATTCGCGCGATACATGCATCTCTGCATTCTCGATGCCAAACTTGTTCCAGTCTCTCAACGCCGTCGTCTCCATCTTGGTGCACCGATCGTCGACGTACGCCCGCAACTCGGTGAGCGTGCGCTTCGTCTTGCTTCGATCCGTCTTGCTCCAGTCGACGCTCTCCTGTAACGCATCCACGCGCTTCGAAACGTCATCGAATAACTCTCGTACGGACAGCGTCGACGGTCGATCCCGCAGCGTGCGCTCCATGCTCTCGTGCATGCTTTGAATGATGACGCTCTGTTCGTCTTGCTTTCGCGCCAAGTTTGCGAGTCGGCCTTGGATGGATCCGGACGAGTCCACCAGCGATTGTGAGTACGTTTCGATGTGCGTCATCTTTCGCGGTGTACTCATGGGAGAGTTCGACGGCGAGTAACCGAATTCATGCAAATCGGCGCCGCCGCCCGCCCCGAAAATGGCGTCTTGAATCGGTACGAGTTCCTTTCGCAAGACGTACAGAGATCTCTCCGATGAACTCTTCATCTCGTCGCGCAAATCTCTTTCCAACATGGACACGCTCTGCATCACATTCTTCTCGAGCGTTGAGATGGCGTTCGCTTGCGCCTCCGCGGTGGGCTTTGCCGCCGCCTTTTCGAGTCGCATCGTCACCTCACAGGATTCCACGCGCAGCTCATTCTTGGACACACGCTCTTCGAATCGATGAAACATTTCATCCAATCTATCGATTCGCGTGTTAGTACCCGCTTCCGTGATCCCTCGCGTCGCCTCCGCCTCGCCCAAGACGCGCTTCATCGCGCGCGTGTGCTCCTCCGCCACCTTGGACAAGGTGTCTACGCAGCTCTTTTCACTTCCCCTGAGCGCCGCAATGCTTTCCTCTCGAAGCTCAGCAAAGGCTGTGTGCTGACTCTTAATCCACTGTTTCAACTCGTCCGCGCGTTCCGACGCCGCCTGCATTCGGTTGACGCTCGAGAGCACGCTCTCCTTGAATGAGTTGTTTTCGTCATCCGCCTTGCGCAGCGCTTCTTCGGCCAACGACACGCATTTACGCGTCTCTTGTGCCGCTCGTTCAGCGTTACGCGCAGCCGCGCTATCGGTCGAAGACTCAATCTCGCGCAAACGCGATTGCATCACCTCAGTCACGGTGGACTCTGCCTGTACTGACACCTTTTCCACAACCTTGGCGCCCCATTCCTTCAACTGCCCGGCGAGCACCTCGCCCTGTTCTTGCACCAAGTGCGCGTGTTGCTCTGAGGTGGATGCGATCTCATCGCCCAAGGCAGAGATGCGCTGGACGTTCGTCTCGATCTGCTCGAGCGTCTCTTGACCTCGAGAGGTGATGCGTTGGACGAAGTCGTTCGCCTCAGACTCCATCTTCTCCGCCCGCGCCAGCGACTCCTTAAATTTATTGTACGTCTCTTGTACGTGACTAGACTGGTCGAGCACGCGCTTCAAATCATCGTTGCACTCTTCGCTCAAACGCTCGACGGTCTGCGAAAGCTCCCGCACTTCCACGAGCGCCTCGTTGACGGCGACGGCGTCTTGCGACGCGCGAGTCGCGCGCGCCTTGACGATTTCCAATTCACTCACGATGGACGGCACGTCCGCAGCAGCGAGAGATAACGCCGTCTGATTCGTCTTCATCCTCGTCTCCTGAGCCTCGACTTCGAGCTCTCTCACGAGCGTCGTGACGTCCGCAATCTGTCCCGACATCGCGTTCAGTCTCTCGTCCATCGCGCTCGCCGCCGCCTCCGCGCCCTCCGTCGCTTTGACGCTGATTTGCGTCTCCAACTCGAACAGATCCACCGCAATCTTACTCGACGTCGTCGCGTGCAGCGTCTCGAGCGCCGCGACGCGCTCCAACGTCGCCGCGTGTATCGCCCTCGACGACTGCAACTCTTCCCTCAACTGCCGAACCGCGTCCTCGAGCGCCTCCACGCGCCTCTCCGCCGCCTCGTTCCTCGCCTCCGCGAGCTCCAATTTCAACGCGTCCACCTCGAACGCCGCCTCCATCGCCTTGGACGGCGTTCTCAGCGCCGTCTTCTCCGCCGCGTCCCGCCTCTCGTCCGCCTCCGCCTCCGCCTCGGCGCGTCTTCGAAGCGTCTCCACCTCTCCTCGCGTCGAATCGATCCCGCGCTCGTGTCGTCGCAAGACGTACGCCACGCCCTCGATCGCTCGACGCACGCACGGACGAACGTCGCGCCACTCTCGCTCGCCCCTCGCGACGTCCTCGACGCGCAGGAAATCATCCACACCGAATCCTCGTCGCGCTTTGCTCGCCGAGCGCGTCGTCTCGACGGCATCATCGATCCCCGCGCCGGGCGTCGCGGGCGACGCGTGGCCGCGCGGTCGCGGGGAATCCTTCGGGGACGACGTCGTCGGCGTCGTCGGCGACGACATGGCGCGCGGTCGAGCGCGCGATGGCGGCTCGCGCGCGTCAAGATGACGGCTGGATGGCACCGTTGAATCAGCTCTGGCTGAACTCAGAAAGTAGTACGCACACTATTTGCCCATACGAGAGGCGACTTCCGTCGAGCGGAGCCGCGCGACGCGCGTCACAACGTTGCCGTCTCGCCCGCGCGCGCGACGATCGAGCGCACGAATGAACGCGAGCGCTTTCGTCTCTCTCGCGCAGTCCGCGGCGACCGCGGCGTCGGCGTCTCGCGTCTCTCGCGCGTCGTCTTCGTCCTCGGCGTCGGCGGTGGGTTCAGGACGTCCGCGCGCGGTCGCGCGTCGAGCGACGCTCGAGGGCGTCGCGGCGTCGCGCGAGGGCGCGCGGCGATCGAGCGTGGTCGTCATGGCGAGCGGTGGGGACGACGAGCCGCGACCGCGGGATCCGAAGGAGTATAAGATCGCGACCAAGCTCGCGCACGCGAAGACGTCGACGACGGACCCGTACGGGGCGTCCTCGCCGCCGCTGTACCAGACGGCGACGTTCGCGCAGCCGAACGCGACGGAAAACGGGCCGTACGATTACACGCGAAGCGGGAACCCGACCCGGACGCAGTTGGAGGAGCAGATGGCTGTGCTCGAGAACGCCGACCGGGCGTTTGCTTTTTCGTCGGACATGTCGGCGTTGATGTGCGTCACTCGATTAGTGAACGCGGGCGAGCGCATCGTGACGGGCGATGACATCTACGGCGGTACGTCGAGACTTCTCGCGCAAGTCGTGCCCAAGGTGGGCATCGAGGTGGTGAACGTGGACATGAACGATTTGGACGCGGTGCGAGCCGCCATCGAGGGCGGCAACACGACGATGGTCATGATGGAATCTCCCACAAATCCTCGATTGCAAGTCCTCGACATCAAAGCCATCAGCGACATGGCGCACGCCAAGGGCGCGTTGGTGTGCGTGGATAACTCCATCATGTGCCCGATGTTTCAGGCGCCGCTCGCGCTCGGCGCCGACATCTCCATGACCTCGGCGACCAAGTTCATCGCGGGTCACTCCGACGTCACCGGAGGATTGCTCGCGTGCAACGGCGAAGAGCTCGGAAAGAGAATTTATTTCCATCAAAATGCCGAAGGTTTGCACCTCGCGCCGTTCGACTGCTGGTTGACTCTCCGCGGGATGAAGACGATGCAACTCCGCATGGAGCGTCAACAAGCCAACGCGATGAAGCTCACCGAATGGCTCGAGGCGCACCCGCGCGTCCAAAAGGTGAATTATCCCGGTCTGAAGGCGAACGTCGGTCACGATTTGCACTTCAAGCAAGCCACGGGCGCGGGTTCCATCTTCTCCTTCACCACGGGCGACATCGAGTTTTCCAAAACCGTCGTCGAGGTGACCAAGCTTCACAAAATCACCGTCTCTTTCGGCGGAACCACGTCCCTGATTTCGCTCCCGTGCTTCATGTCCCACGCTAGCATTCCCGCCGAAGTTCGCGCCGCGAGAGGTTTACCGGACGATCTCGTTCGCATCTCGTGCGGCATCGAGGACGCCGACGACTTGTTGGCCGACTTGCAATACGCCTTCGCCGTGGCGGAGAAACGGTGCGGCACAAAGTGATGCGGACGTCGTGGAACTCGCGTTTGGCCCGTCGATTATTCTTTTTCTACCATCGATAGTAATTCTTGACGCTCTGTAACGAACACCTCCGGTGTCGCCGACGTCCCGAGCGTCTCTTCACTCGTCACGACGTCCGATATCGAACACGAACCGACACCTCGTGCGCGTCGACACGCCGGCCATTCCACACACGGCGACGCGCGAACGTACACACGCTCGGGCGCTCGAGCACGCGAACACGCGAGAGAGTACAAACACGCGCGAGAACGACGCACTGTCGACCCCGACGACGCGCGAGAACGCTCGGAGAGAGCGCACATGATGACGACGAGAACGACTGGAGGCGCCGCGACGAGAGTGTCAGCCTGGCGAACGCGCGGAGGAGAGAGAAGGGCGCGCGTCGTCGCGAAGACGACGACGGGTGAAAACGTGAGCGAACCGGTCAAAAAGAATGGGTGCGACGTTCGTCGAGGACGAGCGTCGGACTCTGGGTCGAATGGAAACGAGAATCGAGTCGCGCGGACGGATGACAAGCGCCAGAGTCGCTGGTCGAGCGAATTTTGGGACGAACTCGAATTCGACGTCATGGAGCCGTGGATGATGCAAGAGGACGATACGAGAGGCGATGGGTTTCTGCGCTCTGAATCACTCCTCAGTCCCTCTTGGAGATTGATGTTACTGTCGGACGGTTCCGTGACGGTAAGCGTTCGCGTCCTGCGTCGAGACGCGACGACTGAACCGACTCGCTTCTCGCGCGCAGCGTCACTTGAAGCTTCTCACCGGGCGCGTCGACGTCACGACAGATGTCTTATGGCAAGGCAACATCGATGCGAACGAACCGCTCTCCCGAGACGCCGGCGTCATCGCCGACGTCTCCAAACGTCTCCGCGCGGCCGACGACGTCTCCCCCCTCCTCCAACGCGAGGTCGACCTCTGCGACGCCTCCGGCGTCCCTCTCTGTTACGCCACGAGCTGGTGGAACCTGAACGCCTCTCGCGACATCATCCTCGACACCGACGCCGAAAACGGATTCGGCGCCCTCGACCGTCCCGTTTGGCTCAAACTCGCTGAGACGAAAACCGAGCTCTACCGCGAGGTGCGCCGCGTCTACCGCGGCGTCTCCCCCGCGCTCGCCGCCGCCTGGGACCTACCCTCCGACACCACCTTTTGGGCGCGCCACTACATCTTCTGGTGTCACCGCCGCCCCTTATGCGTGATCCACGAGGTGATGAGTCCGAGACTCGAACGCTACCTCGGCCCGCCCGAGTCCGCGTCTCGCCGCCGCCGCTAATCGCGTCCGTCGACGTCGTCCGCGTGCAACATCACCACGGCAGGCTTGTTCCTCACCGTCACCGTCGCGGCGTTCGATCAAAAAGCGGCGGCGACGATCGCAGTGTCTCTGGCGGGCGTATCTCTCGTCGGTGCGGAGAAGGTTCGAGACACGCGGCACGAATTTTTGTCATCCGTACCGCGTCGCGGTGCCGAAACCAAAACTTTGGTGACGCCGCAACTCTGGAGATCTAGACTGTAATCAAAATCCTCGAGCACGGATGTCTTGCTTCACGGCGATACGTTTTGACGTGACGTTTGTCCGATTGGAACCAGTATTAAATATTAAAGAGCGAAAACATTCTCGCGCAAGAACGGATAAAGCGAGTGAAGCGAGCGGTAAACAAAAACATGACGAACTCGATCGACGCGACAGACAGGCGCAATACTTAGTAGTACTCGGCATCACGCGCGCGACGCGTCCGAGGGCGCTCGACGCCGCCCGACCGCGGGACCGATCGGAGACGTCTCGCTCGGTCGGTGCCGTGCCGAACCGTCGTCGTCGTGTAGGGTTTAGGGTACGTCGACGTCACGCCTCGCGCCTGATTTTTTCCCGCGCGGCGCGTCCGCGGTCGACTGTCGCGAATCCACCGGTCGTGACTCGCGAAACACCCCCTCGCGAGGCACGAACACGCGGGAATCCGCGCGCGCGAACGTCACTTTCCGCACACACCCCGATCGACCGTCACCATGTCGTCCTCCATGTGCGTCGTCGAGACGTCCACCGCCGGTCGCGAATACAAGGTTCGCGACATGGCGCAAGCTGATTTCGGGTGCGTGCGACGCGCGATGTCGTCGTCGAGTACGTTCGCGCGATGACGGAGGAGACGATGACGATGATGACGATCCGGACGGCGCGTCCGCGGATGGGTGGCGGCCGGCGATCGCGACGAGATGCGAACGCGATCGGACGCGCGCGCGAGGGGGTGGTGACGACGAGGGCGTCGCGGATGCGAGAGATAAAATACGTATCGTCGGATGCGGTGGAGGTGGAGAACGCGCGAGGTGTTTCACGCGCGGTGGGGGCGTGCGCGCGACGATGGGTGAGATCTGTCTATCCGAATGGCGCGTCCAGCCGGCGGGGCGGGCGCGCGCGCGGGGCGAGGCGCGCGGCGTGAAAGAAGAGGCGGCGCGCGCGGTGGATGGATCTCGAGGTGATCGGGGAAAGAAGGAGGATGGAGTGAATGCGCGAGCGACGCGATGACTGACGATGACGACGACGATGACGTCTGTTTTCCGCGCGCGCAGTCGTATGGAGATCGAACTCGCGCAAGTCGAAATGCCGGGTCTCATGTCCTGCATCTCTGAATTCGGCCCGGCGCAACCGCTCGCGGGTGCCAACATCTCCGGTTCTTTGCACATGACCATCCAAACCGCCGTTCTCATCGAGACGCTCGTCGCGCTCGGTGCCAACGTGCGTTGGTGCTCGTGCAACATCTTCTCCACGCAAGATCACGCCGCCGCCGCCGTCGCTCGCGACTCCGCCGCGGTTTTCGCGTGGAAGGGTGAGACCCTCGAGGAGTACTGGTGGTGCACCGACCAAATGCTCAACTGGGGCGACAAGTCTCTCGACATCATCGTCGATGACGGTGGAGATGCCACTTTGTTGATCCACGAAGGTTACAAGGCCGAGATTGAGTTCGCCAAGTCTGGCGCCGTCCCGGACCCGGCCTCCACCGACAACGCCGAAATGAAGTGCGTCTTGAAGATCATCGCCGATAACTTGAAGACCAACCCGAACCGCTGGCACAAGATCGTCGAGACCTGCGTCGGTGTCTCTGAAGAGACCACCACTGGCGTCAAGCGTCTCTACGAAATGCAAAAGGCGGGCGAACTTTTGTTCCCGGCCATCAACGTCAACGACTCCGTCACCAAGTGCAAGTTCGACAACCTCTACGGTTGCCGACACTCTCTCCCGGACGGTATCATGCGTGCCACTGACGTCATGATTGCGTCCAAGACCTGCTGGGTCGCCGGCTACGGTGACGTCGGTAAGGGTTCCGCCGCCGCGCTCAAGGCCGCCGGCGCCCGTGTGATTGTGTCCGAAATTGACCCGATCTGCGCGCTCCAAGCCGCCATGGAAGGTTACCAAGTTGCCCCGATCGAAGACGTCGTCGACCAAGTCGACATCTTCATCACCACCACGGGTAACAAGGACATCATCATGGTTCAACACATGGAAAAGATGAAGAACAACGCCATCGTCGGTAACATTGGTCACTTCGACAACGAAATCGACATGGCCGGCCTCGAGTCCTACCCGGGCATCAAGCGTCAAAACATCAAGCCGCAATGCGACCGATTCGAGTTCCCGGATGGCCACGGCATCATCATGCTCGCCGAAGGTCGTCTCCTCAACCTCGGCTGCGCCACCGGTCACCCGTCCTTCGTCATGTCTTGCTCCTTCACCAACCAAGCGATCGCCCAGCTCGAACTCTGGAACGAACGCAAGTCTGGCAAGTACGAAAAGAAGGTGTACGTGCTCCCGAAGCACTTGGACGAAAAGGTTGCCATGCTCCACCTCGGCAAGATTGGTGTCAAGCTCACCAAGCTCTCTGACGAGCAAGCCAAGTACATCAACGTCCCGGTCGAAGGCCCGTACAAGCCGGCTGCGTACCGCTACTAGATGGAGTGACCTCGCAGTCACCAACGCAAGGTCATCATTTCATTGCCGCCGCCGCGTAGCGATTTCGATGATTTGACTCTTCGCGAGACATTTGTTCACGCCCAGCGCATTTCACCGCTGGGATCGACGTGTGTACAAGGTGAAAATAGGTTTGCTCACTAGTAGAAGATGATCAAGAAATAAATTGGTCGATGATTATTTTGAATAATTGATTTCACTCAGAATCGTCCGATCCGAACGTCACGACGCCGCTCGCCTCCTCTTCGTCCGCGTCGGAAGAAAAGGTCGTCCCGAGACCGACGGCGCTCATCTTCTCTTTATCCAAGAGATCGCTCGCTCGTCGCCGCACACACCGTCGCGCGTCGCCGCTTCCCTCGCGCGAAACGGTACAGATGTCCGCAGATCCTAAAGTCGCCGCCATGACGAGCGCGTTCGGCGAAACCACCGCGCCCATCGAAACCGTCGACGTCGGCGCGTTTACCGCCGCCGCCGATGGATTAGTCGCCCTGAACGATCACCTGGCGACGCGTTCCACCGTCGCAGGTCACGCGCTCACGTCGAGTGACGCCGAGGTGTACGTCACCGTCATCGCCGCGCTAAACGCGTCGAGCGAGGCGTTGCCGCACGCGAGACGGTGGGCCTCATTCGTCTGCGCGCGAGGCGCCGCCGCCGAGGCGGGCGTCGAGGCGGCGCGAGAGTTGACGCACGCGAGCGCACCGGTGTTCGAACGCCCGGCGCCGAGCGAGAAGAAGGAGAAGAAGGACGGCGCGAGCACGAGCGGCCAGGGCGAGGGCGAAGGCAAAAAGAAGAAGGAAAAGAAGGAGAAGAAGGAAAGCGCTCCGAAGACTTCGACGCCATCCACCAAGCGCATGGACGTCTCGGTGCTCGATATCCGCGTCGGCGTCGTCACCAAGGCTTGGGAACACCCGGATGCGGAGAAGCTTTGGGTCGAGAACATTGATTTAGGGGAGAAGGGCGTGCGACAGATTTGTAGTGGTTTGCGAGCGTTCAAGACGAAGGAGCAAATGGAAGGCGCGCGCGTGTGCGTCATCGTCAACGTCAAACCCGGAAAGCTTCGCGATGTCAAGTCTGATGGGCTCGTCTTATGCACGTCCAACGCCGACCACACCGAAGTCGACTTTGTCATTCCGCCGGAGGGCGCCGCCGTCGGCGAACGCGTCATGTTTGCCGGCTTTGAAGGCGAACCCGAGGAAGTGCTCAATCCGAAGAAGAAGCAACTCGATGCGGTTTCTCCGGATTTGAAGACGAACGCCGAAGGCGTCGCGTGCTACAAGGACGTTCCGTTCACCACCTCTGCGGGCGTGTGCACGAGTCCCTTGAAGGATTGCCTCATCAAGTAATCGCTTCGTCGTTTTCACCGAGTGTGCTTCGCTGAAAGAATCTTGAAATACAAAAATCCTACTCACTACTCACTTGCTCTAATTTGCGCGCGCGACGTGCTGCAATACGTACACAGCAGCCACGTATCCATCGATCAGTCGCGTTTGATGTCGATTTCGACGTTGTCCAATAATCGAACAATCCCGAACTTGGCCGCGATGGCTATCACGCATGAAGTTGTCACGGGACCAGAGTAAGGCTTCAAAGATACGGGCTCCATCACGCGCACGTAATCCACCACGCCTCCTCCATTTGTGATGCCCTCCGAAACCATCTTCTCCAAATCCTCGCCCGTCGTCGTTTCGCGCTCAGCCAACGCCTTGGCTTCGCGCAACGTTCTATTAATAACTGTCGCCTCCCGACGTTTCTCCGGCTCGAGTAATAAGTTTCTCGAACTCATCGCCAGGCCGTCAGCCTCGCGCACGATCTCACCGCCGACGATGTCTATGTCGAAATTCAAATCCCTGACCATGCGCCGAATCACCCGCCACTGCTGATAATCCTTCTTCCCAAACACGGCGACGTCCGGCTCGACCACGTTGAACAACTTGGTCACCACCGTCGCCACGCCCCTGAAAAAGTGCGGCCTCGTCCCCGAACACAACCCCTTACTCAACTCCGTCACCTCGACGAACGTCTCGTGCGGATCCTCCCCGTCTTGCGCCCCCGCGTACATGCGTTTCGGCTGATACACGCAGTCCACGCCGCGCGCCTCCGCCATGCGAACGTCCTCCGCCGTGCGCGGATACTGTTCGAAATCCTCCCCCGGCGCGAACTGCGTCTCGTTGACGTAAATTGACATCACCACCGCGTCTCCTCTCTCGCGCGCGGCGTCCACGAGCGACAGGTGGCCCTCGTGCAGCGCGCCCATCGTGGGCACGAACGCGACGCGTTTGCCCTCCGCGCGTCGCGCTCGAGACCACCGTCGCATCTCCGACGCGTCCGTGACGACGATCATATCGCTCTCGTCGCGTCGGCGCTCGACCTCGACCTCGCACGCGCACGCGCCGCGCTCTCGCGTTCGCGCGCGTCGACGATCCGAGCGCCACAATCTTGCGCGGTTCGCGCGTCGCGTTCGCACGTGCACTCGCCGCGCCCGCGGCGTCCGACCGTCGTCGCCGCGAACCGACACATTCATCCACGCGCGCCCTCTCTCGCCCGCGTCCTCTCGACGCCGCCGCCGACGACGCGGTGAGGCCGGCGCGCGCGCGACGATGGATTTCAACGAGTTGGAATCTCGCGAGGGCGTTCGGTTGTCGTGGAACGCGTGGCCGTGCTCGCGCATCGACGCCGCGCGCGTGGTGCTGCCGATCGGTGCTCTGGTGACGCCCGCGCGAGATCTCGGCGAACACGCCCCCGTGTTGCCGTACGAACCCGTCGTGTGCGAGGGATGCCAGGCGGTGTTGAACCCGTACTGCTCGATAGACTATTACGGCAAGGCGTGGAGGTGTTCTCTGTGCGATGGATTGAATAAATTACCGAGGAATTACGAACAGATTAGTGAGAACAATCTTCCCGCGGAGTTGTTTCCGACGTACACGAGCGTGGAGTACACCATGGTGAATAAAACGCCGACGCCGCCGTGCTTCTTGATATGTCTGGACTGCGCGTGCGGAAGCGCGGAGGAGTTGCAGGACGCCAAGGACAGCGTGATGCAGTTGGTGAGTCTGTTGCCGGAGGATGCGTACGTAGGGTTGGTGACGTTCGGGTCCACGGTTCGCGTGCACGAGTTGGCGGAGACGAACGGGCCCATGCGGCGATCGTACGTGTTTCGCGGAACCAAGGAGTGCGAACAGGAAGAGTTGAGAAAGATGTTAGGATTGGATTTTAATCGTCAGCGCGTGAACGGCGTGAACGGTATGAATGGAGCGACACCGGCGATGAACGTGATGGAAGCCAAACCGTCGAGGAGGTTCGTCGCGCCCGTGAATGAGTGCGAGTTTACGCTGCAGAGCATTCTTGAAGAGGTGACGCTCGACGAAGAAAATCGTCAGCGAGGGAAGCGCCCGCTGCGGGCGATGGGTGCGGCGATAAGCATCGCTGCGGGTTTATTAGCAGAATCACACGCGTCTCAGGGTGGTCGCGTGCTCGTTTTCACCTCGGGACCGTGCACCACCGGTCCGGGAACCGTCGTGGGAACGGATATGGGCGAAAACTTGCGGTCGCACCAGGATTTAGAGAAGAACGCCGGCAAGCGTTACAAGGAGGCGTGTAAGTTTTACAACGCGGTCGGGATTCGATTAGCCACGAATTCACACTCTTTGGATATATTTGCGTGCTCTCTCGATCAAGTGGGTCTCGCGGAGATGAAGATTGCGGTGGACCAAACAGGAGGGTACATGATTCTCGCGGAGCAGTTTCGCGCCGAGACGTTCAGGCAATCTTTAGCGAAAATGTTCGCACGTGATCCCAAGACTGGTGCGTTGGAGATGAAGTTTAACGGCACGTTTAGCGTGTTCTGCACGCCGCAAATCATGGTGTGCGGAGCGATTGGCCCGATCAGCGCGTTAGCCGTCAAATCGCAGCGAATCAGCGAGAACGAAATCGGTTTGGGACAAACCACGTCGTGGAGAATATGTTCGTTCGCGCCGACATCGACCATCGCTGTCTATTACGAGGTGGTCAACCAACATAGCAACCCAATCCCGAACGGACAGCCGTTCTTTTTGCAGTTCTGCACGAGGTACAAGACGAGCGACGGGCACATTCGCTTGCGCGTCACCACGGTAGCCCGCCGTTGGGTCGAGAGCAGTTCTTCCCCAGAAATTGTCGGCGGTTTCGATCAAGAGGCGTGTGCCGTGCTGATGGCGAGAATCGCGACGTTCAGGACCGAAAACGAAGAGTCGTTCGATCTTTTGAGATGGTTGGATCGCACGCTCATTCGCGTCGGGGCCAAGTTTGGTGAGTACCAACGCGACGCTCCCGACAGTTTCCGTATGCCACCGAGCATGTCCATCTATCCTCAATTCATGTTCCATCTGCGAAGATCGCAGTTTTTGCAAACCGCGAATAACTCACCGGATGAGACGGCGTTTTATCGCATCATGCTCTCCCGCGAGACTGTGACGAACTCCATGGTGATGATTCAACCGACGCTTCTGAGCTATTCGTTCAACGGACCGCCGCAACCCGTGCTCTTGGATGTGAACGCCATCACCCCAGACACGATACTATTGCTCGACTCATACTTTCTGATCGTCTCTCACCGCGGGAGCACGATCGCCGCGTGGCACAAGGAAGGATATCAGGATCAACCCGAGCACGAGGCGTTTCGCGCGCTTCTCTCCGCGCCCGTGCGCGACGCCAAGGCGTTGGCCGCCGAGCGATGTCCGACGCCGCGACTCGTCGAGTGCAACCAGGGAGGATCACAGGCGAGATTTTTACTCGCGAAACTCAATCCATCGGCCACGCACAACTCGTACTCGAGTGGCGGTGAGATCATCTTCACAGACGACATTAGCATGAACGTCTTCTTAGAACACCTCGCCAAGCTCGCGGTGACTTCTTAACATTGCGACGGGCGTTGTAAGCCACACACATAGATAGCACATCGCAGCATCGAAACGCCGACGAACCGACGCTCGATCGCGACAGATTCGAGACGCAACGCGGACGAGAACGCAAAAAGAAATCATCAAATCGAAACCGCCGACGCGCCGTCGCCGCAGTAATCACCTCTCGCCATGTCGGCATCGTTCGCGAAGAGCGTCCCCGCGCGCGCCCCTCGTCGGCTCGGTCGCCGCGCGCGCGTCGAGAAACCGTCCACGTCCATCGCGCGCGCCGGAAAACTCGTCGGCGAATCGTGGGTCGAACTCAGCGACGCGTCGTACGCCATCGAGAATGGTCGCGAGCTCTTCGCAGCGGGCGACGTCGAGGGCGCGCTCGCCGAGTTTGAGCGCGCGTTGACCCTTCCTGGAAGCGGGACCAAGCGTGATCGCTCCAAGCCCGCGGAATTGTCGAGCGGTGAGCGACAGGCGGCGCTGTATAACATCGCGAGCGCGCGGTGCGCGCTCGGCGACGCCGACGCCGCGCTCGTCGCGTTGGAGGGATGTCTCAAGGCTGGGTACGCCAATCCGAGGTCGTACGGCGCGGCGAGAGCGATGCGGGATCTCGACGCGATGTGGGACGACGAAGATTTGAAACTCGCGACGCGTACCGATGCGTTCAGGGCGTTGACGAGAAAGTACAAGGTGATTCCCAACGAGATGGCGTTGCAGTTCGACTTTGGGAACTCCGTGATCGGCGGCGTCGTCGAGGCGGTGAATGAAAAGTTGACGCCGAAAAAGTAAACGCGTCGAGTCGGCGTCGCGCTCGTCGATAGCCCTTCTATTGTAAATATGCACGCATCCGCGATTCGGCGACGCGACGACGACGTCACACCGCGCCTCGCCTCGAGAGTCATGTTTCACCGCGCGGTCCTTCGGTCGTCACGGGTCGCGCGCGCGCTCACGGGCGCTGCGACGTCGACGTCGTGCCACACCGCGCGATCGTTCGCGAGCGACGCCATCGTGATGCGAGACATGGAGTTTTTCGCCAAACACGGCGCGCTCCGTCCCGAGCGTGAGTTGGGACAAAAGTTCACCGTCAACGTCGAGCTCGACGTCGATCTTCGTCGTGCGGGGGTGAGCGATGATTTATCGCACACCGTCGATTACGCGCGCGCGTGGGAGATCGTGCGCGACGTCGTCGCGCGCGGACAGACGCGCATCACCATCGAAGCCGTCGCCGAGGACGCCGCGCGCGCGCTTCTCTCCGAGTTTCCAGACGTCTCCGCGTGCGTGGTGTCCGTGGATAAGCGCGAGGTGGCCATCGAGGGACATTTGGGTAGTTTAGGCGTTCGTGTGCGTCGATCTCGAAACGATGTATCGTCGTGAGCGGCGCACGGATTTGTCGTAGTATTTCCTAGTCGCTTTTCGACGCGGTCGCCGAGCGGCGGCGCGGGACGACGCAATGCGCGGCGAACGCGCGCGTTTCGCTCGTCGAGCGTCCCTAAACCTATCGTAATCATCCGCACTCAACGTCTGCGATCGCTCAATCTCGAATTCGTTCGCGTCGACGCGCGTGAACGCCGAATGAAACCGTCTTTTGAACTTTTCATTTTGAGGCGAAATCGTGCTCACGTTCTCGCCAGTCGTGCACGCTCGTTCGCCGCCGAGCGCGCCGGCGACGATGGCGCCGACGAGCGAGACGTCACACGCGACGCCGCACATGGCCGCGGCGTCGACGTCGAGCGCGTCGTCGATGCCGCGCGAGGTGGACTGGCACACGTTGGATAAGCGAAAGTTTTTCGTCACGGGCGTCGGCGTCTTCAGCGGCGTCACCATGGCGCTGTACCCGCTGAGCGTCATCAAGACGCGTCAAATGGTGTCCGCGCACGCGCAACAGACGAGAGCGTACGACATCGTGCGCGACATTCTGCGCGAGCGCGGCGTTCGTGGACTGTACAGAGGTTTCGGGACAATCGTCGTGGGCGCGATACCGATACGCGTGGTATATCTGAGCACGCTCGAGGCGGTCAAGGCGTACACGAACGACGTTTTCGATTCTTGGAACATTCCGTCCATGTACCGAGGAGCGGCGGACGCCGCGGGCGGGGCGACGGCGAGTTTGATATCGCAGACGTTGGCGGTGCCTGTGGATGTGATTTCGACGCGGCAAATGGTACAGGGCATGAAGAGCGGGCACGCGAGAGCGGTGGCGGGATCGAGCGAGAAAGTGGCGGAGGAGGCGGTGTTCGTCGGGTACAGAAACGGGTTAGACGCGGTGCGGACGATCGTGCAGAAGGAGGGCGTTCGAGGCTTGTATCGAGGTTTCGGCGTGAGCGTGGCCACGCTGGTGCCCGGAAGCGCGTTGTGGTGGGGATTTTACGGTACATATAAGCGTGCACTATGGGAGGTGGCTCCGGACAGTTGGCGCGATGAAGCGACGACGAGCGATGCGGCGTTGATGGCGGTTCAAGGCGCGAGCGGCGTGTGCGCCGGAATGTCGAGCGGATTCCTCACGACGCCGCTCGACGTCATAAAGACTCGTCTCCAGGTGCTCAGCGGCCAGCCGGGAGGTGAGCAGAATACTTTATCGAGCACAGTCAGAGCGATATATCGCGAGCACGGCGCCGCGGGTTTCTTTCGCGGCGTTCGCGCTCGCATGATTAACGTTTCGATTTGGGGCAGCGTCATGGTGAACGTATACGAAATAACGAAACGCCTCGCTGTGCTCCCAGAGAGTGGCGAAGACGAGTAAATTACATTAGCGTGATCATTCAACTAGCGTGGTCGACATTCAAAGACCACGTCATCGTAGCTCGGTTGACATTCAACAACCACCGTCATCTTAGCTCGACGGTGTTGATTCTTAAATGACATTCCCTAGTCTGTGTATTCCTCTAAATCTAAGCGTTTGTGTGCTCGTGCAAAGCGGAAATATAGCGCCGCATCTCCTGAACGCGCCGTTCACTGTCGTCTAAACGATCCAACGACGCGTTACACTCGTTGACCATGCTCCACGCGTCCCGTTCAATGTCTGCGAAAAGATTGTCCAACAGCTGAAAACACGAATTCGCGAGACCTTCGAGCATACCGCGGGTCTGTTCGACGCCCGCGAGCGCATCGGCGATGTTCTGTACAATCTTCACACCGTGCTCACGAAACTCATCGTCCGCCTCGAGACGCGTATTCAGTTCGTTGAGCGCGTTTTCTAGCGCGGCTACGTTGCCTCGCGTCTCGGGAGACGTGCCCGGTTCGCTGTGCGGAGTGAGCGCGAGTACTCTGCTTGGATCGGGCGATCCAAAGTCCGTCTCTCGCGCATCCACGTCTTTGCGACGCGTTCTTTTGGCCGGAGTGACGTCATCCTTCGAGACAGGCATCGCGCGCGCGTGTGAGGCGTGAGCATCGTCTCGCGCGCCGACGTCGGTTCGCGTTCCGATCACTTTCCCTCGCGCGAGCTCCGCCACTCTTTCGCGTCGACCCCTCGGCTTCGATCGGTGTCGTATATCGAAAATAACATGTCGTATACTTCATCTTCACTCGGTCCGTTCGGCTCCGCGTCGCTCGCGTTGGCTCGCATCGCATCGCGAAGCGCCTCCCGCGTGACGACGGAATCCGTCTCCGAAGCCTTGACGCTGGCGAACGCGTTGTCGAGGGAATCCATATTGCTGAGAATATACTGCATCGACGCGAGCTCGCTCGCGCGTCGATTCGTGATCTCTCCCGCCTTGTGAAAGCGCCGCATGTACACGTACCAAATCGCCGTGGATCCGCAGATGATGCCGCCGGCGAGACTCCAAAATAATTGAATCGGTGCCTCCTCCAATCCGTGCGGTACGTTCATCCCTCCCAAACTCGCTGGAACTGCGGCGATCGCGGCCGACATGGCGATGATAGACGCACGGAAGTTCATCTGAACCGTGCGATTTCGATCACCGTCGAGCTGCAACTCCCAAAGTTCGCGCGCGCTGTCCAAATCCGCGGTGAGCTCGCGCACGAGCCCGCCGATGGCGGCGACGCGTCGCGCGTGACTCGCCAACATATCCGTCACAGCCTCTTCGCGCGCCCTGAGCGTCTTAGTGTCGAGTGCATCCACACCAAGCGGAGGTGGCAGCAGATCCGCAGTCTTCACGTGCGTCTCCATCGCCGCGTTGAGCGCGTCGAGCGCCTCCTTTGAATCCGATTCGAGCTCCGTCACCGCGCGCCGCACGGGCGGTAGTTTCTGAAACTGCGTCGACGAGTAATTCAGATTCCCCGTCGTCATGATCGACCCCTCGCTCGCCCCTCGCAAATCGTTCGAAATTTCCTCTACGCAGTGTCTCGCCAACCGTCGCAATCGAAAAAATTTCTCCTCGTAATATCGCGAGCTCTCGTCCAGGGCGCTCTCCAGCGCCGCCATGGGGAAATCCCGCACCCCACCCGCGCCCGCGATCGACTCCTCGCGCGTCCACGCGCTCAATGAGTTTGCGATGTGTCTCGCCACGCTCGATCGAGGCTCGAACACGTACGCACACGACGAACCGATGAGCGTCGTCGTCGAGCCGATGCGCGCGACGAGCGCCCCGCCTGGCGGTCCCGTTTGCTTTCGCACGAACGCCGACGGCGCCGAGGCGAACGACGACCGCGCCGAGGTGTGCTCCAACAGCGCCCAGTCCCTCGGTCGGAGCGAGGAGAGGAGCCCCGACGCGTCTCGATCGCCCAGCGCGCACCGCGCGATCGTCGGTGACGATGAGGAGGCTGATGATGCGTCGACGTCGTGCGCCTTGACGCACAGCGCGTCGAGTTCGGGCGTCGTCGTCGAGTATCTCGTGGTGAACATCGCGCGCGACGCGTTGGCGCGCGCCGAGACGACGGCGGCGCGCGCGCGCGCGATGGCTGTCGACATGACGCCGTAACGGTCTCGCGCGTCGCGGAATGGCGTCGTCAGTGCGGGGCGCGCCGACGATGGAGGCGGCGGCGCGGTCGCGTCTCGGTGCGACGACGTCGACGTCGACGTCGACGTCGCGCGCGGTCGTCTCGCGCGCGCGCGCGCGCGGTCGCGTCGCGCGGCTGACGGCGGCGGCGGCGGCCACGAACGATGGCATCCGCTGGTCCGTCGTTCGCGAGCGCGCCGAGCGCGCGACGCGCAAGATTCTCGCGCGCGACGCGGACGCGGCCAAGGTGCTTAGAAAGGCGCTGCGTCCCGGCGAGTCACCGATCACGAACGACGAGCGACGCGCGATCGCGACGGTGGTTTTGGGAACGGAGGTGTGGAGGTTGCGACTGCGCGCGGAGACGCGAGGACCTCGCGCGCGCGCGGCTCTCGGGTCGTTCGGCGACGACGACGAGGCGAAAACGTTGGTGTTGTGTTACTGGTGTCGCGAGCGCGGCGGAGGTGGGGTGACGCCGAGCGTGGAGACATTGCGAGAGATGTACGGAGGAGACGTTGACGTCGACGCGCTGCGAAACGCCGTCGACGAGCGGCGCGTGTCGTGGACGCTCGACGGCGGCGACGCGGTGGCGGTGAGCGAGCGGTGTTCGATGCCCGTGAAGACGGCGGAGATGTTCGTGCGCGAATACGGCGTCGACGAGGCGATGCGATTGGCGACGGCGATGAACGTTCCGGGACCGATGGCGTGTCGAGCCAATCGCGCGTTGGGAGCGACGTGCAAAGAAGACGCCATCGCGGCGCTTCAGCGCGAGGGCGTGCGTAGAATCGAGTCACACACGCCAGCGAACCTCGCGCCATGGACCTTCGTCTTGACCGACGGTCCATCGTCACTCACGAGCGGCGTCTTCGGGTCGCGCGCGTGGGCGGATGGATTCTTCGAAGTCCAAGACGAGGGCTCGCAAGCCATTGCCGTCGCGCTCGAAGCGAAACCGGGCGAACGGATTCTGGACGCATGCGCGGGGAACGGAGGAAAGACGCTCGCCGTCGCGGCGGAGATGGAGGGGCGAGGTGAGATTTGTGTGTTTGACGTTGACCGACGACGCCTGGCGCATCTCGCCGCGAACGCTGAACGCGCGCGCGTCGGCGCGCTCGTCACTATCGTGGACGCGGATTCGCTCGGTGCGTTAGAACCCGCATCGTTCGACGCGATATTGGTCGACGCGCCGTGTTCGTCCGTCGGTGCGCTTCGACGAACACCGTCGTTGCGGTACTCGCACGACGACCCCGCGGATTTGGCGGAGATTCAACGCGACATCTTAAACGCCGTCGCGCCGCTCCTGAGACCCGGCGGTCGACTCGTGTACGCGACGTGTTCCGTGCTTTCGATCGAAAATCAGTGCATCGCGAGAGTGTTCGAACGCGAGAACGACGAGTTCGCGCCTTGGCCGTTCGATGAACGCGCGTCGCCGTCGCCGTCTGTCGACGTGCGAGCAAACGAACAGTTGCTCTTGCCGCACGTGCACGGCACGGATGGTTTCTTCATCGCGCGATTCGTCAGACGCGCTGCGTAGGCACTAGATAATGTTACAATCTTAGGGTTTTCATCATGCCGATCTCCGCCTGGTGCTCACCCTCGGCGTCCTCCTCTTCCAACTCTTCCACGAGGCTTGTCAACGCTCCGGCACCGACGACGAGGACGTTGCACCGCGATGAGAGACGCTCGAATTTCGACACGCACACGCGATCCGTCACCGTGGCTCGCGCCCATTGCACGTACGCGTTCACGTCGAGTTTCAATTGCATGCCACCGATCATCGTGTACTTGAATCGACACACGTGCATGAAGAGGAGCGCATAGAACTCTTCGCCGATTTCGTTCAAGAGCGCGGCGGCGTTCGTCGGATCGAGACACTGACGAATCTTGGACGCCAACGCCGTCAAGAAATCCACCGCAACGTCGCACGCGTGCGTCTCGCGCTCCGCGCTCGCGCTGTCCGAACTGAAATCGCCCGCTCGCTGAAGCGCGCGAAACTTTGCATCTAAAAACGCCGCGCACCGCGTCTTCGCCGCTCGGAAAATTTCCCAGAGTTCGTTGGCGAGACGCTGTTGCGCCGTCGCCACGAGATGATGCGCCCGCGCGCGCGATGCCTCGGGCACCACTCCGTCGACCGTCTCTCGAGCGCGACCGAACCATCTGTTGACGTCCGCCGCCGCGCGTAAAATCGGTGCGAAGGATTCCTCGACGGCTTCGTCTCGCGTCGTGTACGCGCCGAATCTCGCGCTACTCGCCTTGGTCCCGCCGACGGTGTCGCGGAGTATGATTTGCGAGAGACGAAGAACACGATCGAGGAACGCGTGCGTGAGACGATCTCTCGCGTCGTCGATAGTTGACGGAGAGACGCACGATTCGCATCTGCGCACGGCGCCCTCGTACGCGTCGCAGACGACGTCCATGGCGGGACCCGCGGGTAAGTCTGCGGCGGCGAACGATAAGAGTTCGTCGTCGGTCGGCGCCGAATCTAGACACGCGCACTCGTCGTCCAGGAGTGATTCGCACCCGATACCGAACAACGCGTCTGGGTCTATGCGCGTCGCCCGCGCGTCGCCCTTAACTATGTCAGCGATGGTTTCGTTCAATGCGTCGACGTCTCGCAGCGTTTGCGCCGTCATGGCCAATCGTTGGCGTAACGACTCCACCGTGCGTATCTCGGTCGTCAGAAACGTCTCCACCAGGGCCCCGATGCGTTGTTCGAGGATTCTCGACACGAAGGCGTTGAAGACGTCGATGGCGCGCGAGCCGAACGCCGCGACGATCGTCTGAAACTCTTTACGAAGACTGCTCTGAATGCGCGCGAAAAACGCGTCGACGCGTTCCTTACATCCCATCTCGTCGCGACCGCTGGACACGGTGCTCTCGATCATGTACCGCATGTCCCGAATTTCCGCCATGGAGGCTTCCGATATAAACATCTCGTGGCTCGAAACATATCGCGACGTCACGTTGGCGCCGCCGTTAAAGGAGAATAAAAGCTCGGCGTATGATTGCGCCGAGGCGTACGACTTTGCGTCGCACGCCTTTGTGAAATCACCGAGTAGCGCGTTTTCCATCTCGCTCCAAAACCTCGCCAACGCGGAAGCGGCGTCGCCGAATACTTTTCGCTCGATATCGAGCGCGTCAACGTCCAAACTGACTTCCGAGCTCGCTCGCTCCGCAACGTCGAGCGCGCGTTTCGCCAAACGCACCGCATCGCCGACGCGCGCTTTATCCACGAAGACCCCACCGCACGCCTCCGACACCATCCTCCCACCCTGACTAAAACTCACGACGGTCTCTAAAACGTCCGCGAACGCGCGCAAACTTTCCGCGCGTCGTCGCTCTTTCGCCGCCTTGACGCTCGCCGGCGTCGCCAACCTCTCCAACGCGCGCTCACCTCTCGCCCTGACTCGCGCGAATTCCTCGCACAGCGCCTCGCGCGCTACCCCACACGCCTCGAGCGTGTCTTTCAGCGCGCGTTCGCTCGTCTCGACGCTCTCTCGACTCATATCGGCCCTCGCCCGAGTCGTCGCCGCCGTCGTCGTCAAACCATCCACCACGCGTTGGAGATTCGCGACCGCCTCTTCGATCGTCGTCTCGCTCGTGCCGCACGCGTCCGAGCACATGGACACGGCCACATCATGCGCGCGTCTCGCGCCGCGCTGCGTCGCGTCGTCGTCGTCGTCGACGAGTGTCAGTCGACGAGGACGCGTCTTCGATTTCGAGTTCGTTGGCCGCGCGCATCGGGACGGGACGCGCGCGCGAGACGCGTCGTTCGAGACGGACACGCACCTCGGCGAACACATCGATCGATGTCGCGACGTCATCGAGCGCGCGGTCGAGCGCGGAGACTTCCATGCGCGCGAAGAGACGCGCGACCGTCTGGCGTCGCGACGAGCGGCGGAGCGGTTCTCAGTTCAGTTCGAGTAGCGTCCTCGCCGCGTCGCGCGACGGAAGCGCGACGCGGAAGCGCGAAACGACGGGGAAACGCAAAAATACAATTCAACGAATAATTATGACAAACAACACGCGCTTCATTCGGTAAAAATTTTACGGAGAGGATCTCTGGCGAGCTCGCGAAGGCGAGCGTCGTAGTGCAAACGAGCCCACCGCGCCTTACCGCCGTCGGATTCCATGTCTTCTCGAAACTTACGTCCGATCTCGTCGCTTATGATGGATAACGGCGACCCGGTGGACATGGCGAGGATCTGTACCTCGGCGGCGCGCTCCAGGTAGTATAAATCGTCGAACGCCTCCGCCACGGTGGCGCCGCACACGATGACTCCGTGGTGCTTGTGCATCAACACGCGTTTTCCATCCATCACCTTGACCAACCGTTCGCCCTCGGTGTTATCCAACACCAACCCGTTAAAAGTGGGATCGTACGCCACGTCTCCCGCGAATCGCAGCGAGTTTTGATGACACATGGCCAACTCGAACGACTCGACGCAGCACAACGCGCTCGCGCGAGGCATGTGCGTGTGCAACACGCACGCCACGCCCGCTCGATGAATCGCGAGGTGAATAAAAAACGCAGTCGCGTCCACCTCGCCTCGTCCCTCGAGCATCTTCCCCGACCCATCGATCATGACGAGATTACTCGCCGTCACCTCGCTCCACGCCAACCCGTACGGCGCCACCAAGAAGGCATCGTCCCTCCCCGGCGCGACGCACGTCAGGTGATTACACACCCCCTCGTTGTACCCGTACTTGTCGCACAACTGATACGCCGCCGCGAGATCGACGCGCGCGCGCCAGACGTCCGCGTCGTACCCTTCGATCGGGCACGAGACGTCCACGTTCGTCCACGGTTCGCCGCCGACGTCGCCACCACCGATGCGCGGATACGCCTTGGCCGGCGCCGGGTCGCCCGAGACGCCCACGTTCGCACCGTCCATCGTCGCGTTCATCGTCCCGCGCCGTCGCGCGTCGACCACTGACGCGTCGCGCGTTGTCCCGATATTTCGGCACCGCGTGCGCGCGCATCTCGCGCGTCGCCACACGCGCACGCGCGCGCGCGCCGACATGCTCGCGCGCGCGATCGACGCGTACGATGACGAGGTGCGCGCGCACCGTCTCTGAGTACTCGCGCGACGCGACCGCGCGACGCGACCGCGCGCGGATTGATTTCGACGCGTCGCGCCGCCGATGACATCTTTTTCCGAGACGACGACGACGACGACTGACGACGTCTCTCTCTCTCCGACGCGCAGGCGCACGATCGCGTCAAGGCGCTCGTAGAGACGCTCGAGGTGACCAAGGAGGCGGACGCGCGCCGACGGACGACGTTGGCGCTGTGCGAACAGATGCGTCTGGGCGGCGCGAGCGCGACGTCGTACGCGATGACGCTCGGCGCGAGAGGCGCGTTGATCAAGGCGTTGAATCGGGCGATGCGTGAGGGGGATGAGAATGTGATGGATATCGTCGGCAACGCGTTGGGGAAGGCGTCGGAGCCGGGTAATCGAGAGGCGAGCGTGGAGTTGCGAGCGGTGGCGGGGTCGCAAGTGGGCGCGCGGGCGTCCGCGCCGCCGTCGACGCTGTGTGTGCGACTTCCCGTGAGTGGATGCGAGATCGGGGTGTGTGAGAGCGATTGGAAGGATGCCGGTCTCGCGTGGAGAGTGTGGGGGGCGGGGCAAGTCATGGCGAGGTGTTTCGACGCGGCGCCGGAGTTGGTGAAGGATGTCTCCGTGTTGGAAATCGGCGCGGGATGTGGCGTGTGCGGACTCGTGGCGGCGCGTTTAGGAGCGTCGCGCGCGGTGATCACGGACGGCGCGCCGGGGGCGTTGGACGCCATCAGACGGAGCGTGGAGAGATTGCCGGAGGAGTGCGCGAGAAACGCGTCGGCGGCGTTTTTTGATTTCCGAGACGACGAAGACGTCTTGAACGGCACGGTGTCCATCGAAGACGCGCGGGCTTGCAAGGAGGTTAATCACTGGGTGCACTCGCGTCCGAACGCACTCAAGTCGACGATCGAGGCGTGTAAATTACCCGTCGACGAGACGTTCGATGTCGTCGTCGCGACTGATGTCTTGTATTCAGACGACCAAGTCGGACCACTCGCGGCGAGCTTTATCCGGAGAATGAAACCGTCGGGTCGCGGCTTCATTCTCAACGCGTGTCGTAACGGCACACTCATCGCGCACGTCATCCAAAAACTCGTACCGCACGGCGTCGCGGTGAGAATTTCCGCGCTCGAACGCTTCGACGGCGAAGGAGAATTTACCGGCAAATACGAAGGCGGTCATTTACACCGCGATCTTCCCGACACCGTCGAGACGTGGTGGAACGAAAGCGCGCAAACGCTCGTACAGTTCACAACAGCCGTGATCGCCGATGAAGCCACGACGAGCGCTCCAGGATTCATCGAGACGGAGCGTTTGGAATCGTTCATGACGGCGTTGGAGGGTCGATTCGTCTTGCTCGACGTTCGACCGACGGCCCGCGCGTGATTCGACGCGCACTGTACACATGTGAACACCACGAAGACTATATGTTTTAACGACACATCTTGTCTCGTCATCGTCGCGCCCGAGGTCGACGCCGCGTGCGCCGCATCCGATTCCGACGTCGTCGGCGCCCGACGTCCTCCGTCGGCGCGTCAACACCAAGCGGATCAGGATCACCATCGCGTCACACGCGCGCGGCGAGCGATCGAACCTCATGCGTCGCCACCGCGCGTCGACGCTCATCGCGACGTTCCTTCTCGCCCTCGTCTCTCTCGCGCGCGCCGACGACGTCGACCCGCTCGTCGACGCGTCCGACGAAAAGAGCGACAACTACCGCTCGCTCGTCTTTGGAATCAAATGCGGTGCGTGTAAAGCCGTCACGCACGAATTCGGCGATGCCTTCGCGCGCGCGGCGGCGAAACATAAACTCGACGCCGGTCCGACGCACGCGTTCGGGTCCAAGTACGTCTCCATGTTTCGAGACGCCCTCTCTCGCGCGACGGATCGCGTGTGCGCCGCCGACGGTCCGGTGGCGCGAGACTGGGGATACAGCGAAAAGGGTGCGGAGAACATCATCGGCACGAGTCGAGCGTTCGATAGGTTCGGCGTCAATCTCACCAAAGAGGAGGTGTCGATTATTCAACAGACGGTGTTCGGATTGGGCATCTTCACCAAGGAGGCGAGCGAGCGGTTTCGCTATCGCGGTCCACCCGGAAGCGACGTTCCCGGAAGCGACAACTATTCGCTGATTTCCGATTCATTCGCGCGAAACACCCTTCGCGAGGCGTGTTCCGCCGTGTACGACAGTCTCGAGCTCGACGAGGCCGTCGATCGCGCGGTGGCGAATCCAGACGAGGGATTCGATTACTCGGCGCAGCACAAGCTCTGTCTCGAGTTGGAGTATTGCCACGTGCGCAACCGCAAGTCGGGCGCGAGACGAGCGGTTCACGCGGTGGAGGAACCGGACGGGAGCGTGTCGTACAGCACGGACGATGAGGATGAACGCCGCGACAAAGACGAGCTCTGACGCCGTTGTAACGATACACGAATGTACCTAGTAGTATTCGCGCCCGCCGCCGCCGGCTCGAAAATACCACGAGTCTCGAAATCACGAGCGGTCGCGGGGGACGAACGCGAACGACACACCGCGGAGGTTGGATGCGCCTCGCCGCGCGTCGAATAACATCGAGCGCGACACATTTCATCGCACAGACGCATCAACTCACGCATCACGCGTTCGCGCGCGCCGGAATAGGCGCGGGCGTCGACGGTGGACTAGTGGAGCGCGCGCGCGGTGGGAATTGTCGACGCGAATTCTCTCGAGCGATGACGTCGGTGGCGCGCGCGTGCGCGAATGGACGCACGTATGGACAGAGGAATGATTTTGTAGGTCGTGTCCGGGCGAGGAGTGGACGGTTGACGTCGCGCGGACGACCGGTGAGGGGTGATCCGACGCTGGATCGATCCGCCGCGGCGGGGACGTCGAGCGGACGAGGCGAGAGAACGGCGTGGCGAACGCTTCACGCCATCTCGCCGGCGAGTCAGGGGATGCACGAGACGGAGGATGATTCCGGGAGCGAGAGCGAGGAGGATGAGGATCTCAAGGGGGAGTATCGAGGCGCAGTTCTCGTGCGTTCGAATGGGCAAAAGGGATTGGCGACGACGAACAGGACGAACAACGGCAGAATCGGTGGGAGTTGGAAGCGCGCGTTGGGCGATTTCGATAAAAAAATCGGAAAAGTTGGAGCGACGAACGGCGTGAGCCATGACGCACAACCCGCCGATGAAGATGAAATCGCCACCGGTTTGAGAGACGACGTGCAGACGGTGGAGACGGCTGACGAGGCGAGACGCGTGTTGAAGATTTTACTCGACAACGCCGGCACGGAGGATCGTCCCATGTACCACGCGTGCGATACAGAGGTGGCGTACATCGACGTGGCGGATCAAACGCCGGTTGGACACGGTCAAGTGACGTGCTTTTCTGTGTTCGTCGGGCCGGACGTCAACTTTGCGCCCGAAGGCGAAGGCAAGAGAAGCCTGTTGTGGGTGGACACGTTGCGAGGAGGCGACGAGGTGTGGGACGTCTTCAAAGAATACTTTGAGAATCCAAATGTCAAGAAGGTGTGGCACAATTACTCCTTCGATAGGCACGTAATCGAGAATCACCACGGCATCAAGCTCGCCGGTTTCGCGGCGGACACCATGCACATGGCGCGTCTCTGGAACTCAAACAGAAAGCTGGACGGTGGGTACAGTTTGGAGGCGTTGTCCTCGAGCGCGGACGCGATGAACGAATGCGCGGAAATGCTCGGCGCAGGAGCGGAGATGATGCGCGCGAAAAGAGGCATGAAGAAGATTTTTGGCAAACCCAAGCTGAAGAAGGACGGGACGCCCGGAAAGACGATGATTCTTCCACCCATCGAAGAGATTCAGGAAGACAGAGAATCTCGCGACAGGTGGATAGAGTACTCTGCGCTCGATGCGCAAGCGACGTGGTTTCTTCGCGAATCCCTCGAGGCCAAGTTGCGGGGAATGTCGTGCGAGGCGTGTCCCATCTTGGCGAGCAAACCGGGCTATCGCAAGTGCGTCACTCTCTGGGACTTTTACACGTACTACCTTGCGGAATTCGGTAATCTACTGACCCAGATGGAGCGCAACGGCTTACTTGTCGATAAGGAGCACCTAGCGAACGCGGAGAAGATGGCGCTGGAAGACAAACGCGTGGCTGAAGAATACTTTAGAAACTGGGCATCGTCCAAGTGCGAGGGCGCAAAGCTTATGAACATCGGTTCGGGTTTACAAATTCGTCAGCTTTTGTTCGCCGGCGCGAAGAACAAGCGACGAGACAAGCCCGGAGTTGAGCTCACGCGCGAGTTCACCCAGGAATCGTCGGAGTGGCTCGCGTGGGACGCTGCGGGACGCGAAGGGAAAGCGCCGAAGAAGACGATGAAGGTGGCGTTGCACGGAATCACGCTCAAGCCCATTCAGGTTCAAACCTTTACGGCCACGGGCTTACCCGCGGTGAGCAGCGTGGTGCTTAGAGCGTTAGCGGGTAAACCAGGCGTCGCGCGCGCGCTCATGGATACCTGGGAGTCGTTGTCGGATGAGGAAAAGTCTGAAGATGCGCTGAAAAAGGCGTGCGGCACCGCTTACGACGCCTTCGGCGGCGGTCAGGAGGGAGTTCAAGCGTGCGCAGCCATCGATGCCCTGAACGACGTCGCCGCAATCGACACGCTTTTATCCAACTTCATCATACCGTTACAAGGGGATGACATCCGTGGACCGGAAGGGCGAGTCCACGGCGCTCTCAACATCAACACTGAGACGGGTCGACTCTCAGCGCGACGTCCGAGTCTTCAAAATCAGCCCGCGCTCGAAAAGGATCGTTACGGTATCCGCAGAGCGTTCACGGCGGCACCGGGTAACATTCTCGTCGTCGCTGATTACGGTCAGCTCGAGCTTCGTCTCTTGGCTCACATGGCTGGCTGCAAATCCATGCTCGAGGCGTTTGAGGCGGGTGGCGATTTCCACAGTAGAACGGCGCTCGGAATGTACTCAAACATCAAGGATGCGATCGCAAAGGGTGAAGCCGTGCTCGAATACGGCGAACAAGATGCGGCGAAGGATGAGAAAGAGCGCCCCGCTCTCGTGAAGGATGTTTTCGCGAGCGAACGTCGCAAGGCAAAGGTGCTCAACTTTAGCATCGCGTATGGGAAAACGGCGCACGGCTTGGCCAAGGATTGGGGCACCTCTCTCGAGGAAGCCGCGAACACGGTCGACCTCTGGTACGCCGATCGTCCCGAAGTTCGAGAGTGGCAAGAAGTGCAAAAGAAGCTCGCGGTGGAGAAGAACCTGGTTCGAACGTTGCTCGGCCGCGTTCGCAACCTCCCTGACGCTTCGAGTAAAAACGAAGCCTTCAAATCCCACGCCCTTCGCGCCTCCATCAACACGCCGATTCAGGGCGGCGCCGCCGACATCGCCATGTTAGCGATGCTTCAGATTCAACGATGCCCTCGTCTCAAAGAACTCGGCTACAAACTCCTCATGCAGATTCACGACGAAGTCATCTTGGAGGGACCCGAGGAGCACAAGGATGAGGCGCTCTCGCTGACAAAGTATCACATGGAGAACCCGTTCCCCGGACACGTGAATCTCTTAGACGTCGCCCTCGCCGTCGACGGCGACTACGCCAAGACGTGGTACGAGGCCAAGTAATCGCGCTTTGTTTGTAAACTATACACCGACGGATTAGCCGTCCCGACGTCGCCTCGCGCGCGAGCTACCCTGAACCGAGGGACATACCGCCACACACGGCGCGCTCCGCAGACACACGCGCGCGAGCGAGCGGTCGCGTCGACATGTCAACGGATTGGCGTGGGTACGACGCCACGCACGCGGATGCGGATGACCCCTACACCGCCGCCGCGCGCGCGTACGAGGGAATCGGCGTCGGACTGCAATCGGAGTTTGAGCAGCTCTCGATCGATCAACACACGCTCGTGAACGATCTCTTGTACGAGGAAGAGTACGCGTCGAGCACCGAAGGGGGTGGTGGGGGTGAATACGCGTGCGCGTATTGCGGCATATCGAACATCGCGTGCTTGGCGAGATGCGTCAAGACGAATAAGTGGTTTTGCAACGGGCGCTCAAACGGCTTGCCGGCGAGTTGCCTCGTGTATCATCTCGTGCGCTCGAAAAATAAGGAGGTTCAATTGCACGAATCGTCGCCGCTTGGTGATATGACCCTCGAGTGTTACGTGACGGGGGCGACGAATGTGTTTAATCTCGGGTTCATACCGTGTAAGGATGAAAACGTCGTCGTGCTCGTCACGAGAGAGGTGGCGCAGACAAATCCACCGTCTCTAAAGGAGTTAAACCTGGATTCCTCGCTCTGGGAAGCGTTGATTCAGGAGAAGGTATTCTTACCGTGGTTGGTGAAGATTCCGGAGGATGCTGAAATTCTGCGCGCGCGCCAAGTTCGACCGCTACAAGTGCAGAAGCTCGAGGAGTTGTGGAAGACGAATCCGGCGGCGACGTTGGAAGACGTTGATAAACAGGATATGAACGAAGAACTCGATCCCGTGGCGTTGAAATTTGACGATGGGTACAAGTATCAGAATTGCTTCGCGCCACTGATCATGATTGAAGCCGAGTACGACAGAATGCAGCGCGAGAGCCAGACGAAGGATGACGTTTCCGTGCGCTGGGACGTAGGCTTGAATAGACGTAGAATTGCTTATTTTTGCTTTAGCGCGGATGAAAACGTGGCTTCAATCGCGCTCGGCGATGTTTTACAATTGAGGTTGTCGATGCAAACGCCAAAGGGACCTCAACAGTGGCAAGGTCAGGGAGTCGTGATTAAATTTACCACGCAAGAAGAAGTCGGAGTCGAGATGTTCGGAATGGATGCGCCGACAGATCACAGTAATGGCTACAGCGTGGACTTCATGTGGAAAGGTACGAGCTACGAACGGGCGCAACAGGCGCTGAAGACATTCGCTGTGGATGAGACGTCTTGTTCTGGTTACATTTATCACAAGCTTCTCGGGCACGAACTTGAGGATCAAACTCTGAACGTGGACGTAGCCAAGAAAATTGCCGCTCCCGGATTGCCAGAATTGAACCAAAGTCAGTTGTTCGCCGTCAGGCAAGTGCTTCAACAACCTTTGAGTCTCGTGCAGGGTCCCCCCGGTACGGGGAAGACGGTGACATCGGCTACCATCGTGTATCATTTAGCCAAGCGCGGTAACGGACAAGTCATCGTCTGTGCTCCTTCGAACGTCGCCGTCGATCACCTCGCGGAAAAAATCGAAAAGACGGGTCTCAAGGTTGTGCGAATTAGTAGTAGAAGCAGAGAACATCTCGTGTCTTCAGTGGAACATTTGACGCTGCATTACCAAGTCGCCAACATTGGCGGCTCGACGCACAAGGCATTCCAAAACTTGCAACAGCTGAAAAATGAGACTGGTGAATTGAGCGCTGGGGATGAAAAGAAGTATCGCAAGGCTCAAAAGAAGCTCGAGCTTGAAATACTCGAAAACGCCGACGTTATTTGCACGACGGCTGTTGGTGCAGGTGACCCGAGATTGGCCAACTTCCGATTTCGCATGGTGCTCATCGACGAGGCCACGCAAGCGACGGAACCGGAGTGTCTCATCCCCATCGTCATGGGTGCGAAGCACGTCGTGCTCGTCGGCGACCATTTTCAGCTCGGTCCGGTCGTGACGTGCAAGCGAGCCTATCGAGCGGGTCTCTCGCAATCGCTGTTCGAGCGACTCATTGATCTCGGCATCAGCCCGATTCGTCTCAAGATTCAATATCGCATGCACCCGTGTCTGTCTGAGTTCCCAAGCAACATGTTCTACGAGGGAACGTTGCAAAACGGCGTCTCCGCACACGAGCGCACATTGTCCGACATTCAATTCCCGTGGCCCGTCCCTTCAAAACCGATGATGTTCTGGAGTCAAACTGGACAAGAAGAGATGAGCGCCAGCGGCACGTCCTTCTTGAATCGCGCCGAGGCATCGGCGGTGGAGAAGTGCGTGACTAAGCTGCTCGAATCCGGCGTCAACCCGGATCAGATCGGTGTCGTCACCCCGTACGAGGGCCAGCGCGCGTACGTAGTCTCCCACATGACGCGCGTGGGCGTGTTACACCCCCAACTGTACAAAGACATTCAAGTGGCGAGTGTCGATTCGTTCCAAGGCAAGGAGAAGGATTTCATCATCATGACGTGCGTTCGCTCCAACGAAAAGTCAGGCATCGGTTTCTTGAGCGACAGACGACGCTTGAACGTCGCCATCACCCGCGCGCGCAGCGGTCTCATCGTCATCGGGAACCCGAAGGTGCTGAACAAACAGGCGCTCTTCCACGACATGCTCGTTCATTTCAGACGAAACGACTGTCTCGTCGAGGGTAATCTCAACTCGCTGAAAGAGTGCATGGTCGCCCTTCCCGAACCAGAAATGGCGCCCAAGGATCCATGGAAGAACGTACAAACGCGCATCGACAGAGAAAAACGCGCCGAAGCCGCGAGACGTGCGCACCAGCGCGAGTTCCCCGAGCTCGGCGCCGCGTTTGCCCATCACGGATACGGACGCTTCGGAGGACAATTCAAAGACATCGACTCCGAATCCGATTTCTCCTACGCTCAGAGTGAGAACGGAAGCGAAATCTCATACCAACCGAGCGAGCTCGGACAGCAACACCGCTCGTACGAATTTTAGATAGCCTCTTGAAACATTCAACAACTAGCCTTACAACGCGATGCCTCCCATCCCGCGGTGTCTGCTCACGACCACCGACCCCGGCGCCTTGGCGCGGGTCGAGACGATGAGTCGGGCTTCGTCGCCCTCGTCATCCGCGTCAGAGCGCGCGACGCCGCGCGCGACGCCGCCCGAGCGCGTCGAGAGCGGACGCGTCCCAAACTTGTTTTGGCGCGCCGTCGCGATGGAGGATCTTCGCGCGTCGCCCGATTTCGACGCGCTCCCGGAGGAATCTTCCGTGACGCTCGCGGGCGCGCGTTCGTTCGCGTACGTGCGTCAAGGAACGGAGGCGTGGGACGCGCTGCACGACGGGAGGCTGACGACTGGCATACTCAAGGCGTGCTTGGGCTTCAACGAGGAATACGTCGATAAACGCGCGCTCGGGTTGGGCAGGCGCGGTCACGGCGGACATCACGCCATCTTAAACGCGGTCCATCGCCTGCGGCGCGCGAAGTGGTGCGACGATGAGGTGGAGGAGTCGTTGGCAGCCGAGGCGGAGCGTAGAAACGCGGCTGCAAAAAGGCTCTGCAACGGATACGAGAGCGAAGAGGAAGAAGAGAACGGGGACGACGACGGCGGCGATGAAGACGAGCCAATGGTAGTTGAGAAGCCTTTAGACGCGAAGAGTTCGTCCTTTGACGTTTTGATGGCTTCTCTCGCGGTACAACCTCGGAAATCAAAACCAAAGAAGGCTTTGAAGAAGAAGAAGCGCGGCAAGAAAAAGTCTCGCGGCAAGAAGAATCGTGCGGGCGGGGATGATGCGCAGATGCTTACAAACGCGCAGTACTCTAGAGCGGTCGCTCGTGGCGGAGAGCAGGCCATTCGTATGGCATGGGGGAGCGCTCAGGAGGCATCGACGCTGACGTCACTGATGACGTTTTACGAGCAGTCGACGGTGCACGAGGCCGGTTTGTGCATGCTCGACGTTTCCAAGATACCGAAGGAATGGAACGTCGGCCCGCTCCCGCCCGTCGGTGCGAGCCCAGACGGTTTGATCACGATGTCGAACGGCGAACGTTTTGTCGTCGAGGTGAAAAATAGCTCTCCGTTTCGATCGACACCCGGTTCTTTCATCATCGCCGATCGAGAGCCTTACGATAAACCGCCCGCGTATCACATGCCGCAAGTTCAGTTAGAGATGATGTGTACGGATACGAATGCAGCTCTTTTGGCGATGCAGAGCATGACGTATGGTATACGTATATTTCGCGTGGAGCGCGATGACGCGTTCATCGCGAGCATGTTGAGAAGGATATCGCGCCTGTACACCACGTACGTGTTGAAAGGTAAAGATCCACCGATGAATTGGGAAATACGATCGACTGAACATAAGAAAAATCTCGTGGGTGCGGCTGTGCGTTTAGCGAGCGAGGCGACGGTGTACGACCACATACCTTCGGGCCTTCTTCCTCACGACCGGAGCATTGAGGTCGATGAAAACGCATTCCTTCTGTCGTGAGACGTTTGTAGTGGATTAGACCTAGGTAGCAGCACTAGCGACACGATTAGTTAGCGTACTAGTAGCTCATTATTGTATTATTAGCATGAACATCTGCGTTTGCGACTAATATTGCTGTACAAGCTTAGTAGGAAAGAAAATGCACGCTTACGCTGCAGCGGTGCGTATTGAGATGCAAAAAACAACATTATGCAAAGGCGACGGCGCCGTCGTCTTGTTTTCCCTCCGGTTCGACAAATTCAGGATTCGTCGATGCAAGCATGGTGACAATGGAGAGCGCAGAGAGCACCGCGAGCGTCAGGAACAATGCTCCCCAACCATACTTTTCGGCGATGAGCGCGGTGAGCGCGCCTTGCAGCACCGCCCCGATCGAACCCATGCCGTTCACGATGCCGGCAGCCGTGCCGAGCACCTCTTGGCCGTAGCCTGCTTGTTCGCAGCAATCCGCCACGGCGGTGGAGCCGAGCATGGCGTCGGGACCCGCGACCAAGAACCCGATAAGGCCCATGACGATAGCGTTTGTGAGCATTCCCATGCCGCACGCCAACTGATAACCGCCGATGGCGAACGTCAAAAGAGCGCACGAGAGCGCGCCTAGCACAGTACGCTTCCCGACGAAGTATTTATCGCCGATGATACCGCACGCTAAGCCACCGAGGACACCGCCGAGATCGTATATGCACGACATGTAACCGGCGACGGCGACTGACATTTTGTACTCCTGAGATAGATAATACGGAAGCCAGAACAACAGGCAATATCTGACGATTTTGACGCAAAAGTAAGACAACATGAGCATCTTCAAGCGAGGAATGGCTAGGATCTCCATGAAGGATACCTGCTTGGATGCCGGCTCGATGTCGGCGCGCTTTTGCGTATTTTGCAACGCCTCCTCCTTGTACGTCGTCGTTTGCAACCACGGAGGATCGAGATTCATCAACGCAATCATACCCGCCGCGAAGAGCGTGAACGCTGCCGGAATGGCTATCGACATTTTCCAACCGTACGAGCCCAGCAGGTAGGCGGCGAGCACGGTGGCCGCCGTCGCCCCGACTTGTTGGCTCGTCGCCCAAATCCCCATCGCCGTCCCGCGCTCGCGAGCCGAGTACCACGGGTTCAAAAGCTTTACGTGCAGCGGATAGGACGCCGCCTGCGCTAATCCATTCAACGCCCAACACGCCATGAGTACGTATGGCACCGAGACGAGTCCAAACATACAACAACACGCGAAGGACACCACCCCGCCGACGACGATGACGTTCTTCGCCCCCACGCGATCTCCCAACGCCGGCATGACAAACTGCCCCAACGCGTACGCCAATAAAAACGCACTATCGATCATCCCCATCGTCCCCGTGGTGAACCCGAGCGCCTCCTTCACCGGCGCTTTCACCACGCTCAACGGCTTGCGCACGAAATACGCCGCCGAGTACGACACAAACATCCCCGCGAGCGTGTTCCTCTGCAACCTATCCCTCTCCTCCCTCGGAAACTTTTCCTCCACAACCTTGGATCTCGGTTCCATCGCATTCGACCCCATCGACTCCTCCGCGCTCCCGAATGTGTACAACACCGCGCCGCCGTCGTCGTCGTCGAACCTCTCCGTCGCCCCGTCCTCGTCCGCGACGATCACCGCGCGCGTCCGCGTCCGCGTCCCGCGCTCGACGCGCGCGTCCACGACGACATCGTTCGCGCACACACGCGCACCTCCGCCTCCGGATCGACGCGCGTCATCGCCTCGCGCTAACGTCGTCGTCGTCGTCGTCATTCGCACGACGCGTCGCCACCGCGTCACCTCCGCGCGCCCACGCGTCGTCGCCGCATCGCGCGCGCGCGGGGCGCCCCGCGCGCGGGGCGCGACGACGAACGCGCGCATCGCCGTCGCGGCGTATATCGTCGCGGGCGGACGCGCGTCGCGGCGTGTGTCGACGCCGTCGAACGCGTCGCGCGCGCGTGTGGGCTGTCCGTTTGTCCGAATGGTCGGTCGGACAAACGGCGGCGACGACGGTGGCGAAAGAAAGAAAGAAGGAGAGAAGAGACGTGGATTGCATCGTGATGATTTACCCTCGAGGACGAGGTTTGGGTATGGCGGCGCCGCTCGTCGTGCGTGGAAGCGGTTGGACGACGTCGGACGTCGGACGCGGGAGGACGGCGGGGAAGAGGGGCGCGGCGGCGGCGGCGGCGGCGCGCGGCGGCGGCGCGAGGGGCGGCGGTCGCGACGCGCCGGCGTCCATCATGGACATGCTCGCGGCGAAGTGCTGTGAGATTTCGTCCATCTGGGGCGCGTGGGGGTGGTGGTGCGTCGGTGCGGCTTGATGCGGAGGGTCGCGGAAGAGACCGCCGCCGCCCGAGGCGATGCTGGAGAAGACGCCGCCGCCGAGACCGCCGGCCGTCGGCGGCGGGACGCCGAAGGATGGGAGAGGCGTTTGGAGCGGCGGTGGCGCGTCCATGGGATGACCGAAACCGGGCGGTGGCGCGCCTCTCTGTTGATGCGGTTGGATCTGCGGTAATTGTTGACCGAAGAGCGACGCCACGGGAATGCGTTGTTGTTGTTGCTGCTGCTGCTGCTGCTGCTGCTGCGCGGCGCGCCGTTTCGCCTCCTCCATTCGAAGCGCCTCTTGTTGGCGCTGAAGCATCAACAACTGTTGCTCGCTCGGCTGTTGTTGTTGCTGCTGCTGTTGCGCGCGCTGAAGCTCCACCTGCGTCTGTCGTTGTCGCGTCAACATGGCGAGGAGTTCCTCGGGCGACGTGTGTCCCGACGACACGCGTTGCGCCAAGACTTCCATCACGCGACCGCCGTCGTCGAGCGGTTGTCGCGGCGCATTCGGCCCGGGAACGCGCACCGAGTGCACCTGAGGCGGTTGCGACGACGGGCCCATGGGTAAAGTCGGCCTGAATCGCGCGAACACCTCCGGCGGAACGCTCTTATCGCCGAGTAAACAGATGAGGTGGCGAGTAAACTGCGTCGCGTTGGCGGCGTGCAGCATTCTCGATATGTCCGCGCACGCCGCTGGAAATGCGTTCAAGACGTAATCGCGCGTACGCATCTGCACCGCGCGCGCGACGTTATCCCCCGCCGCGAACGGGTCCTCGACGCCCACCGGATACTTGAACGCCTGCCACGAACTCCCGACGACGAAGGTGCCGTGATACGTCGACGCGTTGACGGCGTTTCGAAACAAGTTCTTAATCGCGCAAATGTGCGCGAAAAAGCTGACAAACAGCTCGGCGAGCGTTTCGGTGTTTTCTTTCCCGTAATCGACGAATTTGTTCGCGCGATACTTGACCGCGGCGATGTCTCTCGACGCGTCGCTCACGACGCGCGCCTTGCTCACCTTCCACGTGTCGAATTCGTCGTCGTCGCACCGCTCGTGCTCTTCGAGTTCGCGCTGCTCGGATTCGACCAAATCCGGCCGAGGAAGCGTGAGCATCATCGTCGGCGGTAATATCGGCGTGTTCCGTCGCTGCAAGTGATGCATGCAGAGCAAACACAGCGAGTACGAGTTGAACGAACCCTCCATGGCGTTGTTGACGTCGTAGTGCTTGGCCCAGAGCTTGACCAAGAAGACCAAGTCTCGATATCTCTGATCGATGTCCGCGACGACGCCCAACACGGCGCTCTTGTACACACCGTCATTTTCGATGCACACGTCGCACGCGACGCCCGTGTGCGGATCTTTAAACTTGATCAGGGGCACGCGCGCCTTGGAGATGAGCTGCACGTCGCGATAGTTGCGATAGCGCAACTCGGACGCCACCTTGCGCAACAATTGCGCGCGTTTGCTTCGACCCTGTCTCTGCTGACGTCTCGCGCGCACGCCGCCGCGCTGCGAACGACGCGCCTGCGCCTCCTCGCGCTCGTCGTACCACGGTCCGTTCTTATCTATCTGTAAAGAAATGTCTATGTCGCTCCCCGCCGAGTGAAACGCGCTCACGTACGAGCCGAACGGCGCCACTCGCACGCCCTCAAACCGCGTCGAAATCATCGATTTGAACTTATTCATCAACGCCTGCCGCTTCGCGTCGTCCTGCGGCGATGTCTTCAACGAATTCACTATCCTACGCAACTCGGCGTCCAACTTGTCCATCGCCTCCCTCGTCGGCGGTCCGCCCGACGTCGCCGCCGCCTCTCGTCCCTCGTCGTCGACGTCTCCCGGAAACCGCCCATCTTCATCCGTCGTCACCCGCGCATCCGCCAGCGCGATTCGTTCGCGCACGAGTCGCAACACCTCTCTCGGGGACACGTACTCTCGAGGATCTCTCTCCTCCTCCTCGAACCGGTCTCTGTCGTCGTCCCGACGATCGTCCTCGTCGCGCTCCTCCTCTTCCTCCTCCTCCTCCTCCGAGCCCTCATCGCCTCGACGCATGACGACGCGCGTCGCGCGCGCTCACGCGTCACCCACCACCGCGCGTCCTTCGCGTCGCGCGCGCGACGGCCGACGACCCGACACCGCCTCCTCCGCTTCGCGCGCCTCTTCGCCCACCGCGCCCGTCTCGACGCGCACACCGCGCGCGCGCTCTCTTCTCGCGCGCACACACGCACACGCACACGCGCACACGCACACACGCCTCACCGCGTCGCGTCTCGCCCTCCTCGCGCGACGAACGCGTCCGGACCACCGTCGGCGTCTCTCGAACGAATTCATCCGAACGCCCATCCGACGCCGAGGCGGCGCGCGGGATTTGGGGACACATCCACCGGTCACGACCCCTCGAATAAACCATCCCCATACGATACACGCACACACACCCATATAAAACGTCAATCGGTCGACAGAGCGCCTAAACCATAAAAAACCGGACGAACGGACGCACGACCGGAACGTCGACGTCACGCGCGTTCGGGTCGGCACACGTCGACGACCGAATCACTCTTCGATGGCGATGGCGACGACGACGACGCGCGCGACGACGACGACGAGATGTCGATCGATGATGAAAAATACCACCGTCGCGACGCGACGCGCGGCGGTGACGCGCGCGGTTCGACGACGGGATGAGGTGCGCGCGATGACGCGATGACGACCACGAGGACGACGACGACCCTGCGTGGGTGTCGATGGATGACGCGACCGACGACGACGCGCGCGCGCGAGAGGGGTGCGCGCGCGCGGTGTGCGCGCGTGTTTTCTTTACCACCGTCTCGTCCCGGCCGTCGACGCGGGCGGTGGACTCAAGACGCGGGCGCGCGGGGGTGATGACGATGAAACCAAGGTTTGGGTGACGACGTCGACGTCGTCCGGGACTGGGATCGCGCGCGGGCGGGGGCGACGAAGACGCGCGCGAAGAGGGATGCGCGCGCGAAGAGGGGTGCGCGAGAAGGCGTGCGCGTATACAACGATGCGTATACACCGACCGTGACTGACGTGTGACGCGCGCGTCCGACGCGCCTCGTCGCTTAAAACGTAGGTTTCTGAATGCGCCGCGACGGCGGCGGCGACGCTCGCGGCGGCGGCGGCGGCGGCGAACGGCGTCTTGGCGGGGGCGGCGCGCGCTGATTTCGGTGTCGTCACCGACGCCGCGCCGACGGAACAAGTCATCGTTGAACAACAGCGCGACGGTGGTTCTGTGTTCGCCGAGGCGTCCAAGGAGGCGCCGGCGGTGAACGCCGACGGGTTGCCGGAGGGAAACAATTGGCGGTACAGCGAATTCATCAAGGCGGTGATGAGCGGCAAGGTGGAACGCGTGCGATTCTCCAAGGATGGTTCCGCGTTGCAGTTGACGGCGGTGAACGGTGCGCGTGCGACCGTCATCTTGCCGAACGATCCGGAACTCGTCGATATTTTGGCCAAGAACGGCGTCGACATCTCCGTCAGCGAGGGCGAGCAACAGGGTAACGTCGCGTCTTTGATCGGCAACTTGTTGTTCCCGCTCGTCGCGTTCGGTGGTTTGTTCTTCTTGTTCCGCCGCGCGCAGGGCGGTGAAGGCGGTATGGGTGGCATGGGCGGCATGGGCGGTGGCCCGATGGACTTTGGTAAGTCCAAGTCCAAGTTTCAAGAAGTTCCGGAGACGGGCGTCACCTTCGCCGACGTCGCCGGCGTCGAGGGCGCCAAGTTGGAATTGCAAGAAGTCGTCGACTTTTTGAAGAACCCGGACAAGTACACCGCGCTCGGCGCCAAGATCCCGAAGGGTTGCCTTTTGGTCGGTCCGCCGGGTACCGGTAAGACGTTGATCGCCAAGGCTGTCGCCGGCGAAGCCGGCGTGCCCTTCTTTTCGTGCGCGGCGTCTGAATTCGTCGAACTCTTCGTCGGCGTCGGCGCGTCCCGCGTCCGCGATTTGTTCGAAAAGGCCAAGTCCAAGGCGCCGTGCATCATCTTCATCGATGAGATCGACGCCGTCGGTCGTCAGCGTGGCTCCGGCATGGGTGGCGGTAACGATGAGCGTGAACAAACCATCAACCAGCTCCTCACCGAGATGGATGGTTTCGAAGGCAACACGGGCGTCATCGTCCTCGCCGCCACCAACAGACCGGACGTTCTCGACAGCGCGCTCCTTCGTCCGGGTCGTTTCGACCGTCAAGTGACCGTCGACCGACCGGACGTCGCCGGCCGCATTCGCATCCTCAAGGTGCACGCCCGAGGCAAGACGTTGGCCAAGGATGTCGACTTTGACAAAATCGCTCGCCGCACGCCGGGTTTCACCGGCGCCGATTTGGAAAACCTCATGAACGAGTCCGCCATTCTCGCCGCTCGCCGTGAGCTCACGGAGATTTCCAAGGAAGAAATCGCCGACGCGCTCGAGCGCATCATCGCCGGTGCCGCCAAGGAGGGCGCCGTCATGTCTGAGAAGAAGAAGCGACTTGTGGCGTACCACGAAGCCGGGCACGCGCTCGTCGGCGCTCTCATGCCGGATTACGACGCCGTGACGAAGATTTCCATCGTCCCGCGCGGTAACGCCGGTGGTTTGACCTTCTTCGCCCCGAGCGAAGAGCGTCTCGAGTCTGGTTTGTACTCTCGCACCTACCTTGAGAACCAAATGGCTGTCGCCATGGGCGGTCGCGTCGCCGAGGAGCTCATCTTCGGCGCCGAGGACGTCACCACCGGCGCCTCCGGTGACTTCCAACAAGTCACCCGCACGGCGCGCATGATGGTCGAACAGATGGGTTTCTCCAAGAAGATTGGTCAAATCGCCATCAAGAGCGGCGGCGGTAACTCCTTCCTCGGCAACGACATGGGTCGAGGCGCGGATTACTCCGCCGCCACCGCCGCCATCGTCGACGAAGAGGTCAAGGCGTTGGTCACCGCGGCGTACCGTCGCGCGAAGGACTTGGTGCAACTCAACATTGACGTGTTGCACGCGGTCGCGGACGTGTTGATGGAGAAGGAGAACATCGATGGGGATGAGTTTGAGCGCATCATGCTCGGCGCGAAGAGCGAACTGTACCTCAAGTCGGACGAGCCCTCCGTCACCGTTCCGTACCAAACCAACTCTGCGTAATCGCGCCACCGGTATTGAAACGCACGCGATATGTCACCGAACGATAGATTGTATCTAATAGCTTTACAAATGAAATGACAACTGAGAAATAGTCGAAGAACAAAAACACATCATCCCCGCGACGCCTCGAACGCCGACGCGTCGCCGACGACTCACCGCTTCTTTTTCCCAACCTTTCGCCCTCGCCCCGTGAACTTCCCCCCACCCCGTCGCGGCACCGCGCGCCTGAGATCGTCCACGACCCGTCTCAAAAACCGTCGAATCGTCCCGAACGCGTCGATCCCGTACACGGCGCGAAAGTGATCGTTCGCCGCCTTGGCCACGACCGCGGCGACCCCACACTTGACGATGACGTCCGTGTCCACGGCCGGTCCTCCGCGCGCGCGCGAGACGCCTCGCGCGTCGTCGTACGCGCGCGCGAGCGACCCGCGTCGCGCGCGTCCACCTCGCGACATGTCGACGACCGACTCGACTCGACGCACCTCGGCGCGCGCGTCAGACGATGGCGACCGTCAAGGTGTCCGTCCGCGCCCTCGCGCGCGATCTCGTACCGGTGGACGACGACGACGCGACGACGTCGTGGCGCGCGTCGTCGACGTGCGACTCGCTCGCGTTCGCGCGCGCGTGGACGCAGGGTGACGTCGCGAGCGACGACGGGACGACGGTTCGGTTGACGGATGGGACGCACACCGTCACCGTGACGCGCGCGCGCGCGACGACGACGACGCTCGCGATGGGGTCGTACGCGTGCGCGCGAGGCGTCGTGACGCGGTCGACGCGGTCGACGGAGCGGTGCGAACTCGCGGACGCGGTCGTCGTCGGCGCCGAGGGGGAGGGACGACGCGAGGCGTGGGCGAGAGAAGTCGACGATTCGGAGGCGGCGCGCGCGGCGATGGGAGCGTAGCGCAGTAGTGCGTAGAGATTACAACAATGATGACTTGAAATGTAAATGTACAGTTGCGCGAACGCTCGCTCGTCCGTCGCTCAAAAAATCGTGTGGTTGTTGTGAACGGTAAACTCGAGTCGCGGCCGGCGTCGACGCGGCGAATCGGCGGCGGCGCGTCGACCGTTTTCGCCACGTCCCCGGGCGTTGTGATCGGCGTCCGGGGCGGCGAGGGCGAGATTGTAACTCGGGTACATGGTGACGAAGTGCACGAGGTGGTGCAGAGGTTGCGTCAGGCGCACGAGGGCGGCGAGCGGGCCGGTGCAAAATTTGAGCAATCCGCGCGCGACGCCGTGCATCGGAAGCGCCAGGGGCGCCGCCGCGGCGTCGAGCGCCGCCGTGGACGCGAGTTCGATACCGATGCCCGTCATTCCCGCGCTCAGGTAGACGAGGACGAAGGCGCTGTACGCGAGTTCGCACGCGTTTCCGAACACGGCAAAGGATCTCAAGAGACGGTTTCCTTTCCGAATTTCCCTCTTGGCCCAAATCCGCAGCTCCGTCGCCGACACGAGGGGCACCAACTGCGCCGGTCGCGTCAACGTCTCCGAATCCTCTCCCGGAAGCGCGGTATTGAGCATCATCTGTAACCACACGCGCGTGTACTGCGCCACGCGATCGTTCGCGCGCGGCGAAAACCACTGTCGCAACCGCTGTCGAAGCGGCGCCTTGGGCAACGAAAACGGCGTTCGACACACGCGACACGACGTCTCCTCCGACCCGTACGATTCCAACGACACCCGCTGCCACTCGCGCAAACACTTGACGTGCACGTACTTACCCGTACCATCGCACGAGCACGGACTCACCAACTCACCCCGCTCTTCGAAACAAAATCGACACGCCGCGTCGTCTCCGCGTCCCGCGTCGGCGGCGGCGCCCTCCTCCTCGTTCTCGTCGGATATCTCCTCGTCCTCGACCGCGATCGTCGACGACGACGACGACGACGACGCGCGTCGCGAACGCGCGCGACGTCTCCCCCGCGCCGCCCGCGCCCGCGCCCGCGCGTCCGCCTCCACCGCGCGCGCGACGTCGTCGTCATTCACGTCGAGCGCGAGCGCGAGGACTTCCTCCGCCGCCTCGCGCGCCGCGCGCGCGTCTCGCGCCGCCTGGCGACGCGTCGCGAACGCGCTCGCGAGTCCCGCGGCGATGAGCAGCGGGAGCATGCGCGCCGTCCGTCGAGCGACGCGTCGGCGCGCGCGAGCGACGAGAGGTGTCGTCGTCGTCTGACGCGACAGCTCGGCGCGGGGTCACTCGCGCGCGAATGGTCGCGCGGGCGTCTCGCGCGCGCACGCGCGGTCCCGCGCGAGGACGCGTCGTCATCCTCGCCCTCGCGTTCGCGGCGTGCGTCGCGCGGTGCGAGGTGCGCGCGACCGTTCGATCGATCGACGCGCTCGGGGACGGTTGACGCGCATTCGTCCCGTCGACGTTCACGCACGCCTCGCGTCCCGGTGCGACGCCCGACCGACCGATCGACCGACGACTGACGCGCGTCTCGTCTCTCTTCGCATCGTTCCCGTTCGCATCAGGGCATCACGTCGGCGCAGAGACGTCGACAGAAGAATGGGTCGAGGATGAACGCGCTCGACCGCGAGCTCGGCGAACGACGCCGCGCGTGCGAGCGACGCGCGCGCGACGAGGCGTGGGAGGGGTGCCAGTCCGAGGACGACCCGGCGGTGTTTGAGAATTGTGTGTTGCGGTGCGCGAGCGCCAAGTGTTACGCGGACGTGTACGCGAGGGATCCGTTGGAGGAGGGCGAGGTGGACGTCGAGCGAGGGCGAGCGTTTCGCGCGTGCGCCAGGGACGAGTTTCGGAAACTTCGCGGACATCAAACGTTTGGTGGGTCTTGAGTCTTGATGACACGACGCGCATCGAAGGATGGGAAACAAAAAAATGTAAACGTACGTGTGGACGGGGAGCTATGCGCGCGCGTACCGCACAGAGGAGAGCACGTATCGTCGCGTCGACGCGGAGAGCGTCGCGGGCTCGAAACCGTCGGACTCGCGTCGACGGCGACAATCGATGCGACCGAAGGCGGATGAAGTGGCATCGAGCCGAGGGAGGCCTTAGATGCGGTCGTTGGTTGTGATGGCCGTGGGCCCGAGCGGTGCGAAAAATCTCGCGCGACGCTCGTCTCGGGAATTTGTGCGTCGGCACCGCCGCCTCGAGGCGAGCCGAGACGTTCTTCGCCGAGAGGTGGAGTGGACGCCGTCGTCAACGCGCGGAGAATGCGAATTCGATGCGTAAACATAATTGTGATAAAGATGACAGGTTTCGCTATGATTCCTACGCGCGCGGGCGCTCAGTCGAGTTTCCAAAGATGGGCGAGACGAGGAGACGTCTACTCGGCGTCGTCGGCGGGCGCCGCCGTGTCGACGGGCGCGAAGACCCCTTTCTGCGCGTACACCGCCGCCATGAGCAACACGTCCGCGGAGAAAACCCCGGCGAACGATTTCCAAAAGAATGGAATGATCACGTTCACCAACGGAATCGCCACGAATAACAAATTTAACGCGTCCTTCTCCGCCGGCTCGCACTCTCTCGCGCGAAGACTCGGCACCGTAAACATCCACACGCTCCACATCCCCATCAATCGAGCGATGGACGGTTCGTCGCTCGGCCAAATCACGTTAAACGCCAATAGTCCACCCACGACGATGGCCAGATACGCCTGCACCTCGAACACCGTGTACAACGCGCTCCCCTTGTACGCCGGGTTCTTCTTCGCCGCCCCGCTCTGTCTCGGCGCGAACGTCGTCGCCGTCTTCTTGGCGAATTTGCTCAGATTCTTCTCCAGCGCGTCGTCGGAGATACCGACGGGATCACTCTTCGTCGTCGTCGTCGTCTCCGTCGTCTCACCCTCGCTCGCGCGCGCGAGCACGCGCGTCGCGCGCGTCCCGCGCGCGAGCACCCTCGCGCGCGTCGTCGTCATCGTCGCCCTCGTCGTCGTCGCGACGGCGACGCGCGCGCGCGACGCGGCGACGGTGGGCATCATCGCGTCGCGAACTCTCGTCTATGCTCTCGCGCGCGTCCTCGAGAGACGCTCGCGTCGCGCACTCGCGTCGGGAACCGCGCGTTATCCGTCCTCCTCTTCGACGACTGGAGAGTGGGCGAAACGGGCGCCCATTCTCCAATCGTCGACGACGAGACCGCGTCGGGCGGTGGAGCGCGCGTGAGACGACGCATTGTGACGAAGTGATACCGTCTCGATCGGAACGCGCGGGATGGTGCGCGCGACGCGACGGTGACGCGCGCGATGACGCGATGATCGAGGAATCCGCGCGCGCGTACACGTGTTTGATTGTCGTCTGATGATGCGCGCGGTGACGCGGGCGCGCGAGCGCGCGATGACTGACGAATGGTGTGTGTGTTCGTGACGTCGGTAGAGTTCGTTGGCGCGCGAGGGGTCGTACGACCCGACGCTCGTGGAGGTGGAGTTGACGCAGGAGGAGGCGGAGGCGCGGGCCAACCGCCGAAGCGCGTTTCAGCGACACTTGCAGCAGACGGACGCGGAGAAGGAGCTCGTGTTGGCGTTCGCGAAGATGTACAGGATGAATGAAAAACCGGATGATCCTTTGCAGTGGTTGTTGGATTATTTTGAGAGGGATCAGAGGGGTCACATTAAACGCGCCGAGGACACGGCGGAGGAGTATCGCATCGAGCTCTCGCGCGTCGAGAAAGAACGGGACGAGTTGATCAATAAAATGGATGAGATGCGACAGACGGTGCGTAATTTGGAGCGGACGGTGACCGAGCTTCGTCGAGCGGCGCAATCGCAGAGCGTCGTAGGAGGCGTGATCGACGACAGCGCGCCGGCGAGACAGCCGAGCGGAGGCGAGGACGACGCGTTCGACGTCTACGACATGGACAAGAAGGAAAAGAAGGAAAAGAAGGAAAAGAAGGAAAAGAAGGAGAAAAAAGAAAAGAAGCAGAAGAAGGAGAAGGAAAGACTCCCTCAAGATTCCGATCAGGAGTTCTCCGGGGACGCGACCGGTGGCGACGTCAGCGCGGTGGCGCGGCAAATTAGAGGCGAGACTGATGTGTGAAGGCGGTTGGTCGTGTACTTTATCAATAGAAACTACAAGCACTACGTGTACAGTGAATCCGCGAAGACGATGCCGTGACGTAAACTCTCCGCCCCTTGTTCAAACTTTTGCGCGAGACCGGTATCACCGACAGCGATGCACGCGCGGTGAAGCTCCATCATCAACTCATCGAGACGGCGCATCGCCCGAATAATCGTCCCTTCGAATAAATCCGTCTTTTTCACAATCTCGCTGAACGGTTCGCCCTTGGCCCAGCAATAGACGATCTCGACCATGGATGGCTTGAAGGATTCGACGAAATCTTCGACCTCGATGTCAATCTTACACTCTTTCTGGACGTTGCCGATTTCTCGAGCGGCGTCTTGAAGCGCCTTGAGCGGCTTTGCGAGCGACTTTGCAGACTTGTCCATGTTTGAAGTGTTGCTTTTTTCGACGGGCATGAAACACGACGCCAACGCAACAAGTTCGTGCGGATGAAGCCCGGCGAAGACGCCGTTGAACATGAGCTCTGTGACTAAAAGTTCATCCGCCGTGTCCACCTCGCACGCCGCGCGTCCCTTCGTGAGCACGACGCCGTCGGCGTCGATGTGACCGAGCTTTTTGAGAACTTTACTTCGCGCCTTCAAATCGTCCCTAAACTTTGTGAGTTCGCTCGATTGAATCTGCGTCTTGAGCTCCGCCGCGCGCGCCAGAAGATCGGCTTTTTGTTCAAAGATGTTGATTTTCGCCGTCAATTCACTATTTTCGTGCGCGTCAGCCTCGCTGTATAACGCGTGTGACTGAAATTTATCTCGAAGCGCGTCCAGAGATCTGTACGTGCGCATGAACGCGACGTCGGCGATGCCCATGTCTTTGATGGGGTCGATCATCGGAATCTCTTTACCCTTTTCGCGGAGTTTTTTCGTCACCGTCTCCACCGCGAGCCAGACGCTCTCGCGCGCGTCGGACGGGCGCAAATCTTGCGGAAGCGTCAGACGTATCGCACTGATGGCGTCAACGAGATTGATTCCGACGGGAATGATCTCAGTCGAGTTTGACTTGGGCTTTGTACGATCAGCGGGCGTCAGCTTACCCTCAGAAGCCCCAGGTCCGCATCGAAGCAAGCAATCCAAGACGTGCGTTTCGCGCCCTTGCGCATCCTTTGCACTCGACAACTGCACGATGACACCCCATCCCCAGTTCGTGTCGCCGTCCCTGACGCGAATGAGACGTCCCGATGTGAAGAACCGTAAACAATTCGAAGGTTCGAGCATCGTTCGAAGCACAGACTTCTCCGCATCGCGGTAATCGCGCCTGAGCGTGATGTACTCTTGGATCTCTTCGCTTCCCACCGCTTTGATTTTCGCCGCTTGCGCCTGCACTTCAGCGAGCTGCGCCTTCATCTCGGGCAACTGCTTCGCGTGTTGAAATTGATGAAACGAACGCGAAATGACGTATTCGGCGTCAATGGTTCCGGTCGCACGCTTCAGGAGGTTCAAAATGCTGTAGTAGCTCAATTTGAACTCTGAGTTCAGCGGTTGAGGTTGACCGAGAATCATCTCCTTCATCGCGGTCTCTTCCATGCGCTCGTCGCACATGACGATGCAAATGCCGCGATCATCTTTTCCGCGACGACCAGCTCGTCCAGACATTTGCGTGTACTCGCCGGGCGCGAGGACACGCATGTCCGTCCCATCAAATTTTTTCACCGCAGTGAACACGACGGTTCTCGCGGGCATATTCAATCCCATGGCGAAAGTTTCCGTCGCGAACAAACACTTGATCAGAGACTCGCCGAAGAGGATTTCAATCAATTCTTTCAAAACCGGAAGCAAACCACTGTGGTGAATACCGATTCCAGACTCGAGAAGCGGTAAAATCGCTTGTACCGCCGTCAACTGTCTATCCTCCTCGGACAAGTTGAGCAACGCGGCGTTGTACACCTCGCGAACCTGTTCCGCCTCCTCTGGTGTGTTGAAATTGAGCTTTGCGACGTATTTCGCGTACTCCTCGCACTCGCGTCGACTGAAGCTAAACACGATGACGGGGAAAAACGTCTTCTCCTTGATCATTCTGACGATGCGTAAAATGTCTTCGTCGCCCATGGATCCACCACCTCGTCCGCCGCGTCCACCGCCACCTCTTCCACCACCGCGTCCACCGCCACGTCCACCGCCGCGTCCACCTCTGGACGAGCTCGCCTTCTCCGCACCCTCCGCGATGGCTTGCTGTAATCTAGTAAAATTATCGGATCTAAACTGGCTCTGTTCGTTGACGACGAGATGCAACCCGCTTCCGCCCTTGGGAAACGCGTAGTGCTGCAGCGGCGTCGGTCGGTGATCGGTGTACACCACATGACACGGATGATTATGTAAACTCGTCACCCACTGCGCAAATTCGAGCGCATTCGGGAGCGTCGCGCTCAGGAACACCAAACGCGCGTCCTTCGGCGCGAAAATGATGGACTCTTCCCACACCACGCCCCGTTCACGATCTCGCATGTAGTGCACCTCGTCGAACACGATCCACTTCACCTCTCGAATCACGTCCCCACCTCTGTACAGCATCGATCGAAGCACCTCCGTCGTCATCACGATGCACGTGCTGTTCGGATTGATGGACGCGTCGCCAGTCATCAGTCCCACGTCGCCGAACTCTTCGCTCAGTTCGCGAAACTTTTGATTACTCAGCGCCTTGAGCGGCGACGTGTAGATGACTCGCTGTTTATCTCGAAACGCCATCGCGATCGCGTACTCCGCCACCACCGTCTTCCCCGCCGACGTGTGCGCGGCGACGAGCACGCTCTCGTTTCGTTCGAGCACCGCCGTCGCCGTGCGCTGAAACGCATCCAACTCGAACGGGTACGACTTGGCCGGCGCGCCGTCGTATCTCGGATCCCGAAGCGCGGCGACGTCACCCATCCAATCCCTCGGCGTCGCCACCTCGTGCACGCACGACGTGCGTCCTCTCGCGCGCGCGTCCGTGGACGTCGCCGCCACCGCCCGTTTCGCGTCGCCACCACCGCCGCCGCCACCCTCGTCGTCGTCGCCGTCGTCGCGGCGTCGCTTCGCCGCCTCGCGCGCGCGCTCCGAGTGCCCGCTCACCCCCGCGTTCGCCGGTTCGAGCGTCGTCGCGGGCGCCATCGTCGCTCGCGTCGTCGTCCCCGGTGTGGCGTCCCCGCACAGACGCGCGCGCGCATTCGTCGTCATGGCGGTCGAGGGGAGGGACGACGGCGCCGAACGCGCCGACGCGGACGTCGACGACGACGACGTCGAAGTGTTTGCCAACGGCGTCGCGTTCGCGCGCGCGGCGTCATGGCTCGGCGCGTCGTCCGCGTTGACGCACGAGACGTTCGCGGCTGAGGAAGTTGACGCGGGCGCATCGCGCGAGCGCGGGTCGCGGGCGCCGAGATTGGGTCTGGGAGCGACGAAATCGCGCGCGAAGACGTCGTGGGAGGACACCAAGGCGCAGGGGGCGACGCGAACGGCGTTGGATAAGGCGTTGGCGAGAAGGAAGAGGGAGGCGGCGGAACGCGCCGAGCGCGAGGCGGCGGCGCGAGGGGGCGACGACGACGACGACAGCGAGAGCGAGGATGATCGCGCGCGGATGAGCGGAAAGGCGAAGAAGCAGAGTCACGCGGGCGTGTACGGCGCGGGACGGTTCGGCGTCGGAGGAAAACAATTCAGCGTCGGCGCCAAGAGGGCGAAAAAGTGACGCGACTCGCGCATCGCGGCGCGAGACTCCTTTGTATAAATAATCACGACTAGAGCTAGAAATCAGAGGGTTTACGGACGAGAAACTCGACGTCCCCAACGTCGTTGGCTATCGATTCGACGCCCACGCGCTCGAGCAATCGCTCGCTTGCAGGTACGGACATTTGTAACAAACTCCACGCCAGTACCTCGCAATCCGATTGCGTGTAGTCATCAATGTGACGCTCGATAGCCGCGTTGATGCTCGCTCTCGTGTTGTCGACGTCGTACTCGTCGTCTCTATAGGCGAGGCGTAAGCGGGCGAGGGATTGAAGAATCGTCCTCGTCTCGAGCGCAGACGCGTCTCGTGCGACTTTGAGAAAGACGTGCATCGCCTCGCGCAACACGCTAGCGCCAATATCGTACTCGAGCGCGGCGAAGGACCACAGCATGAGCGTCATGTTTTGAGGCTTGGCGCCATAGGCGGTCAAGTCACCTCGAAAACGCTTGCTCGCGAGCTCGATGAGCTTTGGATTCGTGAGCCGAAGAGACGCGAGCGCGTGCATCGTCGGAGCCAGCTCGTGCGGTGCGAACGCGTACACAGAACGCAGAGCCGCATTACTGAGAGCATCCAGAAACTCGGGATATGCTCGGAATCCATCTTCACTAGGGCGCATCGTGTTCATTGCCCAAAGAATCATGCAGATTGCTCGTTGATTGAGAGATTCGACTTCATTGAAGAGCCGTTTGCACGCCGCTGCGATGTAGTCAACGTCTCGAAAACCGATGTAATCCGGGCCCAATCTCGCTGTGGCATATAGGTGAATCGCGATGTCGCGCGACGACAACACCTCGTCGCTCTCGAGCTTGGCAAGGCTGACGGTGTGTAACTCGTTTGCGTGCGCGTGAGAGATGAGCTCTCGTTCCACAGCATCCATCTTTGAGTATGACCAAAGCAAAGACGCCGCTGCTGGAAATTCAACATGTTCAAGTCGCATGTTCCGAGTGAGCTTCTCTATCACGTCGTTCGTGAAGACATCGGTGACGTTTGCCGAGACGGCGTCGTGCAATATGAAGGACACTTGTTGCGGAGATAGGTGAGTGGCGTTGTCCGCGGCCACGTTCACGAGTCCCGCTATCACGTCCACGGGTACATCGCATCGCGCGAGCGAAGACAGCTTGATCGCGTTTTGCAACGCTTTGCAGAGCGTCGATCCGTCTCCCGCGCCGAAAGCCCGCGTCGACGAGTGTCTTCGCAACGCCTCCATCGCCGCTCGACACAACAGCCGCACCGCCTCGCGCGCGGCCTCGCTCATCGATCGACGAGTGTAGAAATTCACAACCCCCCAGATCGCCCCGGTGACGTCGTTCGCGGACAGCGTGTCCATCTCGCGTTCGACGCGACGCGCGAGCGCTCGCGCCAACTCCGCGCCCGGCAAACCTTCAAATCTCGCGCGATCGGCATCGTGAAACGCCTGCGCCAACGAACGCACGCTCATTCCATTCGCCTCTTCGATCAACGCCCTCGCGAACGTCGTCGACATCTCCACCCCATTCTCTCCCTCGAACGCGTTCCACTCGCGCGCCGCTCGAAGCGCCGAGAGCACCGCCCGCGCGCTCACCACCCTCGCCTCTCTCGCCCGCGCGCGCATCTCCTCCACCGAGCGCGCGCTCGACATGGCGTCCCGTGCGCCGTCCCTATCGATGTCGCGCATCTCCCCGCGCGCCGCGCGTCGCGCGCGCAGGAGCACGTTCCAGTCCAACGACCCGGTCGCGCTTTCGTTCGCATCGCTCGTCGACGCGAACGCGTGCGTCGTCGCGCGAGCGATGCCGTCGACGAGCGTCGCGCGCGCGCGCGATGACACCGCGCGTCGTCGTCCGAGCGCCCGAATCGCGCGCATGTCGGCGCCGAGGACTGCGGGCGAGAACTGCGGGCGGGCGACGACGACGCAGCGTTGCCGAAGTCTAAAATAAATTCACTTACAACGCGTGATCGAGCAATCCGAAATCTATCGCTTCCTGCACGCCCATGTACGTATCGCGAGCCATCATCGCCTCCAATTCATCGACGTCTTGCCCCGAAAACTTGGCGATGAAGGCTGCCTGCGCCTTTGCGTTTCTGTTCAACTCGATGGCTTGAATCTTCACCTCGATGGACGTCCCCGCCAAACCACCGAGCGGTTGGCTGAGGATGATTCTCGAGTTGGTCATCCCGTATCTCTTACCCTTATCACCGCCCGCGACGAGCATCACCGGCGGTCCGGCGACGCATCCCAACGCGACCGTGGACACCGGACACGACACGTATTGCATCGTATCCAAAATCGCGGTGACGCAATACTGCGTCCCCGCGACGCAGTTCACCCAAACCCGAATCTCCGCGTCCGGATCTTCCGCCTCGAGCGCGAGTAATCTCGCGCACGCATCCATCGCGACGTTCTCATCGATCCGCGAGCCGAGAAAGATGATTCTCTCGCCAGACAACGCTCCGAAGATGTCCGTCGCGCCGCCTCGTCCATCCGGCACCATCACCGGCACCGTCTCGGGACCCGACCGCGTCATCGCCCGCGCGCGCGTCGTCACCCGCGCGGGTTTGGACGCGTGCACGGTTTTACCGCGCGCGCGCTCGCATCGCGAGACGCGCATCGTCGTGGACGGCGCCATGGCGGTCGCGCGAGTCGTCGCCATCGAAACCCTCCCTTTGGGTCCACCCGTTCGAACCGGCGTCGACGCGCGCGTTGACGTGCGTTCTCGCGCTGGTTTTCGCGCGACGCGACGAAGATACCCTCGCGCGACCTGAAGTGCGAACGGCGACACCCGCGGGCGACGTCGTGTGCGGTCGAGCGGCGAGGGAACGAACGCGATCGGGGAGGGGCGAGGCTGGGTCGCGTCTTGGCCGTTTGTCCGAATAGTTTGGTTCGGACAAACGGATCAAGTTGTATCTGTGTGAAAACCAATTCAGTAAAGTCAACGGTGTGTAAATCTGATGGCTCGTAAATCCACACGGTATGAAAACGAACAAGAAAAATGACGCTCGCAAAGGCTGTCGGGTCTCGACGAGGACGCGTCGCCTCGAGAGACCGACGCGACCGCGCGACGGCGAGGACGCGACCGCGCGCTCTCGATCGATCGTCCTCGACGCGCGCGACCGGTTCTCGCCGTCGCTCGCGATGGACTCGCCGCACGCCGCGCGCGACCGACGTCCGCGTCGAGACGCGTGTTGGGCCGTCTCCTTTCTCGTCGTCGCGACGTCGGCGATCGCGCTCGGCATCGCGGGATCGATGACGACGCCGTCCGGTACGAACGTGAACGTCGATTGGCGATCGCTTCGCGGCGGTGACGCGTGCACGGTGGGCGACGACTCGGCGTGGGGGGAAGTTTTGGACGCCAACCGCGAGCGCATCGCCGCCAACGAGCGAAGGACGACGGCGAGATTGGGACTCGGCGCGGGGAAAGGATACGGACGCAGGAGCTCGTTGATGTTGGGACAGAGCTCTGGGTCCACGACGTCCACGTCCACGTCCACGTCGTCATCGTCGGGGGTGGAGGCGATCGACGCGAAGGCTATGTTCTCCAAGGTGTGGCCGTGGGTGTTGGTGGCGTTCGCCGGCGCGTTTGGTTTGGGCGTTTTGCTCATGCACGCGCTGAAGAACCACTCGAAAACGGTGGTGTGGGGAGTGATGTACGCGAAAGTCGCGATGTTAGCCACGCTGACGGTGTTGAGCGCGATACAAATGGCTGGGACGATGACTATTTTGTTAGCTGTGTTCACCGCGCTCTCGGTGCTCATCCTCTACCTGTGGAGAGGCGAGTTGAATTTAGTCGCTTCTCTGATCGCCGTGTCGACGCAGAGCCTGAAAGATAACCCACACCTTGTGTCCGTGACGGTTGTGCTGCAACTCATGACGCTCGTGTACGCGGTTCCGCTCGTGTATTTGAGCATCGACGCGTCTCAACACGGGCATGCGGTGGTGAACCAATACGCGACGGCACGAGCGACGGGTGCGTGCACCGGCTATTACGCGCAAGCGGTGGACTGTTGCACGTGGAAACTCGACAGTTGGGTTGGTGCGTATTACTTTCTCGTGTGTTTCGCCGCCATCTGGGCGTTCTCAGTGGCGTTGGAGTTCCGCATGTACGTCATCGGCGGCGTGGTGTCGCAGTGGTACTTCGCCCCGGCGGGAACGACGGATTTCAAAGGCACGACGAAGACGTCCGTGAGCAACGCCCTCGGACCATCGTTCGGGACGATTTGCTACGGTGGATTCGTCATCACCATCATCGAGATGCTCAAGCGCGCGGCTGAAAAGTGGCGTCGCGAAAACCGCGACAATATTCTCGTGTGTTGTCTCGTCATGTGCCTCGACTGCATCTACGCGCTCATCGAGTACATCAGCCGATTCGCGATGATTCAGGCATCTATGACGGGTGAGGCGTTCTGTGACGCCGCGCGGACGGTGAGCGATCTCTTATCGCGAAATTTCCTACTCGCGTACGGCTCGTACGTCTTCCCGCAGTCCATTCTCGGCTTCACCGTCTTGGTCCTCTCCGCCTTTTTCGGCTACAACGCCTACCTCTTGGCGAGCTTTGGGTACGATATCGCCGACGACACCGTCTCTGCCAACACGTATTCGATTGTTATCGGCGTGTTGTGCTTCGTCGTCTCGTATATCGTGCTCAACTTCTTCATCATGATTCTCTTAAACGTCATCGACGCCGTCTTCGTGTGTTACGCCGTCGACAAGGACCGCTCCGCCGTCAACCACCCGGAGCTCCACCAAGTCTTCGACGAGGTCACGGCCAAGCAGCGCGCGAGAGAGGAAGAAGAACGCGCGGCGATGGGAGAACCTCTGGAATCTGGAAAGACGACCAAGTACGCATCCATGTAATAATTACCGACTCTGTGCAACGCCTCTCGTCCGTCGCCGTCGAAAACGAACAGTGAGCTCAACGCCACCCGCGTCACTCGCGGCCTCGTGCACGGGACCGCGGGGCACCCATGTGGCGCCGGCGCGTCGGCGTTGCCGTCAAGGTGACGTTTGCCGCCTACGCCGCGGCCGAGGTCACCGCCTTCGTCGGGCACCAGCGTCGAATCGCGCGCGCGGAGAATGCGCCCACGCGCAGGATGGACCCAAACTTTGACGTCAAGGCGCACGCGTCGTGGTTCGCGCGCGAGCTTCGTCGGGAACCGAACCCGAGACGGTTGTTTGAGGAGGTGTTCAACGATCGAGCGATCGCGGAGATTCCGAGGAACCGGGCGCACGCGATGCTGTGCTTTTACCTGAGCGCGAAGGAGGCGAGCGAGTTTCCAAACGGGACGTACCCGAGCGTCATCACGAGACGCGCGGAGTCGCTCCTGCGCGAGCTAGAGCGCGCGCACGGATTGCACTTCGCGCGAGATTGTCCGGTGTGGCCAGCCAAGCCGGGCGACGAGCAGTTGGCGGACGTGGTGGAAAACGAACAAAAGGCGTCGGAGAGCACCGTGGCGGGCGCGGCAAAATACTTGGGGGACGTGAACCACGGCATCGTTCAGTGGGTGATGCGATCGTTCGGGTATCGAGAGTCGAGGATGTATTCGCCCGTGGAGGGGACCCCGGATTTTATTCGCACGAATACGCACAACATCACGGCGTGGTATAAACCGTTGGTGTTGCAGTTTATGATATGGAATTTTAGAGATCGAAGCGAACGGAAACTTCGTTCGTATGGGTTTAAAATGTACAGAGACGAGGCGACGGACGTGAAACTCTGGGTTCGGATTCCTGAGGAGTGTAAGACGGACACGGTGTTGTTCTTTTTGCACGGGTTCGGCTTGGGCGTGCCGCCGTACACATCCTTCATAGAGAAGTTACCGAGAGATAGAATCGTGGTGTGCCCGGAATGGCCGAACATTTCGTACGGGCTCGATCGTTGTCACAAGTACCCAACCCCTCGCGAGTTGGCGAACGTCTTAGCGCGAACGGTGGAGAGCGTCCAAGATGAGAAATCGCTCTTGTACCCACGAATAGAAGAAGTAAAACGAGAACCGTGGTATCGCGAACGTTTCGGAGGATGGTTCCGAAAGCAGCCATCGAAACGCGAGGTCATGAAGTGCGACGTGATCGCACACTCGTATGGTACCGTCGTCCTGACAGGTTTCAGGCGTCACTTTCCTGAAATGTTGCGACGGTGCGTGTACATTGATCCGGTGTGTTTCTTGCCAGCGTTCGGAAGTTATCTGAAGTACGCATACGACGATCACTTGCTCGAGTGGCAAAATCTCATGCACTACGTGTCGAATAAGCTCGCGAATCCCGACGAGCCGATGGACTTCTTCAACATCGTGCTCAGTTCGTGGTTCATCAAGGGCGACGTCTCGACGCAGCAGTTGATGAAACGTCTGCTCTTCCCGCACGAGGCTTGGGAGCGAGGTCCGATGAGCAGCGAAGACATGATCGTCTTATCGGGTCTCGACGAGATCGTCGCGTCGAAAGAGGTGGACACACGTCTCAGCATCGCCTGGCCGACGGTTCGTATGATTTATGAGAAGCAGTGGCAGCACGGAGGCTTCCTTCTCGAGCCCGATCCACACAACGTCGTCGCCAGAATGCTTCGATTCGTTAGCAAAACTTAGTTACTGTAGGTAGTTCGATTCAATAGGTGAATGCGCTAGAGTTAAGTGAGAACGCCCATGCGTCTCAGGAACGGATCGAGCGACGCGTCGCGTCCTAAAAAGTTTCGAAGCATATCGTTTCCGTCGACGGTGGCGCACGGCGACAAAATCGTCTCCCTGTACTTGCGTCCGAGCGCCGGATCGCACACCTCGGGTTTCTTCGCCTCGAATTCGCTGAACAAATCGGCGGCGAACGCCTCGCTCCACAAATACCCGTAATACCCGGCGGCGTATCCCATCATCGGGTGGTACCAACTCGCCCCCGGGAACGCGCCCTCCACGCTCGGCACTTTACTCAACTCGGCGGTGATGACGTTGTAAAATTCGACGGCGTCGTACTCTTTACCCTTGAATTCGTACGGGCCCGGACCTCCGTGCACGGCTAAATCGAACAACGCCATGGATATGAACCGCGATCGAGCGTAGCCCTCGAGCGCACCTCGACTGGCGCTGAGCGCGGCGATGTCGTCGTCACCCAACCGTTCGCCCGTGACGTGGTGTTTGGACAAGCGACGGAGCACCTCGGGTTGCCACACAAAGTTTTCCAACATCATCGACGGCACCTCGAGGAAATCTTGCTCGACGCCCCCCGGCCACGGCACCGCACTCCACGCCCACGCGTGCACGCTGTATTTACTCTCGCTCAGCACGCAGTGCATGACGTGGCCGAATTCGTGGAAAAAGGTTTCGACTTCGCGAAAGCGCAAGAGCGCCGGCGCGCCGGCGACGCCCGGTTTACTGAGGTTTCCGATGTTGACGCACGCCGCTGTCGTCGAGTTTTCGCCGTCGGTGAACGCTGGACGAAGAGGGTACACGCACTGGTGCGAGTATTTCCCCGGTCGAGGGAACAGATCGAGGTAAAAGAAACCCAACACGCGCTTGTCGCCGTCGGCTGCGCGCACCGAGTAACACTCCACCTCCTCGTGCCACACCTCGGCGTCCACGCGCGTGAACTCGAGGCCGAGCAAGTTTTCGTACGTGCTCAAAATCTCCGACTTTACGTGTTCGAGCGGAAAATACTCGCGAATCTTCGCCTCGTCGACGCCGAGCGTCGCCTTGTACTTTGTCGAGTAGTAGGCGACGTCCCAGCTCTGAATGGGTCCGGCGTCGGCGCCCTCCTCGGCGTCTTTCAATTTTTGTAAATCCGCGAGATCTTCAGCGAGTTTTCCCTCAGCCTTGACCAGTAAATCTCTCAAAAACGCCTCCGCGCGCGCGGGCGTGCCCGCCATCTTCGGTTTCAACATGTACTCGGCGTGCGAGGCGTAACCGAGCATTCTCGCGCACTCGTTTCGCAACTCGACGACGCGTAAAAACCGATCCGTGTTCAACTCTTGACACTGTCTCGCCTTGGCCTCCGTCATGCGTCTCCTCGTCTCTGGTCTCTTCGCGAACTGTAACACCGGCATCATGTCCGGAGCGATCAGCCCGACGCGTCGCGTGCCCTTCGCGTCGCCCTCGGCGTACGCGCCAACGCCGACTCCCTCCAACTCCTCCTCCGCGTATTCCACGTACGTCGCATCCTCGTTCAACGCCTCGCAAAAGCTCGAACACAGACTCTCAATCTCTCCGAGTTTTTCCATAAGCGTTTTCTGCGCCTCCTCGCTCAGCGCCGCACCGTTTCTCTCAAACTCTCGCATCAAATACTCGCTCGCCCGTCTCGCCTCGTCATCCGGCGCGTCCGCCGTCCCGACGGCGCGCATCGCCTCGTACACCTCCCGCCTCGCGAACGTTCCGTCGAACATCATCTTCAGCGAATCCTTCGCCTTCGTGCTTCGCTCTCGAACGTCTCGTTCGCGGTGCGTCATCGCCGGAAGCGTCGCGCGCGCCGACGCCTCGCTCGCGCGTCCCAACGCTCGAAGCGTCGTCCCGAAGACTGCTTCCCAAGACGTCCCTCTCGCCGCGTCGTCCAGCGCCCGCGCGTACGCGCGCGAAATATCGTCGACGATGACATCGACGTCGGCGGCGGTGATGCGTTCGGTGAACGCGGGCGTCGACGGAGGCGCGGGGGCGAGGGGCGTCGACGAGGCGGATGACGCGCGCATGACGACGCGACGTCGATCGGACGGCGTCGACGACGACGGTGGAGCCGCGGTGGACGCGCGACAGGCGGTGGAGTAGACGGTAGTGCGCGTGAGCGTCGCGCGCGCGCGGTGGTGTGCGGCGTGAGCGTGCGCGGTCCGGGAGACGGCGGCTCGCATGCGAGCCAAAGACTGCGGCGTCGGGCGAGGCGAGAGAGCGACACGGTATGATCGGTGCTACTGAGTTCTAATCTATGCCACAATGCGAGCGTCCGATCCGACGCGCCTTGAAACTGATTCTATAGGTAGTGCGCGACAATCTTCCAGGCGCTGCTGTCCGGCGGTTTCTTTTCGTCGGCGGCGTCGCGCTTTTCGTCGGCGGCGACGAGCTCGTCCGTCTCTTCCACGCTGTCCATATCTCTCACGGCGCCGCACGCGCGTCTGTTGGTCATATCGTTGAAAACATTCACACAGAAGATGGCCATCTCTAACCCGTGCCCCACGAGCGGCGGTCCCCACGTGGACCACGACTCGTTCATAGCCGCCTTTTGAATCGTCGCGCCTAAACCGCCGCCGACGGAGAGTAACAGACGCATGTAACTCATCGCCCCGGACGCCTGCGCGTTGAGCGACTCCCACAATTGCGGCACGTACCGCGTTGTCTCCAACAACGCGTTCAATAAACCTAAAAACACCGCGTAGTTTTCAAACTCGTAACACGTCGATCCCAACAGCATGCGCACGACGGGCGCCGCGAGCAACAGACACGGCACCGCGTGCATCACCATTCCGATCCAAGCCGCCCTGCGCTTGGTCATGACGCGTCCAAAATATTCTACCTTGGCCGCGCTCGTGTAATACGCCGCGAGCGGGTACAAGGGTACCCACAAAAGCGTGTATGCCAGAGTGTAATACAGCGTCACGAGCGACGCCTGACAATCCCCGTACCCATACCCGTCCATCCCGTTCGCGCACCGTTTTATTTGCTCGTAGTGCAGCACGAACACATTCATCGTCGCGCACACGTTAGACACGTTCATGAGCGCCAGCGACGTCAACGACAAGCCCTCCGAGGATCGCAGCGCCACCACCTTTACGTACTGCGGTACGGCGCCCAACACGCATCCACTCAGAAAGACAAACATCACCGCCGTCGCCGTGTCGCTCGCGCGCGACGCCGTCAGGAAGCACGACGTATCCGTCGTCGGTCGAAAATCCACGCCGTCCGTGATGGTCTTCGTGCGCTCGTTGATCGCGCCGAGGCCACCGAGACGAGCGAACGCGCTCAACACCTTCCCACGTTCCTCGCCGAGCGCGGCGACGCGTCCGAGCGTCGCCTCGACGAAGGCGGCGAGGACCATGGCGACGATGCGCGCTCGAACGCGCGCGCGCGCGCGAGCAGATCCGCGACTCGCGCGTCGGGCACTTACGACGAGGAGTCGCTGGTCGAAGCGAAGAAGACGCCGGTGGGGTGGACTGCGTTCGGCATTCGTCCGCGCGACGCCCGCGAGACGGAGCGAGAGACGTGCGCACACGCGCGAGTCGATCGCGCATGCTCTCGCGCGCGTCGACGCGCGCGTCTTCAGTTCTCGTCGCGCTCGCGCGCGACGCCAAGCGCGTGAGAAGAGCGACGAGGAGGACGATGGCATCGGTGACCGGTACGCGCGAGGAGCCCCGAGAGGCGGACGATAAACGCGCGATGCGCGGTGAGATTCGACGACGATTGCGAGCGATGGACGCAGAGGCGCTTCGCTCGGCAGACGCGGCGATCGACGCGCGTCTTCGAGCGCTCGAAGCGGTGCAAGACGCGAGACGCGTGGGCGCGTATTTAGCGAGCGCGCGTCTGCGAGAGGTGTCGACGACGGATTTCGTCGCCAGGAAGACGTCCGAGGGGTCGAAGACGATGGTGTTTTCGCCCATCGTCGATGACGCGTCGTCGTCGTCGATGCGCATGCTTCACGTGCAAGATCAAGAGCGGGACGTCGAGCAAGGCGCGTACGACTTGCCGGAACCGCGCGAGACGTACGAGGACGGCGTGCGGCGCCTGGACGCGGTTCGAGACGTGCGAGACGTCGGCGCTTTGGACGTCATTGTCGTTCCGGGCGTCGCATTCGGTGAGGACGGACGCAGACTCGGACGCGGGGGTGGGTATTACGATGCGTTTTTGTCTCGATACGTCGAGGCGGCGGCGAGCGTCGGCGCGCCGCCGCCGTTGATCGTCGCCTTGGCCTACGGATGCCAAATCTATCCTCGCGAACGAGTGCCCGTACACGTGCACGATAGACTAGTCGACATTATCCTCACCGACACTCGCGCGATCGCGTGCACGGAATCGGGTTCGCGCGCGCTCCGCGAGACGTCCTCATAAAGCGTCCAGTCGAGGTCGCCATGGCCGGCGGTGAACCGCGCGTCGCGTCGGAATTCTTTCGGAAAAAGTACGAACGCGAGGCGAGAAAATCGTGGGACATCTTCTACAAGACCCACGGGACGAATTTCTTCAAGGATCGACACTGGTTATCGCCCGAGTGGCCGGCCGTGTTCCCTCGAGCCGCCGCATCGTCCGCGGGCGAGGCTGGTCACGACGCGGACGACAGGGTCGAAGAGGTGACGCGCGGACCCGGACCGAGTTACGTCATCGAACCGGGCGCGCGGCGAGCGTTTCTGGAGGTGGGATGCGGGGTCGGGAACACGGTATTCCCCATGCTCGAGTTGGACCCGGAGGCGACGGTGTATTGCTGCGACTTTAGCGCGAGAGCGATCGATATGGTCAAGCAACGGGCGGCGACCCTTCCCGAAAGCGATCGAAACCGTGTCGTGGCGTTCGTATGCGACGCAACGTGCGAATCGCTTCTAGACAACGTGCCGCCCGGATCGATTGACGTCGCGACGTTGGTGTTCGCGTTGAGCGCGATGTCGCGGGAGAAGATGACGTACTGCGTGCGTAATTTATCGACAGTCATGCGTGGGGGACAGAAAGGGGTGGTGTGCGTTCGAGATTATGCCGCGGGGGATCTCGCGCAGACGCGGTTCTCGGCGAAGGATGCGCAAAAGTTGTCGGAAAACTTTTACGTTCGACACGACGGGACTCGAGCGTACTATTTTACAAAGGAAGACTTGACAGATTTGTTCGCCGAGGAAGGCATGGAGATGCAAGAGATCATGGTGCACGAGCGCACAATCACGAACAGAGCAGACGCGAAAGACATGAATCGAAGGTGGATTCAGGCGTGTTTCGCGAGCGCCCAAGAAGCGCCGAAGGATTTCGTTCCGCCTCCGAAACTGGAAGACGAACAGTGGTGGGCAAAAAAGTAAGTAGACATTAGAATCAACTCTCAATAGTATTCAGAAAATAGTGCAGTATTACGGTTTCTTCAGCTTAGTCCGCCTTCAAGAAGCCCTTCGCTTCCAAGTAGTCGATAATCTTGGAAGCCATCTCGCGCGGCGGCGCGAGGATACCGTCCTCCTTGGCGACTTCCATCTCAATCTCTGCGTTCTCCGGTTCCTCGTATGGGTCATCGATGCCCGTGAACCCCTTGATCTTACCCGCACGCGCGGCCTTGTACAAGCCCTTCGGGTCACGCTCCTCGCACACGCTCAAAGGGATCTTCATGTACACTTCGATGAAGCGGTCACCGACGCGCTCTCGCACGCGGTTACGGTCAGCCTTGTACGGAGAGATGAAGCTCACGAGCGTGATCATACCGCTGTCCGCGAACAACTTGGACACCTCACCGATGCGTCGAATGTTTTCCTCGCGATCGGCCGCCGTGAATCCCAAATTAGAGTTCAAGCCGTGTCGAATGTTATCCCCGTCCAAAACCTGCGCGATCTTCCCTCGCTTGAACAACTCGTGTTCGAGCGTGTACGCCACCGTGGACTTCCCACTCCCGGACAAGCCCGTGAACCAAAGCACGCATCCCTTCTGTCCGATCGTTCGCTCGCGCGTGTCCCGATCGACAGCCCCCTCGTGCCACTTGATGTTCGTGCTCTCGCCGACCTTGTACGCGTCAACCTTGGCGTCCGTGGCCATGGTCGTCGCTCTCGTCGTCCACACCGGGGCGGCGCGAAGCGCGGTGTTGGCGCGCGCGAACGCCTCTCGAGCGGATCTGCGAAGCATCGGACGCCACGAAGTGCGGCGACGCCGCGCGCGACGCCGCGAACGCCGCGCGCGCGACGCCGCGAACGCACTTTTTTAGCATCGATCGCGCGTGGCCGCTTTTCCATAGAATCACCCTTCACACACCGATCCGTAAAAAGTGCACGCGCGTGATCGAGAGATGGAGAGAACGTACCTTCAGTACGACTGAAGATCGCGCGCGCGGCGACGAAAAGGGGAAGAAGGCTGACTCGACAATTCACGCGCATTCGACGGCGACGCGTCGTGCGCGCCACAACGCGGTCGCGTCGAGGACACTCGAGCGACTCGAGCGAGGGAGCGAGCGAGCTGTTCGGCACCACGTCGCGCGCGATGTTTTTCGACGATCTCGGAAAGACGCTGGCGGATCTGCTCGAACCCGCGGCGGTCGGGCAGACGAAAATAACGACCTCCGTGCCGAAGGGACGAGGCGCGCTCGAGGGACTGGAGATCGAGGTGGACGTAAACAAGCAAGCGCACGCGATTGCGGTTGATCTGAAACATGCGTTGGACATGCCCATGGACGGTGTGCGCGTGATCGCGCGTGGGAATCATCACGGCGACTTGAGCGCGGACGTCGAGGCGAACGGCGCACTTTTGGAGGGATTGGACGTGGCGGTGGAGAATCTCGCGCGCGATACGTCGAACGCGACGATCGGGGCGAAGTTTGCCCTTGATTCCGTCGGAGTGACCGCGAACAGCGCGTTGTCCGGTGGGAGCGACATCGACGCGAGCGCGTGTTTCGCGATCGACGACAACACGGCTGTCGGCGCCAAGGCCACCGTGAGCCCGAGCTCGGGAGGGTTGGGCGATTGGACGCTCGCGTTCCAGCGACGAGATGGACCCACGACGTTGGTCGCGGCGCTCACCGACGGTGGTGACACCATCACCGTCGGCGTCGCGAGCGAACTCGACGCAAACACGACGGCGGGTATGCAAGCGCAGCTTCAAACCGCCGGCGAAACCAACTCTCTCAACTACGCGCTCGGTATCAGCAAGAAGCTTCAATCTGGTGACATGATGCGCATCGTGCACACGAACCACGGCGAAACGGACGTGACGTACACGACGTCTCTCTGCGAAGGCGCCACCGCGACCGGCTGCATGCGTTTGATGTCCAAGGGTCATCACTTCAAGACTGGCTTCTCCATCGCTATGGGCCAATAAACGTAGTTTCTCACCGTGCGAACGAATCTTCGAACAAACACACAACTACCATCTGTTTTTACAATACTCAACGAGCGCTTCTCGTGGTAATAATGTCAATAAAATATATTTTAAAGACACGTGCAATATTTATTTCTGGAGAGGATTGTACGCCATTGCGTCTCTTGAAACGTTGCGCGTGAGCGCCTGGACATCCGAGGAGCGCTGCAACATTTCTGCCCTCTCCATGATACTCTCCATGGTTGCGTCAGCGTCCGGGAAAGTCGTCGAAAACCTGAGCATGGGAGAGACGCCGCGTCTCACCTCTCCCGACACCCGAGGAGAATCGGAGCCGGCTTGAATGGAGAGTTCCTTCAAGCTCGCGACGGTGTCGCTCTGTCCTCGACCAGATTTGTCTCGAACCATCATGCTGAAACGATTTATGACTTCAAAAACGTTCCGAACGCTTTGTCGGGGATTCGCGTTTCCTTCGTTTGGACCGGATATGTCCTCCTCTGTCACGGCATCAACCTCTTTTTCCGCGTCTTCAACTTCTTTCAACGCGGCTCCAACGACGTTGGATGCTTCGGTATGACGTTCTTCGGCAACTTTTGCGTCTCTCGCAAGAGTTTCAATTTCGTCATCGAGTGAGTTGGCCCACTTGTCCGCTTCCTCCCACATGCTCTTCGTGGCGTTGTACTGTTCCTCGTACACCTTGACGGCAGCGAGCGCCATTTTACAGGCAATAGTTGCTTGTTGAGCGGCGAGATAACAGACACGTTCGTCGTCCGCGGCAGCATAGAATTCTTCGATTCCATTCTTGATTTCCTCGTCGACACTGGCGAGTAATGTTCTTGTAGACGCCTCGAGCGCGCGCATCTCGGCCATACTTTGACTCGCCGCGTCGTTCAAGGAAGCCTCCGCCCGATCACGCGCCGTGAGAGCGGCGGCTGCTTCGATATCGAATACTTTGTTCGTTTTGCGCGACGTCTTGTGCGATACCGCATCGATGGCATTCATGAGTGTTTCTTCGAGTCTCGTCGTCATCTCGTCGTATGCGGTGAACATCGTCTTCGTAACGTTCGACGCTCGAAGCGCAAACTCTTTTTGCCTAAATTCGAGAAGTTCCACGCTCGAGTCCATTGAGTTTCGCACGGCTTGACGGAAGGTTGAAAGGATACCACGTTTCCGATCGCGAGCATTTTGCAACGAAGTTCTCGCCGCGTGAATGCGAGCCGAAGCCCCCGCCATGTTCGCATCCGCAGCGAGTCGTCTGTCTTCCAGCACTCGCATCTTTTCGTTCTCTCTATTGAAGTCTTCCTCCGCCGCCGTGAACGTGACTCGCGCTCGCGCAGCCGAGGCCATTCGTCGACCTTTCTTGTCTTCAGTCTTTTTCAGGTGTTCACAGATGTCCGCGCTCGCTCGCTTCGCTGATTTGAGCTCCCACAGTGCGACGGCATGCGCCAACTTTTTCACCACGAGCGTCGCTTTACGCGCCGCCGTTCGAGCGTCGCCCTCTCTCGCCCTCGCAACGGTCACCATGACGTCCCAAGGCATCATTGAGGTTCGAATTTTTGCGGGAGAATTCAACGTCGACGAAAGGCTCTGTTTTCCCGAACTGGTGCTGGAATCGTTGTCGTTGCCATCAGCGGCGTTCTTTCGCCTCGCTTCAGCCTCGGCCTGCTCCGTCGCGCGCTCCGCTTCAACCACAAGCTCGATAAGACGCTGTTCCTCCACCTTGGCCGCCGCCAAACGACTCTCCATCACTCTCGCCGCCGCGTGCCTGGTGTCGACACCAATTGACAAAAACCAGTGCGTCTCCTCCTCGTGCTCTGCCACCGGCACCGACGTCGTGATGCTCCCCGTGCGCGCGTGCGAAGTCGAATTCGTCTCCATCTCCTCCTTCGCGTCCTCCCGCTCCGCTCTGTGGTCGCCGAACGCTCTTGCGAAGAACCCCCCGGGCTTCTTGCCGTCGTCCTCCTCGTCCTCGTCGTCGTCCAGCCCCGTAAAGTGCACGAACGACGACTTCCGCGTCATCCCACTCCCGAACGCGCTTCCGCTCGACCCACCGTCCCGATCTCGCTCCGATCCCGTCGGCGTCGTCGGCGCGCTCCCCCCCGCGAGCGCGTCCAACGAGGAATTCTTCAGGATGCCTCGCACGGGCGCCGCGTCGCGTCCCGGCGGCGATCGCGCGCGATCGATCCCCGCGCCTCGCACCGCGCGCGCGACATCGCTCGTTTTCCCGCACACCGCGCCCATGATCGCTCGCTCGCGCGCGTCTCGCGGCGTCGCCCTGTCCCGTCCCCAACCGCGCGGCGTCCCGAAACTTTCTTTCATTTAAAAACGCCTCAGAGATGCGCGCGACGAGCGCTCGAGCGACGGCGGCGTCGACTCGTCCGCGCGCGAGTCGAGTGACGTCGACGAGGACGTCGGCGTCGTCGGCGAGGATGCGCGCGGCGGCGTCGGCGGTGGTGATGAGGGCGCGCGCGAGGCGCGCGACGGAGGGCGTGTGTCGAGCGCTGGACGTGCGATGTCGCGCCGTGTCGTCGTCGGGCGCGGGCGGGAGGGAATCCGCAGTAGACGGTGAACGGATCGTGGTGCGTGCGAAGAGACGGTGGGGAGAGACGAGGGCGATCGCGCGCGAGGGGGAGGGAAGGCGCGTTGGATTCGTAGACGGTTGGTGGACAGAAGAATCATGATTTGAAACACGGACGACGCGCGCGCGCGCGCAAACGGCGCGCCAAAGGACGTGTGAGACAGAGATTGAACCGAAAGACTGACCGTTTGTGTCGTACGCGCATCGCCACGAACGTCGCGCGCAGAATCGCTTGCGAGCGGGTTTAGACTACGAGATTAGCACGGGGTGCGAAAACGCCAAGGGCAAAGCGTTTGATGATTTTCAAAGCTTTCTGACCTCCTCTCTGACCGAGCTCGAGACGTCGTACGCGTCGCCTATGCTCGCGCACATGGTGAGAGATTCGAAGATGTACGCCAAATTGGACGTGGAACGGCGACAGCGATTGTTGCAGAACGTTTCGGCGGCGCTACCGGCGGTGCTTCGAGCGCCGCCCTCCGCGTCGAGTTCGACCGCGCCAGCGGCGCCTACGGGACAGAAACCGAAGATATGGTCGCCACCGACGTCGACGACGCCGGAACCGAACGCACCGTCTCTCGTGTTGCAAAGGATGGGTGCGTCTGCGAGTCCGACGTTGAATACGTCTAAGCCTCGCGAGGCGGAGATGGCGGCGAAGCCCGCCGCGGCAAAGCCGCCGGCAGTCTCTCGCGACTCTTCAGAGTTTCCGACGATCATCGTTTTCGATCTCGAGACAACGGGTCTGAGCAAAGAGAAGAGTCGAATCATCGAACTCGCGGCGCAATCTCTTCACGATCCCGCGTCGTCGTTCAGTACGCTCATCAATCCTGGTCGTTTCACCATTCCGGCAGCCATCACTTCGCTCACCGGCATTACGAACAGCATGGTGAGCGCTTCCAATGTTCCATCGTTCGCGATGGCTGCCGAGCAGCTGGAAGCTTTCATAGACCAGGCGCGTCAATCGAGACCTGGTGCGCCGATACTTCTCGTCGCGCACAACGCTCGACAGTTCGACGCGGCGTTCATTCAACACGAGTATCGGAGACTTGGCCGAGAGTTGCCATCGAGCTGGCGATTCTGCGACACACTGCCGCTCGCGCGAGCCTTACTTCGACCAGATGGTCTCACAAAGTTCAACATGGATGTCCTGCGTGAACACTTCAAAGTAAGCATCGAGGGCGAAGAGGCGCAAATGCACCGCGCCGGCACGGATGCCGGCGTCTTGGCACAGATTCTCAACAAAATGCTCGAGCATCCGAGAGCAAAGGGTGATGAGTTGGCGCAGTTAGAGAAGTACTCGTTTTCTCTCGGGGACCCGGGCGCCGGGAGCCTGAAGCGCGCCACCGCCGAAGCAAAGACCGCGAGCGAGAGGTCCTCCTCTTCGTACGCGGGAGGAGCGCCAGGTTGGGGCGGTGGTGGCACGGTCAATTTGAGCGATGGTGAAGAGGCCGACGCCGGTGGTGGATGGAACGCTGTTGATGAGATGGAAAATGAAGAGAATATCGAGTGGAACGGTGGATCGAACCTATCTTCGAACGACACGCCGCTTCGGGGTAATCAAAAACCGTTCTGGGCAGCGGAGGACCCCATCAACGGTATTCTCCCAGAGACGGTCGACTTCCAGAAACTCGCCGAGGTGGCTGCGAAAATAGACACGTCGGAGCTTCGTCTCGATATCGAGCGTTGGAAAGAGACGCCGATCGAAGAGTTGAAGGGTAAAGTACCGAACTCTACCATGAAAGCGCTCAAGTCAGAGGGCATCACTAGCATCGAAGCCGTTTTGCGCAACTGCCCTAGAAAGTACCAAGAGTACAGCGCATGGAACAAAAGTCACGCCATGGGCACTCAAGTTGTATTGACCGGCACAGTTCGTTCGATGCAAATACGTGATTTCTTGCGCGGGCGCACCTTTCCGAATACCATATTGGTTGAGGTCGACGTCGGCCCCGATGAACTCGCACCTACAGAGGACAATCCTTGGGGAGCGAACAAGCCTCGATGCAAAATCAAGGTTTGGGAATACATCTCTAAAGATATGCGAGAAACGATGCCTATCGGTGCGCGCGTGAACGTGCGTGGCATACTCGGGCCGGGCGATAGAAACTGTCAGTTCAGCATCGACGGCGGTAGAGTGGTTCCGATTCCAGAAGACTCGCCCATCATGACCTCCGACTCCTCGGAAATCGTCGCCACCTACGCGAAGAGAGGATCTATGAATAACGTACAGTGGCATCGAGCGGTCGATGCATCGATGGAAATCTTCATGGAGAAGCTCGCTGCTGATCCGATGGAGGTGTCCATGGGCCGCGACAACCCGTTGCTCGCGGAGTTGGGATTACTTTCGCACGCATCGGCGGTCAAGAATATTCACAAACCAGTCGACGTCGAGGCGGTTGCTCAAGCGCGCGAACGATTAGCGTTTGAAGAGTTGGTGTTGCTACAAGTCGCACTTTTGCAAGAGCGCAGTCGCTTACAAGCTCTTCCGGTATCGGAGACGACGGAAGGAGTGTGCATCGTCGGCACGGCGCTCACCGATGAACTGCGAAGCGAGTTGCCGTTCGCACTCACTAGATCGCAAGAGTCATCTCTTGAAGAAATCTTGAGTGATATGGCCGGTCCTGCGCCGATGTTGCGTTTATTACAGGGTGATGTTGGGTGCGGGAAAACTGTCGTCGCGGCGATGGCACTCCTCGCCGCGGTGGGCGCCGGACATCAAGGTGCGTTCATGGCTCCTACGGAAGTTCTCGCCACGCAGCACCATCGCGTACTCACCGATCTGTTGTCTCAAATGCGCGATCCACCCAAGGTTGCGTTGCTCACCGGTTCTACGAAGACTGCAGAGCGAGCGCAAATTCTCGAAGAGTTGAACGACGGTAAAATTGGAATCATCGTCGGGACGCACGCTTTGATTCACGAAAAGGTCGTATTCAATTCCCTCGGTATCGCCGTCGTCGACGAACAGCATCGTTTCGGCGTCGAACAGCGCGCTGCATTACTTTCCAAAGGTAAATTACCGCCGCACATGCTTACGATGAGCGCTACGCCGATTCCTCGCACTCTCGCCATGACCAAGTTCGGCGAGATGGCGCTGAGCGTCATCGACGAGAAGCCGGCCGGACGTCTCCCGATCATCACGACCGTGTGTAGCGCCGATGATCACTCGGTCGCGTACGATGCCATGTGCGAGGAAGTGGCTCGCGGCGGTCAGGCGTACGTGATTTTGCGCCTCGTCAACGAATCGGGATCGTCGAGAATGTCAGAGGTCAAGGGAGCAGAGGAAGAGTACGCTCGATTGGTGAGCGAATATCCGAACGTGCGATTTGGTTTACTTCATGGTCAGCTCGGCGCGGATGAAAAAGCGGCCGCGCTCGAAAAGTTTAGTGCGGGAGAGACGCAGGCTCTCGTCGCCACGTCAGTCGTCGAAGTCGGCGTCGACGTTCCGAACGCGAGCGTCATCATCATCGAAGACGCGGACGGGTTCGGTCTCGCGGCGCTCCACCAGCTTCGCGGACGTGTAGGTCGCGGTGAGCGACAGTCCAAGTGTTTCTTGCTTCACTCACCGGGCGTCGGTGAGAACGCCGAATTGAAGGAGGATCGCGCGCGCGATCGTTTGCGCGTTTTGGAACAATCGAACAATGGTTTCCGCATCGCGGAGAGCGATTTACAACTTCGCGGCGCCGGTGAGCTCTTCGGTACGAAACAGAGCGGCCAACAAGTCAACCTCTTCCACGCCTCCATGTCCACCGATCTCTACCTCTTAGAAGCCGCGCGTAAAGCCGCCGCGGAGATGATTTCGCGCGCGTCGGTGCAACGCGAGCCGCTTCCCGCGCCGATATCGGTCGCCCTCGAGACTCGTCCGGCGTTGATTTTGGACAACGCCATCGTCTCTGGTGGCCAAGCCGTCGCCACTAATTAATCCAACGATCTAGTCTCAGTGTATTGAAAACGTACTTCGCTCGCACATCGCACGCGGTATAGTACGTTTCGCCGCCGCGAAGGGTTTTCACCAAAAGTGCACCGATCGTCATTCTTTGGCACACCGACGATGTCCAGCACCTCCCTCTCACTCTCCACGACTTCTCGCTTCGCCTCGCGCGCGTCTGTGTACGTCTTCATCGACCCAACGCGAGCGACTCGCGCTTCGTCGCGCGGCGATCGCGCGGTAATCCGTGCGCCTTATCCGACAACTGTCTCGTCTCGCGTTCGGCGCTCTGGACGCGCGGTCAAGACGCACGTGACGCTCGTGACTGACCCGGTGCGCGACGATGGTTGTACTTTCACAGGAACCGACGTGCGGGCGCTCGCGCGACGCGCTCGGTCGGCGTTCGCGCCTCGGCTGACTACTCGCCGAAGAAGGCTTTCTTCTTCCCGGGTCAAGGCGCGCAAACCGTCGGCATGGCGAAGGAACTCTGCGATGAGTGCCCGGCGGCGAAGGAGATGTTCGACAAGGCGTCTGCCGTGCTCGGATACGATTTGCTCGACGTGTGCGTGAACGGCCCGGCGGAACGCTTGAACTCCACGGCAGTGTCCCAGCCCGCCATCTACGTCTCCTCGTTGGCGGCTCTCGAAGCCATGAAGATGACGGACGAGGGTAAGGCTGCCATCGATGCCGTCGATGTCGCCGCGGGTTTGTCTCTCGGCGAGTACACGGCGTTGACGTTCGCCGGTGCGTTGACCTTCGAGGATGGCTTGAAGCTCGTGAAGATTCGCGGCGAGTCCATGCAAGAAGCCGCGGACGCCACTCCGTCCGGTATGGCGTCCGTCATCGGCTTGTCGGCAGACAAGGCTGAAGAACTCGCCGCGCGCGCCGCTGCGGAGTCTGGTGCTCCGGTGTCCGTCGCCAACTACTTGTGCAACGGTAACTACGCCGTCTCTGGCGCCATCCCGGCCATCGACAAGGTTGAAGAAATCGCGAAGCCGGAATTCAAGGCTCGCATGGTCGTCCGCCTCGCGGTCGCCGGTGCGTTCCACACCGATTTCATGGCTCCAGCCGCTGACAAGCTCAAGGCTGCACTCGACGCCACGCCCATACAAGCGACCCGCATCCCGGTCGTCTCCAACGTCGACGTCAAGCCGCACACCGACGCCGACAGCATTCGCGCGACGTTGGCTAAGCAGCTCACCAACCCGGTTCAATGGGAAACGACGATGACGACGCTTCTCGAAAAGGGTTTAGAAAGCGCCACCGAAGTTGGTCCGGGTAAGGTTATCTCTGGCATCATGAAGCGCGTCGACAAGAAGTTCCCGTGCGACAACTTCTTCGGCCCGGAAGCCAAGTAAATGTCTGAAGGAGACAACGAACGTTTTGTAATACGAAATGAAAATGTAGCCTATTGAATCAATGTTTAAATAATAGTAACGCGAGCGCGCGATTACTCTACTTGATTTGCCTGATTTTGCACTCGCGAACGAATGGAAATTTTGTCTTGAGCGCCTGTGCGATGGAAAAAGCGAGCGCCTGCGGACCTTTGAATTTCAGTACGCACACGCCGCGCTCGAGCGACTCAACGCTCACCTCGCCCCCGTGCTGCGTGATGGAGTTGCGAAGCTTACCGAGATACTCTTCGATCGTCTCCACACTCATCTCAGGCAAATCTTCGCCCACGTTCACCACCTCGTCCACCGCGGATCCAAACTTTTGCTTGAGCAACTTTTCGATGCCGCCCTTCATCGTCGCCGAAGACGACGCGCACGTCCCACACGCACCGTTGAGACGCACGGCGACGATCCCATTTTCAATCTTCACCAACTCGACGTTGCCACCGTCGGCGATGAGATACGGACGCACTTCGTCCAGCGCCTTGTCTACGTTTTCCGGCGTGAGCTCGAGCAAGGGCTCGTCGGCGCCCTTCTCGTCCAAACTCTCCGCCCCCGCGTCCGCCTTCTCCGCCGCCGCCGCCGCCGCCTCGGCCGCGAACGGACTCACCATCACGCTCTTCGCGGCCTCGTCCCCCACGACCGCCTTCACCGTCGACGCGCTCCCCGCCGCGTCTCGCGCGTCCTCGGCGTCCCACTCCGCGTTCAGCGCCGGCGTCTCGCCGTTCCGCAACGCTTCCCGCCATCGCCTCGCCTCCGCCGCCAACACCTCGCGAGTCGCCATCGCGCTGTTTCTAAACGCCATCACGCGCGCCGTGCGCGCGCGATCGTCCCCCGCCCGCGCGCGCGTCGACCGCAGGGCCTGCGCCACGTTTTTCGCAAAGTCGATATACGTCACCGTCCCCGCGTCGTCGTACGTCGCGAACACGCCCGCGGGCGGCGTCGCGTCGTCGGCGTACCGCGCCAGCCACTCGTCCACGCTCGCGCGGGCCGTGCCGTCCTCGGGCACGACGGTGGCGCGCGCGCGCGCGTCTCGACGTCGTCGAGCCCCGCCGCCGACCTCGAGGCGTCCATCGCGCCGTCCGACGCGCGCCGCGCGCGCACGCGCGCACGCGCGCGAAGACGACGCGCGCGTCGCGCACGTCGCCGTCGTCGTCGCGGGTGCCGGTCTCGCGACGTGCATGGTCGTCGCGCGTCGATGTCTCGAGCGAGCGCCCGTGCGCTTCCCCGCACATTCGAGCGCATCGGCCTTCGTCGAGCGCGTCGGTACCCGTCGAGCGTCGAACGGGCGCGTACGAGGCGCGCAGTCGCAGTCGTCGCCTCGTCGCGCGCGCGCTCGTCGTCGCCACGTCTCGGAGACGCGTTCGGCGCGCGGCGAGCGACGTTTCATCGTGATCTCCGGTGTTCGTAAACGACGCGCGCGCGCGATCGCGAACGAGGCGCGAGGGGTGATCGAGGCGTGAATCGACGCGCGAGCGCGTTCGCTCTGAGATGATGTCCTCGGTGACGGTGGAGACGCGCGGAGTGGGACGCGAGGAGACCGGAGATAAGATGAGCGCGGAGAGCGCGCAGCGCCAGCATCAGCAGCGATCGGAGAGCGAGACCGCGGCGCCGGCGCCGGTCGTCGAGGAGGAAAAGGACGAGAGCGAGAAGGATGTGTGGAGAGCGGCGGCGTACGGGAACGTCGAGGCGATGAAACGGATGGTGGAGGAGGATCCGGGGTGCGTGAACGCGCCGGACGGTTCCGGATATCGCGCGCTGCAGTGGGCGGCGTTGAATAACAGAGTGAGCGCGGCGACGTATTTGCTCGATCAAGGAAGCGCGATCAACGCGTGTGATAACGATGGTCAGACTGCGTTGCACTGGGCGTGCGTGCGCGGGTCGCTTCCGTGTGCGGAGTTGTTGCTGCGCAAGGGGGCGGATTTAATCGCGAGCGACGCGCGAGGATACACGCCGTTGCACGTGGCGGCGCAGTATGGACACACGGGAATGATTTATCACTTTAAAATGCGCTGGAACGCAGAGGTGGACGTCACGGACGGTGATGGACGCACGGCGCTGCATTGGGCGGCGTACAAGGGGTTCCCCGATCCGGTGAAGTTGTTGTTGTGCATGGACGCGGACGTGTACCGCGCGGATAAGGAGGGATGCACCGCCCTGCACTGGGCCGCCATAAAGGGTCGTAGCGAAGCGGCGCACGTGCTCGTTCAGGCCGGTGGTTTGAACACGTTGACCGCCGTGGACGTCGATGGGAACACGCCGGAAGCTTTGGCGATTGAAAAGGGCAACCACTCTCTCGCCCAATTTTTTCACTCGCAGTATCGACGATTGTTGAACCGTGACAAGTTCTGGCAACAAAAAGGACTCGCCGTGGCGTGCTTCGCTCTCGTCGTCGGACTCATGCTCATGTTTACGCACTACGTGATGTTCGCTCCGAGCACCGCGACCATGGACGTCAACTTGGCGTTTTGGTCGCTCGTGGTTCTCGCGTCCTCGGGCGGGGGCCTCGTGTACATGAAGCGAGTGACCACGGCTGATCCCGGATTCGTCACCGCGTCGCTCCTATCGTCGCTCCGTCGCGGTTCGCGCGCGAGTTCGGCGGCAAAGGAGGTGGACGAGCGACTGAACCACCCCGAGTTGTGGGGAGGCAACTGGGACCAGCTCTGCGTGTCGTGCAAATTCGTCAAGCCCTTCGGCACCAAGCACTGCGCAGTGCGAGACAAGTGCGTCGCGAGATTCGACCACTACTGTCCTTGGATGGGTAACACGATCGGGAAGCGCAATCACAGAGATTTCGTCGTCTTTCTCTGTCTCGAGACGCTCGCCATGGCGTTGGCGTTCATCGTCGCCGTCGTTCGCTTCAACGAAGAGTCCCCGAGTGAAAAATACCGATCCGGCGCCGGTATCATCCTCTTCGCCTTTTTGGACGCCATCACTCTCCTCCCCGTGCTCATGCTCACCATCTCCCAGCTCGTCCAGGCGGCGCAAAACGTCACCACCAACGAGCTCTCCAACGCGCACCGCTACGCCTACCTCAAAGCCTCCGACGGCTCCTTCACCAACCCTTTCGATCGCGGCTCATACGTCGCCAACCTCCGCGCATTCTTCTTCGCCCCCAAAAACGCCCCCATCGTGGACGACATCGCCGCTCGCGGCCTCGGAGACGTCGTCGGCGACGAGCGCGTGTGATAGGCTCCTTTTAATACGCACCCTTTCTTCGACGCGACCCGTCGTGATTTACACTTTACACAGCCGGACAAAAGGTACATATCAGAGTCCTAAACCATGAAACATGGAAAAAGTCAACGCGAGAGACGAGGTGCCTACTGGTGGACGATCGCGTCGCGGCACAACCGCGCGTGTCGTCTCGCGACGCCGACGCGACCGTCCATCGCGCGCGCCGGGGGAAGACGCGCGGCACTGTATTGTTAACGCTCGATCGTGCGAGTCTCACCTCGACGTCGACGTCGCGTGCGCGCGCATTCGAGCACATCGTGCACCCTTCGACGACCGTTTGCGATCGATCCACACGATCGACCATGACGTCTCGCGCGACGACGTCCGCGCACGGCGCGACGGCGCGACGCGCGAAGAAAACCATCGTCATCGCGCGCGTGGTGACGTGCACGACGAGCGCACCGCCGAAACCAAGAGTGGTGATCGGCACCGATCGCGTGGTGTGCTCGCCGGCGCGGGTGAGCGCGGCGCAGCGCCGACGTCGAGGACGACGCGGCGGGAGCGATGAGGACGCTCGACGCGAATCTCTCGACGACGGTGACGGCGGGGGAGACGATTGGTTCGGTGGACGCGGTGGGGATGGCGGTGGGGGCGGTGGCGGTGGCGACGACGAGTCGGGCGACGACGAGGATGATTTCGAATTCGCCGCCGACGAATTGTCCGCCTTCGAGCTCGCGCTGTTTCGGGACATGGAGATGAGCGCCATCGACGCGCACGCGCTCTACGCGTGGCAGAGCGCGTGCGCGGTGACGCTCGTCGGGTGCGTGCAACACGTCATCGATACCGCGCACGCTCGCGCGAGAGAGAGCGTCGTCTTCGCCTAGGCGCGACGACGACGGTGTACCATAGCGTCGTTCGCGCGCGCGCGCCGTCTGTATTCACCACCATCACCTCGCACGGCGCGCGCGACGACGAAAACAGTTTACGATGTACCAGTGTATCGAATCGAACGCGCGTTCGATCGACCGTCGCGGAAGACGACGGCGAAGTTTCGCCCTTTATTGTAAAAATGAAACCCAGTCTGTTGTACGAGATTAGAAAAAGATGGGCACCGGACGAAGCGACACGACACACGCGCGCGCGCGATGCGCGTCGAGACGCCGTCGCCGCGCGTCGCGCGACCGTCATCATCATCGCCGTCGTCCTCGCGCGTTCGCGCGCGGGTCGCGTCGCGCGCACGTCGCGTTCGACTCGACGCGTCGTCCTCGTCAGCCGGCCCATCGCGTGACGTCGAGTATCGGTGCGACGGCTATCGCACGTTCGCCGTCGCCGAGGACGACGACGACGCGCGTCTGGTGCGCGTCAAGGTTGACTGCGGACCGGTGTCCGCGTACACGGGCGGGCGATACGACGGCGAGCGCGTGACGCCCGCGTGGCAGTCGCTGGCGGGCACACCACCGTCGGAGCGTCTGGGGCGAGGCGCCAAGAGCCGGACGTACGTGTTCGAGCGCGTGTTGCCGACGTCGTCTGAGATCGTGAGCGTGACGGCGGAGCGACCGTTGGGGATCGTGTTCGAAGAGGATGCGGATGGGCGCGTGCGAGTGAGCGAGTTTATTCCGGGAAGCCGCGCGGCAAAGGCGGCCGAGGTGGCGTCTCTCGCGCCGTTCGGGGCGCAGTGCTGTCGGAAGGGTGATATTTTACGAGCGTTCACGGCGACGCAGGTGGTGTATAAAACAACGGCGGCGTTGACGGGAGATTTGAGCGGGACAAAGAGAGTCAGAACGCTCTACGGTGCCGACGACAAGGATTGGAAGGACGTCAGCGCGGCTCTCGCGAACGGGCGCGTGGCGGACGGACCCGTAACGATCGTCGTTGAGCGCGATCTCGATCGCGATCGCGCCGAAGCGTGGCCGCGTGTGACGGAAGAGATAGAGTTTAGAGGGTTGGGTGAGGAGACGACGGCGGAGAAGAGGACGCGCGAGCGTTTTCTCAACGACGATGACAACGATAGAACGAGCGCAAACATTGCGTTTGCGGCTGCCATTGCGTCGTTTGTGGGATTGATTCTAGCTGGATTTTCGTAGTTACAACAACATGTAGTGGTACAGGCGTATATTATGGGCGATTTCGATCTATTCTATCTCGCAAGCGTTCGTGCGTCGCGTTTCGAGCGGGTTCCTTCGGCTTGGTGTCGGTGTCGATCCCGACCACGGTTCCGCCCGAAATCTCCTCCGCCAATGCGGTGTCCGTGCTCAGTTTACTCGACGTGTCCAAGAACAACATCAAGTCTCGATTCTCCTCCTCGAGTTCTTTGATGCGCGCATCTTTGAGCGCGAGTTCCACGGTTTTGCGCTTTTCGGAGCGCGCGAGTTCCATTTTAAACGCCTCGACATTTTCGGCGAGGGTATCGTTCATGCTCTTCAGGTGGTCGTTTTCATCTCTCAATTGTGTGATCGTTTTGGTTTGGTCGGCGTTGGTCTTTTTCGCGGCGCTCAGCTCTCTCTTGACGTCCTTGACGTCTTGCATCGCGCGAGCCACCACAGCGGCGTTCATTGTTTCCTCGTTTTCGCGAGATATCGTTCCCGCATTCCTCGCGTTGGCGGCTTGTAAGAGATTTTCAAAGTACTTGCGCTGTGACTCTAGCTGCGACGTGAGCAACACGTCGTATTCGCTCGCGATGGCGTCGAGCTTTGATGCCACGAGCGCCTCCTCGAGCTCGGCGTCCAAATCGCTCACGTCTGGCGGACGCGGCGAACAACTCGGAGCGCCGTCGTACCCGCTCGCCGCGCTCGACATCGACCCACGCCTCGCGACGGGCGGTGAGAGTTCGACGAGACCAGCCTTGCTCTGAATCAGACGATGCACGAAACCGTCCGAGACGTAATCCCACACGCGTTGCGTTCCAAGCTCCAACGAGTACGTATGGTTCGTCTCTCGCCAGTGCTCCACCGCGCACGCGCCTGCGTACCTCCCGCACCGCACCTCGCCACATATCAAACACACCCAAAGATCGTGATCCTTCCCGCACGACGCGCACGTCGCTTTCACCTCGGGCTCGTGCGTGTAGCGACACACCGGACACGACGCGTCTGCCCAACCGCTCAGGCATTCGGCGTGAAACGAGTGATTACAGATCGTCGTCACGATCCCCGACACCTCGGCGTCCAATCTGTCGAGACAGACCGGACACGTCGGCACCTCGGTTCGCGCCTCGCTCGCCGTCGTCCGCGAATCGTCGCCGTCCTCGTACTCGACCGAAGCCACATAGAGCGCCACGCACGTCTCCGCGCGTCCGCTCGCCAACCGACGCCCGTAGTAATTATCCACGAAAACATCCGCGCCGTCGCGATCTTCAAACTCCAACAGCGCGTCATACGACGATCGCATCACCTCTCCGTCCCTCGCGCGCGTCGGCGCCACCACGCGCATCGACTTCATCGAATCCGCAGCGCCCGCCGCGAATCGACAAAAATCCGCCACCGACATCGCGCTCGGCACCCCGATCACGCACACGACCGCCGTGCGATCGCGCGGACGTGCGTCCACACCCTCGCTCGCCTCCGCATCCGTCGACGCGACGCCATCGTCGCGCGCCCCGCGCGTCTTGAATAATCGCACGCGTCCCCTCACGACGCGCGTGCCCGCGCTCGCCGTCGTCGTCGCGAACGCGCGCTCGCACGCCGAATCCGAGACGGAGACGAGTGCGTCCGTCTCGTCGGCATCGCCGTCATCGCGCGAGACGACCGCGGCGTACGCGTGCGCCGACATCTGCGGGCGCGCGTTCGCCATTTTCACGCGCGCGTCCCGTCCCATCAATCATGGCGCCGCCGACGACGCCGACCGGCGCGCGGGCGTCGCGCGCGGCGCGCACGAGCGTCTTCTTTGAGCGACTTCGCGCGCTCGCGCCGGCGTCCAAGCGCGAGGACGAGGACGAGGACGAGGACGGTGGACGGTTCGGGCGGCGAAAGCCGAGCGGAAAGGCGGCGGCGCGCGCCAAGCGAAAGGCGAGCAAGGCGGCGTCGTTGCGACCGAACGGGAGCTCGCGCGAGGGCGAGGATGACGGGAGCGATGGGAGCGATGGGTCGGAGAGCGCGAGCGAGGAGGACGCGGTGGACGACGCGTCGCGAGGGGTCGGACGCGGGGACGGCGGCGGCGAGGGCGAAGACGTGGAGGCGCCGGCGACGTCATGGAGGCTGGAGAAGAGCTCTGAGGATAAGCTTGAGGCGCTGAGAGAGAGGCTGAGGAAGAAGATCGAGAGCAGCCGAAGCGCGAGAAAGGCGGCGGAGAGCGCGGAGACGGTGAGGGATGCGAAGGAGTGGCGGGAGCGGAGAAAGGCGGAGAAGCGAGAGCGAAAGCGCAAGGAAAAGGCGAACGCGACGCTGGCAGAGGCGAGAAAGGGCGCGAAGAAACTCAAGAGCGCGGATGGGGAAGACGATGGTGGCTCCAAGGCTGGTAAGGCGAACGATATGACGTTCGGACGCATCAAGATGGATGACGTCGAGCTGAACACGGGTCGTAAAAAGAAGAAAGAGTCGAAGGAGTCGCTTCTTCGCAAGGTGCAAGCCCGCCAGAAGGCGATCGAGGACGCCGGTGGCGAAGAGGGTGGCGGGAAGGCGGTGGCCGAGAAATTTGCCTGGGAAGCAGCGCTGTCTCGCGCGTCTGGTGAGAAGGTTTTAGACGATCCTAAACTCTTACAAAAGAGCATCAAGCGCGAGGCGCGCGCGAAAAAGAAGAGTCGCGAGAAGTGGGAGGAACGCACGGCGAAGGTTCAAGAACAAATGAACGCCGCCCAAACGAAGAGGAAGAATAATCTGAAGGCTCGAAAGGATGGCAAAATTGAGCGAAAGATGGACAAAGCCTCGGGTAAGCGGAATCGACCGGGTTTTGAGGGCAGAAGCGACGGCTTCATCAACAAATGACAAATATGATCGAGTGTGTAACTAATATCTTCTTTTCGTTCACCATGACACAATCTAATTACTGTAGAACCCATTGAAGTCTAACCTCGAGCACAGCGACGTGAGATTCATGTCCACATCTCCGGCATCGTTCATCGTGTTGAGCAAGTCGCCGAGCAACTGCGTGAATTGCGAATCCGCGTCGCTCAGGACGGCATCAACCTCGTCACCCAGCGCATCCAAGGCGTTCGCTGCGTTAATACTATCGCCGATAGCGCGTTCAACGTTATCGACAAACCTCGCGATGTCCCGTGCGAATCGCACGGCGGCTGCGCGGAGACGTTCGAGACGCTTGAGAATCTTCGGTGAAAAGAGCATGGAACCCTTCATGGATGACTCCAAAAACGCGTCGTGGAAGTCAATGAGCTCGTCCACCGAACGAGCGCCGTCCATGTGCAAATTTAACTTATCCCAGTGCGGTTCGATGACCTCGTTGGTGACGTAGTAGAGGTAGTTTTGCAGAAAGTTGAGCATTCTCTGCGTGAGCATGTGTGCCTTTGAAAACATTCTGCCAAGCGCATTACCTCTCATCACCTGAAGACGTTGCCATCCAGCGCAGAGATTTCGCTCAGCACATTTAAACTCAAACAAGTGGCGGAACAGTATCTGGTACTTCGTCAACGCGCGACGATTGAGCACGATGCTAGCGGGCCAAGGGGTGTCGCAGTCGAGCACAAAAACATCAAATCCAACGAGTTCTTGCCCGCCAGCCACTGCCCTGAGCGATGCCTCGTCATCGGTGTCGATGAGTCTTCGCAAAAGACCGTGACCCTCGATCGACGCCAACAACTCTTCGGCGTGCTCGTCGTTCACGGCACTCGATGACCTCACGGCGAGATCGAGGATGGTCTGAAGCTTCGACAGACGAATATCCTCGACTTCTTTAACGAGCTGTTCCTCCGCAATGTCTAAGAAGTGTACGAGAAAATCACCGCGAGCGAGCAAAAAGTAACTCTTCATGCTATTCAGTCGCCCTTGGAGATCACCGTCCTCCAGCATGATTCGCAACAATTTGCTAGACGCGTGTTCGAATCTGTCTTCGATGCGGTCGGCATACTTGCCAGTCCCGACAATCATGTTCGGTCCGAATTGCATCTTACCGAGCCCATCATTCGGTTTGACTGGAAGCTCTGCGATCGCCGATACTTTGGTTTCGCGCACTGCGTTCAAGTATCTTCCCGTGGTGAGTATTTTTTGTGCTAGTTGGTTGCCGATGAATTGCGGTATCTCTTCGCGCAACGAATAACGTTCAGTCCAGTACGTCGAGTTGTAATCGTCCATAAGCGAACGTTTCTTGATGTCATCTTGTTCCACAATCAAGAATTCATCGTATGGATCATCGACTTGTCCGTCGTACACCCAAAGCTCGATGGCACGACTGTACGGTGCAGACGCCGCCTTGCTCAGACGTTGCACCAACGCTAAAACGGCGCTGTCCCCAGCGTGTTCGCACCCCTCGCGATGAAGCAAGTTCAACACGCTCGCGCCCTTCAAGTAGAACGATCTACTCGCGATGCTTGCCATCAGTCGTAGAGCAGGCGCGGCGGGTTGACAGTAAAACCACGCCGCCTGAAGCGAAAGCGAACCGATGTTGCGCTGATGCTCCAGCTGCACGACGAGCGTGTGCCAATCGCTCATGAGCTCGCGCATTTCCGCCGCTAACGCGTGTGAGACGTAACCGTGCTTGAACTCTTGTCTAGACTCGATGAAGGCGCGAATCGTCGCCGCATCGGCGCACAAAGGGAGCATGTTTTTCACCAACGCCGCGAGCGGCGCCTCCAAGCCGAGCTCGACTTCAAACTTCACTCTCGTCAGCCTGCTATCGGTGGTGACTAATCCAGACCTCGACTCGTCATCATGTCCCTTCCACGCGCTGATGTATCGCCCGTCGACGCCCATCATGGCGTACAACAGATCGTCCAGCACGAGCAACTCTTGCTCGGCGGCGGCATAGTCGCTCAGCGCCTTGACGTTGCGATCTTGTTCGGTCCCACTCCCTAAGTGCGCGCCCGTGAGAAACTGACGCTTATGATTCCAATCCGGTAAACTCGGTCCCTCGGCAACGTCGCTCGGACGCTGAACGAGCGTACGCTCAGCTTTGCCGAATAATCCGACGGAGCGCTTCACCGCGCTGCTCTCGACGCTCATCTTGCGAAATTCGCCCGCTAAACTCGTGCCCATCCCCGTCTCGCTCACGTCCTGCGAACTCACCGACCCAGGCACGGCGTCTCTCCCCAGCGTGGCGTACCGTTCGGGCGTTCCCAACCCACCCGGAGAAGACATGAACGACGGTTCCTCCTCGTTCGCCTCCCCGTCCCGACCGCGACTCGTCGTCTCGTACCGTCCAGCCTCTGCCTCCGCCTCCGCCGCTCGCGCCCCCGACTCCGACACCGCGAACGCCAACTCATCATCGCTCGCAATCTTCGCCATCACCGCCAAGTACCGATCCAACTCCTCCACGCGAAGCGCCTTCAATCGCTCGCACTCGCGCGCGAACGCCTCCGGGTCCTCGCTCCGCTCGCTCAGCGTCCGCCTCGACTGCGCCACCGCCACCTTGGTGACATCATACTTCGATATCATCTTCCCCAACATCGCCGTCGACGCCGACGCGAGCGATTCCGTGAACCTATGCTCGGGATCGAGTCCGAGCGCGCGCGTCAACGCGCGCACCGATCGTTCGAGCGACGCCGTCACGCCCGCGTCCTCGCCCGCGTCTCCACCGCGCGCGTCATCGAGACGAGACATGTTCGTCTTCTCCCGCGCGTCACCGGCGTCTCTTCCCGCGCGTCGACGCCGTCACCCGCGCGTCGTCATCCGTCGTCAGCTCTTCATCGAACGGTCACGATGTTTGGATTCACGATTCAATCACGGACCATCCGGCCCTCGTCGACCACCTCGCGGCGCGCGCGGTCGATCCCGCCTTTATCGAGCGCGCGTCGACGCCATGGTAC
>Ga0181567_10000020_pt1 | contig 110479 bp, 68 predicted proteins | sample 101ome_14_FD_133761 | JGI IMG/M metagenome (GOLD analysis project Ga0181567, IMG submission 133761) | Coastal salt marsh microbial communities from the Groves Creek Marsh, Skidaway Island, Georgia - 101403AT metaG (megahit assembly) | ecosystem: Environmental > Aquatic > Marine > Intertidal...
CGTCGACTTGGCCGCCTCGATGATCTTATCGCATGCGTTTTGCATGTGGTTCGTCTCGAACGAGCGAAGACGGATACGAATCTTGGACGCTTGCACGGCAGCCTAATCGAAACGAAATCGAGTTGCGCGTCTCGTCAGTCACACACCCCGGCAGTCACCTCACCGCGTACCCCACGCGTCGTCATCGCGTCTCCCCCGCGCGTCGATTCGGGCACCGCGACGACCGCGCGACGGCACGAACGCGCGACAAAATAATAATTCACGCGCCGCGCCCCTCCCGCGCGACGCCCGCCTCTCGTCGCGTCCCGCCTTCCCTCGCGCCCTCAGGGTCTGGTTGACATGGGTCGCATCACGATTCGCGCGCGCACGTACCGCTTGCGCCGTCGCCGCGCGAGGCTTGGTCTGCGACGCGTTAAAAATAGTATTTTCCATCGTCAGTCTCCCGTCTCCCATCGTCGTCGTCGTCGTCGTCGTCGCGCGCGCTCGTCGCCGAACCGCGTCGTCGCTCGCGACGTCACTCGAGGGTTTCGCGAGGGTGGCGGGCGCGTCGACGACGGATGCGGCGTACCGTCGCGCGCGATCGCGCCGGCTGCGCGCGGAGCGCGGAGAGCGAGTGCGTGGTAAACATGGTCGTCGGCGCGGACATCTCGGCGTGCGGTCGACGCGAGCGCGGCGGCGTGTGCGGGAGCTCCCGCCCGGGCGTCTGTCTCGGGGGGTGGTTGGCGCTCTCGAGGTGGTGTGGTGTCATCGACCGGTCGTGACTCGTGAAATAGTCCCTCCTCGGGGACGAAGAAATCGCGCGCTCGGCGGCGGGACCGGGCGGGAGAGGCGGACGCGCGACGACGATGGCGACCATGGACGAGCGAATCGACGGTGCGCGCGATGCGATGGCGTGAGGATGGATGGACGCGCGCGCGCGATGCGTCAACCCTCGACTGGTGGTGGTGGTGCGCGGTGGATGTGGCGACGAGAGACGACTGACTGAATGTGCGTTTGTTTTTGAAATCGCGAAGCGCTCGTGTTGCGCCTGCACGAGATCGAGGCGGTGAAGTTTGGTGAATTTAAGCTGAAATCGGGCATCATGTCCCCGATTTACGTCGATCTTCGCGTCATCGTGTCGTATCCGGACGTGTTGACGTCGGTGGCGGAGTGCATGTGGGACGTGCTCTCGGCGAACGGAGCGACGTTCGATAACATGTGTGGCGTACCGTACACGGCGCTGCCGATCGCGACGTGCATGTCTCTGTCGCATAATATTCCGATGTTGATGCGTCGCAAGGAGGTGAAGGCGTACGGGACGAAGAAGCAGATTGAGGGCGCGTTCGAGGCGGGCCAAACCTGTCTCTGCGTCGAGGACTTGGTCACGTCCGGGGCTTCGGTGATGGAGACGGTGGAGCCGTTGGAGAACGTCGGCTTGAAGGTGAAGGATGTGGTCGTGTTGATCGATCGCGAACAGGGCGGTGAAGCGCGACTGGCATCGAACGGCCTTCGTCTCCACTCGGTGTTGCCGTTGTCTCGCGTCTTGAAGACTTTGGAGGCGGAGGGTAAAATGAGGTGCGTGCGCGACACTCCGGGAATTTCCCCGAACGACCGTCGCGAGGGCGTGCTTCAGTCTTCTCGTTTGCGCGACTTCTACGCGTTCTCGAATTTTCATGCACGCAAAATAGAATTTCGGTAGCTCCGTATTCCTTTCCCTCGGCGAGTCTGCTCGTGATTCGCCGAGGTGGATATGCACCGACATTTTGAGCGCGCTTTCACGCGTCAGCGAGGAACATCGCGACTGACTCTCACTCTTCGTTCGTCATCGCTTCAATCGCAGCTCCGAACTCGTGCAAAAAGTGAAGGACTTCATCGCGGCGAACCAAACCATGCCCGTCGCCGGCGCCGAAGCGAACAAGCCGACGCGCATGTCGTACACGGCTCGCTCCGAGCTCACCGACAACGCGTGCGCCAAGCAATTGTTCAACTTGATGGAGACTAAGAAGACGAACTTGTGCGTCGCCGCCGACGTCACCACGGCGAAGGAACTCCTCGAAATGGCTGAAATTCTCGGTCCGGAAATCTGCATGCTCAAGACGCACTGCGACTTGTACCCCGATTTCACCGAATCGTTCGGAGAGCAGCTCATGGCGATCGCGGAGAAGCACAACTTCATGATCTTCGAAGATCGTAAGTTTGCCGACATCGGTAACACGGTGGTCGGTCAATACAGTAGCGGTGTGCACAAGATTGCGGACTGGAGTCACATCACCAACGCGCACATCGTTCCGGGTAGCGGCATCATCGACGGATTGAAGTCCGTCGGTCTTTCCAAGGGTCGAGGTTTGCTCTTGCTCGCGGAGATGAGCTCAAAGGGTACTATGGCCAAGGGCGAGTACACGGAAGCCGCCATCGGTATGGCGGCGCAGCACCCGGACTTTGTCATGGGTTTCATCTCCACCAACCCGAAGGCGTGGAAGGCGGAGTGGAGCAAGGGCTTGATCAACATGACTCCCGGCGTACAATTACAAGTGGGCGGTGACGCGATGGGTCAGCAATACAACACCCCGTACAACGTCATCGTTGAAAATGGTAGCGACGTCATCATCGTCGGTCGTGGCATCTACAAGGCGGCTGATCCGGCGGCGGCGGCGAAGGAGTACCGCGCCGCCGGTTGGGAAGCGTACCAAACGTCCATCGCTTAGACTTTTGTAACGTTTATTTTAACAACCGTCGGTTTTCTTGTTTACAAACATATCATCACTACGTATTCGACTCACGAGAACAATTTCTTGACGGAGATATTCTTCTCGCTATCCTTTTGCATCACCTTGGAAACAGCCATTTCAAAGTCCTCTTGCGTGACGTGAACCCGACGCTCTCTAAGAGCAAACATACCCGCTTCGGTACACACCGCCTTGGACTCTGCTCCCGAAGCTCCGTTCATCTTGCTCGCGATCTTCTTAAGATCGATACCGCGAACGAGGTTCATCTTTCGGCTATGAATCTTGAGAATGTCGACGCGGCTATCCTCGGATGGGTTCGGGAATTCAATTTTACGATCGATGCGGCCCGGACGAAGAAGCGCTTGATCGAGAATATCGAGGCGGTTCGTCGCCATGATGACCTTGATCTTATTAGTCGCCTCGAAACCGTCGAGTTGGTTAAGCAACTCGAGCATCGTGCGCTGCACTTCGCTGTCGCCGCCTCCTCCTCCTCCGCCCGAGTCGCGAGCGCTACCGATGGAATCCACCTCATCCATGAAGAGAATACTGGGTGCGTGCTCGCGAGCCATGACGAACAATTCGCGGACCATCCTCGCACCTTCCCCTATGTACTTTTGAACTAACTCCGAACCGGAAACCCGAATGAAACAACAGTCGGTGTGATGCGCCACCGCTCTCGCCAAGAGCGTCTTACCGGTGCCCGGAGGACCATACAGGATGACGCCCTTCGGTTGAGCGATACCGAGCGAATCGAAAAGCTCGGGGTGCTTGATCGGCAACTCCACCACCTCTTTGATTTCCTTCACCTGTTGATCCAAACCACCGATCATGTCAAAGGTGGAATCCGGCACTTTTTCCACCTTCATCAAAGACACGAGCGGGTCAATGTTCGACGGCAGGATGACGTGAAGCGTGTACGAGTCATTTCTCAACGCCACTCGCGTCCCGGGCGTCAATTTCGTCACATCGATGCTCTTATCCATGTCACAGACGTATTTCCCCTCCGGATGCACCTGCACGCGCGCGGAAATCTCGTCAGTCTCCCTCGCTCTCGCTCTCGCGTCTCTCGCGCTCGCACCTTGACCAACACCTTCTTCTTCCCCATCACCTTGACCACCTCCCCGACGTACGATCCGGGCTCTTGCAACTGATGCAACTCCTCGCGAAGCGATCGAACTGTTCACCGCGCAGAAAATATCGCGTCGCGCGTCGAGGTCAGTCGCGCGTCCTCGCGTCTTTTGATCGCGTCTCTCTCTCTCTCTCTCTCTCTCACACACACACACGCGCCGTCTCCTCTCGTTTCGCGCGCGCGCACATGCCCCAAGTCATCGATCTCATCGCTCTCGCGCACCTCGTCCGTTCAATTCGTTCCTCTGCGCCTCCAAACGTCGAAGATTTTGCGTCTTGTCTCGCAGGGCGACCCCTAACGCTTCAATCTTCGCGTCGTAATACGCGCGAAGACCCGTCGACGCGCTCGCGTCGACGTCCATGGACGACGCCACGGCAGCCGTCATGTCTCTCGCGCGCCTGTCGCGGGTGCGTTCGCGAACGCTCGTCGGCGCGCGCGCGACGGGCGGCGGGGAATGACGCAGATCGAGATCGTCCCGGGGACAGAAAAAAACGACTTTTTACGCGAGACGACGCGGAGACCACGTAGCGCGTCGTTCGCGGCGCGAGGCGGCGCGTGGAGGGTGGTCGGAGGCGCGAGTGATCGTGGAAGGTCGTGTCTACTGTGAATATGACTCGTCGAGCGCGCGAATGGAACATCCGTCGTCTACTCGGCGCGCGCGCGTTTCGTCTTTTTGCGCCGCGCGTCGGCGTCGCCGCGGCGAAGACTGGATTCCCACTTCTTGGCAAACTTTTTGTACAGCGCGAGCGCGGCTCTGGCGTCGTCCACGGAGGAGTGTTCGCCGCGCTGAATGTCTAATCCTAGGTGTTGGCGAGAGAGATCGCGAAGGGCGCGACATCCGCGACCACGAGGCGCGCCGGGGACGCACCGCTCCTCCGGTCGCAGCGGACGCGTCAGCGGATGATACAGACTCGTGTCCCTCGTGTCTCGCTTCGGATGATCGAGCATGAGGACTCGTAAATCGTTCTTCAGCGAGTGTCCGACGAGGATGCGTCCCTGGAGAAGTTGACTCATCTGCTCTTGTATCTTTTTAAAGGATTGCGCGCCGTTTGCCGCTGTCAAATCCCGAGGTCTCACGCCCGACACCGCCGTTCTGTAATCCGTCACTCGCTCCGTCGGCGCGACGAATTTATCCATGATGACGTTCCCATCCTCGTTCACGATGGAGACTCGCGCCAGGATGGATCGCTTCCCGTCGGTGCCGACGCCCACCATTTCGCAATCCAACGCCAACAGCTTCGTCACCGCCGTGTTCTTCCCCGTCGGCGCCGGTTTCTTCCCCTCGCCCTCCCCGTCGCCGCGTCTAAATACACCACCACCGCTCGCGTCCTCTCTGGCGCGCGCGACGTCCTCCATCGCGCGCCGCTCCGCCGCTTTCGCCTTGGCCACCTTGGACGTCCCGGCGTTGATGCGCGCCTTGAGCGCCGCCCAGTTCCCGCCCGCCGCGCGCGCGGTGTCGGGCGCGGACGTCGACGCGTCCGTGCGATCACGATTCTTCTTTTTATTCATCGCGCTCGCTCGTTCGCGCGCGCTGGTGCGAGAGCGACGCGGTGACGTATGCCGCCGCCACTCGCGCGAGCGCGACCGCACAGCCGCCCGAAGTGTCACACGTCGCCGCGCGACTCGCGTCGAACGCGAACGAGGCTCGCGCATGAACCGCACGATGACACTCGCGCGTGCGTGCGGCGGTGCCGTCTTCAGGGCGACGTCCGCGAGCGCGAGCGCGCGAAGAAGAGATCAGTCTCGTTTTTGCGCGCGAACGAGAACGGCGTCGACGTCCGCGCCCTCTTCCGCGAGCGCGTCTCGCGTCGTCGCGCGAGCGAAGATGGCGGGAAAGACGGCGCCGGAGGAGGTGGCGGCGGCGTTCGGCGTGGACGACGTCGAGGACGAGGATCCGGGAAAGAACTTTTCGGGGACGTGCGGCGTCGTGGATAAAGGCGGCGTGGCGGTGCTCGACGGCATGCGGTCGGCGGCGCCGTTGGGGGCGGTTCTGACGTTCGCGAACGGCAGTGGCCGAGGCGTGTTGCTGAGTCACCGCGAGCCGAAGAGTTTCGCGCTGATGTTCGAGGAGGATGCGAGCGGACGACGGCGAGTGGACGCGAGCGAAAAGGCGACGGGCGCGACGGCGGAGGCGAGCAAGAGCGAGTTCCTCACGGGACCGAGCGCGAAATCGACGCTCGGAAAGATTGTGAACGCGTTTGGTGAGCGCGTAGACGGCGAGAGGATGGTGACCGGGACGGAAGATTCGTCTCGGATGATTCGGGAACCGCCGAGCGTGGAGGACAGAAAGCCCATCACGACGCCGCTCGTGACTGGGATCAAGGCTGTGGATTTACTGGCGCCGATCGGTCGCGGTCAGTGCATGTTAGTGAGCGGTGAACCGGGAACAGCGCTGTCTGAGCTCGGTTTGACGTCCATAGTGGCTCAAAAGGGTACGGGTGTGCGTTGCGTGTACGCTGCGCTGGGCGCGCAGGCGTCTCGCGTGGATCAAGTCGCGAAACGTTTAGAGGAAGACGGCGCCATGTCCCACACCACGATCGTCACGGTGGACGAGGGGGCGAGCGATGCGGAACGCTACGCCGCGACGTGCACGGCGTTCGCCATCGCCGAGGGTGCTCGAGCGATGGGCGAGGACGTGCTCTTGGTGCTCGACGATTTTTCCGGTTTGGTTAACTTCACCAAAGACATGGCTCGTCTCGCACCGCAACTGAACGTGGAAGAAGGCACGGAAGAGCAAATGGAAGAGTACGAGGGCATGCTCATCAGCGCTTCGTTGGCCGAACGTCGTAGATTCTTAGGGATGACTCTCCAGCGCGTGGCGAGACTAAACGACCAACTCAAGGGCGGTTCCATCACTCTGATGGGCGTCATGTATCACCCGCAGGGTGCGTACAAGAAGACCTTTAAGAGTGGCGTCGAGGGCGCTGGGTCCGGTGGTGCCGTGCTTCCGAGCTCTGTGGAGTCGATCAAGGGATTTGATTCGATGCCCGCCGCCGTTCAGGAAAAATTGCGCAAGGCTCTCGCCGAAAAGGCCGCCGCCAGCGCCGCTTCCGCGGGCGACTCCGCCGCGCCGGAGTCTGCGTTCGTTCAATCGAGACCCATGGTCGAGGAATTCATGTCGATCACGGACGGTCAAGTCTTCGTCGATTCGTACACGCCGGAAAAGGGTTGGACCATCAGTGCGAAGGATTCCGTGAGTCGCATCGGAGCGCCGGGCGCCGCCGGTCCCTTTCGGTCCCTCAATTTTCTTCAACTTCGCCTTGACTTGATGCAGTCGGACGACATGGGAACCTTCGGTAGCGCTGGCTCGGAGAAGACGAAACTTCGTAGCCGTTCGGAGGCTATTCGCGGATTCCTCAAGCAAAGGCAAGGCGAAGTATCCTCCCTCGCCGAGCAAACCATCGGCTTGTTCGCGATTCAAAATGGTTTCACGAAGAATAAAACCGCCGAAGAAGTCGAAAGCATGCTTTCCGAGGCCTGGAAGCGTGCGTCGAGCGAACTGAACGATGAAATTGAGTTCATCAACGCCAATCAATCGACCGAGCTTTCGTCAGAGATGAAGACCAAATTCAACCAACTTTTGGAGAACCTCTGAAATGTTTCAGTGTAGGAATAGGATCGCGCATTTAATGATTCAGCCATTACATTCATATTATCTACGTCAACTTTGTTCCGTCTCGCATTTGCGTAACTTCATGTGCGTGCTAATGTATTCTATCATTCGTTGTTTTGTGCGGGTTTTCAGCGTTTCAGCGTCTTTGAGCAAGAGTTTCACCTCGGACAACGCGTGTTCCAAAGAATTTCGTCGCGAGCACGTCAACTCCTTGTATTGTCCAGCCTCTATGAGGCTACAGACCTTGGTTAGATGTTCAGAAACATCGCTGAATTTGACACCGCACGTCTTGGCGATTCTCGATGTGAGCTTCGAGACGTCGGATCGCGATGATTTTTGTTTCGCGGCGTTCTGTATGCCTTCGGCAGTCACTCGGCTGCCCAGTACCGGCGCCGGTTCGTCCTCCTGACTATCAATTTTAGCACGTTTACTAGGTTCCACGGTTTCCGGAGGAGATACGTTCGTGGCGCGATCCAACTCTTCGAAGGGATTACTTCCTCCTCCGAGGAACAAGTCGCCCTCGGACAAATCCTTGACGCAAGATGGCAGAGAAGACGGGGTGGATAAGCTCACCGGGATCGTCGTGTGCGGAGAGAAAATCTCGGGAACCACATCTGAGAGATACTGCGACGAAAATGGATTTATCCATATGTCCATGCAGTGCGGCATGTGGTTGTCTCGCGCGGTGAACGCCGGCCATCCGGAGCGATTCTGCGAAGCCGTGACGAAAATCTCTCGTTCAGGAAGCGTTGGACCACTGCATGGGGCTACATTTTGAGGCATGAACGCGCACTTATTGATGTGAAAGCTCAGATGCGTCTGGAGAATGTTCAAGTTTGTCGCAGATCGAAGCCAAGCCAAAATACTGTCGTTCGCAATGTTACTTTGTCGCGCAGTCAATTCCGTCGCACCCGTGCTCTTTAAGAGCAACGACACCGGCCACAAATACGGTACGTCGTGACCTGGAAAACAGACGTCGCAGACGAGCTCCTCTTTTGAATCATTAATGTGCACGTACGGCGGAACAAACGTGTTTAATCGAGCGGCGAAAGCTAATCGGAATTCTTGTATCGTCTTGAAACCGATTGACCGCGGCAGTTCGCGACGAAACGCGATCACCACCACCTCAACGCCAATCTCAGGAGCCGCCTGTGCCATGATCGGCGTGGATGAAATGTCGATGACGCTGCTTCCGTGCACAAACTCTCGCATTTTCGTGTTTGACACGCCGACGTCTCGCATGGCGTCGATGATCGAACCAAATCTTTGTAATCGTAAAACCACCGCGTTGATGCTAGGAAACATGAGTTCAATTTCACAATCCTCTCCAATGTCTCGATCGAGCGCCGGCGGCGCCTTCGTGACCGAAATTCCGCGCTCGATCTCGACGCCGTACGCCGTCACGATGGCGTTCGGCGCGTCGGGCCAAAAATCCTTATGCATGAACCTCGTCGCGTTCTCCGACTCCCCGAACGCGCACCACCCCTCGACCTCTTTGAACGCATCCATGACGAGCTTCGGAATCATACTGCGCAGAACATCCATCTCCTCTCCCTTCCCCTGACACACCGACACCTCGGTGACTCTCCACGGCGCCGTCGACGCCGGCGCGTCTCTCGCCGTCGCTTGACACACCATCTTCGTCACCTCCAAAAACCGTCTCGGCACCACGCACACGAACGTCTCGCTCGACATAGCGATCACTCGAATCGCCTTCTCCGCCTTCACCGCCTCTTCCTCACGAATCGCCGCGCTCAGCGTCGTCACCTCGGCGTTCAGACTCGTCTCGAGCACGCTTCGAAGCGTCTCCCTCGCCCCCGCCTCCTCCGCCCTCGGCTCCACCCGCACCGCCACGATGCCCAGATGCGACAGCGATAATTTTGCAATCACCGGCGTCGGCACGTCTCGCCGTCTCGCCGGCGACCGCGTCGTCAGCGTCATACCTCTCGCGTTTTCGCACACTCTTCCTGTCACCCCAGACGAGACCGAGACGCTCGACGCTCCTCCCTTTCCGTCGTCGTCGCGCGTCCGAGACCTCGCGTCTCGTCCGTCGCGCGCGCGATCGCCCTCGATGAATTTTTTTCCGTCGCGTCCCGTCGCTCTCTCGCGCGCGTCGTCGTCGCGCGCGTCGCCGCGCGTCGCCGCGCGTCGAGCGTCAGAAAAACGCCACCAGTGTGACGCGCGCGTCGCCGACGACCGAACGGCGCGGACGACGCCGGACGACGACGCGTCGAGCGGGGACGGCGAACGGTCGACGTGTCGTCGCGCGCCGCGATGGACGCGGTGACGCCGCCGCGCGACGACGAGGACGACGTCGCGCGTGACGACGGCGACGCGCTCGAGGCGCGTCGAGACCGTTGGCGCGTGACGTGCGATGGATCCTCTCGCGCGTCGCTGTGGCCGCGCGCGTGCGGCGCGGCGGCGTCTCGAGATGATTTCGCGGGCCACTTTCGCGCGCTCGTCGATCTGCGAGGGGGCGAGGAGACGCACGCGGCGGAGACGTCGGCGCAGATTGAAAAAGATTTACCGCGCGCGGGGACGGCGTTTCGACGGTTTTTGGATTTATCGCGTCCCGAGGCGAGCGATCGGATGTCGTTGAAGCGCGTGTTGTTGGCGTTCGTGTCGCACGCGCCTGAGATTGGGTACGTGCAATCGATGCACAGCATAGCGGCGTTTTTATTGCTCGCTGGGTTGGACGAGGAGGACGCGTTTTGGTGCTTGGTGACGACGACGAGCGAAATCGTACCGGGGTACTTTGACGAGGGCATGCGAGGGGCGAAGCTCGATCAGCGCGTTTTCGGGAGGATTTTGAGAGAGAAGCTTCCTGCGTTGGGGTTGCACCTGCAGGCGCTCGGTCCGGACGACATCGTCGCCGCGATTTTGAGCGGGCAGTGGTTGTTGACGCTCTTCGTAAACGTCTTGCCGATTCGAGCGACGATGGAAATCTGGGATGAAATGTTCACGAGGAGACACCGCGCGGCGTTGTTCGCGGCGACGGTCGCGCTGCTGGAGTCGAACGCGACGCGGGTGTTGGAGACGACGGAGATTGGGGAGGCGATCGAGTTGTTGCAGAGGTGCGGAGAGAGTTTGCGCGGCGACGACGGCGGTCGAGGAGAAGACGCGAGCGACGAATCAAAGTGTGACGCGTTCATAACTCGCGTCCGAGAGCTACTCGATGGAGATTTATCACCGGCGAAAGTGGATCAACTCACGGCGCGAGTTCGCGGACGGACTCGACGACCGAGCGACGTCAAGTTACCGAGCGCCATCACCAGCGTCGGCGCGCTGACTGACGTGGACGACTTGTGCGTCGGACTCGTTTCGGATGATTTACGAGATAAAATGGTCGCTTCAAACGACGGCGAGCAGACGTCGAGCAATAAAACGTTCGAGGCTGAGTTGGCTGAACTCAAAGAGGTCTCCGCGGGCGTGGTCGAGCGCGCGTCGACGACGACGGACGCGGGGACGTCGTGCCCGGACGCGACGCTCTGCGCCGCCGACGTCGATTTCATCAGCAAAAATCTCATCTCAATTGAAAAACAGGCGCTCGCTCTGGCGGAGCACGGCGATGAAGTGATGATTTGCGTGAAAAACATCGTTCTTCGACCGATTCGAGCGGTGGCGCAGTCGAGGTTGAAATCATTTTGTGAGGAAGTCTCGTTTCTCGACGAGGAATTCACGGCGATCGTTCGGCGACTCCGGGACGCCATCGATCAACAACTAGAGATTCATCCCGATTTGAGCGTATTTCCGGCGTCGAACAAGTACAACAAGTCCATGTGGTCGTGTTGGTCCGACTCGCTCTTTGAGGGCGCGATCGAGCGAGCGGAAATGTTTCTAGAGAGTCTCGAACAAATCAGAGCGGAGCTGTCTTGGATGGTGAGCGTGTTCGTCGGCGAGCGTAAAGACGTGGCGCCAAAAATTCCACGAGCCGAGGGATGGGAAGATATCGGAGAGCACGGCGCGTTGAATGATGTCATCACGCCCGAACCTGACGAGGTGTGCCTGTCGACGTCGTCGAAATCGCACGAGGCGGAGACGGAGAAGAGACTGGAAGAGATTAGACTGATGGTGAAGCGAACGCACGACGAGGCGATTCAAGACGTGCCCAGACTTAAGAAGAACTGGACGCAAACGACTGAAAAGCTCAAGGGCGAGTTATCAGCGGAAGAAGACGCGGTGAACGCCTGGGCAACCGTTGCGATTCAACGCAACGAAAAGAAGCGAAAGTCTGTCGAACAAAAACTCCAAGGCGCCGTTCGCGAACTCCTCGCGTCGTACGGCGAAATATCTCCAACCATAGGACGCTCGGGTGACGTCCAGGGGAAGGATGAATTGGAGAAATCGCACGCCGAAGAGGGAAAACGGCTTCAAAGCGCGATCGAAGCGGTGAAGGCGCTCGAGTCCGTCTTGACGCGCCGATCGAATATGCTCGAGCGCGAAAAACAAACGAGTGAAAGCGTCCAAGCGATCTCTAACCGCACGCTATCGCAGACAAACGCGGCGCTTCTTCTCGTGTACGAAGCTGGCGAGTGGTTGGGCCACGAACTCGACAACAGAAGTTCACCCGACTTTGTAGCCACCTATGAGAAAATCGCCACGCTCGTCGAAGAGTTGAGCGCGTCGTCGCGAGAAATCTGCGTGCGCACCTTACGGCAATGGTCTCTGTTCGTGCGCAAGCTTACGAGTCGGGTGGTTTTGGAGTACGTGAGTACCATCGATTCAGCCGCGCAGGCGCTCTCGGACACGCAGGCGACGCTCGCCGTCTCGGCGAGTCGCTTGGATTCAAGCACCGCATTGTCTTCATCGCCAGGCGCGTCTCGCGAGGCTGATTCCGCGCACACGTCGCTTCGTTCACTGACGAGTCAGATGGAAAAGATCACTGACATCGCCGGTTCAAAGCTCGAAAAGTTTGGAAACCGTCTGCGTAATTTCGCCTCGTCACCGGCATCGAAACCGCCGCCGGCGATTCACGCGCCCGACGTCGACGAAACGAGCGCATCCGTGAGTCCCGGGAACGAATCAAACTTCGCGGCGAGCATGAATTCAAAGTCTGCGCGACTCATGGCGCTCGCGCGCGAAGACGACGCCAAGCTGGAGAGACGGCGAGCGCAGCTCTTGGCGAAAAAGACGTGGCTGCGCGAGCATCTCCTGGCCAGAGGCGAGTGAGAGCCGCGCTTCTGGACGCGAGGACGTGGAGTGGACCTCGCGTCTCGCGCCCGGGCGCGGCTTTGTAATAGATGACTTGTTGTTGTTTTAAACTTAAATCATCGCGGCTCTAGGCTATAAATGCATTGTCTCAATACGTTGCCTTTCACTAAATATAGATAGATAAGACGTGAGGGTGGGGCGACGGCGCGCGCGCGCGCGCTCCGTTTCTTTAGTACACCACGGCGTGCGCCCGAGAAAACTTTCCGTTATCTCCGCCGACGGCGCATCGCGCGCTCTTTTTACCGCGAGCGTCGTTTTGAGAGACGTTCTTACGTTTTTCAGGCGTCGCCATCCTACTCGATGGCGCTGGTCCGAGACTATTCGTTCGTCGGTACCTCGTTCCGCACGCATTGCAGAGCATCGGCTTGCTCGCCGGACCTCGTCTCCACTGCGGAGAATCCACCGCTCCGCAGTGATCGCACGGTCCACCGGGCTTCATGTGGCCGTTACTCGCCACCACATTCATCGGCGCGTTCACGGTCGCGTTCACCGCGCTCGCGCTCGCGTCTCCGCCGCGTTCCCACGCCGAGGCGGAGTCGTCCCGCGCCTCGCCCGCGAATCCGCTCGCCGCGTACACCTCGTACTCGGCGTCATCCGGCGCCCACCGCCCTCGCTCACCGTCCTCGCCGCTCGAACACGGCCTGTTCACGTTCCACGCCACACCACCTCCTCCTCCTCCCGAGGCACCCACCATCCGTTCGCATCCAGACGGCGCCGCGCTTCGCAAGATGCTCGCCTCGAGCAGCGCCAACTCGGCGTCCGCCACCGCCGTCGTGCACACTCCGTGGTCGTGCATCTTCACCATTCTGTACCACCGTCGTTCCGGCGCACACGTCGTCGTCGTCGTCGTCGTCGTCGTCTCCGGCATCGTCTCCGGCATCATCGTCGTCTCCGCCTCGCCGCGCGTCGCCGTCGTCTTCGCGCTCACCCCTCGGAGCGTCATCGCGCTATCGCTCCTGGGAAGTCCGTGCGCGTCCACCTCGCGCGCGTCCGCGACCGCGTCCGATTCCTCCGATTCAGTCGCGCGCGCGAGAAGATTACGTTTCATCGCCGCGCTTCGTCGCGTCGTCGGACTCGACGTCGCGCGCGTCGTCGTCGTCCCCGCCTTCATCGCGCCGTGGAGGTCTCCGTCGACGAGTCTTGAGTCACGACTCCTCACGAGTCCCCCTCACGGCGAATCGCAAACCAATCGATCGATCGATCCCAACACGCAATCAAAATCGGCGCGCGCGACGTCCGACCGGTCGTTCGCGCGACGTCGAGCGTCGTTCGGTGGAACGCGCGCGGTGCGATTCAAAATTCCTTCCCTCGACCGCTTCACGCGCTCGCCCCGCGCTCGTCCGCGTTCGCGCGCACTGTCGCGTCGCGGGATGACGCGACGACGACGGACCGCCACCACACATCATCGCGTCGTCGCCACCACGGTGGTCGATCGTCCGCGCGCGCGGGTGCATACCGCGTCGTCCAAATCGGTCGTTTGGTACGTATTGAAGACACACGAAGACCCATGATGTGAACCACACGGACACGAGAGATGCACGCCCGCGACGTTTCGGAGATTCGATGACGAAGGCGTGTCGGAGATTCGCGAGTGGGGTCGGGTCGGGGTGAGTCACGACCGGTCACGCGTGGGGGGAGGCTGCCGAGACACGATCTCGTCTCGCGCGCGTTCTTCTGTTCTTCTCGCGTATTGGGGAAAACACCCTTGGTGTACGTGAGACGTGACCGTATGTAGTGGTGAAACCACCCGTGTGTGCGCGAGGCGAGACCGGCGACCGACCGCACGCGACGCCGAGACGCCGCGCGAGACGCCGCGTTACCGGACGACGGGCGGACGGGCGGACGCGCGGGCGGACGCGCGGACGCGCGTCGCGTCGCGATGGACGTCGACGTCGATGCGTGGACGCGCGACGCGCGCGCGGGTGGGGTCGACGACGACGGTGTCGACGCGCCGGGGACGAGGGAGGCGTTCGCGCCCGGGCCCGCGCGAGAATTCGACGACGGCGGCGACGACGACGACGACGACGACGCGACGTTGGAGATGTACCTCTCCGGAGACGTCGTGTTCGCGCGCGCGGGGGAGAAGGCGTCGGAACCGATGTGGCCGGGGGTGGTGGTGGACCCGCGAGACGCGCCGGAGGGCGTGCGGCGCGAGTGTCGACCGGAGAGCGTGTGCGTGATGTTTTTCGGACCGAGCGGGACGCGAGGACGGGAGAGGGATTATTGTTGGGCCACCGTCGATCGATTGGCGAGGTATCGCGCGCACGCGTGGGCGGAGAGGTATTTCGCGCAGACGGTGCCGAAAAAGTTGCGGCCGGCGGCGTTTCGAGAGGCGTGCGACGAGGCGCGGGAAGTCGTGGCGGCGAACGGTGGCGATCCGAGGTTAGGAATCGATGCTTTCGGTGGTATGGGTGGTGATGGGGACGAGGACGGCGCGGAGGACGGGAAAGAGGAGGTGTTGGGGATGAATTCGTTCGGTTTGCCGTGCATGGTGGCGGCGAACGAGGAGCCGCGGTGCACGTCGTGCGGCGTCGTCGGAGACGAGGGATTGAAACTCAAGACGGCGCAGGGACGGTGTCGATTGTGTCAAAAGTTACACAAAGATGGTCAGTTTTGTCCGGTGTGCGATCGCGTGTGGCACTGGAGCGCGGGGGACCCGATGGTGGGGTGCGACAGGTGCGACAAGTGGATTCATCGAGAGTGCGACGCGCGCGCCGCCGAGGTGTTGGATAGGGAGGCGGAAAACGGCGAGGAGCTGGCGTACGAGTGCCCTTTGTGTAGAAATAAATCACCAGAACAATTAGCTGAGGAAGCGAGGCTCGCGGAGCTGGCGCGCGCGGAAGAGGAGCGCAAGGCGCAGATTCGCGAACGAAAACGGTTGGAAAAGCTTGTGAGCAAACCGCGCGTCGGTCGTCCGTCCAAGGCGGTCATAGAGGCGCGAGCGGCGCTCAAACGCATGCCCAAGATGGTAAAACTACCAAGAATGACGCCCAGGTCGCCGACGATCAAGTCCCCGCACGCGGTGTCGAAGAAACAAAATACCGTGCCAAAGCGTCCGAAGAGTTCGTGGCAGCTCTTTTCGGCGGATTTCTTTCAAAGCTTCAAGGATGAAAACGGCGATGAAAACATAGATTTTGCCGAGATTTATCGCGCCCAGGGCGCCGCCTGGCGCGACTTAGAGCCAAGCGAGCGTCAAAAGTACGAAGACATGGCCAAGGACGAGGCCGATCGGTTCAGGGAGATGATTTTCGACATGTTTCGAAACGGCGAGCTCGACGAGCAACAACAAAAGCGGTACGACAAGATTCTTCATCCGGAGCAGTACGAGACGAAGCGCGTGGAGAAGGCGTCGAGAAACGCGGACGCAAATAAAGCCTCGAGGCGTTCAAAGGCGGGAGATATCTCCAAATTACCGGACGGAAGCACCATGCCGGAGAAGCTCGCGGTGATTTGTAATGGCGTCGCCGCCGACTATTACACTCGCTCGAATCAAGTGCTGTGCCAGTGCTCAGATTGTGCGGGCGAAGCCAAGTTCATGTCGCCGACTGAGTTTGAAAAACACGCCGGCATGGGACAAGCCAAGAAATGGAAGGCATCTTTGCGCATGATTGAACCGGCAAAGATGCCCATCGGACGTTTCTTGGACGGGAGCGATTTCGACAAACGAACGCAGCGCGAGGATGGAGGCGGGCAAGAAACGCAAAAAACACAAAAGGAGTTGGATTACGAGATAGTTCAGGTGAGTTGGAGCGTCGATCGATGCGCCGTGTGCGACGACGAACGCGATTTCGATTACGACCAGCTCATCACGTGCGAGGCGTGCGCGGTCACCGTGCACCAGTCGTGCTACGGCGTCCCGGATATCCCCGACGACACCGTCGGTTGGTTGTGTCGTTCGTGCGAGCACACGGGCGGTGCGGTGAGCGAGACGCCGTTGTGCTGCCTGTGTCCGGTCGCGGGAGGCGCTCTCAAACCGACCACAATTCCTTCACTCTGGGCGCACAGCGCCTGTTGTCAATGGATTCCCGAGACGACGGTGTTGGACATCGAGCGCATGGAACCGATCGATAACATCGGAAACATTCAAAAAGAGCGTTGGACGCTTCTCTGCACGGTGTGCAAACAGCGCACGGGTGCAAAGATCCAGTGTTGTCATCCGGGTTGTTACCTCGCGTATCACCCGCTCTGCGCCCGCGCGGCGGGTCTGTACATGGACGCGAACGATGACGGAGAAGACGAAGAGGCGCCGCTGCAACTTCTCTCGTACTGTCACAGGCACTGTCGCGTGGATACGGAGCGCGCGCAAATTTATTCGGGCGACAAGGGGATGCGAATAGGCGAAGAGGGTCGGTTGATTCACATGGGCGCGAACAAGGCGACAAAGGCTGAACGTCGCGCGGAGGAGGAGAAGCGCGAACGCGAAGAAGCGCAAGAGCACGCCGAGGAATCCGAGCTGAGTTCTGACTCGGAATACGACTTGATGAGTTGCGCAAAATTCCGACCGTACGTCCCCATCGGTCACCCGAGAACGGAAGCGGATATCAAGGATGATAACGACGTCAACGTTCCGGGTTCGGCGGCGAAAAAGCCAAAACTTCGGAAACGCGTATTGCACGCTGACGAAGAAGACGACAAGGATGATGACGACGACGACGACGACGACGACGACGACGACGGAGATGAAGATGCCGAACGCACGGACACCGACACGATCGAAAACTCCATCACGGAAGCGTCTGGATCGAAGGATCAAACCGCGCGAGATGTTGAGATGTCAGATGACGCGTCAGACGAAGACGAAGATATGGAAGAGCTGTCAGATCTCGAAGTCGAATACGACGCCGCGCCGACGGACGACGACAGCGATGTCGAAGTCGGAAAATCTGAGTCGGAAATCGCGCTCCCTTCGAGTAAGGTTTCGGATGATCGACACGCGTCGCCGGCGGCAAAGAAACGTAAAACGGGCGAGGCGGTCGACGCGGATTCACCCGACGACACGGCTCGCGAGTTACAAGGACAACCCATCGCGTCGAATTCGAAACACGCGACCGTTCCAGGTGGTCTTCCCGTACCCAAAGGCAACGTACCGCGTCCCGAGCTACCTGAGGTCAAAGTTCGGTGCAAGACGCTGATGGGTGTGTTTCGTCCAGCGGATACGTACATTCGATGCTTGTGCAGGCGCTGCGACCGAGAGGCGGAAATCGAGCAACGCACGGCGCCTGCTCTGTGGGAAGCCAACAAGTGGGAAGCGCACGCCGGTATGAAGCACACGAAAAAGTGGAAGTTTTCCATTAAAATCGTCGCTGACGACGGCGCGAATGAAGACGAAGAGGAAGCTTTCGGCGACTGGTTGGAGCGGAATAAAGTCGTCGTCTTGGCGAACATGGGCAAAACCACGCGAGCGTTGGGTCTTCCCGGAAAGAAACCTAAGAAACCTAAAAAGAACAATCAAGGCGACAGTCGCGTGCGAAAAACGAAAGCTTTGTTGGGTCTGGGCCTCGGACAATTTGAAGATGACACGCTCGGCGATAAGACGGAGGAAGCGAAGGCGCGCGCTCTCGTCGGACGGCGCGTCCAAGTCGACGTCGGCACCATCGTAGCGCCCGAATGGAAAGATGGCACGATGATCGATGTCACCATCACTCGTACGGGCATTCGGTACAAACTCATCTTTGACGACGGTACCGATCAGATGATGTCTTTTACGCGCGACGCACTCAACTTGAAGTTTACCGATGGCGACGCGCCGGACCTTTCATTCTTACCCGCCGGAGAAAAGCTGAGTAAAAGTAAAAACACGCAGCTCGAGATGCAAATGGCGATCGCCAACGCAAAGTTCAAATCGGCGAAGCGGCCGTCCAATCCAGTCGATCGAGCGAGGATCGCAGAGCTGGCGAAACCAAAGAAACCGCGCGAGAAGGAGGCGTGGGTTCAGTGTGAGAATCCGCAGTGTGGAAAATGGCGACGCGTGCCTCAAAGTTTCGCGGAAAAGCTCTCAGCAGACGACGCCGACATGTGGACGTGTGAAAAGAATCCAGACAAAGCGGTTTCCGTCTGCTCCGTGCCTCAAGAGTTTGAAGATGATGAAATCGATCGTCGAATCGCTCTGGGAGATGACGCTCCTTACATGGAGGAATCCGACGACGAAGCGTCTGACAGCACTGGATACCGCACACACGTTCCAGATGACTTACCCACGATGGTGAGCGTCGTCTGCAGAGGCGTCCTGGGGACGTACCAAGTACAGACTCGTCGGATTGAGTGCCTGTGCCAGGAATGCGTCGCAGCCGACAACGGTCCGGTTTACATCGATCGGGAAAAGTTTGAGGCGCACACCGGCGTCAAGGGAACGAAAAAGTGGAAATCGGCAATCAAGGTCGTTCTCAGCAACAGAACGTTGATCACGCTCGGTAAATGGCTCGAAATTTGGGGTTGTGAAGTCTACCGTGAAGAGATGGTCGATTTGACGGATCCATCGCTCGCGCATAATAGGAAGCTCAGTCGCAAGCAGCTTGAAGAAATTCAGCGAAATGTGTACAAGCGTCTCGGTCTCAACAAGAACGACAAGAACGCCAAGGTCACCGGCCCGCCACCGAAGACTGGAAAACGCCTGATAGTGGGCCTGACTCCTTACATCGTTCGAGGCACGCGCGGAGATTCCATTCGTGAATTGATTGAATCGAAAAAGTACACACCGGAAGAGTTCGCAGCCCTGCAAAACGAGAGAAAATCACGAGGGCAAGGTGCGAGCGCGGATGATGGCAAAATCGTGGAGCAGCAGGGGATGACCATGCGCGAGAAACTTGAACACATGACTGCGACATACTCTGACAGGCTCACGTTTGCAAAGTCAAACATTCACGGATGGGGCCTCGTCGCCAAAGTTTTCCACAAAGCTGGTTCCATCGTCACGCAATTTAAGGGCGAGACGTGTCGCAGCACGGTTGCCGATATTCGAGAGTCGCGTTACGAAGAGGACGGCGTCGATTGCTATCTCTTGAAACAAGACGACGACACCGTCGTGGACTGCACGTTTCAAGGAAACTACGCTCGATTTACAAACCACAGTTGCAACCCCAACATGTACTCCAAAATCGTCAAGGTGGATAACGAAAATCACATTATTTTCTTTGCCAGAACGGATGTTAAGGCTGGCGAGGAGTTGACGTATAATTATAGATTTGAAAGCGAGGATGGCAAGGTTCCGTGTTATTGCGGCGCGCAGAATTGCCGAGGTTACTTGTGCTAGAAGGCTTCTATCAGCGTAGAATTAAACATTGTATTATCATTCATCAATTGTGCTTTTGTTACAAATAAATAAAAGCGAAACACGCGCGCGCGACCTCTTCAGTCTTCTTTACTCTCGCCGACGCCAGGGAGCATTCGTTTTACGTAGTCCGCCATTAAACGATCATTCTCACTGCTCACCTCCGAAATCACCGTCTCCTGCATCTCATCGAAATTAAACACTTCATCTGCGTACGTTTTCCTCACCTCGAGCAGTCTCAATCCCAACGTTCTCGACGTGATGTCGTCCCTCGACATCAACTCTTGCATCCACGCGTTGCCGTCCCGAATCGGATTCTCATCCATGTACGCCTTCAACGTCTCGTATGTCTCGCTCGGCGCCGTGCCCTCGCGCTCGGCCCGTTCAAGTTCTTCGGCCAAAACCGCTCGCGCGGCGACCGCCGTGAACAGACGCTTCAGCGCATCACACGCGGCGATCTCGGGCGACCGTCCCTGAAACGCATCGCTCGGGACGTGCATGCGTCCCGGTCGTCCCGTCGCGCGAGCCGTCGCGCATCGCCCTCTCTCGCGCGCGTCTCGCGCGTTGCCGCGCACCGTTCGCACCACCGCGCACCGCACCGCGCCCGCGCGCATGTCCCGTCGTGTCGTCCGCGTCGAACTCTCCCGCCGCCGGCCCCGCGACACCCCACACAGAACGCCTCGAGACTCGCTCACGCGCGCGCGTCATGTCCGCCGCCGGTCGCGCGAGCGCGTCCAACGAGGCCACGTTCACGATCGAGAACGAGGATCACACCCTCGGGAACGCGCTGCGATACGTCCTGAACGCCAATCCCGTGGTGAGTCTGTGCGGGTACAGCGTGCCGCACCCGATGGAACGAAAAGTGAACGTGCGCGTGCAGACGACGGGGGCGAACGGGGCGACGGCGCAGGGGGCGATGCGGGACGCGTTGTTGGACGTCATCAGCGTGTGCGATCACGTGCACGAGACGTACGAGCGGGCGGAGACGGAGTTTAGCAAAAAGGGTAAAAAGTGAGCGGCAGCCGCGCCCACCGGACACGACGGTTGTAAGATACACAGGAATATAAATTACTATCGACGAACGTTACGCGAGCGGTCACATGCTTTGAATCTCGAGTAAGCGCGCCTCGATGGAGGCGAGGAGGGATTTTCGGTCTCGCGCGTCGGAGGCGAGAAGGTGAGCGGCTATTTCTCGCTTGCGAGCGTCGACGTGTCGAGCCATGGATTTGACCGGTGTCACCGGCGCCGACGCCGACGCGGTGGGCGCCGCAGGGGCGGAATCCGTCGACCACTTGCCCTGTTCCTCGATGATCTCTATCAAGCGCGCGTTTTGTGCGTTCGAGGAGGCGAGTCTCGCCTCGAGGCTGGCGACTTCTTCTCTCGCCTCCGCCGTCGCGGCTTCGCGTTTTTCAATCTCTGAATCCATGCGCTCGAGCTCCATCGTCGCCTCGTTCAGTTCCTCGACGAGCTTATCGCGACCTTCCACGAGTTTTGCGACGCGTTCGTCGACGTCGGCGGCGTCCGTGACTCTGGTGGCGCCCATTTCCTTCGCCTTGGAGCGCAACAGTTGAGTTTCCTCCACGGCATCGGAGAGCGCGGCCTCCGCTCTTTTGAGCTTGCGGTCGACGTAAGCGCGTACGCGCAGATGTAATTCATCGTCACGCTGACCATCCTGATCGTCGATGACTGATTTTATATCCGCGATGGCGCTCTCGGCGGCGAGGGCACGCTTCTCAAACGCCTCGGCTGACTTTTTCGCGTCTCGCGATGATTTTTCAATCCGTGACATGCGCTCGCGATAATCATCCGCCTCGACTTCTGCGACGGCGGCGACGCGCGATGCCGACTCGGCTCGAGCGTTGACGTCGTTCTGTGTGTTGACCAAATCCTCTAACTCTTCCTCGACGGCGACTCTGCGACTGCGCTCTTCCCTCAGCTCGGCGAGGAGCGCGTATTTTTCCTCCTCTTGCGCCGCGATTTCTTCGTCCGTGTAAAACTGCCCGCGCGTCGAGTGTGTTGTCTCAGCGTCACCGTCGCGGGTGTCACCGTCGCCCTCGTCGCCGCCTCCGCGCGCCGCCGCACCGCCGAGTCTGCGTTCTTCTCTACTCTCGTCCAAATCTCTTCGAAGTTGCGCCCCCTCTTCCTCCGCTCGCAACAACTCCTCTCTCGTCTCTCGCAACGCGCTCTCTAGGTTCCGTATCCTCGACATGGCCGCTTCACTCGCCTTGACCGCCGCTTCACGCTCTCGCGCCGACTCTTTCGCCGACGTCGCGTCCGCCGCCGACTTCGATCGAAGCGTCTCGACGGCTTCCAATTTCTTCACCGTCTCGGCGTGCGCGCGTTCCGTCTCCTCCAATCTCGCCACCGCCGCATCTCGCGCTCTCTCCGCGTCCGCCAGCGCCGCTTCCGCCTCTCTCGCGCGCCTCTCCAGGCTCTCTCTCGCCCCGCTCGCCTCGCCCGCGGCGTCCCTCGCGGCCGCCGCCGCGTCCCTCGCCGATTCCCTCTCGCTCTCCGCCCTCGCCGCGCTCGCCTTCGCTTCCTTCAAACTCAGCCGAAGAACGGCGAGCTCCGATTTCACGTTCGCCGTCTCCGCTCGCGCCGCTCTCGCGTCCTCCACCGCCGCCGCGAGCGCGTCGTCCGTCGTCGTCTTCTCCGTCCGCGTCCCCGCGCGCGCCTCCATCCCCTCGTCCGTCGTCGGCGGCGCCTCCTCGGCCTCCGCCTCGACGACCGGCGCGTCTTTGCGCGTCGCTCGCGCCGCGCGGAACGCCTCGAGCTGCGCGTCGTCGTCGTCGTCAGTCGGCGAAATCCACGATGAATCAATCCTTCGCGCGCGATCTTCTTCCCTCGCGCGTCGCGCGCCACCGCGCGCGTCGCGTCTCCGCGTCCACTCGCGACGCGTACCTTGATCTTGCCGCGATTTCTGAGCGCGTCGCGCGACGACATGCGACTCGTCCCGCGTCCGAGACGCCGCGCGAGCGATTCTCAGGACGACAACGCCAACCGTCGACGCCGCACTCGAACGCGCGCGACGTCGGCGTCATGCCGTCTCCCGTCGTCGACGTCGACGAGGAGACGCCGGACGTCAAGGTGCGCCGCTCGACGCGTCCGATCGCGCGTCTCGTCGCGTCGTCGCGAACGCGCGATGAATCATCGTGGAAGACATTGACATTCGAGCGAGCGACTGATGAACCGCGTGCGCGCGCTCGAACAGGCGGAGATGCGTGCGTCGACGCTCGTGCGTCTCGCGACGGTATCCGTGCTCCTGTGCGTCGTGTTCACGTACGCGATGGCGACGACGCAATCGAGGATACTGAGCGATGCGTTTCCGGTGATTTCTGAAACATTCCTGGGCAAACCGCAGAGTTCGGTGAGCGAATTCATCCTCGGGTGGGCGTCTCTGGTGCTTTTCGGCATGAGTTGGACGGTGACAACGTACCTGGAGCGATACGCGTCGAGGGATGCGTCTTGGCGACGATGGGCGAGGCGAACGACGTGGTTCGGGTACGCGGCGGCGGTGGCGTTGGCGCTGACGGCGACGATCAATTACGACGAGAGTTTTCGCGCGCACATCACGGCGGCGTTTGGATTTCTCTTCAGCATGGTGATTTGGTTGGCGTTGGTCATTCATCAGTTGCGTCGTCACCCGAACGCGGTGAGTGAATTGAGTCTGAGGGTGAAGACGGCGGCGTGCGTCGCCGCGGGATCGGGCGTCTTCGGGTTTCTTGCCCTCTCCGGCGCGACGACGAAAGAGAAGGCGTACAGTTGGATCGGCGCGTGCGAATGGATCGCCGTGCTCGCCATCCTTCTGGCGTGTTACACCGTGAGTTGGGACCTCGACGCCAGGGGCGCGGTGTTCCTCGTACGTTTCGACGCGTCGTCGGCGTCTGTCGACGCCGACGACGCTCCGTGACGTCGTTCTTCGTTCGCTCGCGTCACCGCGTCACCGCGCATCGCCCGCCCGCCCGCCCGCCGTTGTTTTAGGATTGTTCAATAATCGTTAGTCGATAGCTCTATCCGCGCGCGACGCGCGTCGCCGGTCGTTTCCCTTTCGGCGCCTTCCGCGCTTTTTCAAAAACCTGAAAAAATTTTCCCAATTCCACACATCGCCGCGTGCGCGTCCACCGTGGTCATGACTGCGCCGTCCTCGCCCGCGTGCACGTCCGCGCGCCTAACCGCCGCGCCGTGCCGCGCGCGACGCTCCCGCGCGCCCGCTCGCGCGCGTCAGCCGCGCGCGTCCCGCGTCCCGTTCGCCGCCGCCGCGAGCGCCGCTCCCGCCGCGACTCGCGGTCTCGACGGCGGCGAGTACTCCCGCGAGCTCGAAGTCGCCCTCGACGCCGTTCGTCTCGCGAGCACGGTGTGTCAGGAGGTCCAGGGGCAGCTCATGCGCATGGACGAACAGGCGGAGACGAAGGATGATCGATCCTTGGTGACGCTCGCCGACTACGCGGCGCAAGCCATCATCGCTTGGTACGTCTCGACGCGTTCGAACGGCTCGATGTGTGTGAAAAGAATGTGTACAAATTCGCGCGTTCCGTGCGTCGATCGCGTCCGAAAGATGAGAGACTGACGAGGGTGACGATGACAGGCGGATATCGCGCGATTTTCCAGACATGACGCTCGTCGGCGAGGAGGACGCCGAGGCGCTCACCGAGGGCGGCGAGGGCGGCGCGGAGACGCTGGCGAAGATTGTCACGCTCGTGAATAAGACGTTGAAGGCGCACATGGGCGATGAGGCGCCGGAATTGTCCTCGCAAGAGGTCGTCGATGCTATCAACAAGGGACAGAGCTCGGGCGGCGCCGAAGGGCGACACTGGATTTTGGATCCCGTGGACGGGACGTTGGGATTCGTGCGAGGCGATCAGTACGCGATCGCGTTGGCGCTCATGGAGGAGGGTGATTTGAAGGTTGGTGTGATGGGGTGCCCGAACATGCCGAAACAGGGGGACGTGTTGGAGTTTGAATCGAGTTATTCGTACGGATTTTCTCCGCGACTCGTCTCCAAGATGCTCGCCGGCGATTCTCTCGGTTGGTATAAAGGGTGCATCTTCACCGCGGTTCGCGGTCACGGCGCGTACATGTTCCCCACTGACGCTTCTCTGAACATTGAACCGACCAAGGTGTCCGTGAGCGGCGCCTTCGATCCCACCAAGGCGAAATTTACCGAGCCGGTCATGAAGGCCAACTCGTCTCAGGGTTTCACCGCCGCCGTCGCCGACAACCTCGGCATAGAGTGCAAACCGCTGCGCATTTACTCGCAAGTCAAGTACGGATCCGTGGCGAGAGCGGACGCGGATGTCTTCATGAAGTTCCCTAAGGCTGGTTACCGCGAGAAGATTTGGGATCACGCGGCTGGGGTGATTCTCGTCGAGGAGGCGGGCGGGTGCGTCTCGGACGCCGGCGGCGCCAAGCTCAACTTTGCGGGTGGGCGATATATTGAGGGCTTGGATCGCGGTATCATCGCCGCATCGTCGGCGCTTCACGAGCGTCTTCTCGACGCCGTGGCCAAGTCTTGGTCGTCTTCGCAGCTCTAACTATATTTCGTTGTACTAGTCGCCACGTCGGGAAAACACCTCAAAAGAATCCTTCAAAGAAATACGTTGTGCGTTGAAATACAAACAGAATTTGTGTATTAAATGAATCGCTCGCTGATCTCACCTCGCCTCTCTGCTAACCCTACTACTGACGCGCGCTTAGAGCGTCAAGCTGCTCGGGTTCTCGATGACTTCGCGCAAAGTCTTGCCGAAATCCGCCGCGACGTTGCCGTTCACGTGACGGTGATCGGCGACGATGTTGACGGTCATGATGCTCTTCACGCCAATCATACCACCGACCGGGACGACGGTCTTCTTGGAAGAACCGATGGCCAAGATGGCGGTTTGGTTCGGCGGGAGGATGGCGTCGAATTGGTCGACGCCGAACATGCCGAGGTTGGAGATGGTGAAGTTGCCGTCGGCGTAATCCGCCGGGGCCAAACCGGAACCGCGCGCCTTCTTCACGAGACCGCTCCAGTCGCGGCCGAGTTGGTACACGTCCGTGTTGGCGCAATCTCTGAGCACCGGCGTGATCAAACCGTTATCGAGCGCGACGGCGACGGCGATGTTGGCCGACTCGTTGTACACGATTCCTTGACCGTCGTGGTAGGTGGAGTACATGATCGGGTGCTGGGCGAGCGCGACGCCGACAGCCTTGGTGAGCAAGGCGGTCATGGTGACACCCTTCGGCTTGAGGGTGGCGTAGAGCTTGTCGAACTCATCGGTGCAGATGCTCATGGCGATGCGAGACACCGGCACGGAGAGAGACGGCATCATATTCTTCGCCACGGCGGCTTGCATGCCGGAGAGCGGCACGACGGTGCCAACCGGCGCCGGCGGCGCGACAGCCGCCGGCTTGGTCGGCGCCGGCGCAGCGGCAGCCGCAGCCGGCGCGGCACCAGCCTTCGGCGTCGGCGGCAAGCCCGCGGCGGTCTCGATGTCAGCCGCGGTGATGCGACCGTTCAAGCCCGTACCGCGCACGCCGTTGAGATCAACCTTGTGCTTCTTCGCGAGCTTCTTCGCGTACGGCGTCGCGACGACGCGTCCAGACGCCGCCGGCGCGGCAGGCGCCGGTGCGGCCGCCGCCGGTGCGGCCGGCGCCGGTGCAGGCGCCGCGGCCGCCGGCGCCGGCGCGGCTGGCGCGGCCGCCGCCGGTTCCGGCGCGGGCGCGGCCGGCGCGGCCGGCGCCGGCGCCGCGCCGCCCGCCTTGGCCTTCGCCGCCGCGATCTCGCTCTCATCATCGACCACGTACGCGATCGGCGCACCCACGGTCGCCATCTCACCGTCCTCGACCGCGATGTGCGCGATGATCCCGTCCACGAACGACTCCACGTCCATGTCCGCCTTGTCCGACTCCACGACCACCACCGCGTCCCCCTTGCCGATGACGTCCCCTTCGCTCATCAACCAGCTCACGATCTTCCCCTCCGTCATCGTCGACGACAACGCCGGCATCGCGATCTCCTTAATCTCCGCGCACACGCGCGCGGAGCGTCCCCGCGCGCACGCGCGCGTCATCGATCGCGAGCCCGCGACGCGCGATCGCAAACCCTCTGATCCGCGCAGGTGCGCGCGCGCGCGCAAGCCGCTCGCCGACATCGATCCACCACCGTGCGTCGTCGTGCGTTGCGTCGATCGATCGGGAGGCGGTCTCTCCTCACGAGCGTCGTCGAGTCACGCCCGTGGTCGTCGTCGTCGTCGTCGTCGTCGTCGTCGTCGTCGTCGTCGTCGTCGTCGTCGTCGTTCGCGCGTTCGCGCCCGTTTGGAGGGACACATCGACGATTCGGGACTCATCGAACCATATCCATCCCATCCCGCAGGGACACATCGACGATTCGGGACTCGTCGAACCATATCCATCCCATCCGCCGCGTCGCCAGCCTCGATCCGATCGTGCGCGCCGGTCATGACTCGTCGCGGGTGGAGGGGGTGCGATGTATTTATAGACACAACTTGTACATATAAATAGGATTTCATAGATATAAAGTACGGTGTATGCGAGCGTTCGTCGCGTTCGTCGCGTTCGTCGCGCACGAGGGCGCGCGCGCGTCGAGCGATCCGCCTCACACCCCCGCCGGTTCAGTTACGAGATCCACGTAGGGATCGTTCGACTCGACCGTAGAACGTAAAGCGAAAAAAACAAAGAGATAACAGGTGCGCGCGCGAGAGAGAGAGAGAGAGACGCGCGGTTCGCTCGTCGAGTGTGTGTGGTGTGGACGATGATGGTGAAAACCCTAGAATGGGGCGCGGTCGTGGTGTGGTTCGCGGTGGACGGACGCGCGCGGTGTCGGAGAAGCGCTGTGTGCGTGTGTGTGTGTGTGTGTCAGAGAACGGCTGTGTGTGTGTGATTCGATGACTGACGACGGTGTCGATCGGTGATGTCTTTCGCGCGAGTAGGTTACGATGTCGGCTCCCGCCGCCGCTCCGTACAAGGCCCCCGCCGGTAAGGCGGAGGAGTCCACCCAGCAAATGCACCGCATTCGCATCACCCTCACGTCTCGCAACGTGAAGAACCTCGAGAAGGTGTGCGCTGATCTCATCCGCGGCGCCAAGGACAAGCGCCTCAAGGTGAAGGGTCCGGTTCGCATGCCGACCAAGACGCTTCGCTTGACGGTTCGCAAGTCGCCGTGCGGTGAAGGTACCAACACCTGGGATCGATTCCAAATGCGCATCCACAAGCGTTTGATCGATTTGCACTCCCCGGCTGACGTCGTGAAGCAAATCACGTCCATCTCCATCGAACCGGGCGTCGAGGTTGAGGTGACCATCGTCGCCAACTAGGCGCCGCGCGCATCGTCCGTCGTGCCACCACGTCGCGTCGAAGGTAGTTCTCTAGATGTTTCACTTCTTAGCGTTTTAATTAACGTCGCGACGTACTCTCTGCTGAGTCGTGCTGAACGCGCCCGCTCGCCCACTCGCGGCGACTCGCGCGCCACTTTGCGCCTCGGCGCCCGCCGACTCGTCTGCATGCGCGCCGCGAGGTCCACCGCGCCGCGCGCCGTCGCCTCCACCTCCGCGCGCGTCGACCGCCGACGACGCGTTCGCGCGCGCGCGTTCTCGACCGACGACGCCGTCGACATCGAGCGCGAGTGGCGCGCGACGTCGTACGATTTATCCAAACGCTGGCCGCTCATCAACAAACTGTACGACCTCGAGGTTCGTCGCGCCGGACTCGATCCGGCGCGATATCGACTCGGGTGGCACGGCGCGAAATCGTACGTGGGTATCACGTATCTGTACGACGACGACCGCACGGGCGAGGCGAGAGGGGACGTGTTCGTGTCAAAGTATCTGGCGTTGGACCCGGAGTTCGCCAACGCCGTCGGGTGCGTTCGACACGAGCTCGCGCACGCGCTCGCGGGACCGACGAGCGTGGATCACGGCGTCGAGTTTTTACACGCGTGCGAGACGCTAGACGTGCCTGCGGCGTGGCGAGAGGAGAAGACGGGGGCGTTTTATAGCAGGCCGGCGACGCAGTTGATGTGGGCCAAGTGCGACGCGGAGGAAATGTTGCGAGGAAAGAGCGATGTGTTGCCGGAATTATTGTTCGAGCGCAACGTCTGGGATGCGCCGGTGAACGGTGATCGAACGGTGTTCAAGGATGACGAGAGTGGGGTGATGTTGGACGCGTTCGAGATGTACGATTTGGTTCGCGCCGAGGAGGAGGCAAACGCGCGATGACGCCGATACGCCGATGCGCGTTTGTAACTACATAGAAGGATTCTTTCTGTCTAAGGTTCGAGCGCGTAATAACGCACGACGTCACCGCCGAGAAGTCCGAACGTGAGCGTCGCGAGCGCGCTCTTTTCTCGTCGTTCGCCCACGACGCCGTCGTGAAGCATCTTTTCGATGTGTTGTCTCGTGATTTTCGCGCACGAAGTGTACAACACGATGACGGACACCAACGTGGCGTACACGCTTCGCGTGAGTTCCCACGCCGTCATGCCTCGCGTCGAGTGTTCTCGAAGCGTGTTCAAAAGCACAGTCTCTCTGCTGACTCGGTGTTTGATGTACGCGTCCACCTTTTTCGCGCCGTCGTCGACGACGTCGCCGTGCGACGGATACAACCTATTCGCCCCGTTCTCGCGCACCCCGAGTCGCTCGTAGCTCTCCAACTCCTCTTTAATCCTCACCAACGATCTCGCGTACGACGTCAAGTCCTCAAAATCCGTCGTCGACCCATTCAACACGCAATCGCCCGCGAACACCGCGCCCTCCTCCTCGAACGCGAAACACGTGTGATCCGCCGTGTGTCCCGGCGTGTGCACCGCTCTCAGCGTCGCTCCCTCCACCGCGATCACGTCACCGTCTCGCACATCCACGTACGTCCTCGCGCACCCACGCTCGCCGTCCACGCGTTCGTACTCACCCTTATCCCTCCGTATTCTCTTGTACGCCGGGACGTCGACGCCGAGCGCGCGTCTGAGCGCGCGCAACCCGCCCACGTGATCTGGGTGCCAATGCGTGCACAACACGCACTTCAATCGCTCGCACCCTTCCTCACGCATCGCTCGCACGACGTTCTCGGCGTACCCAGTCCGTCCTTCGCCGCAATCGATCAACACGCGTTCGCGTCCCTCGCCGACGAGGTACGTATTCGTCCCCTGCAGCGTCAACGCGCTCGGATTGAGCCCGAGGATTCGCGTCACCCGTCTCGACACGCGCGCCACCGGAGGAAGTCGAGGTAAACCCCTCGGACATCCCGGCGTCGCGTAGCGCAGGAAGAGCGCGACGAGACGCTCGTACAGGGCGTGGACGTTGACGACGTCTCGACGCGTCGATGTCCCAGACGTCCGCGCGCCCATTCGCACCGACGTCGCGAGACGACGCGATGAGTCGAGAAGAGGGCGCGAGATGACGACGCGAGATGTCTTCTCTCGTCTCGCCACGTCTCGCGGGCGAGCGAGCGTTCGCGATGTTACGTTGTGACGTCGGCGCGCTCGACCGTTACCGAGGCGTTTTCGAGTCTCGTCAAAACGTGCGCGCGCCATCGCGCGTCGACGGACGACTCGAGGACTCGCGCGCGGGCGACTTGAGCGATGGATAGCTTTTGGACCGACGTCGGCGTCGGGAAAGGGGCGTGGCAGTGCGACGACGACGGTGGACGTGAGATTCTACCAGAGGCTGAGGCTGGCGTCTTCGAGGAGATTCCGACGCGCGACTCGCCGAGATTCGCCATATTGCCGGACGTGCCCACGGTGCCGCCGAGGAAAGACGACACCTTCTTGGCCGTGTTTTGGGACGGATGTCGATACAGGGTCGAGTTTCCGGATCTGCGTCGAAGCGTGGGGGAATTGAAGCGCGCATTGTTTCGAGGAGGGCTGGGACGCGGGGGCGAGATGTCGACGGGCAAGAGACGAGAGATCGAGAGCGTCGACGCGCTCGCGTTATTCTACGCGTGCGAGGAACTCAGCGATGATGCGGCGTCCGTGGAGTCGTACGGGGTGCCGTCGGGGTGCAAGATACTCATCGGATTGGATCGAGCGTTGATCGAAGCCGCGAAACGCGGACGCGTCGAAGGCGACGACGCGTATTGGGGATGAGCGACCACCGTCGTTTCGTTAGTATTACACATCGCTCCGCGTGTCGCGCGCGCGCGCTTCATTACAAGCCGAATGCATGCTTCAATCTTCTTTTTGTAATATATCCGTCTCGGGCATCGGTTGACCCGTAAACGGTTGACGCTCGCCCGAACCAAACTTGGTGAAGAGGAGTATCCCCGTGACGTAAAAGAAAATCGAAGGGGCAAACATGCTGAGCTCCCAGTTCTCCGTCTCCTTGATGAGATAACCGGTGAGAGGCACGCCGATGACCCCCGGGAGTGCCCCGCACGTGTTCGTCATGCCCAATAAAATACTTGCGTACTTTGGAGATAAATCTTGATGGTTGGAGTACAAGCCGGCGTAGGAAAAGGCGCCGAGCGAAATTCCCAGCGTGAGCAAGCCCACAGTCGCTACGGGTTGGTCGATGATGGTCACCGACATCATCGCGAGTGCAGGACCCATGAAGGCGACGGTTTGCATCGTTTTTCGGACGCGCGTCACCTTCATACCGCTCTGAATGAGTCTATCGGCGGTGGGGCCGGCGATTGTGGCCATGGCCACGTTGGCGAGCGGCGGTAATAGCGTGAGCAGTGACGCGTTCGTGAGCGTCACCCCGAGTTCATCGGTGAAGTACGTCGGTAACCAGGCGAGTAAGACGTAGAATCCCCAGTTTTGGCAAAAGTGCACGTACATGAGCGCGCGCACCGACGAATTCGATGTAAACTCTCCCCAGGGCACCGGCGGATCCTCTTTGGGCGTCTCGCCCCTGGCGATCGCCTTGGCGTCTACGGTGAACACGCGCTTGCCAGTCATACCGGTGACGCCATCGTCTCTGTAACTCTCCTCCACCATGCCCCCGTTTCCGTACATTTTCAGCGCCCACGTGCTCCACGCCAAACCGCACGTGCCGAAAAGCGCGAACACCGTCCCCCAATTCGTCGCCTCGATCAACAACGGCGCCACGCCGAGTCCGAGCACGGAACCGATGTTAAATCCACTGAACACAAACCCCACCGCGCGCGAACGCTCGCTCACGCTCACGCTTCGCGCGATGATATCCGTCGCCGCCGACGGCACCACGCCTTCGCCCAATCCCACTAACACCCGCAAGAAAAATATGCTCTTCTCATCCACACCGACGATCGGAATCGCCATCGTCGCCGCGGACAGGATGAACATCCCGATCGGCAACACCTTTGCCCCTCCCAATTTCGTCGACAGGTACCCTCCCGGCAACTGCGACGCCGCGAATCCATAAAAAAACGCGCTCTGTATAAATCCCGCCTGCGTGCTTGTCCACCCAAAATCCCTCGCCATGGGTATGATGGCGACCGATATGTTCACCTTGTCCATGTTACACACGACGAACGCAAACACGGTGACGAATAGAATCCGATACCGACTCGGTGCGCCTCGCCAGAGCGTCGTGACGTCGCTGGACGACTGCGGAAACGTAAACTCCCACCCGTCGGCGTCGTCCTCGTCAGGCCCGCCGCCGTTCCCATCGCCCGCCGTGGACGATCCCGACGACGTGCTCGCGACGATGGCGTCGTTTCTGTCCCGTCGATCCGCGCTCGCGCACGTCGCGATCGATCGACGATCGCACGCGGCGCGCGCGAGGCGCGCGGCGTCGATGAACGTCGACGGCAATCGTCTCCTTCCCCTCTCCGCGTCGTCGATGAATCGCGGCGCGCGCGACGCCGCACGCGTCGTGGTCGTCGCGCGACGCGCTGAAACACGGGACGCGGTCGTTCGCGACGCGCGCGCGGTCACCGCGCGTCCGACGCGCGAGCGCGCCGTCACCGCGCGCGCCATTCGTTCCGCGTCCGTTGTAACCGACGGATTTCTCATCGGCGCACGAGTCGACGCGCGCGAGTCGTCTCGCGCGCGCGCGGTCGGCGCCGACGGACGACAGCCGACGGCCGATGGACGTCGAACGCCGCGCCGATTCGCGCGAGACGATTCGCGCGCCTCTCGTCGAGGCGAGAGACGACGGTCCCAACTCTGACGCCGCGCCAGCGCCACTTTGTCGCTCGTCGACGCAGACGACGCGCGCCGTCCGACCGTCACGTCACGCGATGAGCGCCGCGCCGAACGCGAGCGCGATGACGCCCGAACAGCGCGACGCCGCGTTCGCCATGGCTGGACAGGAGATGGAGTACCGCGTCGAGCTCTTCAACAAGCTCGTCGGCGCGTGTTACGAAAAGTGCATCGACAAAAAGTTTAAAGAGGGCGATCTGAACGTCGGGGAGAACTCGTGCGTGGACAGGTGCGCGGCCAAGTATTGGGAGAGCGTCGCCATCGTGGGGCAGATGCTCGGCGCGCAGAGCGGGGCGCAGGGGGGGGCGTGAGGGCGCGGAGAGAGGGCGCGTGGGGTTTAGGGCCGGCGGCGGGACGGTTCGGGGACGACGAACGAAAGACGCGCGCGGGAGGTGTGATAGAGTACATGTGTTTGTTATGATTGATCTAGAGACTAAGGACTATGTTCTGAGACGTCGGTGGATGGGAGATGGGTCTGACGCGAGGCGAGCCAATTGGCGACGTCGCGAAAACCTTCGACGCGCGCTAAATCCGCGGGGGAGTATCCCTCGGAATCCGGACGGGCGTGGCGAGCAGTGATGGCTAAGTGCGGGGTGTCTAAGAGCCAAGATAACACGTCTCGGTTTCCTCGTTGAGCAGCCTTGTGAAGTGTGCTGTGGCCGTTGGCGTTGATTAAATCAAAACGCACGCCGAGAGACGCGAGGTACTCGCAGCACTCGACGCCGCCGGCGCCCATGGTGGTCCAACACGCGACGTTACATCCGTAATCATTGCACAAGTGTTGATCGCAACCGTGTTCGACGAGTTGACGCATGCATTTCAGATGACCGCGCCACGCGGCCCAGGCGAACGCCGTGGAGCCGTCGGCGGTTTTGGAATCGGCCGCGACGCCCTTCGACAAGAGGTACTCGACGACGTCGCCGTGGCCGTTTCTCGCCGCCCAGTGTAACGCCGAACGACCGGCGTACGACCGCCGTCCGCTCTGCACCGCCTTTTCCGGGTCCATACCGGCGCTCTCGACGAGAAATTGCACGCACGCCAAGTGTCCGCCGCCCGCCGCCCACAAGAGCGCGTTACTTCCGTGTCGGTCCACCGCGCTCGTCGACGACGGATCCCATCCCTCGTTCACTAAAAATCGCAAACCATTCACATCACCGCGTCTCGCCGCCTCTAATCCGGGCACAGGCAACGGTTTGACGCGATTCGCGGCGATGAGCGCCTCCATGACGCCCGCGTCGCCGCGTCTCGCCGCCTCCATGCCCGCCTTCAAATCCTCTTCTCGCGTCTCCTTCTTCGTCTTATTGTGCACGTACGCCGAATCCGTGAAATCCGATCGCGACGACGACGCAGAGAGCGCGACGAGCGCGTTCCTCTCTCGCTCCACCGCGTCCATGGCGCTATCGTGGTGCTCGCCGTGCCGTGTTTTACGATGCCACCACAACCCGCGCTCGCCGCCGACGATGAATTTCCCGCACTCGTCGCACATCGCGCGTCCGCCGTCCCTGAGTTCGGCGTAACGATCGAGCGTACACGCGAAAATCGTCCCAGACTCGCCCTGCGCGACGCGAACGTCGGCGAAATGTTTCGCCGCGAACGCGTTCGGGACGCGCTCCAACGTCGCGCGAGCCAACGACGACGCCGTGTGTTCGCGCTCGATGCCCATGGCGGACACGCACGAGACGGTCGAAGACGCCGTCGTGTATCCGTCTCGCGCCCTGAGCGCGTGAAAGAGCGCGCTCGCGACGCCGCACTCGACGTCGCCGCCACCGGTACGATGGTCCGCGCGGACGAGACGATGCGCGTCAACGCGCGCCAACGCCACCCTCGCGTCGGCGTGCACCTCACACAGGGCGTCCACGAAAGCTTCGCGTATCGCGTCCAGCGTCTCGGCGCTCGGTGGTGACATCGCGCGAGGCGAGGCGCGACGTGAGGTTGGTTGTTCTCGAAGCGACGCCGAACGCGTTCGTCTTCAAAAATGCGTATTGAATTACACGCGCGTCGTCTACGGCGTCGCGCGCGATCGAAAATGTCTCGCATTCAGCGTCGTCGTCGTCGTCGTTGTTAATCTATCGGTGTCATGATCAATCGGTCGAGCTCTTTGGCGTTCAACGAGGAGGACCGTTCCCGCTCGAACTCCTCGGCGATTTGGAGACGCTCGACATAACGTCGAGAGAATACGTCTATGTAGTATACAGCGCCGTTGTACACGGAGGAACCGAACGCGATCCACATGAGCGCGGTGTGGGCGTAGTAGTTTGAATAGCACAGGGGTATCGGAATGAAGGTGATGATGGTGTATCCGAGCTGAAGCATGACGAAGACGAATTTCGTCTTCGTCGACCCCGCGTCAAAGAATTCATCCTCCCCGAATAACCCAATCTTTCGCATCATGCGCAGCGCAGACTTATTCGCCGACGATTTTCGATCGCTCGCGAGCCATCGAAGAGACGTCATGAGCTCGGGATCTTGATCTAATTTACCCTTGTCCATGTACTCCGTCTTGACTAGGTAGAGCGCCTGCCAAAACAAGTACGCGAACATCGGATACACCATCAGGTGCACGCACCCCTCCGCCACGCTCACGTCGGCGTTTAAATCCGCCGCGTTCATCCTCCCCACGTCATCGCCGAACCCGAACCACCGTCCACACCACGTCATCAAACACGGCATGGCGTGCACGAAGACACTCTGCACCTTGTCCACGCTGTGAAACACCAACGAATTCCTCCACAACGGAATCGCCAACAGCACCGGCCCGTTCGCGAACGCGAACACGCACCTAAACAACATCACGCTCTTCGGCTTGACGGTCAAAAACACCAACGCCGTCACGTTCGCAAAGTAACAGAAATCATACAAAAAGTATTGCCATCGAATCATTCGATAATACACCCCCCGCGCCGCGAAAATCAACGGCATCGCCACCGCGTAAAACATCCAAAACCTCTCCGGCACCCGCGTCGCGATGTACTCCGTCATCATCAATCCGTACACTCCGGCACAGAAGGACATCTTATCGATCTGTCGTATCACCCGCGGTATCTTGACGTAGTCTCGAACCCTCGTCTCCGCGTTCCCCGTCACCGCCCGTCGCATCACCGCGCGAGGCTTCTTCGCGCTCTTCAGCAGTTCACCGCTTCGTCGACGAATCGTCTCCGCCATCTTCGTCGACGATCGCGCGTCGCGTCCGCGCGCGGGCATGCCGGCGTCGAGACGCCGGTCGTTCAATCGATAACGGTTCGTCCGGACGCGCGCCGTCTTCGTGTACGCGCGCGCGGTCGACGCGAAGCGCTCGCGGCGCGCGCGATCGACGCGTCGCGACGCCGGTCGGCTCTCTCTCTCTCGCGCGCGTCGAGTCGCGGACGCGCGTCGTCGTCGTTCGACGATGCGCTCGCGCGCGTCAGAATGCCGCCCGTCTCTGACCTCGAGCGCCTCGTCGACGACGCCGACGACGACCGTCGGCGTCGACGACGGTGCGCGAGCGCGCAGATCGTGCTTCTCGTCGGCGCGTACGCCGTCGTCGCGTACGTCGCGTGGACCATCGTCGCGGGCATGGCGACGCGCTGAGCGCGCCCGTCGATAATCCGAAGAGTTTCGGTCGCGCGCGCGCCGTCGTCGGCGGCGGCGTCCGACCCGCCCGACGATGCGGCGATTCATCGAGGACGTCTGTCCGCGCGACGTCGTCGCGCGGTGTGTCGACGAGGCGCGAGGCACGTGCGTGGTGGAGACGACGGGGCCGCGACGAGCGGCGCGCGTTTCGAGAGCGCTCGCGGCGACGACGGAACGCGAGCGACGCGCGCGCGTCGCTCGAGCGCTCGGGGTGCGGATTCGAACGGTGGAAGACGTCTCGAGCGCGGTTCGAGAGGAGATCGCGCGCGCGTTGGACGCGGGCGCGGAACCGCCGCCGCGGTCGCACCCGAACGTGGCGTCGGCGCACGTCGTCGTCTTCGAGCGCGCGGGAAGCGCGGTGGTGAGTTTGGAGCCGGTGAGCGAGTACACGCTGGGGCAGTGTATGCGATTGGGATCGGACGCGCTTCAAGCGCCGGAGCGGCGGTCGTTGGCGGCGTACCAGGCGTGTCGAGCGTTGGCGCACGTGCACGAAAAGAATCTGGCGCACGGAAATTTAAGCGCGGATTCCGTGCGGTTGTCCGCGCTGAGCGGAGGCCCGGTGGGCGTGCCGTACGTGCAACTCGTCGGGATGTTTGATTCGTCGCACGTTCGAGACGGGTCGACGGGAGAGACTGGGTCGAGGCGCGTAGAGGTGTCGGAGGAGAGCGCGCAGCGGTTGCGCGAAGGCGCGGAGACGAGCGTCCGAAGTCTCACCGCCGCGTGGCGCATCGGCGCCGTGAGTAATCTCGAATACGTCGAAAAACTGAACGACATCGCGCGGCGAGGCACGGACCTCGCGTATTATCGCGTTGCGCCGTGGGTGATAGACTTCACGGCGTTTCCGCTGCGCGACGACGGTTCGCTGCGCGGTGCGAGAGATTTGACGAGGACCAAGTGGCGGTTGACCAAGGGCGACGAGCAGTTAGATTTCACGTATCGGCACACGACGCCGCCGCACCACGTGAGCGACGATTGTCTCAGCGAGCTCGGGGCGTGCGTCGCCTTGGCTCGCCGCACGCCTCGCTCGACGCTGGCTCGAATCGTTCGCGCGAACGTCGTCGCCGAGGAGTATCCCAAGCGTCTCGAACGATTGTACGAGATGTCTCCCGACGAGGCGCCTATTGACTTTTACACCAACCCGCGCGTATTCTCGTCGATTCACGAGGACATGGAGGATTTACGACTGCCGTCGTGGTGCGACGTCGGCGAAGACGCGGCGACGTACTTTATCAAAATTCACAGAAAAGCCTTCGAATCGCGCGCGGTGAGCGAACGCTTACACGCGTGGATCGATTTGACCTTCGGATACGCGACGTGCGGTACCGCGGCCGTCGAGGCGAAGAACGTCATGGTGCGAGACGATGTCGAGGGAATGATGCGATCGAGCGGACGGTGTCGCATCTTTCACGCGCCGCATCCGAAGAGACGCGTCGGCGTCGTGCCTCGAGCGCCGCCCGACGTCGACGTCGTCGTCGACCGGGACGCGGACGACGCGTCGACCACCGAAGCGCTTCGGACGACCACCATCGTCGAACCTGCATTTCGATTCGTGCAAGAGCGAGACCTTCGAGCGCTCGGTCGAATCATCGGCGCGATATACGCCGGCGTTCCGTGTCCCGAAGAGGATCGCGAGGCATCCGCGGGCGGACTCTTCGACGACGACTCCATTAGTAACAGTCTCTTCGACCGACGTCGCGAGAACGAGGGGGCTAACGCGTCTCTCAAGGCTTGGTTGGCGCGCATGCCGAGCGACGCGCGCGACGTCGTCAAATTAATGATGGACGTGACGAAACCGATCGCGGCGGCGGCGGTGCGCGACTCGGTTTTATTTTCGCAAGACGTTCGAAATGCCGCCCGCGCGTTGGGAAACATGCGAGCGACGGAAGACTCTCGAGCAGAGAAAATTATGATCGCGGAAGACGTGTTGACAGGAGCCTCCGCCATCACTGCTCGACTCGTGTTGGAAGACGTGTGTCCGGCGATCGCCGCCTACTTCTCCGCGCCGCTCGACGAAACCGAGGAGATGCGCGTGGCGATGTGTCTCGCGCGCTTCGTCGTGACGGCGTGCGACGTCGCTTCTCGTCGCGACGCGTCAGAGATGATTCTTCCTCTCGTCGTCTCCGCGGTGAACGCGCCGAGCGCGCACTTTGAGGCTGAAGGACCGACGCTGAAACGCGAGTTGTTCGAGCTCGCCGTCGTCGACGCGATGCGCAAAGCCGTCGGTGCCGCGCGGTTCGACGACGTCTTCGTCCCCACACTCATCAAGTGTTTGCAACCCAAGTTTTGCAACGCCGACGAATTGCGCCGTGTGAAAGACGCGCTGGTACACATCGCGACGTCGATGCCGTTGCCCGTCGTTCGACAACGCGTCGTCAGAGTTTTACGAAGGGCTTTGCGGAACAATCGCGACGACACGGCGAGCGGCGCGCACGTGCTCATCGCGGACGTCCTCTCGCTCTTGGCCCGCGCGCTCGGTCCGGCGTCGGAGGAGTTCATCTTTCGAGCGACGACGGCGGCGTCGCCCACCGTGCTCGATCATCTCGACGACTGGCATCGTCGCGCGGGCGCCGAGCCCGTCGAGCGGCGCGAATGGTATTGGCTCTCTCGCGCGTCGCGAGACGAGGACGAACACGAACTCGAGGACGCGTCCACGATGTCTCAGGTGCTCGCGAACGCGTCAAACGTCACCGGCGATCCGTGGCGCGTGCACGTCGAAGAGCTCGTCTCGTGGCGCGCGCACAGTCGAGTCGCGAGACGATGCGCGCAATCTTTGAGCGTCAGCGTCGACGAACGGCTCTTCATGACGGCGGGACGCACGTCTCGCGGTGAGGGAACCGTTCGCATCTGGCGCGCGAGCGGTCCGGAAGACGATACCAACCGCGCGATGGTCTCGTACGACGGGCACGGCGCGGCGAGGGTGACGGCGAGCGCGTTTCTCGACTTTGCCACCGATGCCGACGGTTTCGTCTCTCGAGCGTGTTCGTGCGACGACAGAGGGACGCTGCAGGTGTGGGACACGCGAGGCGACCACGTGTGGCGAATTTTCGCGCGCGATTCGAACGGGTTTGAATCTCTGTGCGTCGACGACGGCGGTCGAGGCGGAGGTCCGTTCATCGTCGGAGGCACGGCGAGAGGGCGCGTGTTGATCGCCGACGCCGTCACCGGGAAGGTGCGCGGCGAATACTCGTCTCCTCGAGACGTCTCCGACGAAGGCGCCGACGGCGTGTGCGCGCTGCACAGCGCCGCCGACGGCGTCATCTGGGCGAGTAACGCGCGCGGGTTCATGCGAGGCTTTGACATTCGCGCGAAACGCGACCGTCCCGTCTACGACGTCAAGGCGCACGACGACGCCGTGAATAAAATCGTCTCGACACCGAAGAGCGAGCGCGAATTGCTCACCGCGTCCGACGACATGACCATCGGTCTCTGGGACGTGCGCATGATGCGCGTCGAGCGAGATTCTAGAAAAAGGTTCGACGCGCGCGTGCACACGTTCCGCGGGCATCAAAAGGGTGTCAAAGACGCGTGCGTGAGTTCCGTGGGCGACGTCTTCAGCGTGAGCGGATGCTCCGTCGGCGTGTTTTCTCTCGCGTCGTCGGGCGCGAGCCACTTCGCGCGGTTCTCTCCGTTATCCGTGCACGGCGCGACAACGCGACTGTTACCGACGTCGATCCACGAGCAGGCATCTTTCGGGGCGATTAGACTTCTTCCCAAGTCGCGTTTGTTCGCGTTGTTAAACGACGACGGCGCCGTGAGCGTGTGTCATTGATTGATGAGATTGATGTGAGGCCGAAACCGGTTTAGATTTGTGTAGTGCGTAGTTGATTACAAATAGCAGAGTCACCGCTCATTCCTCGCACTCCTCGCTCGGTCGTCGATCGGCCAAGACGCACGTGCATCGCGTCTCGTTGAACAACCCGTCGGCGTCGCAGCAAGCGTCGAAATCTATCCCCGGAAATCGCAACACGTCCGAGTCTCCCACAAACTTCTCGTTCGGATCGAGCGCGTGCGCCTGACACCCAAAGTGACAAAACGCGACGCCGTATTCTTTCGCGCCGTCGAAACACCCGCGTCGTTTCGGAAACCCGTACTTGCCCCAGTGTAACCGCCCGTCGCACCGCGCGCCTCGCAGCAACGTCACGGCGTCGTCAAAGCGAGGATTTCCTCTGGAATCAATCACGCGCGAATACTTTATGAAATCTTCGATGTTGACGTAAAGCGTTCCGAGCCGGCCGTGCGCCGGGGATAACCACGCACTCTCGGGGCGAATGAACCTGAGAAGCGCCTGCGAACGAAACCCGAGATTGAGACGTCTATCGTCGTAGAGGGCTTCTTTAAACGCTCGCATGCAGTCCCCGGCTTTGCGCAGCGGAACCGCCACCTCGAGCTGTTCGTAGCCGTATCGCCGGTGAAGATCGTACTGACTCTCGGTCATCGTGAGAAACGACTCTCGTTGAGAGAACGTGCCGTCGGCGATGTTTGAGAGCGTCGCGCGTTTCCATTGTCTCGCCCAGGATTGCGCCATGGAGTCGGCGGACATGAGCGTCACCGGCGACGTGATATCTCGAACGCGTCCCGGGTTCCGGCGAATAAAATTTGAGCCAGATAACGACCCGAGCGCGATGGACGAGAACACGCTCGAATTGGACGCGGCTTCGTCGTACGGTTGGAATTCTGCGGGCGTGTCTTCTCGAATGAAGGTGACTCTCGAGAGCTCTGACAGCGGAATGTACCAAAAAAATTGCGTCTCATCCAGTGCTCGAACGACGTCCGCGCGCATCGCGCACGCCCACTGTTCGTCGAACGCGTCTTGTTCACGCTCGCACACTCGCACCGCCTCTTGCACGCGCATCATCTCATCGACGAATTCGTCCGGGGTGACGTCGACGTTTCTCCGCGTGATTCGCGAATTCTTCACGACGCGAAGCGTCACGTCCACCAACACGCCCAATCGACCGACGCTCGCGCGAAGCGCGTTAAATAACGCCGGTGTCGTGGAATCTTCATTTTCGGCAAAGTGCGCGACGGACCCGTCAGCCTTGACGAGCGTACACGCGACCATTTGAGACGACACGCTTCCGTACGTCAACGACGACCCGTGCGTCGCCGTTGCGATGGCCCCTCCAATCGTCTGATCGATGAACCACGGCACCGCCGGCAAAGCGTACCCAATCTCCGCCAACGCATCGAGCAAATCCCTCGTCGACATCCCCGCGTCCGCGCGAACCACCATCAAGCGTTCGTCCACCGCGAACCGTCCCGGCGCCGCCACCGACCTCGTCTCCCGCGCGTCGATCCTCGTCTCCGCGCAAAACAATCCGGCGTGCCACGAGTGCCCCGCCCCGTTCGCGCGCACACTCCCGTTCGCTCCGTACACCGTCTCCGAGACGTCCCGCACGGTTTTCGGCGTCGCCACGCGTCTCGCGTTCGCGCCGCACGCGTGCTTCCCTTGCCAATTCGACGCGTCTCGCGGATGTTCGCCTCGCACCGACGCGCTCACGACGGCGACGTACGCGACGGCCACCGTCATCGACACACCACCGCGCGTCCATCGTCCTCGACGTCGCATCGCGGCGCGCTCTTCTCGGCGCGGTCGCGTCGTCGTCGAGTCCAGTCCAGTCGAGCGCGTCGAGGCTCGAGCGACGCCTCGCCTCGAATGAAACGTCCGTTCACATCACACGACGATAAATCGACGGATCGGCACGGTTAGTTATAAAAGACCCGGAAGTACGAGTCACACACGCGACGGACGATCACCCGTACTCGAGGTCCACGAGAGACTATGTAAGTACACATCGATACTAAACGAGACCGAGTGTTCGGACGTCCGGTCACGTGTGTACCGGGTACACGCAGGACTCGACCCATCATATCCCGCGGACGACCGCGTCCGGATGGATGGCGATCCCGGCGGCGGCGTCGACCGCGCGCGCGCGCGCGACGACGTCACACGCGAACGCGCGGTATCGGTGGTGACGGACGACGCGTTTGACGCGAACGCGCGAGCGACACCATGGATCGCGTGTTCCCAGAGGCGTTGGCGCCGTTGAAAGATGCGGACCGAGAGATGTACGATCTCATCCAGCTCGAAAAGCGACGACAGATCGGCGGCATCGAGCTCATCGCGAGCGAGAATTTTACCTCGGCGCCGGTGATGGAAGCGTTGGGATCGGCGCTGACGAATAAGTACTCGGAGGGTTTGCCGGGGGCGAGGTATTACGGTGGGAACGAGGTGATCGATAAGGTTGAGATTTTATGCCAGGAGCGCGCGCTGAGCGCCTATCGTCTGGACGCCAAGGAGTGGGGCGTGAACGTGCAGCCGTACAGTGGATCGCCGGCGAACATGGCGGTGTACACGGCGCTTTTGCAACCGCACGATCGCATCATGGGTTTGGATTTGCCGAGCGGCGGACACCTGACGCACGGATATTACACGGCGCACGGGAAGAAGATTTCGGCGACGTCCATCTTTTTTGAGTCTTTGCCGTACAAGGTGGATCCTAAGACGGGTTACATCGATTACGAGAAGTTAGAGGAGAAGGCGATGGATTTCAGACCGAAGATGATCGTGTGCGGTGGTTCGGCGTACGCGAGAGATTGGGATTACGCGCGCTTCCGCGAAATTGCCGACAAGTGCGGCGCCATGTTGATGATGGACATGGCGCACATCTCTGGTTTGGTTGCCGCGGAAGAACAGGCGCAGCCGTTCGACTACTGTGATATCGTCACCACGACGACGCACAAGTCCCTCCGAGGCCCGCGCTCTGGTATGATTTTCTTCCGTCGCGGGGTCAACCCGAAGACGGGTAAGGACTACAACTACGAGTCCCGCGTCAACATGTCCGTCTTCCCGGCGTTGCAGGGCGGTCCGCACAACCACCAAATCGGTGCGTTGGCCGTCGCCCTCAAGCACGCGCAGACGCCCGAGTTCAAGACGTACATCAAGCAAGTGAAGGCGAACGCCAAGGCGTGCGGCGAAGCTCTCGTGGCCAAGGGCTACAGCCTCGTCACCGGCGGTACCGACAACCACTTGGTGCTCTGGGATTTGCGTCCGCTCGGCTTGACCGGAAGCAAGATGGAATACTTGTGCGACCTTCTTCACATCACTTTGAACAAGAACGCCGTCTTCGGTGACGCCAGCGCTTTGTCGCCGGGCGGCGTCCGCATCGGCGCTCCGGCGATGACCTCTCGCGGGCTCGTCGAGAAGGATTTCGTCGCCATCGCCGACTTTTTGGGCAAGGCGGTCGACCTGTGCTTGGAGGTGCAAGCCAGCCACGGTAAGATGTTGAAGGATTGGAAGAAGGGTCTCGACGGTAACCCCAAGGTGGCCGCCCTCCGCGCCGAGGTTGAGGCGTTCTCCTCCTCCTTCGACATGCCCGCCTTCACCAAGGAGAGCATCGACATTTAAGTGCGCGAAGCGACACGCGCGACGTATTCACCTCTAGCAACGCCATCGATGCTCGCACGCGCTCGTCGATGACGCATTGTCTTAATCAACCAATGAACCGAATCCGTCACACCGACCCACCGTCCGTCGACGCTTTCTTCGAGAGCATCTTCGGCGCGTAATACGCGACGCACCACGCCCCGAGCGGCGCGGTGATCAAAATGCACAGCAACGCCGTCTGTAACAATTTCTCGCCGTCGAGCGCCTCGGGCGAATCCGCGCCGTGCGCGCGCACCGCGTTGTCATACACCACGCTCGCCAGGGCGGCTTGAATCGTCGCCTTGGGCATCCACGCGAGCGACATGAAGGCGCGTTCGCGAACGCCCATGCCGTCGCTCGCGCTCGACGCGAAAAACGCGCCGACGGCTCTCGCCGCGCCGCCGACGACGATGATCGCGAGCGCTTTACCGGCGACGTCGCTCGTCATCGCCCATAAATCGAGCGAACACCCGATGACGACGAACAAGAGCGGCGCGGTAAAATCGTTCCACAGCGTGTTCATAAACGCGCACGCGTTCGTCAACGCGCCATCTTGACCGAGTCGTCGCCACGCGCTCGCCACGCGCACGCAAAACGTCACGCACATCAACGCGCCGCCGCCGTTCGCGTCCAATTCCTTGGCGGCGAATAAAATCACCATGACGATGGATAAAATGATCGACGCGTCCATCGCGCCCGTGCTCGGAGGACGCCCCGGCGCGCTGAGCGTTCCCGAACGAAGCGCGAGTTCCGCCATCGCCGCGCCGCCGAGCGCGCCGACGACGATTTGCGTCGGCGCCTTCCACGCCGTCGTCCCGCCCGAACCACCGCTCCCAACAATCTCCGCGCATATCCCGAACCCGACGATGCAATAAATCCCATCGAGTATCGACGCACCTAGTATCAAATCCGCCACGCCCGCGTCTTCCCCCAATCCCTCTCGCTTGAGCGCCAACGCCGGAGGCACCACCACCGCCAGACTGATGGCACTCATTAAAAATCCCAACGCGAACGCCGTCGACGCCTTCAACGAAAACAACCACATTCCCATTCCGCACACGACGATCGTTTCGCACGTCGCCGGCGCGAGCGCCATGACGGTCGTGGCCGTCGCCCGTCGTCGCCACGCGTCGGCGTCCGACGCGAGTCCCGCGCGGGACAATATGAGCCCGAGCGCGAGCGCCCGCGCGCACGTCGCCGCGTCGCCGTCGATGGCGCCCACGGCGGTGCGAAGTCCCGGAATATTTTTGAGCAACACACCGGCGCACATTTGCGTCGTCAGCGTGGGCGTCGGTGGGAGGAGACGCGCGAGACGCGACGACTCCATGGAGACGACGAACGCCACCGCGAGCGTAAACACGACGCCCCCCGGCGCGCCCGCGTCGCGAACGGACGCGACGGACGAGGTGAGGCACGCGAGACACATCGCCGCGACGCACGCGACGCGCGCGATCGCGCCGCGGTGGTCGAACATGACGCGCGGCGAAGTAACGCGAAGTGACGCGAAGTGACGCGAAGTGACGCGCTTTTTTTGCGCTTTTTGCTCTTTTGCACAAAGTCTACGACTAAAACTCCTCCTCCTCGTCGTCCGTGTCGGGAAAGAGGTCATCCTCGTTCTCAATCTCGGCGTCGACGTCATCGCGTTCGTAATAGATGTGGCCGCGACCGGGTTTGGTGCGGCCGAGGGCGTCGCCTCGTCCGCCGGCGTCGGGCGGCAGGTAGGCGAGAAAATCGCCCGACGCGTACGCGTCCCTCGCGCGCGCAGCGGAGGCGTCCCCCTGGTGTTCGTACGAGAGTTTGACGTTGCGCTTCGCCTCGCGCTCTTGTGGGGTCAAGTCAACGCCGAGATTGAACGGGACGACGGATTGAAGACGCTTGGCGGCGGCGAGGGCGTCGTCTTCGGGCGCCGCCGCGCCCTCCAATCGAAGCGCGCGTGCCACGGCGTCTCGCACTGTTTCGATCTCCAACGGCGCGAACGTCAGCGAATCATCGTCTAACACAGTGATCCGTTCGCGTTCGCGACGTCGTCGTCCGCACGGTCGTCGTATTTCGACGTCTAGATCGGCGAGCGTCGCCGAGCGGTCGCCGTCGACCGCCGACAGCCTCGCGACGCACGACGCCTCGGTCGCGCACGAACTCGCGCACGGATCCTCCTTCGCCCCCTCCGGCACGAAGCTCATCGTTACCACTAACCCCACGCCCGCGTGCGCTCTCGTCTCGCGCACGAGTCGCGCAACCGCGTGCGATCCGAACGCGCGCTCCAACGCGCTCGCGCACTCGACGACGACGCACGCGCGCGCGCCCGCGTCCGGTCTATACCCGAACGCCCCGCTTCGTCGCGCGCGTCCGCTCGTCGACGACGTCTCACGTGTCGACCGAGCGAGCGGCCACGTCCCTCGACCGCTCGCCTCGATCGCGTCGAGCATGATGTTCGTCGCCGCGTCGCCGTCGCTCGCCGTCCACAGTTTCGCCGTAATCACCGAACCACCTCTCTCCTCCAGCTCGCGCGCGCGCCACGCCCCTCGAACCGTCGTCGTCGTCGCGGCGACACCGTTTACGACGTCCTCGTCGCGCGCGCGCGCGAATTCGCGCGCGAAGAGCGCGCCGACGCCGCGTCCCGTCGCATCCTGTCCCGAGCGGCGAAAAGCGCGCGTCAGTCGATTCGTCCTCGTTCGTCCTCGTCGCGGCGCGCGCGCGACGCTCGCGCGGGCGTCGATCGCGAACCTCGATGTGTACGTGCGCGGCGACGTCTCGTCGCGCGCGCACGGCGTCTCGCGCGTGCGCGCGGACCGAGCGCATGATTCTGAGGTGTGGGCACGGACGCGCGCGCGCGCCGCACTCATCGTCGCACGCGCCTCGTCGCGAGCCCGCGCGCGCGCGATGACGACCGGCGCGCACGTCTCGACGCCTCCGTCGTCCTCGCGCGCGTTCGACGCGCGCGCGGCGCGTCGAGACGACCGCCGCCGCCGCGCGCGCGCGGTCGGCTTGACGACTCGACGCGCGCCGACGACACGCGCCGCGAAAGACGCCCCGAGAGAGGGCGCGCGAAAGGGCGCGAAGTACATTCACCATCCGCACCCATCGACGTCGTCGTCGTCGACGACGTCGTGGCGCGAGGAGACCCGTCCGACGACGACGCGCGCTCGAGCCGCCGCGCGCCGCCGCGTCAAGCCCGAGGTGTTGGCGCCCGCGGGCGGATGGCCGCAACTCCGCGCCGCCGTCGAGGCCGGGGCGGATTGCGTGTACTTGGGATTAGATGCCCTCAACGCTCGCGCGCGGGCGAGCAATTTTACGCTCGAGGAGTTGCCAGAGGTGACGGCGTACGCGCGCGCGCGAGGCGTCCGCGTCTACGTGACGATGAACGTCTTGGTGTTCGATGAAGAGTTACAGCAGGCGGAGCGTCTCATTCGAGGCATCGCCGAGGCGGGCGCGGATGCCGTCATCGTGCAAGACGTCGGCGTCGCGCGCGTTGTGCGAGAGGTGGCGCCGAATTTACCCATTCACGGGTCGACGCAAATGTCCGTCACCTCGGGCGAGGGGGCGCGGTTCGCCAAAGGTTTGGGATGTAAACGCGTCGTCGTCGGTCGTGAATTGAGCGTCGACGACATCGCCGCCGTGAGAGACGAATGTGAGGACGTCGAGATAGAAGCTTTCGTGCACGGCGCGCTGTGCGTGAGTTACAGCGGGCAATGTTTCTCGAGCGAGGCGTGGGGTGGACGAAGCGCCAATCGAGGACAGTGCGCGCAGGCGTGTCGCATGCCGTACGGATTGGTCGTCGACGGTGACGTTCGCGATCTCGGCGACGTGAAATATCTGTTATCACCGCAAGATTTGATGGCGGTCGAGCTCGTGCCCGAACTCATCGACGCGGGCGTGGGGTGCTTTAAGATTGAGGGTCGACTCAAGGGACCCGAGTACGTCGCCATCGCGACGGCGGCGTACAGACGCGCCATCGATCTCGCCTGGAACGATCGCGACGTCGATCGCGCGCGTCTGTTGACGGAGGACCAACGAATTGAACTCGCGCAGGTGTTCGCCAGAGGCCAAGACGGGGAACACGACGGGCTGACGCCAGGATTTTTAGAGGGGCCGAGACACCAACGACTGGTGCGGGGACGCGCGCCGAGACATCGAGGCGTCTTGCTCGGCGAGGTCGTTCGCGTGACGCCGCCGGATGGACGACGCTCGAACGGGGAATTGATGATTCGTACGCGTGAAGGGACGAGAATGAAACGCGGCGACGGTGTCGTGGTCGATCGCGGGGCGCCGCAGGAAAAAGAGGAGGGCGGTCGCGTGTACGAAATTTTCGACGGCGGCGGACGCTCCGTCGGCGGGAAGGGTGAGGAATTGATCGCGGGCGAGTACGCGGTGACGTTCGGGGCCAATCAGATTGATTTTACGAGAGTACGCGCGGGAGATCTCGTGTGGCGCACGTCCGATCCCGCGCTCGAGGCGAAATTGGCAAAGATGGTGGGAACGGAGACGACGCGCGAGGCGCGAAGAGACGCGGCAACGGTGGTGGTGTCGGGCGCGCTCGGTGAACGGTTGGTGATTAAAATCATCGACGACGCCGGTCGCATGGGCCGAGGAGAGACGACGTCGGTGTTGGAGAGGAGTCAAAACAAAGCGTTGGATGAGAAATCGCTGAAGAAGGCTATCGGCGAGCTCGGCGGGACGCCGTTCGCCGCGGCGAGCGTCGATGCGTCGACGCTTCGAGGTCTCGCGCGCGAAGGCGAAGACGTCGCTCCGGGCGATGGATTATACATCTCTCCGGGTGAGATCAAAGCCGCGCGACGAGACGCGGTGGAGGCTCTGCTCAGAGCGAGGACGGAGGGGGGTCCGAATCGCGCCGAGGGCATGGCGACGAGAGACGTCGTCGACGCGCTCGCGCGCGACGCGTGGTGGGGAGACGTCGCCGATCGAGATCGACGCGAGGGCACCGCGCGCGCGTCGACGCGCGCATCTTCCTCTCCGCGTTTCGGTCCGTCGGTGTCCGTGCTCTGTCGAACGCGCGCACAGGCTGAAGCCGCCATCGGCGTCGACGGCGTCGAGGAAATCGCGCTCGATTTCTTAGAGGTGCACGGATTACAAAAAGCCGTGCGCGCGGTGCAAGACGCTGGGAAGACGGCGGTCGTCGCCACCCCGCGCGTGCTCAAACCCGAAGAAGAACAGCTCTGGCGTTTCTATCTCAATCTCGGCGCCGACGCGCTGTTGATTCGTTCGGCGGGATTGTTACAGACGCTGCTCGAAGTGAGAGACGACGCCTCGGCGGACGTCGTCGTCCCACCGCTTCGAGGCGACTTTTCCCTCAACGCCGCCAACGCCATCGGCGCCGACGTCTTCCTCAGATCGGGTCTCGAACGCTTGACGCCGACGCACGATTTAAACGCCGAGCAACAGCGCGCGCTCGCCGCCGCGCTCGGTCCCGTCGGCGCCGCCAAGCTCGAAATCATCGCGCACCAACACTTGCCAATCTTCCACACCGAACACTGCGTCTTCTGTCGATTCTTATCCGACGGCGATTCGTTCAGAGACTGCGGACATCCGTGCGAGAGCGCGCACGTGCACCTCCGCGATGAGCGAGGCGCCGATCACCTCGTCCTCGCCGACATGGGGTGTCGAAACACCGTCTTCAACGCGCAGGCGCAAACCGGCGTCGACTACCTCGCCGACTTTCTCGCCGCCGGCGTCTCACACTTTCGGGTCGAACTCGTCGACGAACCCGCGGACGTCGTTCCCAGTCTCTTGAAAGCGTACATCGACGTCGCCGAGGGTCGACGATCGCCCGCCGACGCGTCCATCTGGCTCGCGAAACTTCCCGACGCCAACGGGCGCGCGCACGGCGTCTCGCGGGGCTCGCTCGAGGTGAAAACGGAGCTCTCGCGAGGCGAGCTTCGTCCGACCGCCGCGGCGAATCGCGAGGCGACCAAAAAGAAGACGAAAACCGATACAAAGACAAAAAATCGGTCGACGCGCGCGCGATGAGTCGACGCGCGTCGTCTTGTAAAACGAAACCGTTTTTGAGCTCGAACCAGCCCCGCGAGAGAGAGACAGAGACAGCGCGAGCCCACACACTCTCGCGCGTCGCGATCGACGCCATGCTCCGCATCGCCGCCGCCAACGCGCGCGCGTTTCGAGGCGTCATCGCCCCGCGCGCGCCCGCGCGTCCCGCGCGTCGCGTCCACGTCGCGCGCGCCTCATCCGACGCCGCCGGTGACGATGACGCCGCCCAGCCCCGCGACGACGACGACGACCCCGAGCGCGCGAAACCCATCGACGCGACGCTCATCGAGACGATGCAAAATCTCAGGAAAACGCGTCCGCGACCGTCCGCCGAGCCCGCGCCGACGACGACGGTGATGGCGAGCGCGGATACGAACGACGAGTGGAGGGAGCTCGACGCCAAGGTGAACGAGTACCCGTGCGCGAGAAAGTTTCAAGCCATCGGCGTCGACGACGGCGATTTCGTCGAGAGCGTGCGAGGGATGATTTCGAACGCGTTGGGTGGGAGACACATACATCCGGAGAACGTGACGAGTCGACCGAGCTCAAAGGGGAAATACGTGAGCGCGAACGTGACGGTGGAGATGCGTTCGGGCGACGAAGTGTTGGCGGTGTACGCGACGCTCAAGGCGGATAAGCGCGTGTTGTGGTACCTGTGATGAGCTAGGGAGCGTCGGAATATTTATTTATTTATGTCGTGCACCGTTCGTGCGTGCGGTGTGTAGAGTCAAATCATTATTTCATTCGTGTAATCAAATCGAGTAGCCGAAACTACGTGGCGTGTTCGTCGTCTCTCAGGCGTCGGCGACTTTGGACGTGTACTCGCCGAGCGCCCAGAGCGGGAAGATGCTTCTGTAACAACTATAGGAGATCATGCAATTGGCGTTGAAGACACCCATGATGCTCTGTTGCGGGAAATCGCCGTTCTCGCACTGCTGCGAGAGGATGCATCGCGCGGCGCGGTGCAACGGCGCGGCGTCTCGAGACGCCTGACCGCTGGCGATGAGCGCGAGCAGCGCCCAACTCGTGTTGACGAGGTGCGGTTTTGGTTTCCCTTCGTCGTCGAGGAGTTCGTGGTACGTCTTCTTTTCGCACGAGAGGTAGCTCTCTCCCCATCCACCGTTGTCTTGTTGCTTGGAGAGTAAAAACGCGACCGCCTTTCGAAGCGCCGGACACGTCTCATACGTCGACCCAGTGGCGATCAAACCGAGCACGCCGAACCACGTGCCGTAGGTGAAGCACACCGCCCACGATCCGTACCAACTTCCATCCGGTTTTTGAATGCGTTTTAAAAAGGCGCGACCGGTCTTTTTCGCGCGCGCAATATCCTTGGCTCGAACGTCGGGGTGTCGCTCGGAAAATTTGCACAGCGCCTGCAAACTCGCGCTCGAACACTCGACGTACGGATAATCAATCATGATGTCGCCGAACGTCTCGGCCGGATTGAGCCATTCGACCCACGCGTACGAACGCGTGTTCTCGTACGTCGCCCATCCGCCCGTGTTTCGGTTTTGGTAGGAGAGAATGACGTTGACGCAATCGGAGAGACGCTCGACGGAAATCGCCTCGCCGACGAGCGCGTCGTCCATCGACGCCAACGTGAGCGCCGCCTTGAGACCCTCGGACGAACAATCAGAGATCGGCCACCCGTGATCGCGCGTGCTGAACGGCCACGCACCCTTGGAGATGTGACGATACCACTTCTTGACGTCCGGACAATCGTCTCGCACTTGACTCTTTTCGATGTAGTCGTGCGCGCGCCGCAAGCACTCGCCGTACTCGTCCGCCAATCCCGTGGCGACGATGGCTTGCACGCTAAACGCGCAGTCCCACAACTGACTCCCGTTGTACCCTTGCATCTTCATGCCGTCCTCGGACACCCAGAGATAATCCGCGATGCGAGGAATGTGTCTCTTCACCGCGTCCGAATCCGGATCTTCAAACCAACAGCAGAGCATGTTGAACACCTTGTTCACCGGACCGATGTCCACGTATCGCGTGTTTTCATCCTCGTAGTGAATCTGACGCATCGCGTCTGCGCACGCCGCCCTGCGCACTCGACTGCCGAGCAAGAACGGTTCGAGCTTCATGAGACCGCTCCACAGGACGTCTTGAATCCACGGGTGCGGGTAATACAAATCCTCGGCGGCGCACGCGTTTCTCGCCGCGTTCCAATCGATGGCGTCGTACGACTTTTCGGCGTACAGTTCCTTCTTCAACTGCTCGGTGAGCGCACACGGCGTCGCCGTGGCGCGAATACCGTACAGATAACTCATCGGAAGGTACACCATGCGACAGTGACACCAGTATCGTCCCGGGTGCACGGGTAACCAATACGGAAGCAACCAACACTCCGGGGGCACCGGATTGAGTCCATTCCACTCGTACACGCCGAGAACGGCGAGCCAAAACTTCCCCCACGACGGCACCTGCGTCGCACCTCCTCGATCGACGATCCATTTCCGCGCCTTTCGACACTCGGGTGCGCTCGCCGGCTTTCCGAGCAACCGAAGCGCGACGTACGTGAGCACCGTTCCAAACATCGTGCTGTGCCCCTCGATGTGTAATCCCACGCCGCCGTCCTCGTTGAGATGATTCTCCAGATACCGCAGCATCTCCACTCCACGACGCTCACCGATGATCTCCTCCGTCTTCCCCATGACGTGCGCGGCGATGATCAACCCGGGCATTAAAAACATCGGCCCGCCGTAATCGCTCGCCCAGTGTCCGTCGTCGTCTTGCAACCCTCGATAATACTCAATCCCCGCCCGCATCGCCCGTCGCACCGTCTCCCCCCGCACGGGCGCATTCTCCATCGCACCCTCATCGATCGCACTCGCGCTCGGCGTCGTCGTCGTCACCTCCAATCCTCGCGCCGCGCGTCGCGCGTCGTACTGCGCGCGCGCGAACCCGTCCCCGGAGTGTTTCATCCCGCGTCGCGTCCTCACGAACGCCTCGCGCATCTCATCCTGCGCTTGACGCATCGCTCGCACATCACGCGTCATCCTCGTCCTCCCTCTCGTCGTCCCACTCGTCGTCGCGTCGTCGTCGTCGTCGTCCTCGACGTACGTCCACACCTGTCTCCCCACGTGCGCGTTGAGCGTGCGCATCCTCGGCGCGGTCTCGTCCCATACGAGTTCGTGATCGTCCGTCGCGCATCGAAGTTCCCACATATCGACTTCCGTCGATCGATCGATCGATCGACGTCGTCTCGCGCGCGTCGTCGTCGCCCCCACCACGCGCCCATCGCGCGTCAATCTTCATCCGTCGTGCGTGCGCGCACCCTGAAAGTGGTGAGTACGAGATCGACATTCCACATCTACAATAACGAGTGATTGTCCGATTACTTTTCAAAAGACATGGCCCGGCATACGGTCCCCAAAGTCCACCGTCGCGTCGTCTCCATCAATCAATGTCTATATGTCTATATGTATGTATGTATCGACGAGTCAGGACCGGTCAATGACCCCACCGCCACGCACACCGGATTTTGACTCGCCTCCGTGTCTGTACGTGTGTGGATCGTGTCTGTCTGTCTGTATCGACGAGTCAGGACCGGTCAATGACCCCATGCACGCCTCTCATCCACACGATGCGATGACGGGCGATCGACAGCGCGCGAATTCGTGCGCGCGTCGACCGACGTCCGTCGTCGACAGTGCGCGACGATCGATACAGCGATAAAGCGACCGCCGCGAGCATCGCGAGCATCGCGTGGATGAGGATGATGTCGTCGACGCGACCGACGACGACGACGACGACGACGACGGGCGTGTCGTCGAGACGACGGGTGCGTGCATCGATTCGATAAAACGAGATCGAGTGAGAGATGATGATGGATCGTCGTCGCGTTTGTTGGACGCGGTGATGGTCGTGAGATGCGTGGATGCGTGAGAGACGTTCATCGCGCGCCGTGATTTTTTTCTGTGACGATGCGCGCGCGCGCGTCAAGGATGAGGTGACTGACTGTCTTTTCGTTTCTTTCGTCTCGGCGCGCAGACGACGCGGACGACGCGGACGACGACGACGCGAGGACGACGCGAGACGCTCGCGAGACGACGCGCGAGTGCGAAAGGGGAGGGATTCGATTTGGATTCCGTGCAGGCGGCGGTGGAGAAACTTCGTCGAGAGAATGAACGGTTGCGCGCTGAGTTGGAGGCCGACGTAGTCGTCGAGTCGAGCGCGGCGAAGACGGCGGCGGCGGCGAAGACGGAGGATGTCGTCGTCGAGGTCGAGACGCCGACGCCGGTGGAGACGCCGACGCCGGTGGTGGCGGCGCCGAAGGTGGCGGCGCCGGTGAAGGGGATGGATGAAGTCAAGGGACGTATGGACGGGTTTCGAATGCCGTCCATCGAGGGCGACGGTTTCGGCGTGTGCGCGTTGGATCCCGCGCTCGAGGGACACAAGGGACATCTCGGACATCGTTTTGAAAAGTTTAAAAACGTGCGCGCGGCGATCGAAGAACACGAGGGTGGCATGGAAAAGTTTAGCCGAGGATACGAAAAGATGGGCTTTACGCGCTCCGCCGAGGGCATCACGTACAGAGAGTGGGCGCCGAACGCTTCGGCGGCGTGCCTTCGCGGCGACTTTAACGGTTGGGATCTCGGTGAAAACGGCAAGTGGATGACCAAGGATGATTACGGTGTCTTCTCCGTGTTCCTTCCGAACAACGAGGATGGATCTCCGGCGATTCCGCACGGTTCTCGCGTGAAGATTCACCTTCAAATTCCCAACGGCGAACCCGTCGATCGCATCCCGGCGTGGATCAAGTACGCGGTTCAAGCGCCGGGTGAGATTCCGTTCAACGGCGTGTACTGGGATCCGCCGAAGGAGGACACGTACGAATTCAAGTACGCGCGTCCGGACGCCCCGAGCGAGGTTCGCATTTACGAAGCGCACGTCGGCATGTCTTCCACCGAACCGAAGATCAACTCGTACGTCGAATTCGCCGACGACGTGTTGCCGCGCATCAAGGATCTCGGGTACAACGCGGTGCAATTGATGGCGGTGCAAGAACACGCGTACTACGCGTCTTTCGGCTACCACGTCACCAACTTTTTCGGTGTCTCCTCGCGATGCGGTACGCCCGAAGAGTTGAAGTACTTGGTGGACAAGGCGCACTCCATGGGCATCACCGTGCTCATGGATTTGGTGCACTCGCACGCGTCTTCCAACTCCATGGACGGCTTGAACATGTTCGATGGGAGCAACGGTCAGTACTTCCACTCCGGACCGGAGGGTTACCACTGGATGTGGGACTCCAGATGCTTCAATTACGGCGAGTGGGAAGTCATGCGCTTCTTGCTCTCCAACTTGCGCTACTGGATCGAAGAGTTCAAGTTTGACGGCTTCCGTTTCGACGGCGTTACATCGATGATGTACAAGCACCACGGTCTTCAAGTCGCGTTCACGGGCAACTACGATGAGTACTTTGGTATGGCGACGGACGTCGACGCCATGGTGTACTTGATGTTGGCCAACGACATGCTTCACACCCTCTACGACGGTAAGATGACCACCATCGCCGAGGACGTCAGCGGCATGCCGACCCTGTGCCGACCGGTGCAAGAGGGTGGCGTCGGCTTTGATTACCGTCTTCAGATGGCGATCGCAGACAAGTGGATCGAAGTGTTGAGCGAATGGGGCGCGGATGAAAACTGGGACATGGGCAACCTCGTGTTCACCATGGAGAACCGTCGCTACGGCGAAAAGTGCATCTCGTACGCGGAATCGCACGACCAAGCTCTCGTCGGCGACAAGACCACGGCGTTCTGGTTGATGGACGCTGAAATGTACACGAATATGTCCACTTTGGTTCCGGACAGCCCGGTCATCTCTCGCGGCATCGCCTTGCACAAGATGATTCGTCAATTCACCATGGGTCTCGGCGGCGAAGGCTACTTGAACTTTATGGGCAACGAATTCGGTCACCCCGAATGGATCGATTTCCCGCGCGACGATCGCATTGAAGCGTCGACGGGTGAATTCATCCCGGGTAACGGCAATTCGTACCATTTGTGCCGTCGTCGATTCGACTTGGCCGACATGGACCACTTGCGTTACAAGTATCTCAACGCCTTCGACGCTGCGATGAACAAGGTGGCGGGCGCGTTCAAGTACCTCGCGTCCAACCATCAGTACTCGTCGTGCAAGAGCAACGAAGATAAGGTTATCGTCTTCGAACGTGGTGATTTGGTGTTCGTCTTCAACTGGCACCCGACCCAATCGTATAACGACTACCGCATCGGCTGCAAGGAAAAGACCAAGTACAAGCTCGTGCTGAGCTCGGACAACGCCGAATTCGGCGGTTACTCCAACTTGTCCACGGAAACGGCGGGTGAATACCACGCCGAAGACTACGCGTTCAACGGCCGTCCGGCGTCTTTCTTGGCGTACTTGCCGTCGCGCACCGTTTCTGTTTACGCGCCGGCGGATCTCGCCGAGGAACTCCTCGGCTTCTCTGCGCCTAATGTGGCGAACTAAACGCATCACGCAATTTCATCATTCAACGTTTGACTTTGTAGTATGTTGTATCATAGCGCACACGCACACACGAGACAATTTCAATGACTACACGTAAATATTGCACTTCTACTTCTTTCTCTTCTCCTTCTACTTCTCCTTCTCCGTCTTGGCTTTGGCGGCGTCTGCCTTGGATCGCTCTTCCCACGACGTCTTACTCACCTTGCGAATGATTCCCATGAAGTACGCGCCTTTGTTCCTCGCCGTGTTGCCCTTCACGCACACCTTCTTGATCTCGTTCACCGCCTTTTGACACACATCCGTCGGCAATAAACCCAAAAAGGATAACACTTTTTCGTCGCAGTCACTCACCGCGAGCGTTCCTTCGCTGTTTTCAGCAGCCTCGGCGACCATGGATTTGACGACGTCCGGCTCGACCAGAACTTTGAGCATCTTCTTTTCCGCACCCTCGCCCTCCTCACCCTCCTCGGCGCGCTTTCTCTTTTCCGCCTTGGGCGCCGTGTACTCCTTGCGCGCGCACCTCTCCACCGTCACCGGGCGTCCGCGAAACAACGTCTGATGCAATTTCAACGCCTTCTTCGCCGCTTTATTCGTCGAAAAGTCAACGAACGCGTAACCTTTGAATTTCTTTGCCTGTCCGGGCGTCCCTGTGCCGTCGCCGCCCGCCATTCGAACATCCTTGATGTCGAACCCGCACCCGTGTCTCGTCAAATTCGCCTTGAGCCACGGCGTGATGTCAGACGCCTTGGTATCGAACGGCATCTGTCCGAAAAACAGCGTGTGCACTTCGGACGGTTTCACCGACGCCTTCCCCTCATCCCTCGCCGACGCGTCGTCCCGCTTCTCCTTTTTCTCCTTCTTTTCCTTTTTAGCCTTCTTCTCGGCGGCGCGCGCCTCGTCCGACGCCATGACGACCGCGCGCGGTCGACACACGCGCTCGCGGCGCGTCCGCGCGTTCACCGACGCACGCGCGTCACTTTTCTTGTATTCACGCGCACCCGTCGGTCGACGAGACTCACCACGCGCGCGCGCGTGTGCCGTCCCACTTTGTTTTCTTTTCATTCTTTCGTTACAAGCGAGCCGAGCGCGTCAGAGCTACGACGACGCGACGACTCGATTCTCTACGACGCGGCACCGTCTCACGTCAAACCGACGCCTCCGGCGACGAGCGCATCCATTAAACTCTTAATCTTCCCGTGAAACCGTTTCCCGTACGGTCTGTGCCATCGAACCGCGTCGACGTCGGCGCGTCTCGCGCGCGCCGCCAACGTCTCGCCCACCGCCGCCGCCGCCCTCTTATCGCTCCTCGACGCGCGTCCACTCGCGCTCGAGCTCGCCGACGACGACACCATATCGTCGAACGCGCGTTCGATCGTGCTCGCGCTCGCGACGATGTGTCCATCGGTGCGTCGAACGATCTGCGCGTAGACGTATCGATTGCTCATGTGCACGCGAAGGGCGTGCGGGGCGCTCGCCGCGCGTTCCGCCGCGCGCACCGCCGCGCGAGCCACCTCGCGCGCGGACATGATCGATCGAGGGATGTACGCACGGACGATCGAACGAACGAACGCGTCGTCCCGTCCACTTCCGACGAACGCGTCGCGTCGCGCGCGAACGTCCGGCGTCCCGCGCGCTTGGAGCTCTCGAGGGGCGCGCCTCCCTGCACCCTCGGATCGGGACTCGTTCACCGATTGCGACTCATACATTGAATCACAAACGGTCGATGAGTCCCTGGGTGATGACGCGGACGCGTTGGACACAGAGATCTTCCCGTGATGGCGCTTTCCGACCGTACACTACGAGCGTACGATCGTGCGATGCTCGAGCGATCGACCCCTATAGTTATCCGTCAAAACCACCCATCAAACACGGCGCTCCCGATGCACACGAAAAGCGCGACAAGCGCCCGCCGCCGACGTCACACGGCGCTCGCCGCGCGGACGCTCGCCGCGCGCGAGACGACGCGCGAGACTCGCGGCGCGAGACTCGCACGGAGATTTCCTTTCGTTCGCGCACGTGGTTCGCGCGTGGATCGCGGGCGCGAGACACCGTCGCGAGGCGCACATCGGTCGGTCGGACGGATCGGATTCCGCGGCGCGGCGGCGGCGCGGCTCGATCGGCGCACCCCGTGGACGTCGCGCGATCGACCGACGCGCGGACGCGACGCGCGCGATCGCGGGCGCGACGCTCGGTGGGAAAAGGCTCGCGCGCGATCGCGGGAGCGTTCGGTCGATCGACGCGTCGGTCGACGGGAGATCGAGCGCGGACGAGGCGGACGGATCGGCGGCGGTCGATTTCGTGTGACGAGTCACGACTCACAGAGGAAAGGCTCGTGAGACTGTTTGTGCATAGGCGCCGAGAGGGGGTGTCTGTCGGCACACATGGCGACGACGACGACGGCCAAGGCGCCCGCGGCGGCGGCGAAAGCGGTCACCTCGGCGACGCCTCTGCGAAGAGACGGTGCGCCGGGAGCGATGCGGTCGTATAGATTCGATAGCGCGTATAACCAGGGCGTGGATGGAGAGTCGTCGCACATGGCGGATCCCGTCGACGCGCGCGCGTTTTACGCGGATCCCGTGCTCAAGGCGGCGGAGCGGGAGATTTTGAGTTCGACAAAGGAACAGAGACGCGTCGCGGCGGAGTGCTCGGCGTTGTTGGAGCATGGAAGGGAGTACGACGCGATGCTTGGAGGTGGAATTTCGACGATTTTGGCGTCGGGCGGAAGCGACGACGACGACAAGGCGTCGACGCAAAGCGTGGCGTATTTGCACGGCGTCGATCCCACGGGACGGTCGTACTCTCCATTCGACGCGGCTTTAGATGAATCCGCGGAACATTTGTTGTGTGATTTCGGCGCGCCAAACATGGATGGATCCATAGGTCTCATCAACGACGACGGGGCGGAAATTCTGGTAGAGCACACGGCGCCGCCGATTTCGTCTTGGATGAGCAACGGCAACCTGTGCGACTTGGACGTGCCGAACGGACACGAACCCGAGTGGGCATCGAGCGGTGGCGCTCGTGGTGCGTACGCGCACATACCGGCGGTGGTGGAATTCGGTGTGCCGGGACAAGTCGAGGTGGAATCACTCGCCAGTTTGCGCGATCAGTACAAGGCGTTGTTTGGCAAGGAGACTAATTCAAACAATAGACAATGGATCGTGAAGCGACTCGAAGCCTTCAGAAACGGTGACGATTTCACGCCGTCATCGAGTCGGTTTAGCTCGCCTCTTTCCGGTGAAGATACGATGTTGACCATCGGAAACTCGAGATTCAAACCGCAAGGTTCGCCCAAGCGCGCCGCGGGACGACGACACGTCAAGTCGTCGCGATCCCAGTACGATGATGACTTCGAGGAGCCGGAGAGTCCTAGAAGTGGCGTCGCCTCCAAAGTTCGCGCGAAAAATGCAAAGGGTAAGCGCACTGCGGAGACCTCGCTTCCGAAGAGTGCGAATAAAAAGTTGAAGGTGGACGACGACGAGAAGAAGGGCGCTCGCGCCGCGAAAGCCACCGGACGAGGCAAACCTGGCGAGAACGGTACCGGTCGACGTAGCAAACATCACAATCCGTGGGCTCTCGAGGAGGCGGAAGCCCTCGTTCGAGGCGTAGCACAGTGCGGAGGCGGCAAGTGGGCCGACATCAAAAAGCTCGGCTTTGCCGCCATTGAGCACCGCACCGCCGTCGATCTTAAGGATAAGTGGCGCAACCTTTTGCGCATCGCCATGTTGCCTCAACAATCGGTCAAGACTGTAAGTGATAAGAAGCGCGAAATACCGCAGGAGCTGCTCGCAAAGGTGCGCGAGCTGGCGGCGAAGCAAGCCAAGGCGAAGGCGGCGGCAGAGAGCCGTCGATGATTTCGCATAAATAAGAAAACAGCTGAGAGAACTTGCCGGTTCCCTTGCAAACGGTCGTCTGGACCACAATTTTCATTCATTCATTTTTTTCGAAAGTTGCTTTGGAGCATAATATAGTGAATCCAGCAACTTTCTGTGAGTGAGCGTACCGCCCTATTTTACGCCGAGATGTTTAGGCACGACGATGTTTGTAAAATACCATAAAAAATTATTCTTGACGAGGTAAATATTAGGATTGATTTTCCATCACAACACTTTACTTGGCGAACGCCTCCTTGAGGCGGCGCGCGGCTTCGTTGATGTTCTCGCGAGAACCGAAGGCGGAGCATCGCACGTAGCCGTTACCGGCCGGACCGAAACCAGCGCCCGGGGTGGTGACGATGTTCGTCTTTTCAAGAATCTCCGTGAAGACTTCCCAAGAATCGCGGCCGTCGAAGGAGACCCACACGTACGGCGCGTCCGTGCCACCGTACACGGTGTAACCCATTTCTTCCCAAGTCTTCTTAAGGATGGCGGCGTTCTCCTTGTAGAAGCCCACCAAGTCGCTCATCGCGGTGAGGCCGGCGTCCGAGAGGCACGCGAGACCGGCGCCTTGCGCGACGTTGGACGCTCCGTTGAAACCGGTGCCCATCATGCGAGCCCAGTCGGCGCGGACAGAGGTACCGTCGGCGAACTTGAGCGCCTCCGGGAAGACGGTCCAGCCGAGACGCAAACCGGTAAAACCGGCGTACTTGGAGAAGGAGCACGTCTCGATGGCGCACTTTTCAGCGCCCGGGATCTCGTAGATGGTCTTCGGGCAGTCCGGGTTACCGACGAAAGCCGAATAGGCGGCGTCGTAGATGATGATGGAGCCGTCCTCCAGGGCTCGGTTCACGAGCTCGGTGAGTTGCTCGCGCGTCGCCGCTGCGCCCGTCGGGTTGTTCGGGGAGCAGAAAAAGATGAGTTCCGACCCCTTCGCGGCGGACAATTCCGGGAAGAAATCGTTCTCGGCGTTGCACGGCATGTACGTGATGTTCTTGTACTGCATCGTCGCGTCGTCAAAGCCCGTGGAGTGACCCATGATGACGGAGCTATCGACGTACGCCGGGTAGGATGGGTCCTGCACGGCGACCTTGCGTCCGCTGCCAAACATTTGCAACATTCTCGAGATGTCGCACTTGGATCCGTCCGACACGAAAATGTCCGCGAACGTGATCGGCGTGCCCGGGTACAACTTTTCCACGATCGCCTCGCGAAGCGCCATCTGACCCCCATCCGGACCGTAACCGCCCGTCGCCGAGTACCCCTCCGCCGTGCCCAACGCGGCCGCCGCCGCCACCATGCCATCCGTGATCGGCTTCGGAATAGGTTCCGTCGTGTCACCGATACCGAGAGAGATAATCTTCGCCCCCGGGTTCTTCTTCATGTGTTCACCTCGAATGCGCGCAATCTCCGGAAAGAGGTATCCAGCCTTGAGCTGCGCCATGCGCGGGTTTCGCTCAACCTTGCTCGCGCGCGTCACCGTCGACTTGCGTCCACGATCGCATCGCTGCGTCGTTCGTCTGCGCGCGAGGAAACAAAACGATAGAAATAAAACTCGTCAGTCACCGTTTGTCTGCGCGAGCGTCGAGCGCCATCTCCCGCGTCGTCGTCGCCGACGCCCATTTGTCCCTGAGGGACAGGGCTTTCGAGGGCGCGTGCTCATCCAACCACCCCACGCCGTCTCGCGCGTCGCCCGCCGCCGCGTCTCGCGCGCGGCTCGCAAAGTCACATCGCTTGACGCACGTCTTCACAGCCGTCGCGCGGGCAAAGCTCGCAGATTTCGCGTGCATGATGACGCGAGCTCAAAAGTGACGACGCGTCGAAGACGTCATCGTCGATTATTGGGAACGCTGCGCTCGAGAGCTCGCCGCGCGCGTCGTCGCGCGATGACGCGCGCGTACGTCGGTGCGATCGATCAAGGGACGACGTCGACGCGATTCGTCGTGTACGAAGCGTCGAACGCGCGCGATCCGTCGACGTACGTGGCGATCGCGTCGCAGCAGATCGAACATGCGCAAAAGTATCCGAGGCCGGGATGGTGCGCGCACGACGGTGAAGAGATTTTCGAGCGCGCGGTGACGTGCGCGAGAGAGGCGTTGACGCGCGCGTCGATCGAGGCGAGCGATTTGGCGTGCGTGGGGATCACGAATCAGCGAGAGACGACGATGGCGTGGAGACGGAGCGACGGGACGCCGTGTTGCGACGCCGTGGTGTGGTTGGACACGCGCACGAGGGAGACGTGCGACCGATTGGTTCGAGAGAAATGCGGTGGAGATACGCGAGCGTTCGCGGGCGTGTGCGGTTTACCGGTGAGCACGTATTTCAGCGGAGTGAAGATGCGGTGGTTGTTGGACAACGAACCGCGCGTGCGCGCGGCGGCGGACGCGGGTGATTTGTGTTTCGGAACGATCGAGAGTTGGCTCGTGTACAAACTGACAGGTGGTAAAGTACACGTCACGGACGCGTCGAACGCGTCGCGAACGATGTTGATGCGTCTGGATGATTTGACGTGGGACGACGCCACGTGCGAGGCGTTTGGCGTGCCCAAGGAGACGCTGCCCGAGATCAAATCGTGCGCCGAGTTTTACGGCGAAATCGACGCGAGCGTGGAGGGATTGGGTGGAATTAAGATCACCGGATGCATCGGCGATCAACAATCGGCCACGCTCGGGCAGAGGTGTGACGTGGGTGAGGCGAAGAATACATACGGCACGGGTTGTTTCATGATTCTCAACACGGGCGCGACGGCCGTGCCTTCCAAGCACGGTTTGCTCACGACGCTCGCGTGGCAACTCGGTGGGAGAGATAAGACGCCCAAATACGCGTTGGAGGGATCGGTCGCGATCGGAGGCGCCGTCGTGCACTGGTTACGCGACAACCTCGGTTTGATTACAAAGGCGAGCGAGATCGAAGGCTTGGCGAGCGGCGTGGAGGACGCCGCCGGCGTGACTTTTGTTCCCGCTTTTAGCGGTCTCTTCGCGCCGAGATGGCGCGAAGACGCGCGCGGCGTCATAGTTGGGTTAACACAGTACGTGAACAAAGGCCACATCGCTCGCGCCGCTCTTGATGCGATCGCGTTTCAGTCGAGAGATGTTCTCGAAGCGATGCGTCAAGATGCGGCCGAGTCGACGTCGCACGCGCTCAACACTCTAAAAGTGGACGGTGGTGCCAGTGTGAACGACCTACTCATGCAAATCCAATCGGATTGCGTTGGAATCAACGTCATTCGCCCCTCGGATATCGAGACGACGGCGCGAGGCGCAGCCTACGCCGCCGCCATCGGAGCCGGCTTGATGACGGAGGATGACGTTTTCTCCGTCTCAAAGGACACCGTCGCTGTGGGTAAGGTGTTTCAACCACAGTCTTCGCCAGAAGTTCGCGAAGCAAACTACGTGCGTTGGAACGATGCCGTTCAACGCACGCTGAACATGAACCCGAGCGCGTGAGCTCGATAGTATCAATAATGTATCAATAATGTATCCAATGCGCGTCACGTGTTGCTAAAGACCAAAAGTTGACCTCCGCCTCGTCCGCCGCGCCCGCCTCGTCCACCGCCTCCACCGCGCTTCTGTTTCGGGTTTTGCGCACCTTCGCCCGTCGCAGACGCCGGGGCGCTGCGCCTGTAATCGGGATCGTCGGCGTCGACGTTGGCTTGTTTCGCTCTCGTTGATTTATTCGACTTGGGCTTCACCTCCAATTTCTCAACCTTATCCGCCAACTCCTTCGCGGCGGCGGCGACGTCGTTCGCATCCGCCGCGCAATCGCGCGCGTAGTGTCCCTGCATCCCACACCGTCTGCACGCCCCCTTGACCGGTTTTGATTTGGCCTTTGTTTTCGGCTCGACGCTCCGCTCGGCTCCGCTCAGCGCCGGCCCTCGGCGATAATCCGGATCGTCCAGATCCGCCAACGACCCTCGCACGCGAGGCACATCGTCCTCGTCGTCCCCAGAGCTTAGCGTCGCGTCCAATCCCGCGTCACCCTTGACGCCCTTACTCTTTCTCGCCTTGGCGTAGTCGCGCTTTCTCGCCGCGTCCACCAACTTGGAATGTTTCGCCTCCTCCACGTCCAACGCCGCCTTAAGAAACGAGTGCGCGCCCGGATTTTTCTTCTCCAATCCCGTCGCGAGCGCCACGCGCATCTCCTCGCGCAGATCGGCGAGCGCCTTGGACGGTTTTACGTTTGCCCCCAACTCTCGAGTCCGTCGTCTCGGTCCCGTCGTCCCGCCCGCTCGCTCCCTGCGCCGCGCCTCCTCGCGCGTGAGCCGACGGCTCTCATCGACGCGCGTGCGCGCGATCGCCGCGCGCTGTTGCGCCGCCCACTCGTTGGCTGCGCGCTCGGCGACGCGAGGATCGTTCGCCAGCTTTGCCGCCCGCTCGGCTTTCTTGCGAGCCTCAAAGGCGGCGGCGTCGACGACGGCGCCGGTCGCGTCGACGGGACGGTAGGTGAACTCTCCGTTCGCCTCTCGCGTGCGCACGAGCTCGGCGCCGCCGACGCGGACGACGTCCGGCATCGACGGCGCGAGAGGCGGCGACTGCGGCGGATAGCGTCGAGACGCGCGTGCGGGAATCGAACGCGATAACGAGAGGAGTGGAGGGATGCTCGGGGGAAATGAATGCAATCAATACAAACGCGTCGCAGTCGCTCGCGGGCGCGGTGGTCTAGACTAGTCGAGCGCGATGGCTGGAACGCGTCGTCACGGCGACGACACCGTAAACGGCGCGAAACGCTCGACGAGGGCCTCGGGACACGAAATCGGACGCATGGAGACGCCGTCTAGGCACGTACACGTGATGGAGGCGTATCCAACGCACGTGCCGTCGTTCGTGACAAGAGATTGGTGAAAAACAACCTGGATGCCGCGTCGCTTGATTTCGACGGAGGACGCCACCGTCCAGTTTGGAATCGTCGAGGCGGCGGCGCTCGACGTGATTCGCGCCGAGAACCGAGCCTCGAGTCGTGAAACAACGACGACGACACCGAACGCTTCTTTGAGCTCGCTCAGCGCGTCGGGTCCGCCGATCGCGTCCGTTCGACCTCGCTCGAAGAATCGCAGCGCGTCGACGTGCGAACAGCTCTCGCCGAGCGAACGTTCGCTTCGAAACAGTTTCACATCCGTCGTCGCGCGTTCGCTCGCCGCGAATGGACACTCCAGCGACAAACCACTCCCGTTCGATTCGTCTACTACGACGCCGTACGTGACGTCCGCGACGAGAAATAACGTCTCCTCGTCGTTCGCCGAGACGATTTCTTGCCGAAGCGTCGCCTCGCCGTTCTCGATGCGCGTCAACGTCGATCGCACGCGCACGACGTCCCCGAGCGTCGCCGCGCGCGCGTACTTACAATTTTCAATCTTCACGCACCTCGCGCGCGAGAAATCGAATCCAGACGACGCGTCTCGCGCCGCCTTCGTCGTCGCCTTCGTCGACTCGAACTCTTCGCACGCGTGCGCCAAGAATCTAAAGTACGTCGCATAGAAAACCACCCCGTACCCATCCGTGTGCTCGATGTACACGCGAAACTCACTCGTCGACGTCACCGACGCCGTCGCGCGCTCGTCCGCGGTCGTCGCCCCGCGCGCGCGCGGTCTTCTCGTCCCGAGTCTCGCGCCACCTCTGCCCACCGTCGCGCCTCCCCGCGCGCCCACCGTCCACACCGCGCGCGCGCCCGCGACGCGCGTCGCCATCGTCATCGTCGCCATCGTCCTGGCGCGTCCTCGCGCGTCCTCGCGCGCGTCGCGCTGTGTCGCGGTCGCGCGCGCGTTCCCAACCAACGACCGTGAAAATCATCAATCGTCACTTCGCGCCGACGTCCGACCCGCGCGACGCGACGCGTTCGACGCGCGCGCGACGCCATCGATGTCCGTCGTGCTTCGCGCCTCGGTCGTCAAGCGCGAGCGTCAGACGAACCTTCGCCTCGCGTGCGTCGCCCTCGAGCGCATCGTCGCCGATGATGCCGACGCGCTCGATTCCACCGCCGACGCCGTCCCGCGCGTTGACGCGCGCGCGAGCGCGTCGAGAGCGGCGAACGAGGCGTTACTCGCCCGCCTCGACGCGCGCGGCGGTGAGCTCACGATCGTGGGGTTTTGGGAATCGAAGGGGATGTGCGATCCGCTCGCGGCGTTGCACTTTCTCTCGCGGGACTCGGGAGGGGCGCCGTCGTTTCGGTGCGCGCCGAGCGATGCGTGCGACGATGAAGAGCGTGAATCGATCCAATCGTTACACGGGGAGATGTTGGAGGAGAATAAGACGGCGGTGGTGCAGATGAAGGGGGAGGACGGGACGCGCGAGTTGCACTTGGTGGCGGTGCCGAGAGGCGCGAGCGAAGACGAAGGCGAGGGACCGTCGACGGCGGCGGTAAAGGTGGCGACGACGATGGACGTCACGCGTTTCATCGCGTTCGAGACGAAAGAGATGGCGCCCGCGTACGCGATGCCGCTGTTGAAACACAACAGGTTGGTCGTGGTGCTCGATTTAGACGAGACGCTCGTGCAGGCGACGACGTTGCACGCGCTGGATAGACGCATCGAGAAGACGCGCGGGCGCATGGTGAGTCTGATGAAATTCGATCACAACAATCCGCGGGCGTCCGCGGTGATGGTGGAGGAGGTGAAGAAGGAGCGAATGGCGTGCGAGGTGGCGCTCAGGAGGTTACAGACGGATCGGGCCATGTTGGCGCAGTATTGCGTCGAGGGCGCGGTGACACTGAATAATCGACGATCGGTGACGATTCCAGAGATTGAATCCCTCCCAAACGGCACGCAGAGACTTAAAAATGTCATTCGCATGCCGAGTCCGCACATCAAGGGTGGGATGATCGTGTTCACGGTGATCAATCCCGCCGATCCCGGCACGGCGATGTTGGTGCACGTGCGACCGGGATGGGAAGAGTTGCGCAAGTATCTGTCCGGACAGGATCGACAGTCCAAGCGCGCCGAGGTGTTCGTGTGCACGATGGCCAACATCGAGTACGCTCGAGAGATGTGTCGAATATTGGATCAACACGGCACCGTTTTCGATCCCGCGCAGCTCGAACACAGGGTGAAATCCGTCGCGCCGAACGAGTTAAAATCCCTCGCGCGGACGTGCGGCGCGCACTTCCCCACCGAACTCGCCGTCATCGTGGACGACAGAACGGCGGTGTGGGAACCCGGGGCGCGTCCGCATATTCTCGCCGTGACGCCGTTCATGCCGTACGGCAACGACGTCGAGTACGGGACAACCATCGAGCAACACGAGGCCCGAGGCACCGGAGGCGTCCTCGGCGCGGCGCAAAATATGATGGAGACGCTTCGATTGCGTTGGCACATGGATTACGAAAAGTTTGCGCACAAGGCGAGAAAACACATCCAAGACACGGCGGCGCACGGTGCGCTGCGTCCACCGCCGTCGGCGACGAAGACGGACGAGGACGCGTCGGCGACGATGTCGGCGAGGGACGACCACGCCGCCGAGGGCGACCACGCCGCCGCAGCGCGCGGGCCGGCGGACGCGCTTCGCGCGGATCACGCGCGTAAAAAAGCGATTCATCTCTTTTATCCACCGAACGCGGCGGATTTATTGACGCCGCTCATGGAGGCTGGGGCGAAAGAGGCGGCGTTATCCATCGCCGAGCGCGGCGGGGCGGCGAGAGCCGCCGCCGGCGCGGGGTCGCGTCTCGCCGCGGCGTTGGGGACGTTGGATCGAAACAACAAGACGAAGATTGGCATGCAAATGGCCAAGAAGAGGGCGGACGCGGACGCGGAGGGGGACACCGATTCGAAGAACGCGACGAACGACGCGGAGGTGAAAAGTGAGCACGTTGAAAAGGAGAGTAAACCTCGGTTTAGGCACATCGACATGGCGGAGATTTCCGTAAAGACGCCGGCGACGAAGACGACGAGGACGACGAGGACGGAGCCGACGTCGCCTGCGAAGAAAGTCTCGCCGAAAAGTCAAGAGAAGACCTTGTCGGGGAAGAAGCGGTCTCGCGGGGAGGCGTCTGATTCGGAGAGTTATTCCGAGCCCATCTCGGAGTCCGAACCCGAACCGGAGGACGAAGAGGAAGACGAGGAAGACGAGGACGAGGACGAGGATGAGGACGAGCACGAGCACGAGCACGAGCACGAGGAAGACGTCGATGAAGAGATGGTGAATGGCGACGAGGACGAATACGATCAAGAGGAGGAGCTCAAAGCGACCTCTCCCAAGAGAGGTCCGAAGCCGAAGAAAGCGCCCGCGAAACGCGCGGCGAAGGTGCGAAGCAAGTCTCCTACAAAAAAGGCGTCGGTTATGCGGCAAGCGCTTTCTTCGAAAAGAACTTCATCAAAAGCTAAATCCGTGCCGGCGAAGAAGTCTCCGGCAAAGCCAGCTAAGCCGGCGAAGGTTTTTCGAAAGGGAACGCGCGAATCGACTCGTCTTTCGCAATCGCAATAGGTCCTCGCCGTTGAAAAGTCTAGCTCTACGTACTACACTAGCAATACTCCGCGTAAATCGATAAATTGTGCAAATTAATTTAGAATCCTCCGCTGTCGCGCTTCGGACGTCCGCCTCGACCACCGCCTCGACCACCGCCTCGACCGCCGCCTCGACCGCCGCCGCGTCGTTCCGATCGTTCCTCACTGTCGGCGGCGCCGCCGGCGACCGCCGCGGCCGCGGCCGTCGCGGCTTCGGGATTGTCCTCGAGGAGCACCTCCTTTCGACTGAGACGCGTTTGTCCTCTGCTGTTGATCTCGATCACTTTCACGTCGAGCAAGGCGCCTTCAGACGTGACGTCGGCGACATTCGGGACGCGCGAGACGTCGAGCTCACTGATGTGCACCAATCCCTCGAGACCGGGTAAATATTCCACGAAGCATCCAAACTCGACAATCTTTTTGACTTCGCAGTTGCGATAGATGCGACCAATCTCCGGCTCGACGATCATGCCCTCGATCATGGCGATGGCAGCTTCGAGATCCGCATCGCCGCCTCCGCTCACGAACACCATCTCTTTCTCCTTGTTCACGTCGATGTTCTCGGCGCCCGTCTTCTCCATGATGGAACGAATGGTTTCGCCACCTTTTCCGATGACTTTGCCGAAAAACTTTTCCGGCACGGGAATGGAGAGAATCCTCGGCGCGTACTTGCTCGCTTGGCCCGCGGGCGGGGGATTACACTTGTCCATCTCGCCCAAGACGTGGACGATGCCCTTTTGCGCCTCTTCGAGCGCCGTCTTCATGACGTCGATGGTGATGCCCTCGACCTTGATGTCCATTTGGAACGCCGTGATGCCCTCGGCGTCGCCGGCGACCTTGAAGTCCATGTCGCCGAGCGCGTCTTCCGAGCCCAAGATGTCGGTGAGAACGATGGGCTCGAGCTTCTCGCCGCCACCGGCCGCTTCGGAACCCAAGATGAGACCCATGGCGACGCCGGCAACTTTTCTGCGAATGGACGAAAACGGAGACGCGGTCAGAAGCGAACACGAAGAGACGAGACGACAAGGAAAACAAATCCAGTGAATATCCACGCGGCTTTCGATCGCAGTTTGGGTGAGTATGACGAATCAGCCCAACTCGCTTTTCGAGCGCTGGCGCGGCGGCGAAGGATCGACGCAAGACGCGTCGAATCGCGTTTAAATGTCGCCAAGTTATGACTCGATCTCTCTCCATACGCCGCGAGAGCGACGCGACGGAGAGCGTTCTTAAGGACCTGGCTTTGCAAGAAAAAAGAAGCGCGCTAACTCGCGCGCGGTGGAATAGAAACACGTACCTTTTAATGGGAACACCAGCGTCGAGCAGAGCGAGCGTGCCCGCGCACACAGTCGCCATTGAGGACGAACCGTTACTCTCCGTGATGGTGCTCTCGAGTCGGCACACGAACGGAAAGTCTTCCTCGCCCGGCATGACGGGCGCCAACGCGCGCTCGGCCAAGTTACCGTGACCGATCTCGCGTCGAGACGCGCCGCCGACTCGTCCGGTCTCGCCAACAGATGAGGGCGGGAAGAAATAGTGCAACATGAATCGCTTATCGTCGCCCGCTTCGACGTCGTCTTGTCTCTGGGCGTCTTGAGCCCCGCCGAGAGTGGCGACGCCGATGGCTTGCGTTTCGCCGCGAGTAAAGAGGGAACTGCCGTGCGTTCTCGGAAGAATGCCCGCTTCGCATGCGATCGGGCGAACCATCGTCGTCGTTCGACCGTCTTGACGGCGACCCTTGTTTCTGATGTTGTCACGAAGAGCGCGCGATTCAATCTTGCCGCACGCGTTGATGACGGCGGCAGCCTACGGCGTGTACAAAACAAACCAGGTCAGTCACCGCGTGCGATTTGCGAAAAAAGAAACAAGATTTAGAATGCGTGCAAAGGGCGCGTCCAGAAGTACTCGGCTGCGACACCAAGGTGGGCTGGCCGCCCGTTCGAAGCATTCACGTTTATATACGCGCTCGCAGTTGAGCCACGACCAACAAGTTCTCGAGAGAAACGGTGGTGACTATTCGGTAGAGCGCGATACTTGTTCGAGAAAAAGAAGAGCACATCACATGAACGTAATCGGTGGACGTACCTCGAATTGATCCTTGAGCGCCTCGACGGCGCGCTCGCGAGCGGCGCCGATCATCGCGCCTCGCTCTTGTTTGATGGGAATGATGATGGCCTTTTCCAAATCCTCCCCAACGAGAGCTTCGACCGCCTCTTCGACACCCTCCGGCTGAACGATGAGTTTGTTCATCATCTTTTCCGGAGCGATGCTCGCGGCCCACGCCTCAATTTCCTTGCACGCCTTGGACACCGCTTCGTGACCCTTCTCGATGGCTCGCAACATTTCATCCGTCGTCAAAAAGTCACAGAAACCTTCAATCATAAGCACAGCCTCGTCGGTACCGGCGAGCACCAAGTCTAAGCGAGATTCTTTCATTTGCGCCGACGTCGGGTTCACGATAGGTTCGTCAGAACCGGGCATTAAACCGACTCGAACCCCCACGACGGGCTTCTTCAGAGGAATGTCGCTCACCGCCAACGCCGCCGAAGCCGCGGTGATGGCCAACGCATCCGTCGATCGCTCCGCGTCAAAGCTCATCAACCATTGCAAAACTTGAGTCTCGTATCCCCAACCTTTGTGCATCATCGGACGAATCGGTCGATCGACCAATCTCGCCTTGAGCGTCTCGTTCTCTCGGAGCCCGCCGTCGCGCTTCTTGTACCCGCCTGACGTCTTCCCAGCCGCCGAAAACCGCTCCGCGTAGTTCACCGTCAACGGCACGAACGACCCATCCCCCGTGCAATCTCTCGACGCGCACGCCGTCGTATACAGCATCGTCTCTCCCTCGTACGCAAACACCGCGCCGTTCGCCTGCAAACCGATGTGCCCCGTCTCCAAACGAATCGTCGACTCACCGATCGTGAGCTCGAGCTCTCGCGCGTGTCGAACCGCCTGGCCGCCGACGTAGAGCTCATCCAACTGGTGTTCGGCGCCGCGCGCGCGAGAGAGTCGTCCTCGCGTCGTTCGCGCCGTTCTCGGCGTCGCCCGCGCGAGTCGACGTCCCTCGCCCGAACGTCGTTCGGCGGCGCCTCTGGCGTCGCCTCTCGTCGCCATCGCGCGTCGCGTCGGCATCAGCGCGCGTGCGGCGACCGTCATCGCGATCGTCGTCGCAGTCGCGAGCGAGCGAGCGCGTGTGCCGTCCGTCGTCGTCGTCGTCGTCGTCGTCGTCATCGTCGTCGTCGCGCGCGCCTCGTCCACGTTTATCACGGAGGTACATGTTCGGACATTCAAAACGCGTTCGGGTTCTTTACAACACTATCTATGGAAACGTGAGGCAAAATCAAAAGTTCAAACTGTATGGCTTTGACATGCTACACACTACGAGACGACCAGAGAGACGAAGTTTCGGACAAACGGTTCCAGCTTAGGGTCTCCTCGCGACGACCGTCGCGCGACCGCGCGCGCGCGCGTCCTCAGAACGACGGCGCGTGCGGCGATCGCGAGGGCGACCCCGAACCCGCTCGTCCGACTTCCCCGCGCCCTCTCCGTCGAGGAGACACCGCGAGGTCGACAGAGGCGGTCCGAAAACGCGAGACGGACTCGAACGGCGGCGGGTCGTCCGAGACGGAACGATCGCGACGACGACGGGTGCGCGCGACGACGCGATACGCGAGGGCGACGCGAGGGCGACGAGAACTGTGTGCGCGCGTCGAAGGCGCGGCGGTGCGCGGTGTTCGGCGACGGTGACGTGCGCGATGGGTGGGGAAACGTTCGGAGGGAAGATCGCGGCGGCGAGCGGCGAGCGGCCCGAGGACGGACGAGGACGCGAACGCGCGTGCGGACGCGTGCGCGCGAGCGTAGACGCGTGAGGCGTGTCAAGTCGCGCGCGGGGTTGGATCGGGTCGGACGACGTGGACGCGAGGGACTGGTTGACTGACGAGTGAGACGCGTTTTCTACTGGGACAGCGATCGTACGCGAAGAAGCTTCGCGTAAAGAGAGAAAAGAGAGAAGAAGTGCGTCATGTCGACGCCTCCGCCGCAGAAAGGACAAGGTGTGCCGCATCCGCGCGCGAACGCGGGCGGTAAGGATGGAGAGGAGAAGAAGGTGATTGCGAGCGCCGGCGTGGGTGTGCCGCCGCAGCAATTCATGTTCGGGACGATGAACATGGCCAAGGGTCCGGGTGGACAGCCGGGCATGCCGGGTATGCCGCCAGGTGGACGGCCGATGGGAACGCCCATGATGGGCATGATGCCGCCGGGCGGCAAGCCGGGCATGCCGGGTATGGGCATGCCGCCGGGTCAGATGTTCATGCCGGGAAGCGCTCCGTTTCATCCAGGGATGATGATGGGTGTGCCACCGATGGGTATGCCCGCGTACGCCAAGCCGCCGGGAATGAAGCCACCGTCGTCGCCATCGACGCCGCCGGTGAAGGCTGCGAGCAAAGCGATCAAGATTGTCAATCCGAAGACCAAGCAAGAGGTCAAGGTTGGCGCTCCGGCGACTCCAGCGGCGGCTCCGGCAGCAACTCCAGCGGCGGCTCCGGCAGCAACTCCAGCGGCGGCTCCGCCGGCGACTCCAGCAGCTCCGCCGGCCGCCGCGTCTGCTGCCGCCCCTGCACCGGCTGCCGCTGCACCGGCGCCTGCGGCTCCGGCGCCTGCGGCTCCGGCGCCGACGCCGGCCCCAGTGCCTGCGAAGCCTGCGCCGGTCAACTTTGCGGCGATGGCGGCGAAGCCCGCCGCCCCGCCGAAGCCGACGCCTGCGCCGGTCGCACCGAAGGCCCCGGAACCGAAATCTTCGGAGCCACCGGCGCCGAAGGTCACCAAGCCCGAGGAAACGAAGGCGCCCGTACCCGCTCCGGTCAAGCCTGCTGCCCCGACTGCTGCCGATATTTTGCGAAAGGCGCCCGAGGCACCCAAGCCGCAGCCGCCCAAGCCAGACGAACCGCAGGAACCGCCGAAGCACAGAGCTGTCGAACAACTGGCCGAAGCCGTCGCAAAGGTCGACTTGAAGAAGTCAGAGTCTGCGTCCAGCATTGCTTCTGATGTGACCTCGGACGCTGGATCGGACGCGACTTCGGAAACCGTGACGCGAACGCGCTCTGCGCCGCCCGCGATCACGGAATTCACTCTGGCCGCGAAGCCGGCGGATGGTAAGTACACCCTTGATGAAATGAAGGCGATGCGCGACTCTCCGCTCGCTCAGACGAAGCCCTTGAACTGGGTCGTGCCGGATGACACGGACTACTGGCCGGTTCCCGGTTTCATTTGCCCACCGGGTGTGCAGTCCTTTGGTGGAGGACGTAGTGGTGGACGTCGCGGCGGTAACCGCGGCGGTGGTGGTTACGACAAGAAGGGAGACGATAAGTGGGCGCATCGTCAACTTCCCGCGGACGGCAGACGAGGTGACCGCCGCGGTGGCGGGGGATACAACCAGTCTCAATACCGCATTCCTCCGGGCGAGTTGCCCAAGTTGCACAAGACTGATAAGAAGTACGTCATCGGTGTGGTCGATGATGAGGAACAAAAGCGGCAACGCGCGTTCAAGGCCATTCTCAACAAGCTCACGCCTGACAACTTTGAGAAGCTTCTTGAAAAGATCATCGATGTCGGCATCACCGAGGTTGAAACCTTGGTTGGCCTCATCGGCCAGTTGTTCGAAAAGGCTCTGCAAGAGCCGACGTTTTCTTCCTTATACGCCCAATTGTGCCGCGTACTTTCTGATCGCTTCGAAAGCGAGGGTGTAGAATTCTTAGATCCAACTGCCGAGCAAGGACAGCAGGCTATTACATTTAAGCGCGTCCTTTTGAAGAAGTGCCAGCAAGAGTTCGAGTCTGGCGACAAGGCCATCGCGAAGGCCGAAGCGGGTGAAGATGAAGAGGATGAGAAGAAGGAAGAAGAAACGGAAGGCGAAGAAAAGACTGAAGAGAAGAAGGAGCTCGAAGAGGGCGAAATCGACGAGCCGCCGAAGCCGAAGACGGAGGAAGAACTTGCCCTTGAAGAGCGACGCAAGCAGCTCAAGAGAGAAGAAAGGATCCTTCAAGCGCGCAGACGTATGCTCGGTAACATTCGATTCATCGGTGAATTGTTCAAAAAGTCCATGCTCGCCGAGGGTGTCATGCACACGTGCATCATGAAGCTTTTGGGCGACGGCAAGAGAGAGCCGACGGAAGAGGATGTCGAAGCCTTGTGCAAGCTCATGATGACTGTTGGTGTTCAGCTTGATACACCGAAGGCGAAGGCGTACATGGATGCTTACTTCAACCGCATAGCACATCTGAGCAAATCGGCCGAATTGTCATCTCGTCATCGATTCATGTTGCAAGACGTCATCGATACGCGCTCCAAGGGCTGGCGCGAGCGTCGCAAGCAGGAGGGACCGAAGAAGATTGAGGAAGTTCACCGCGACGCGCAGCGACAAGCGATGGAGCAAACGCGCCGCGCTGGTATTCGACCGGAACGATCTACGTCGTTCGGCAATCTGTCCCGCTCTGATAGTCGAAGAGGTGGTGGTGATTTTGAGCGTCCGCCGAGCCGCGGCGCACGCGGCGGAGACGATCGAGGCAGTTTCCAACGCTCTGATTCTCGAAGTGGATTCGGAGGCGACCGTCGCGGTGATGTGAGAAGTGGAAGAGACTTCGATGCTCGATCCACAATTCCTGCACCGAACAGAACCGTTCCTGCTCCCAACAGAACGGTACCGGCGCCCTCGTCGGCTGTTCCCGCTCCGAAGACAGCGATTGAAGAAAAGGAGTCCGCCGGCGACGATGAGGCGTTCATCGCCGAGCGCAAAAAGATCACGGAGTACTTCTATGACGACAAGGACGCGAGTGAAGCCATTAAGGAGATCGCCAAGTGGAGTGGCGCGCGTATCGTCGGTTTCATTGAGTACTTCTTGACGACGAGCTTTGAGCGACGCGACATGGATTGGGACGCCGCGTACGGTCTCGTACGCGCTCTCGCCGCCTCTGACGGTCCCATGTCCGGCGCGCAATTGATCGAAGGTTTCGAACCGCTCTTCAACAACATCGAAGACGTCATGTGCGATCTTCCCAAGGCTGGTGAGCACATCGCCGCGTGCATCGCCGGTCCCGTCCTCGACGGTTCGTGCGCGCTCGCCGACGTCGCCTCCGCCCTTCGCAAAGCCACCCCAGATGGAGAAGAGCCCGGATACACCTTAGCCGAAGGCTACGCCCTCACGCTTTTCGCGCACACGCTCGCCCAAGTCCAACGTCTCGCCGGCGACGACGACTCGGCGAAGATGCCCGAGCTCCTCCGCGCGTCCGGCGTCGCCCTCGCCGATCTCCGCGGCGACGTCGACAAGGAGGACGACACCGTCGTCCCCAAACTCATCGAAAAGCTCGGTTTGCGCGGCGTGCAGTAGACGATACTTCATCCAAACTATTGAAAAACAACACCATTATTCATAGCACACATCACGCGGACGAACCCCTCGGCGTCCTCGACCCTCGCCTTTCGCCGCGTTATCCGATACCGATGCGCATCGCGGCGATTACGTTTGATAAAACAAAAAAACGTCCCTAAACCCTCTATTAAAAGGCATAATTACTCATACGAGAATACCCGCACGTGAAAAAGTGCTCCGCGTAAAAGTGCACTTTCGCGAACGCGTCGTCCCGTGGGTGACGTCGCGTCGGACGCGCCCGCAGACGCGCTCGCGCGACCGTCGTGGTTCGCGCGCACCCGCGCGAGCGCTCGCGAGGCGTCTCGCGTATTCACCCACCGTTCGCGCGCGGCGACGCACCGCGCGATCGATCGCGCGTCGCGCCCCGCGCCCGCGTGCGCTCGAGCGCGCGAAGAACGGTCTGCGGAGAACATCCTCGCGCGCGGTGCTCGTGCGCGTCGACGCGGCGCGGACGTCGCGGCGAACGCGCGGAGACGCGTCTCGCGCGCGCGGTCGGTGAAGGAATTTAGTCGTCGTCGTCGAGTCGATCGCGCGTCGAGTCGCGACGCGTGCGCGCGCGAGGCGAGGCGAGGATCCTCGCCCCGAATCGGTGGGACACCGTCTTGATCTGGGAGTGGGGTGTTTGACGAGTCATGTCTCGTCAAGAAGGTGTTCCAGACTGTCCCCGCGCGACGAGCGCGAACGACGACGACGACGCGACGCGACGCGACCGCGTCGCGGTCAAGGCGTCGAGAGACGAGCACGGACGACAGGTGTCGCCGGATTCGCAGCTCGAGGGGACAAAGTTTGGAAAGGCGGAGAGCGCGGAGCCGTCTCTGGACACGGAGCGCCGCGGCGAGGCGAGGGAGGAGGACGTCGCGACGACGGGATCGAGCGCGGGCGTCGAAGGCGGCGCGCATTGCGGGTCGTTTCACGCGTCGGAGACGGCGATGATGAGCGTCGGTGGATCTGCGGGACCCGCGGCGTTGAGACGGTCGGCGTCGAGGCAACAAATCGACCGTCTGTTGAACGAAGCCATGTCGAATTTTCACGCCACCGGACCTCTGGTGAATCCTCTCGAGCGGACGCCGAGTTCGAGCTCGATGGACATGCGCATTCGATTCGTGTGTGAAGCGAAAGGTTTTGATTACGGTATTTTTTGGGCGTACGATGACGACAAAAAGTCGCTCAAGTGCGCGAGTACAACCTGTCTCAGCGTGGAGGCGATGGGCGTCAACTTGTTTGTAGAGACGTCGAGCACGATGTTCGCTCAATACAGCATGGGTTTTGGAATGCCTGGTCGAATCGGGTACACCGGCAACTACGAATGGCACGAAGATATACGTCAACTGCCGACGTGGAGCTTTCAACGCAAGCGTCAGGCTGAACAAGCCAACTTGCGCACGGTGATCGGCGTCCCTCTGGATCACGGCGTCGTGGAGTTCGGTACGCGCTCCATCGCCGATCACAACGTGGCGACTGTTCAGTATATACAAAAGTTGTGCCAGGTGTCTCAAACCACATGATTTTGGAACGAATCTGAGCTGCGAACCACGCCGATGGATTCCCTTTTACTCATTTATTTTGCCCGGAATTTTTGCTTGCCATTGCGCGCACTGTACGATAGGATTGTTATACCAACTTCCATCCGATTACATCATCTCTACGCGAGGCGTTACATCTAAAACGAACGTCTAAAGTTCATCCTTTCGCTCGTCGGGCGCGGCTGAGTCCAGTCTTGTTAACAAACGTCGGAGGATTTTCTTTTCCCGAATGCGCAACTCGACGGCGGAGACGCTTCTGCGCAGCTCTCGAATCTTCATCTCGATGCGCGCGCCCTCTAAGACCGGCATGCCTTGACGCTCGAGCGCGTCAGCGAAATCGATGACAGATTGGCGCATCGATTCGAGCGCAGCCTCGTCTTCGCTCAGCGTCGTTGGATACCTATCGACGCGTTCGCGAAGAAACTCGCGCAGCGACGCGCGCGATACGTTTTGAGGGAGACCTTGCTCGTCCACGTCGACGTGACGCCCGTGTGAGACTTCGATGTACGCGGCGAGCAAATCTAAGCTTTGCTCTCTCGCGGCGAACGGGACGCACACGCGCCAAGGCACTTGGAAACCCGCGTCGCGCAGATTCTTCTCAAACTTCTTCTTCTTTGGTTCGAGCACCATCAAAACACAATTTCGAGGCGACTCCTCGGCGACGTCGGGCACGTACCCGAAGTGCTGTAAAGATTCCGCGACGTTCATGTCGCCCAGACGCTCGCACAGTTCCTCGCCCGGTCCGTAATCGCGCTTGGCGTACACGACGACTTGATCCGCGTGCGGATCGTACACCGCGAACGACGTCTTCTCCTCCTCCTCGCCCTCGTCGCCGTCGCTTCCATTCGCCGCGGCGTCCGGCGCCTCGGCGCCCGGCGCGCACTCCCGTATCATGTCCAACACGGGCACCAGCGCCAATCCCTCCTTCCCACTCACCCGCGTCGCCCTCGCGTGCGCCAGCGTCCACGCCCATCGCAGCGCCGGCACGGTTCTTGCCGCCGACGACTTGAACACGTCCGTGTACACGTCAAACACCCGCATCCGCAGCGCGTTCGACACCGTATTCAACAACTTGAACTCATCCACGATGTCCCTCTCGTACGCATCGCTCCCACGCAATTCCTTCGCCGTATCGTCGCTCCAGTGCGACGGCGTATCGAATTCCTCCGGCCCGCTTCTGAAATAATCCGCGAACGCGCTCGCCTCCCCCATCTCGTACCGTTCGTACAACAAACACACGATCAACGCCATCTTATCATCGCTCCCGTACGAGCTTCGCAACGACGCCAACGCCGCGCCCAATCCCTCAGTAGGAGAGTATCGAGACGGGTGCAGCGTCGCGTTCCACGCCACGCGCGCGTACGCCTCCATCGTCTCCACGGGCGCGCGCGTCGTCGTCAGCCCCAATCGACGCGCCCCACCGTCGACGACGTCGTCGCGTTTCGTTCGAGGGAGCGGCTCGACGCCGTCCGAGAGATCGACGTCCCCGCGCGCGACGGCGTCGTCGATCCATCGCGACGCGCGCGCGCGCATCGTCGATTCGTGCGCCCGCGCGCGCGGGAGCGTCGCGAAAGCGACGACGGCGAGGACGGCGAGAGACGCACATCGCGCGATCGATCGACGCCGTCGCGCGCCGTCGACGCGACGGCGCATCGTCGTCGACGGTCGGTGGTGTCTCGCGCGCGATCGGGTCTGACGCGCGATCGACACATTCGCGACGAGACTCGACGACGCGCGCGAGACACCACCGCGAGCGCGCGCCGCGACCGGCTCGCGCGCGAGACGCCACCGCGGGGATTCGCGCGCGGGCGCTCGAGACGACGGGACGGGCGCGCGCGCGACGACGGGACGGGCGACGACGATGGCGACGCTGAGGTTTTCGACGGCGACGGCGACGCGTCGGCTCGCGCGCGGCGGCGCGCGGACGACCCCGACGACGCGATCGCGAGGAGAGTCTCGCGCGGGACGCGTCGCCGTGCGTCGCGCGGTGAGCGCGTCGTCGATGGACGGTGGGCCGAGACGCGAGGACGACGACGGGACGCCGAGGGTCGACGGGACGGACGCCGACGTCGACGTCGACCGAGCGGTGGTGGACGCGACGAGCGGTGACGCCACCGCGGTGGACGCGACGGTGGAGGGTGGTGTCGCGACGCGGGACGTCGACGTCGAGGCGACGGAGACGACGGAGGGGCGTGAGGTGAAGGACGCGCGCGCGTTGGCGCCAGAGGCGACGACGGCGACGGGATCGAGAACCGCGTCGTCTGGTGGGAAGAAGAAGCGATCGACGTCGGCGAAGACGAAGAAGAAGAAGAAAGCGGTGCAGGGCCAGCGGACCAGCGGTGCGCCGGCGATGAGCGTGGATCCGGTGGTGATCGGCGCCGGCGCGGCGGCGCTCGGCGCGGTGGGATATTTCGCGTGGACCAAGCTCAAGGGCGGCGCCGGCGCGGGCGGCGGTGGAGCGCCGCCGAGCGTCGGTGGAGGTCAAGGCGGTGACGCGAGCATCGGTGGTGGTGATGCTGCGGGCGCGGACGTGGCGGTGGAGGGAATGACGCTGTCGGCGATGGGATTGTCGAGCGGCGGCGACGTGCCCGTGACGAGCGACGAGGGCATGGACGGTCCGGTGTCCGCGGCGCCGGCTAAGAAGGAGAAACAGAAAAAGGTCATCACGCGAGAGGCGAAGCGAAGACTCCGAGACGTCATGGATGAACTTCGACGCGTGCAGACGGTGGACGTGAGCGGGAAGAATCTCGGCGACGAGGGCGCGTGTTTCATCGCCGAGGCGTTTGCGTACAACAACGTCGCCTCGTGCGTCGATTTGGGCGCAAACGGTATCGGTGCGGAGGGCATCACGGCGTTGTGCGAGGCGCTCAAGTGTAACGATACGCTCACGATGTTGTCGCTCGCGAGTAACGCGCTCGGTGACGAGGGCGCGGTCGTGTTGGCGGAGTACTTGAAGACGGATCAAAAGATTACGACGCTCAACCTCAACGCGTGCTCCATCGGTGACGAGGGCGCCAAGGCGCTCGCGGAAGCACTCAAGACGAACACGACCATCACGTCTCTCGAGATGAACAACAACGTTATCGATTACGAAGGATCGGGCGCGCTCGCGCAGGCTTTCGCTCAAAACTCGACGGTCGAGTTGCTCGCATTGAGCGGCAACTACGTCGGCGCGCTCGGCGCGTCCGCTCTCGGCGCCGCTCTCAAGGACAACACGGGTTTGCGTTCGCTTCAACTCAACGGTAACGACATAGGAAACGAAGGCTGCATCAAGCTCTGCGAAGGTCTCGCCGCTCGCTCGAAGAAAATCAGCAACTTGGATTTGGGTAACAACTCCATCGGCCCCGACGCCGGACCGGCGCTTCGCGACTACCTCAAGGATGACGATTCGCTGACCCATCTGAACTTGTACATGAACGAGCTCGCGAACGATGGTTGCGCCGCCATCTCCGAGGCGCTCAAGGATAACAAGAAGATTGAGTCTCTCGACATTGGCGGTAACAACATCGGAGGTTTCGGTGCGGAGAAACTCGCCGAGGCGTTGCGTGACAACTCCGCGCTCGAGACCCTCGAGCTCGGTTACAACCCCATCGGCGTGCCCGGTGGAAAGGCGCTCGCGGAGACGGTCAAGTTCCACGGTAAATTAAACACCATGCGCATGGGTTGGTGTAAGATTGGCAAGGAGGGTGGCTACGCCTTCGCCGACGCCATCAAGTACTCGTCCTCGCTCGCCGTGTTGGATTTGCGCGGCAACGATCTCGGAGACGACGGCGTCGCCGCCCTCGCGCAATCCCTCAGTGTCGTCAACGAAGTCTTAACCAACCTCGATCTCGGATACAACGAAATCAAGGACAAGGGCGCGTTCGCTCTCGCCCAAGCCATCAAAAACAACGCGGAGGGTTCGCTCCAGACGCTTAGCATCAACAACAACTACCTGACAAAGTTTGGCGAGGTCGCCCTCACCGAAGCCATCGAGCTCGTGGAGGAGATGAACGCCGGTCGCGATTTGTACATTCAATTTTGATTGCACGCACGCGCATTCCAGAATTGTTTCTTCTCTAGGAGATCGAGCGCGCCTCGCCGTTGAGTTTCGTTGGCCATTTAACAAAAAAAAACGACAGAAATGATTGATTGATAGATTGATGAACGCCACAAAACAAACAAAATCAAGCGCTCAAGGGAATGGCACTTTACGCCTCCGACGACTCGCGAACGTTCGAGTCCTCGCGTTGTGTCCAGCCTCACCGCCTCGCGCGCGCGACGCACTTACAATGTGACGGTTGGTGCCCACACGTCGTGACGCGCGCGACCGTGACCATGCCCACGATCGTCTTCGTGAGGCACGCGCAGAGTGAATACAACGCCGTGGGTCGAATTCAAGGACAGATTGATTGCCCGCTCGACGACGTCGGACGCGCGCAGCTCATCCGTGGGGCGCCCGCGGTGGGGAGACATCACGCGGACGCGCGCGCGGTGTACGCGTCGGATCTCTCTCGCGCGCGCGATACGGCGCGCGCGATCGCGGATGTGCTCGATGTGGAGGTGATCGAGGACGCGCGCGTGCGAGAGCGACACTTGGGGGCGTTGCAGGGGATGGCGGGAGGAGACGCGGCGCGTTTGGCGCCCGAGGCGCGCGCGGCGTGGCGATCGAGAGATATCGACGCGCGCGTGCCGGGAGGGGGGGAGACGTCTCGGGAATTGGACGCGCGTGTGCGGGCTTTTTTTCGGTCGATCGTTTCGGAATACGAGGAAAACGACAAGGTGATTTGCGTCACGCACGGAGGCGTGTTGGGATGGTTGTTTCGACGAGGCGTCAACGGGGACGAGAAAAAGTTGTGCGGGATGCGTCGAGGCGTGGGGAACCTCGCCGAGTGCGTCGTGCGCGTGACGGCGTCGGACGACGGCGCGTGGCGGTGCGTGTACGAGACGTGGGCGTCTGGGAAATTTTTGGAGGAAACCACGCGCGTCGCCGACGACGTCGCGAGTTGACGCCCGCCGGCGGCCCGCGTCGCCAGTGGGCGACGCGCGCGAGGTGCGCACGCTCGACGCTCGCGAGTTCGTAAACGTCGCGTAGAACGATCGATGCGCGCGCGCGTGCGCGCGATGACGCCCAGAGCGGCGTCAGGACGGTTCGCCACCCACTCGGCGAGCGCATCCACGCTCCGGAACAAAACCGCACGTTTTCCGTCGCGCGTCTCGCGCGCGCGCGTCCACGCGCGCGCGGACGCCACCGCCGATGAGCTCATCGAACGCGCGACCACGCTGACGGACGATCTCAAGGCGATGAAGACGACGATGCCGACGATTCGTCGTGTCGTGGCGGGGAACAGGAACGATCTCAAGGCGCTGCAGCTCTATCAAGACGCGCTCGAGGGTCGCGTCCCGGACGACTTCGACGCCATGCAAAAGCTCGAAACGACGTTGGATGATCTCGCGACGTACGTGCAGAGCCGCGCGGAGGAGGAGCAGTTTTGGGCGAAGAGAGAGGGTGAGGTTTCGTCGAGCATCGTGGATAACGCCGACCTGAGCGACGACGAAAAGCGCGAGGTGAGCGGTATGGTGGCCAACGTCGTCACGTGGGGCGTGCAAGGGGCCGTTTGGAACGCACTTATTCTATTGATCGCTTTCGTTTCTCTAGTGACTTTCATTCTACCAAATCAATGATTTGTTCGTTGGCCAAAGTTAACGCTAATTACGCGGTCATCGGCACCGAGTCGCCCGAAATTTCAGCCTTTGCGCGCATAGCCGATCGCACGACTTCGGGATTTTTATCCGTGATCATCTTTTTGAGGACTGATTCCACGGCTTGTTTCGTCGGCGCGTGCGCGGCGAGCGCCGCAAGCGCCGCGACCGCGTCGAGTCGAAGCAACGTCGACGACGTATCGTCCACCGCTTCGACGACGAGACGAAATAAACCTTCGACATCGAAGGGCACGTCGGTGGTGTCTTTCGTTTCCGACAGTAACCGCATCAAACCTACTATGCCTTTCAACCCTTCGCGTCTCCGTTCGCTGCTCAGCTGTGCGTCGAGGCTGCTCGCGCAAAGCTCGGCGCATTTCGACGCGTGCGGTCGAATCGCGTCCAAGGATTTCACTCGGTTCAACACCGTCGAAAGGACGCTCGCGGCCGCGGTCGCAGCCTGACCAGAAGATCGAATGCGCTTTTCAGCTTCGTACTTGGCTTCTTCCATGCGTTGGAGCGAGCCCGCGGCGCCCACGCCGGAATCGATATCGACCACTCGCGTCGGCGTCGTTTTCAGTGCTTCGTCGACGACTGGTACAACCTTCGACATCAGATTTACGTAGTCACATCCTTCGATCGATGCGATGGCGACGATGCTCGAGTCGAGCGCGTGAAGCGCCGCCTTGCGATAATCCGATTTCGTTCGTTTGCTTTCGGCCAAAAGCGCGTCCAAGGTGCTTTGTACGTCGATTTTCTGTGGGCATCCCGTCGTGAGCGCCGACACGGCTTCGAGCAAACAAATCTTCCCTTCCCATATCCTTCCCGGGAGCTCGCTCACGAGCGTGACCATGACCTCTTGCGCTTTGGGTGCGATGACATCCGGAGATTTAAGGGCCATGTCTGTGAACACCTTCGCCGCTTGACGTTTGCGATGCCACTGACTCGACTTGAACAAATCCGACGTATTCTTCAAAATTTCGTCAAAGTACAGACGTAGACTCGCCGATACACCGCCCGAGTTTTCGTCCCAAACTTCGCGCCACTTAGCTTGTCCGGCATCCTCAGAGTCGTGGGCCCCGACGAAGGCGAGTGGGAGCACGAATGTCTTTTGCGGACTCAACGCGTCCGGGGCGCTTCTCGATAATTCAAGCGAAAGTTGCGCCGCGATGCCCCGCTCGCCGTCGGTTTCGCTCTTCGACAGACGCACGATCTCCTGCACGAGCGCGTGCACTTGTGGCTCTTCGGCGTACTTGGAGATGGCCGCGATCGCCGCCACGTAGCTCGCTCGAATGGCGGCGGACGCGTCGTTCACCGCAGATGTCAACAACATGTTGAAGAGATTCGCCGCGTGCGGACGCACTAGTCTTCCTCGTCGCATGCAAAATCTCTGGAGGAACCGTCCCGCCCCCGCTCTGGTGTTCAAACCGACGCCCGTTCTCAGAACGGAGGACATCGTGGACACGAGATCGGACATCACCGTCTCGTCGATGTGCGTCATTAAAAGATCCAACGTCTCGCCCATCGGAGTCGATTTTGCCGCGCGCAAGCGCATCGCTTCGAGCTTTTCGCTCGCCGCCTGCCCGAACGACGCCGCGTGTTGTTCAATGTAGTTTAATCTCGAATCTTCCATGCCCGACAACGATTCGAGCAACGTTTTCACGATGTCCGTGATGTGAGGCTTGATGGCGTCGCCGTCGGCGAATTTGACGAGTTTCATGATGACGTCCATGCTCAGCGCTTGCACTTCTTTCACCGGCGATATCAACCCTTTTTGAAGCAAGATCGGCAGCACGATTTCAATCGTCTCTTTCACCTCGGAAGGCCCGCTGTGATGCGCGTCACACAATCGCAACGTCAGCGACCGCAGCGAGCGGCACATGCCCTCGCCGGCGAGGCGCACGGTTTCCTTGATGTCATCAATGACGCGCAAACACACGTCCCACAATCTCGAGAGGTACGGTTTGACCTCTCTGAACGTTCTTCCGGACAAAATATCGCTCAATGAACTCGCGCTCGATTGACGCGAGCGCCAGAGTCGACTTCCGGATTCATTTAAAAGTTCCTCCATGATCGCGTCAAACTGCGCGTCCACCGTCGCCTTTGGAGAATCGACGAGCGATATCCAAATCCCTTTCACCGCCTCCTGCATCTTTGGATTCGGATCGTGCATCATTCTGTACAATTTCGGCACGAGCTTCTCCAAGTGCGGCGTCACAGCATCGCCCGCCTTTTTTGCGATGGACGCGAACCCGAACGCGGCGCCGCGAGACGAGTTCAACGCGCGTTGATGATTGGCCAAATCCATAAACTTGTAGATGAGATCCGGTTGTCCGATATCCGTCACCACGCTGCACAACTCTTGATACGTCGTGAGTGAGTTTTTATCCCCGTCACCGCTTCGCAGCGCCTTGTCGTCGATGGCGATCGTGCCCTCCTCGAACACCTCGGCGTCGTCGTCGAGTTTGACGTGACGCTTCTTCGGAGCGGCGCCGTTGAGCGTGCCCATCAGCGCCGCGAGCAATTCCTTACGCTGCGCTTCGTCGCCCATCTCGTACAAAACACTCATACCTCGACTCGCGAGCTCTTGCGTGAGTTCGTTTTGATCGCCCAAGAGCGACCCGAACGCTTCCTGCACGTCTTGAAGCATCATCGACACGCGCGGATGCCGTCCGCAGTGCGTGACGAGCGAGAGCAACCACACGCACGCCGCGCATCGCTTTTCGACGCGAGAGCTGTAAATGCACCGGTTGAAGATGGCGTCGAGCACCGTGCAATGGATGTGCGCGCGAGGATCGGCGCTCGGATCGTACACATCGACGTTCGCGTTCGCGTCCGGCGTCGCCGGCGCCGCGTCTTGCGAAGAACGCTCGTCATCCGTCGACTTGGCTGCCGCGCTCAGAGACGTGAACGACGTCGTGAGCACGCGATCGGCGTCGACGTCCACGCCTCCCCACGCAAACGCGAGCGCTTCCCCGATCGCAAACTGCGTGTCGTCGTTCTTGACGTCGCACAGTTCGAGTAAACGAGGCAATAACGCCGACGCGGTGGATTCGCGCGTGTCGGCTAGCAAGACGTATCCCGAGGCTCTCGCCGCGCGTCTCGCGACGTTCGGATCCGTGTTGCGCAACACATCGCCCAGGGCGGCGAGCGCATCGTCGATGACATCGGCGCGCAGCGGCGCGCGCGCGGCGGCGTGTCCGATCGCCTCGGCCGCGACGCTCGCCGCGGTGGCGTCGGCGCTCTGTCCCTTGCCGACGCGTCGCGCAACGTCAACGAAGATTCGAATTGCTCGCGCCGCGTCTTCTTCGGACGCGCACCCGGAACCGACCATGTATCCGCTCGCGCACAGCGCGCCCTCGCGGTGCTCGAGCCGAACGCCTCGCGCGTCGTCGGCGAGGACGTCCAAGGTTTCGTTCAAAAACGCCGCGCGGGCGTCCTCTTCGAGACGCGCCGCCAAGACGCCGCATAATTTCGCCGCGCGTTCGCGGGTTTCGTCATCCGTGTGCGCGATGAAGTGACGCAAACGAATTTGAATCGCGTTCAGCGTCTCTTTGGAGTCCAGAATCGACGGCGTTCGTTCGATCGCGTCTATGAGACTGAGCAGCGCCGCGCTCGCGAGCGTCGGCCCCGCCGATTTCACGAGACATCGATGGAGCAAGTTGCGGTACAGCGTCTCGGCGTCGTCCGTCAACGCTCTCGACGCGACGCGGTCGGCTCTTACGCACTCGTTCACGAACGCCAACGCCGCGCTCATGGCGTTTTCCGGTAAGATCAACGTCGCGTGAAGCGCGGGATTGACGCCCAACTCTGGAAGTCTTTCCAAGAGGTAGCGCAACACGGCGGACGCCGGCGGGTATCGCTCCAAGACGGCGGGCGTCTCGCCTCTGCAAAATGCCACGTACTCCATGTACCGGTAATGATCTCCCGAGAGATCGTCGAACATGTCGTTCTCGTTCGCCCACGATTTCGCAGTCACCTCTCTGTCGCATCCATCCCAGGGCTCGATGCGTAACCGCGGCGGCGCCGACGACGCGCGCGAAGAATTGCGGCGACGTAACCCGTTTCGACCCAACGTTTGCATCTCGTGTTTCGCGTCCCCCGACCCGAGTATGCACGCGTATCTCGACGGGACGTGCGAAAACGGAAACATGTCGTTCGCCCACTGCGCGCCGACGAGTCGTTTCGCCTTGTGTTCCGTGTCCTCCAGCGCGGCGACGACAAGCTCTTCCAGGCGCGTCTGCACGTACGTGGACGGCGATTCTCGGTAGGCGGATATTAACGTTCGTGCAGCCTCTTGGACGTACGATTTGACGCCGTCTGGTTCTTTTTCCAGCGCTTCGAATATGCGCTCGGCGAGCAATACATCCTTATTGACGCTCGATTTATCCCGCTCGGCGAGTTGAGAGAGCGCCTGGTAACAAAATCCGCGAAGCGTCTCCTGCGCGAACGTCACCGATTGATCGCCTTCGCTCGATCCGTCGGCGCGCGAATCTAAAATTTCGAGCATGCCGCTCATCAGCGACGGCGCGAACGCAAAGAGCTCTTCGTTTGTCGCGTGGCTCAACATCCAAACCGTAAACTGCATCCCGTACGCTTTTAATCTCGTCGTCGAAGTGACGTCATAGAGACACATCTTCACCGTTTCAATGTTCTTTGGAAACGCGTCCGCGGCCGCCATGGAACGCGTGAGCAGGTTCATGATTTTCAGCTTCACCGCGGGCGACGCCGGCAGTATTCTCGACGCCACGGGGACGTCCGTCGAGGAGCCGAGGAAGAGTCGAAAGAGCTCGTCCGCGATTTTCGGATCGTCCAGGTTGACGATGGGTCTGTTTGTCTCCCACGTGCACCGTCGCTTCAGTAATTCCTCGCCGCGTTTCGCCACCTCGTGATCGCTGTCGCACGAGGCGACGATGCAGTGCGTCAACATTTCCGATCCACTGACTAGAAAGCGCCTCGTCTCGCATCGCTCCGTCGACCCGTCTTCGCCTTCCTCCGACTCCATGTCGACGTCCGCCTTCTCCACGATCTCCGCGCTCGATATGAACTCTAACAACCTACGTTTCTTCATCGCCAACGACGCGGGCGTCGGCTTCTCCTTTCCCTTCCCCAGCACGCGTTCGACGGCGCTCGGACTGAGACTCGGCGGCGCGGTCAGCGCGGGCGCCGCTGCCTCGCGTCCAGCCTCTTCCCGATGCGTCGCCGCCGCCGCGCGAAGCACATCACCGGGCGCACCCTCCACACCGATCGACGCGTTCGCCATCGCGTTCAAATGCGTCTCCAATCGATTCGGCACCGTCGTCGCGCTCGTCCCGGTGGCGTTTGGCGCGTAACAGAAAAAATCCCGCGCACGTCTCAGAAACACCCGTCGATCGTCGTCGTCCACCAAAAACCCGACGTCTCGTCGAGGATCCCCTCTCGCGAGCGTCCCCAACGCGTCGAACGCCAATCGACACAGAACGTCGACGTGTTCGGCCGATCTCTTCGACGCGCCTCGCAGCGCTCGACTGATTTGGATCTCCCGCGTCTCCCCATCCGCGCGTTCGAACGCCTTCTCCACGTACACGAGCGCAAAGTTTCGAACCAAGGCGTTCGACGCGGTCACGTACGCCTCCACGATCGCCTCCAACGGCAGTCGCAACCCCGGCATCGCGTTCACGCGCTTGTTGATGTGTTTCAACAGATTCATGATTTTCGGCACCGACGATGCGTGCGTCGTCGCCAGCGACGCGATCGCGCGCGGGAGCAGCTTCGACAGCACTCCCTCGAGTCGATCGTCGTCCGTGAGCGCGAGCGACGCGAGCGCGCGCTCGATCGCATCGCTCTCCTCCTGGGCCGACATGGCGGTCGCGGCGCTGTGACGATTAACGTCTCTCGTGATGCGCCGTCTTCACTCTCGCGCGCGACTCGCCCGCGACGATCGACGACGTCATTCGGTGCGACGAATTTTTTCGCGTCAATCGCGCGTCTCTCTCGTCTCGAGTCGACGTCGCGCGCGCGTCCATCGTCGCGAGCGGATTCTTCGAGACGAGGACGGAAATAGAGTCGCCATGGGCGCGGGCGCGTCGAGCGAGCGTCGAGGCGGGACCGGTGAGACGACGACGGCGACGAGCGCGGCGTCGTCGTCGGCGAGACCGTGGCTCGGTTCGCGACGCGGCGCGGGCGCGGAGAGGAGGACGGTGTGCGTGTTCTCAGACGGCGCGCGATGCGTCGCGTCCCGAGGCGAATCCGACGCCGACGCCGACGCCGACGCCGACGCCGACGCCGACGACGCGCCGGCGCGGTGCGAACGCGTGGTGGGCAAATTGAGCGCGAGCGACGCCGAGAATCGCGAGACGAATCGCGTGCGGTGGCGGGTGCGCGTGCGCGATGGTTCGGAGGACGCGCTCGCGTCGGCTGATTTCGGCACGGCGTCGACGGCGAGATGGGATTCGCGGTGCGATTGGCGATTCGTGTTGCGAACGCGGGAAGACGACGAGGAAGGGTCGGTGTCCGTGTACGTGCAGAGGCGCGACGGCGCGCGAGGGACGGCGTCGAAGACGACGACGACGGCGGTGGAGATGTGTTTTGTGTTGGCCTTCGTCGCGAGGGACGGTTCTCGTCACTTCGAGACGTACCTATCGCGCATCTTTGACGGGGAAGGAGATTCGTGGGGCATCAAACACGCCTTCAAAGTGCACGAGGCACCGTGTCTCGTCAGCGCGCACGGAGACGTCGACGTCGAGGTGTGCATTCACGACATTCGCGCGTGTCGCGCGCGTCGATCGAAAGAGTCGGCGCCGGTGGCGTCGTCGATTCGATGTCTCAGCGAGGATTGTCTCTTGTTCGTGTTGGAAGACTTTTTCAGCGAAGACGAGGCTCAGGAGCTGATCAACATCGCGACGCCGTCCTTACAGCGGTCTCGCGTCACCGATGGAAAGTTTTCCGAGGGTCGAACGTCGTCGAGTTGTTTTTTGACCGGAGCTCGCGGACACTCGGACGTCGTGCGCGCCGTCGAGAGTCGAATTCAAAAGGTGGTGCACTTACCGATCGTCACGTCTCGACGGGATCACGGGCTGCATCAGATTGAACCGATGCAAATCGTCAAGTACGCGCCGGGCGAGCGATACACGGCGCACTACGACAACAGAGCGGGATCTCTCAAACGAACACTGACGTTTATGGGATATCTGCGCGAGCCGGAGAGCGGCGGCGCGACGCATTTTCCCAAGGCGATTCCTCTGTGCGGGAACACGGCAGATCCAGGCGGGATACGAATTTACCCGAAGCGCGGTCGCGCTATTCTGTTTTGGAGCGTCAAGAGCGACGCTCAGACGGAGGCGATGCGAAGCCTGCACGAAGCCGAGCAAGTCGAAAGAGGGTACAAATGGATTTTTACGCAATGGCTCTCCAGCGACGGTCAAGACGACGATGAATAACGCGCGCATCTGTGATACCGAGCGTCCTTTCTCTGTGGTCGTCTTCGCGTCCGCCGTCGTCGTCGTCGTCTCGCCGTCGTCGTCGTCTCGCCGTCTCGGAGAAGAATATCAATCCACGCGCGCTGCACCCCAATCTTCGCCGCGCGCGCGACCGTCGACGAGACGATTCGACCAAGACGGCCCACTACGGGTCTATTTAAAGGCGTCGCACCGTCGTACATCCATCTTGTATGTTTCGCGCGCGCGCGAGTTTCGAGTTTTCAGTGAACCAAAAAAAAGAACACCGCACCTTCCGACGCGCGTCGTCGCCGCGTCGCGCGCGATGACACCGACGCGCGCGCGTGAAGACGCCGCCGCGCGCCATGGAGAGGCGCTCGCCGCGTCGACGGCGACGGGCGGATGGGCGTCGAAGAACGCGCGGTTCGTGCTCACGCTATCGGCGTTCCTCGCGCTCGCGGTGCTCGCGTGGCGCGCCCCGGTGACGATGCCGATGCGTTTCGCGCGCGCGCGCGTCGACGGTACGTCGTCTGTGCTAGCGGTGGAGGAGGTACCGCGCGAGGCGCCGCGCGAGGCGCCGTCCGAGACGCCGCCCGCATCGCCGCCCGAGGCGCCGCCGCGAGATTATTGTCTCGAGCGCCTGGGGAGCGTGGAATTGGACGCGTCGGCTCGAACGTGGCGATATCCTCCCGAGTGCGCGGGCCGCACGCGCGCGTTCGACGCGGTGTCGGCGCGGGAGACGCTCGCGGGGAAATCGTTCTTGTTTCTCGGGAACTCGGTGTGTCGACGGTTGTTATACGCCGTCGCGCACGTCGCGGGCGGCGAAAACGCGACGTCTCTAAACGCGAGCGCCACGGGGGAGATTATTCAAGATATGGTGTCGCATAGATATTTTGAAGTGGGGATCGACGCGTCGGGGCGATGTTCGAAGCAGTACGCGTGCTCGACGTCGCACCGGGAGTTTACGTCCGATCCGGGGGATATAACTGAAACGTCCCTCGTGGAGATGTTCAATTGCGAGAAGGACGCTTGGGTCGAAAAACGACGAGCGATAGGAAATAGCGAAACGGCGTTGGGATTTATCTTCACGGGAACGCCGGTGTTACCGACCGTCGAAAGGGCTTTGGCGTTGTGGACGAATTTCGGCGATTCGAGCTTCGCCGCGTCGCCGTTGGATAATTATGATGTCTTCATCCTTCAAACGCTCATCGTGAGCGAGACGGACGACAAGTATTTTGAAAGTCTCGCGAAGAGTTTCAAAAAATTGATAGACAGACGTGAGGCGCTCGGTCGCCCCATTCAAATCGTGCTTTGGGGATCTCCGCACGTGAATGCGTCGCAGATAGACACCTCGACGATTTTGCAGGTGCTCGATAAATTTCGACCGTACGTGCGCGATATGGGAGTGACGATTCTCGACGTGACCTCCGTCACCGCGCAAGCGATTGAATTGCACCTAGGGCGGCACCAAGAGGGGAGCAGACATCACTTCATGGATTTCACCAGGTTGATGCTCGCGGACATGCTACTCAATACCATTCACGCCATCTCGTAGCCATTTTGTAGCCATCTCGTAGTCGCAGCAAAACGGGATGTACGAACGACATTCTTCAAATTGAGGAGCTCACATGTTATTGATAATCATTCCTCGAAAAAAAAACCGATTCTACTGTTGATATGATACACGAGAAAGCTAGACGCAGAGAAAGTTTGACGCAGAGTCGTCGAGCGTGAACATCTAGTCCTTGTTCTTCTTACTCTTTTTCGCACTCTTCGGAGAATCGCCTTCAGCCTTTCTCTTCTCCTTCTTCTCCTTCTTTTCTTTCTTTTCCTTCTTCGTCGCATCCTTGTCTGGGTTGTAAGAACGCGGAGCGGTGAGGAGCGCCGGAGCGTCCGCGTTGCGATCCTTGTCGTGCTTCTTGATGTCCCCAGAAAGTTTCTTCACTCCGGACGCCTCTCCGAGCGTCTTGCCCTCGAGTTGGCGCAGTCTCGCTTCAACCTTCTCGCGGGCGTCGACGCCAATGGTAGCTTCCGAAGACTCGCCGAGGGCGTCGACGCGAATCGACAAGGCGCATTTGGCAGCCAACACACGAGAAATCTTCCCCTTGAACTTGGGCGCAGCTTGACCAATGAGAGACGCGTGGTAGATCAAACCATACTTTGGCGTTTCGTGCTTGGTCTTCAACGCGCGGAAAAGCGCCTTTTCGGCGCCCAAAATTTGCACAGTCGACGCCGGGTGCTTGGCGAGGTTCATGAGGGAACCGGCGTGCGAGATGAGACGCGCACCGACAAGCTCACCGACGAGAACCGTCAGGTTCGGCGCGATCGCGTTCATTCGTGCCTTGAGATAGTCGTAAAGTTGTGCGCGGTATTCGCTCAACGAGATGACTTGATCCGCCAACTGTCCGATGTTGCTCAAATCTTCTTCAGAAATTTCCGTACCCATGGAGATGATGGCGGTATCCTTCACCTCTTGCTCGACGTCTTCGTCGAGGATTCCGGAAAAGTCCAAGCCTGCGGCGTTCGCGCGATCACCCATGAGTTTCGCAGCCTTGGCGTATTGCATGTTATCGGCGATAATCTTGGTGAGCTCGGGAAAGTGCCAACCGTACCACTCGCGCACGCGCATCGAGTACGTGTTCAACTCCTTGTCGAGCTCATCGAGCAAGCCGATGGCTTGAATCACCATGGTGTCAACCTTGTCGGGAGAGAATTTGAGTTTGTATCTCGACAGGGAGTGCGACAAACCCAAAGCCATCGGCGCGAGATCGGCATCTGTCAAACCGCCGATGAGTTCATTCAGTTGAAAGCGCACGCCGCGCATGAGTTCCATCACCCCGCTGTCCGCGACGCAGTTGATACCGAGCTTTTCCTTGATGGCGGCACCGAGCTTTGAATCCGCAACGGCCAACGTCTCGCCCTCGGCGTGCTTGGACAAGAACTTTTTCAAATTCTTGCCAACCTTGGAGTCGACGAGGGTCGCCGCCGCCGCGAGCGCCTCCGTCGTGTTTTCAAACTTACTGAACGCCTTCATGGACACCATCTTCTTCGCACCCTCCACCGTGCTGAAAGCATCTTGCAATTTCTACGCATTCACCGAAAACGACGCGACACGGGTCAGTACGAGCGCACACATCGTCCACCTCTCGTCGGCGCGCCGCCGCCCTCGCTCGAGAGAATTCTCCGCCGCGGCGATCCTCCCATCCTCCCCCACGCGCGCGCACCCACCCGCGCGCGTCCCTCACGTGCGTCCATCGTTCGTACACACTCTCCCACGTCTCGCGCACGACCCCGACCCGCGTCTCTCTCGCCTCCACTCGCGCGCGCGCGCGTCGAAACCTTCGATTCGCTCGATCAGCCGTCGACCCTCGCCCTCCATCCTTTTTTCTCCCGCGTCACCTCTCGTCGCGTCGCTCGTCCCTCGCGTCTCGCGTCGCGCGTACCTCGACGTCGGAGAGTTTCTTCTCATCCTTCACCTTGAACAGCGAGTACCCCGCCGGGGTCTCGAACAACAGGAGCATGTCGGTCGCGACCGCGTCTGGCGGCGGCGGCGCGACGAATTCGCGCGCGGCGCGCCGGTGCGTTGTCGAGGGGAGTGTGTGCGATCGACATGGCTTTGTGCGTGTGTCGTACGTACCGTGTGTCCGAATAAAACATTTATGTTCATGAGTCAGGACTCGACGCGGCGTCATGTTGTACTGAGAGGGACTCGTGCGTGGGTCGTGATCGGTGGTTTGTTGTGATGGGTCATGAACGGTCGCTGGAAGGGGGTCATCGAGCGTGATGTGGACGGCGAGTGCACTCGGACGACGAGCGTTCGGTACCGCGCCAGAGGACGACGACGACGGGATGATGGACGCGTTGATCACCCTGCGCGATGTCGCCAAGGCTAAGTTTGATGAGGTGCGTCGACGTGACGCGAGTCGCGCGCGGTGTATCGCGTGAGACGCGAAGATGTGGAGATGCACGTTGAGCCGACGACGAGACTGACGACTCGTTGACGCGACCTCGACGACGATTCGCGCGCGCAGTTGCCGAGACACGTGCGCATCTTCGCGATGTGGATCATCTTTCGCATGATCGGCGCGACGATTCGGTCGTTCTTCGCGAAACCGCCGCCGCCGGTGGAGAAGAAGAAGGTGGTGGAGTGCGAGACGGCGGAGGCGTTCGCCGAGGCGTTGGCCGAGGCCAAGGCGGCGAAGAGGCCGGTGGTGGTGGATTTCACGGCGACGTGGTGTGGACCGTGTCAGAGAGTGGCGCCGATCTACGCGGACATGTCGGAGGAGTACGACGCGATGTTTTTAAAGGTGGACGTCGATAAAAATTCGGCGGTGAGCGGCGCCCACCAAGTGACGGCGATGCCCACGTTCGCCTTTTACGGCGCGGACGGGGAGCCGTACGACGAGAAGATTCGGGGCGCGAACGTGCAGAAGATTATCGAGACTTTAGAAAAACTCGGGGCGAAGAAGGTGGAGAAGGAGGCGAAGAAGGACGCGTAGGCGACGACTCGTCGGATAACCGTTTGTTACAGTTTATATTCGCCAATCGTTACATCCTCTACATTTCATACATCATCACGTTTGCGTTCGCTCACGCGTTGAAGACGATCGATCACACGGCACGAGTGAGCCAAGCGTGTGGGCGCAGTCGTGCTTCCTCGCGCTGTGAGAATAAATCCAGTTCGTGCTCGGCGTATTCCGCGAGTCCGCACAGAGACTTCTTTCGCGCGCAATCCGCGGCGTCGTCGGCGCGTTTCACTTTCAAAATTTCTGTGCATGACCGTTTTCCATGAACGATGACTTTTCCTTTGTGATCGATCAAGAATAAAATCAAAGCGAGCACATTTTCGTTGACACCGTTGACGCAGCACTCGCCTTCGCACGTGGTGAGCTTCAAATATTGCTCAACGTGACAATTATAACGGATGCACCAGACGACGCGCGATCGATCGCGTTCACTCCAAACGCACGACGCGAGCTCAAACATGGACACACACGTCGTCGGTGTCAGTCTCACGTGGTGTCTTTGCTCGAACAACGAAAGGAACATTCTCCCGATTCTCACCGCGGAGAGGTCAATCAGTTGCGTACTGTCGCCGTCGATCGGTTCGGGAACCAAGCAAGTCGCCATAAAATCCTTCAAAACGTATTCCGTTTCGGGACACGTTTCCCAGAGATATCCGAGCAGTATCAGCGTGAACGTCGGGTCCCAATCGTTCGTGAGGTCAGACACGATGGCGGCAAACGACGCTTTGTCCAAATTGGTCTCTCTCAGAATGAGAACGAGAAATTTGCCCAGAGCGACGATGTTCAAGTTGAACACTTCCGCCGGGCTGTATACTTCTCCGAGATTGAAATTGAAATCATCCACCGTCTCGAGAGCTTCGATATTGGTAAAAGCTTTGATGCTGTTCATCGAATAAGCTTCCATCTCTTCCTCGATTGATTTGAGTCCGAAGATCTTCACCATGATTGAAATCGCACTCTCGCCCTTGTTTTCCTCGCGTCTCTTTGCCAAAACTTTTGTCACTCGAAGCGCGTACCAACGTAAATTCGGCATTCCGAGAGTGCGCAACAAACTGACGCTCGTGCTCTCTCGAGTCGAGAGCAACCCGAGGAACGAACGGACAAACGCTTGCCACTTGAAGTGCGCCTCTAAATATCCCGCGTCTGGATCGTGCTCCGATCGCAAGTGCGCGAGCGTCTCACACCCCAAAACAACGTGAATGATGACGAATATTCGCATTTTCGCACGAAAAAGCAATCGTTCGGTGTCCGATCGCTCGAATTGCTGTTCGTCTTCGTCCTCCGCGTCGAAATCTTGGCGCCGCGTTTCGATCGATATCGTCCCCGCATCCTCCTTCTCCAACAGATCGATGTCCAACTGCAAAAACTTCCCCACCATCTTCCCCTTCATGCGATCACTCATATCTTTCGACGCCATCTTCATGAATCGCGCCACCGCATCGGTGCGTTCGCTCTCCGTCACGGCCGGCGCGCCGCGAAGAACGTCGTCGAATGAATCGGCAAACGCGGAACTCATGGCCGCGAGCAGCACCGCCTCCGCGTCCGCGCACGGCAACACGTACTCGGCGTGACGCAAGAGCCCACGCGCAAACGCTGCGTTGGCCTCGACGTCAAAGCACGGCGCGCACGGCGCGGCGCCGCCCGGAATGTGAAAGATGTGGCCGCGTCCGTCTAGAAAATCGGAGATGCGTCGCTTCGTCGCGCGGAGGACGGCTTCTCGCGTCGCAACGGACACAACGAGGAGGGCGACGCGATCGCGAACGGGAAGAAAATGCGCGACGTGGGACCAGACGTCGATGGGGAGCGCGACGACGCTCGCGGAGGTCATCGCGTCGACGAATGAAGTCGGTGCCAGGTTTGGGTTTCGATTCGACGTCGACGTCGCCGACACGTGCGCGACGTCGTGAATCGAAAGGTTCGCGCGTAGTGAATGGAGTGCGTCTTGATTACCGAGACTACACACGTATGTGGTACACGAGACGTCGGGTCTCGAGCGTCGCGCGGTCGCGGCTCGAGAGGAGACGTCTAGAGAAAAAGAATCGATGGAGAGTTTCATCATCATCGCTTCGCCGCGTCAGAGTTGGCTTTGCAGCGCGCCGCAAACGCGTCTTGCGCCGCCTTGACGTTTTCAGCCTTACCGCCCCACGCCTTGAGGCAGCTCGCTTGGAGCGCGCGGCCGTAGGAGAAGGAGAGCGTCCACGGCGCGATTCGGAAATCCTTCTTGTTCATCAACGCCAATCGATCCGTCGCTTGCGCCTCGGTTTGTCCGCCGGATAAGAACAAGACGCCCGGCACCGCGGGCGGGACAACTTCCGCCAACGCGCGAACGGTCATCTCCGCGACTTCATCGTCGAATCCCTGCGCCTTGGGGTGCGACGAGCCAGCCGTGACCATGTTCGGCTTGAGAATCATCCCGTCGAGTTGCGCTCCGTGCGCCCGCAACGCCGAAAACACCGCATCGTGCACGCGACGCGTCACGTCAAAGCACACGTTGATGTCGTGATCGCCATCCATGAGAATCTCCGGTTCCACGATCGGCACCAAGCCGTTCTCTTGACAAATCGTCGCGTATCTCGCCAACGCGTTCGCGTTCTCCGTCACCGCCAACGCGCTCGGAAACCCCTTGGCGACGTCAATCTTCAACACCGCCCGCCACTTCGCGAACCGCGCGCCCATGGCGTAATACTCCGCGCACCGCTCGCCGAGTCCATCCAAACCAGCCGTGGTCGTCTCTTCGGGAGATCCCGGAAGGGCGACGACGCCCGCGTCCACCTTTATCCCCGGAATCACCCCTCTCGACGTCAGCGTCTCCACGAACGACGTCCCGCTCTTCCCGGTCGAACGAATCGTCTCGTCGAATAAAATCACACCGCTCACGCACGTCTCAAATCCGGGCGTGGTGAACAAGAGCTCGCGAAGCGCCACGCGATGTTCGAGCGCGTTCTCCACGCCGATCGACGCGAGACGCTTACCCACGGTTCCCGTGGACTCGTCCGCGGCGAGCACGCCCTTACCGGACGCGGACAACGCCTTGGCGGTCGCTCGGAGCTCATCGGCGCGCGACATGGCGAGAGACGGCGCGCGTCGTCGCGGTGTGTCGCGCGCGAATCACGGGTTTTCTTCCTTCATTTGTCTTGAATCGTGACTCGTTGCGAGTCCTTCGTCTCGTGGTTTGTCGAGTTCGGATAACGGCTCACGCTTGCGTCAGTGGACGACGACCGTCGCGCGCGCGCGTCATCGCCGGGCGATGATGCGAAGAGCCGCGCCGCTGGACGCGTCCTGGCGCGGCGCCCTCGCCGCGCTCGTCGAGGACGCCAAAGCGTTCGCGAGAGTAATCTCCTTTGAAAATTCACAAACGGCGAATGGGAACGCCGCGCGCGCGCTCGTGCGAGCGCCGCACGGCGCGCTCGATCTCCGCATGGCGTGCGCGTACGCCGTCATCATGTTCGTCTTCAATTGGTTTTTACGAACCGTCATCGTGAAACCGTTGGCGAGCGCGCTCATGGGATTTAACGACGGCGCGCCGAGGACAAAGTCGAGACGCGCGAAGGTGGAAAAGTTCGCGCAGAGCGCGCTCGAGGCGGTAACCTACGGCGCGTTCAGCGCGTTCGGTGTGAGAATCGTGCCCAAACAATCGTGGTTTTGGCCGTCGGCGTCGTGGTGGATCGGATTTCCGACAAAGACGCTCGCGGTGGACGGGGCGCTGCGGTGTTATTACCTCGCGTACGGCGCGCGTTACGTCGCCGGCGCCGTCAACGTTTTATTGGAACACAAACGCAAGGATTTCTGGGAGATGCAACTCCATCACGTTGCGACGATCGGTGTCATCTGGGTCTCCTACGCGTACGGATGGACACGCGTCGGTGCCGTCATCATGCTCGTCTTGGATCCTGCCGACGTGCCCCTCCACCTCGCCAAGTGCTCCAAGTACGTCGGCGACGCCAGACGCAATAAAAAGTTCCAATTCGGTGCCGACGTCTTCTTCGGGCTATTCCTCGTCACATTCTTTATCATGCGTCTCGTCATGTACCCGTACGTCGTGTGGAGCTCACACATCGAGGCTCGACGGTACTTTGAGCCCAGCGTCGGCTACTGGACGTGCGTGACGCTGCTGTACATTATTCTTGGCTTGCAGGTGTATTGGTTCAAGCTCATTCTCAACGTCGTGCATCGCGTGCTCGTCACCGGAAACGCCGAGGACGTCAGAAGCGACGACGAGGACGAGGACGAGCGCGCGATGCCGGCGTCACCCGCCGCCGCCGCGTCGAAGAAGCACGTGTAAACGCGTACGAAGACGTCGCCTCGTTTTATTGCAAACACGAAAATTACATCACATTCACGCGTGCGTCCCCTCCCGGCGTCGGCGTCGCGTGCGATGGCGACGACGAGAACACGCGCGGTCGCGTCCATCTCGCCGCGTGCGCGCGGTCGTCGAGCGGCGACCGCGACGAGACACGCGCGAGCGCACGCATCATCGGCATCGGCATCGGCGAGCGAGTGGTGGGAAGGCAAACGCATCGCCGTCGTGGGAAGCGGTCCGAGCGGTCTCGCCACCGCGCTCGCGCTTCGTCGACGAGGCATCGATGACGTCGTCGTGTACGATCGCGCGTCCGGTATTAAACCGAACGTTGGCGGTGGGTTTAATCTCAACGGCGGCGCGCGCGTCTTGTGCGAGCTCGGGCTCGAAGACGAGTACGCCGCGTTGGCGAATGATTTACGACGCGTCGTCGCGAGACGCGCGAACGGTGGGCAGCAATTATTCGATGTTCGCGTGCACGAGATGATCGAGTCGGACGCGGCGTCGCGCGCGGTGCTAGTGAGCGAACGAGGGAAAACGTTGGCGGGGACGGTGCAGCGCGCGGATTTACAACGCGCCATGGCGGACGCGTTGCCGAGCGACCGCGTTGTGTTCGGGAGAGAGGTGACGCGCGTGCGATCGCTCGGCGCGGAGGAGGGGGCAGAGATTGAGTTCGCGGATGGAGAGAGAGCGCGATTCGATCTCGTCATTGGTGCGGATGGAATCGAGAGCGCGGCGAGAAGCGCGGTGGACGGAGGCGAGACGCCGCCGAGGTACAGCGGTATTCGCATCGTCTTCGGGTGCACGCCCGCGGGTTCGGACGCGAGAGATGCGAGCGAAGTGAACACCGCGCATCAGTTCTTCGCGGACGGCGCGTACATGCTCGTGTTCACGGGTGGTGGGGACGACGCGTCGAAGAAGCAGCACAACATCGCGCTGTGCGTGCGAGACGCCGCCGCACGCGACGAAAACGGCGCGTGGCGCGCCAAACCGGCGGCGAAGGAAGAGGCGATCGCGCTCATGCGAGAGAAGGGCATGCCTCGGAGCGCGATCGACGTCGCCGAGGCGTGCGATCGATTCTTCGACGTCGGTGTGCATTATCACGACGTGTTGGAATCGTGGAGCGACGCCGACGGCGTCATCGCCTTGGTCGGCGACGCGTGCCACGCGATGCCGCCGTTTCTCGGGCAAGGCGCGAATCAGGCGATGCAAGACGCGCTGTGCGTCGCGAATGAGTTAGCAAAGGTTGGACGCGAGCATAAAACCGTCAAGGATGCGCTGAAGACGTACGAAAACATCAGAAAACCGCCCACCGCCGCCATCATGCAGAGCAGTCGGTTCATCGGCGCGTTGGAGACGGGAGCGGGACCGGTGAGCGTGTTTAGAGACGTCGCGTTCTTCGTCGCGGGAACGTTAGGAATCACGGGTAAGGTATTTCTCAGCGGTGCGATGCCGCGATTTAGCGCCTCGGATGTGGAATAATTAATTGTAATACAGCGTGCGGCTTGGTTTTACAACAAGCGCGGTCAATACGGCGCGCCGGGAGATTTGTACGCGCGCATGGGAACGATGACGTTGGACGGCGTCGGTGGTTTCATGTCCTTGATGTCGTCGAGCTCGATGCGCGTGGTGACCTTGTCAACGCCTCGAACGAGCTTGACGTCGACAATTTGACCAACGGAGAGCTTGTCCAACGCGCGGAAGAGATCGCTAGAGTCGTTGATCGGGTACCCGGCGAGCTCGACGATGATGTCGCCCAAGATGAGACGTCCGGTCTCGTCGCGCGTGGTGCTGCGCACGCCGGCGCGATCGGCGGGACCGCCGGCGCGCGCGTCGAGGACCAAGACGCCGCCCAAACCGAGCTGGTCCAACGCGCCGTCGGGGGCGAAGGACACCCCCAAGATGGGTCGCGTGACGCGACCGAACCGAATGAGCTGGTCCACGATTCCGCTCACCATGTCGCTTGGAAGCGCGAATCCAACGCCGCTCGACGTGCCTGAGGCGGAATAAATCGCCGTATTGACGCCGATGAGTTGTCCGCTCGAGTTTAACAGCGGACCGCCGCTATTCCCAGGATTTATTGCCGCGTCCGTCTGAATGATCCCATCGATCGGTCGACCGGTGTTTCCGCTCTGAATCTCACGTCCCAATCCACTGATGATCCCAGTCGTGAGCGTGTGATCCAACCCGAACGGATTCCCGATGGCGAAGACTCTTTGGCCCACCATGGCGTCGCCGCTCGTCCCGATGGTCAAAGGTTTCATCTCTTGAAGCGCCTCGGGATCCGACACCTTGAGCACGGCGATGTCCTTATCGTCGTCGTACCCCACGATGGCGGCGTCGTACACCTTTTGATTCTGCAAGCCCCCTTTCCCCGGCAGAAAACTCACCTTTAACTGGTTCGCGCCGGCGATGACGTGATAATTCGTCACCACGTGTCCCCTATCGTCCCACACGATCCCCGATCCCGCCCCCTGAGGCGTCTCCGTGAGATTTAATGTGAAAGCATCTCGACGCACGGCGACGTTGGTGATGTACACGACGCTTGATTTCGCGTTATTGAAGAGATTCACCGTCTCGCGTTCGCCCGCCGTCAACCGTTGCGCCGACTGTCTCGTCGTGTACGTCCCATCGCGCTCGACGAACCGTTTCGGCGTCGGTACGTCCACCGGCCCATCTCGAAGATCAATCTCCGGCGCCTCGCGCGCCGTCGGATCGTCCGCTCGCCCGCGCCACGCGTCGTTTTCGTCGTCGTTCTCGCCGTCGGTCGACAATCCGCGCCAAGACGCGCTCGTCGTCGTCTCCTCCACCGCCCGCACCGCCACCGCCGCCACCGGCGCGGGAATCGACGTCATAAAAATCGCGCTCACCATCGCGCACGCCGACGCGCGCGTCCACGCCTCGCGCGCGTCGTCCTCGCGCGTCCTCGCGTCGTCACACTGGGCACCCCGAGACCGACTCGCGTCCACGTCATCCTCGCGCGTCGCCGCGCGTCGCGTCGTCGTCGCCGCGCGTCGCGGTCGACGACGACGCGCGCGGCGATCCACCGTTCGCGTGGACGCGTCGCGCGTCGCGCGCGTGGCGACCGTCGACATTTGTCGATCCCGCGTCGACGCGCTCTGTCGTCATTCGACGCCGCGATAGTCATGTCGCGCGACCGCGCGCGACCGCGCGCGCGCGACGGCGACGACGACGACGAGGTCGTCGCGCGCCACGTGCGTCTGGTGTGCAAGTACATCGCGCGGCAGGGGGCGGCGTTCGAGGAGACGGCGATCGCGCGACACGCGCGCGCCGACGGCTTTGCGTTTCTGAACGACGTCGGCGACGACGCGCGGGACGGCGGCGCGCGAGACGGTGGCGCGCGCGCGAGGCATCGCGAGATGTACGTGCGCGAGAGGGACGCGGCGATCGAGACGTACGAGCGCGCGAGGCGCGCGGCGGAGGAGAAGGAGAGGACGCGGGAGGGCGAGGGCGAGAGAGACCGGGACGACGGTTACGCCGATGACGACGCGCGCGATGGTGAGGCGTTGGCGTCGGTGATGCGAGCGAGGGAGATCGCGGAGCGTTTGTTCGCTGGCGCGCCGATGGAACGCGAACCGGGGACGATCGTGATCGATTTCGAGCGGGGCGTCGCGGAGACGCGCGGAGGGGACGCGGTCGAGGCGGCGACGACGACGGGGAAGGCGACGGCACCGGCGACGGCGACGGTGGAACTCGGCGAGGAAGATGAGCTCGTGGATGATGATTTCAAGGCGCTCGTGGATGAGTTCGTGGTCGACGACGAGGATGAGAACGAGGACGAGGACGCGCCGGGGGCGAGGGTGACGGAGGCGGAGGCGAACGCAAACGCGGAAACGACCGCGACCGATGCGGAGCCTCCCGAGAAGGAGGACGATTTGGGGCATGTCGACGGCGTCGAGGATGGCTCGAACGAGGAAGAGCCCGAGATGGATCTGACGATGATGTTTCCGAGCTCGAAAAGACGACCGGTGGGAGATTTGGGCGGTTTCGAGCAGGTGATGCGCGTCAAGAAGAAACGAGGTCCGAGAAAACCCAAACCAAAGTACGAACCCACGCCGTCGTTGTTGGACGATGATTTGGTCGCGCTTCCGGTCGCACCGCTCGTGGACGACGACGACCACGACAACGATGAGGAGGATGATGACGTCGCGGAGACGGATGTCGAAGATTCGCCGCAAGTCACCGAGGTTCCGTTGGAATTCCTCTTCCCCAGTAGCAAACCGAAACGTGCGCTTCCGGAGAAGAAGAAGAATGACGACGAAGATGACGACGTGACACAACGCGAACCGGTCCTCGCAGTTGAAGTGACGGAAGTCATCGCGCACACCGAAGATGTCGCCGACACGGACGCCGACGAGGGCGAGGTGATGCAACAGACGCCCATCAAGGAGAGCGAAGCGAATCCATGGGATTCCATCACGCGCGCGGCGGTGGAGTGCAACGATGCTGTCGTGCGCGAATCGCCACCGGAAGCGGCGGTGTTCGCGCTTCCCGGTCGTGCGGTGAAGCTGACCGAGCCGGAACCCGAATCGGACGGAGAGGAAACGGAGGTCGAGGAGGCGGAGCAGACGGAGGAGGAGGAGGAAAGAGAAGACGAGGTCTTCATGCTCCCGGGTAAGCCGGTCAGGATACGTGAGGTTGTGACTCGCGACGAACCGGCGAGCGACTCCACGGAACGCGAGGACGCCGAACCGATGTTTTGCCTTCCCGGCAAACCCGTGAAGCCGCGCGAAGAAAAAAATCCATCTGGTTCAGACGTGAGTTCTTCTCTCACCGTGAAAGGGAAAGATTCGGTCGATAAGACAAATTCGATATGCAACGTCGAGAGCCCCGCCGGAGGGACTCGTCAAAAGCCCAAACCGCCAAAGGTCGTCGCGGAGACTCTTCTCGCGCGGAGAGTGCTCCAACTCATCAAGTCAACGCTTAACGTCGCCGATCTCACCAAGGGCCAGTTTAAGATTATTCTTCGCAAAAGCATGCACAAAATCACGACCACCGTGCCCAAAAAGTTTGACCAAAACACGGAAGAGGGCACGACGTCATTTTTGTCGGATTCGCGGAAACAAAAAATCAACCGATTACTCGACGAGTACGTCAAGCGCGTCAAGTTGAGAGCGGCTTCAAAAAATTCAACGCCGACGACGCCTTCGCCATTTGAAGAAGCGAAAAAAGTCGCGAGCAAAGTAGCGTAGCTCACCGTTCACGAGCGTAGAACGGAGATCATTCATGTAAAACAAGTACAGTAGTTTTTTCATACCGATGCTCTCGCGCTGCCTTGACAAATTTTGCTAGAATTACTACTTCATTCACCGCCACTTATTGAATGTTAGACAAACCAGTCGTCGCGCGGAAAACATCGTTGTACGCCGAACCGGAATTAGAAGAGGCGCCCCCTCGCTTCTTCGCTTCGCTTTCGGCTCTCTTTGCGCGAGAGTACAAGAAGACGCCGCTGAGCGCCAAGGCGGTACCCGCCATGTTGAGCGGAGACACCGGGTTCTTGAAGTAGAGAAGGGTGACAACGATGACCGTCACACGCTTCATGCAGTTACCCACCGAGTGCGTCACCGGGCTGACGCGCGAGAGAATCATGTAGGAGATTTGCTGGTACATTTGGAAGCAGAAGCCCGCAACCAACAGGCGCTGGGATAAATCTTGGAAGCTCACACCCACGGCGGACATGGCGGCCGGAGTGAATTTAACGCCCTCCATGCCGATGGCGATCGGGAGGCACACCAAGCAACTCAACATGGTGATAACGCTGAAGAGGTTGATGTTGTCGATGGCGCCCTTGATGGAGGACAAACCCATCATCTTCTTGCTCAACACGTTTCTCGATTGGAACGTAATGTTAGAGCCCATGGCGGCCAAGAAACCGGCCCAGCAGAAGCTCACCTCGGTCATGGACGCGAGGGCGACGCCACCGACGACCGGAACGAGCGCCCCCACGACGGCGAGCGAAGGAATATCCCCCAAGAATAACGCCGAAAGCAACACGGAGAAGAACGGTTCCATCGCCTTGATCGTGTGCGTGAACGACACCGCAACCTTACCGAGCGACACGTTCGTCAACAAGTTTCCGACCGCATGAATTACAGCCAACGGCGCGATCGGCTTCAGCATCTCTTTCGTCAGTGTCGGCGGCTTTTTCGCCCCGCTCGCCCACATAGCGCAAATCAACGCGCTCCCGACCCCGAGCTCGATCAGCGTCACCGTCACCGGATACGGAAACATCTTCAAGATCTGTTTGTTATAAATGTTAAACACGATGTTAAACCCGTACCAGCACGCGAACAGCCCGAGAAGCATCAACACTTGCACCGCCGCCTCTCCCTTGGACTTGAGCTTGTCCCACGCGTGGTCCAAAGGCTTATCCGCGCTCGCGCGCGCCACCGTCCGCGCTCTCTTCGCCCGCAAACACCGCGCGACGGCGACACGCGCGACGTCCCCATCGTTCCCTCGTCCCTCGACGCCCCATCGCGCCGCGTGCGCGCGCACGACGCGCTCGCACGTCACCGATCGCGCCGCCGCCGACGACCGACTCGATCGTCTCTTTTCCGCGCCTCGTCGCGCGCGCGCCGCGGCCGGCGCCGCGGACGTCGTCAACACGAGTGCGTTCATCTCGTCTGCGGCGGTCGTGCGCGACGACGACGGCGACGCGCGCGTGTGTGACGACGACGCGCGCGGGACGCGATGGAGGGCCTTTGCCCTCGAAGAGGGTTTGGGCGGGACGGCGGGACGGGACGGGCGCGACGACTACGGATGGATGACTAGTGCGTAGTGTTACACGCGCGCGCGTCAACAGTAGTGCGCGCGCGAACGATGATCGATGCGATGCGATGCGTCACGCGATGTACGGAATCATCGCGCGGCGGTGGCGCGGATACGCGTCGCCGAAGCGTCGGCGGTACCACGCGCGCGTGGCGACGGCTCTGGGAAAGAGATTTGCAAAGGTCCAAAACGCGAACGCCGTCGTGGATCTCGCCCCGTTCGCGAGGATTGTGAATCCGCACCACTCCACGCACTCGCCGAGGTAGTTTGGACACGCGACGAGGTCGAAGAGACCGCCCGAAGGGAGGACGTATCTATCGGCGCCCGCCGGGCGCTCGGCGCGCAGTCGTCTGAGCCTCGCATCGGAGGAGACGTTGATCCACGCGCCGATGACAAAGACGACGGCGCCGACGACGACGCGCGTAATCGGTGGCGCGGTCGTCGTCGACGCAAGTTCGGCGCCGACGAGGAAACCGTTGATGAGATTGAATCCCACGGCGCAGAGCACCGTCGCCGCCGCCGTCGAACTCAATTCTCTCGTCAGCGGGAACACCACCGCTCTGTTGGCGTAGTGCGCGCACCAGAGGGCGAAGAGGCACCGGACGTACGAAGCATCGGCGGCGGACGCCGCGCTCGATCGCGCGAGCTCCGGAAAGGCGCGAACGCCGCGCGAGAGACCGACCCACACCGCGACCGGGGACACAATCTCTTGCGCCAACCACCCGAGCCGACCGTTCACCAGGGGGCCCCAGCCCGCGGAGACGAATTTACCGTACGGCGCCGTCTGCGTGAAGAGGTACGGGAACGTGATCGCCGCGGTGGCGGCCCAGAGAGCGACGGCGGAGGCGTGCGTGATCATCTCGCGCCGAACGAATTGACGATCGGCGGACGCCGGAAAGTGAAGGCCACTCGGCGACGCGCGTGCGTCGGGGAGGCTCGCGCCATCCGTCACTCGAGTCTCCTCGATCTCGACGCGCGCATGAGTTCTGCTCGCGTGTAAAACCCGCGCGCGGACTCGCGGTCGCGCGCGCGCGCGGCGCGAGCGACGTCTCTCCACATAAGAAGCGCCAGCGGGACGACGAAGACGATGACGGAACCGAGGACGAGTCCGCCGCCCTTTTTCGCGAGCGCGGCGCAACAGGGCTCTTGAATCGGATTCCACCCCACCCTCGGCGCCGCGAGATCGATGACGACCTCGTGCTGGACGCTAGCGCGCATGAGCGCGCGCACGCTGACATCGTGCTTGCGCTCGAATCTCGGCTGAAAATCCAAGTGTAAAAAGTGAAGCTCCGTCGCGCCCGCCTCGAGCGCCTCGACCGGCGCTCGAAGACACTTGCGCAGCGACCGCACGCCGTACCATCCCGTCTTCTCGTCGTAGTCCCCTTCGTAGGCCCGCGTGCAATTCCTATGGCCCGCCCAAGAGTTATCGCACACGTACCACATCGGCACCGGCGCCGTCGTCGTCCAATTCGCGTGCGTCACCGGCACGGCGCAAAACGTCCCCGCCGCGGCCACCCCAGCCTTGAATACATACTCGTCGTCCTCCAGCGGTAACGTTCCGTGAAATTCGCCCATCAGATCGTATCTAAAATCACCCACCGCGACGTCGACGAGGGAAATCGCATCCGCCTCGCCCGCTTCGTTCGGCATCGCGCCCGTCCTCGCGCCGTCCACCGTCGACCTCGCCCCTCGCCGCCACGGACTCAGTTCACGCGTCGCCGTCAACAGCGCCGGCAACACGCTCAGCGCCAGCCCGACCGTCGCGTGTCCGGCCGTTCGAGACGACGCGCGCGCCACCGCCCACGCCGCGCCCGCGGCGCACGCGCACGCCGCGACGAGCCCGCCGACGTACGCCCCCGCGGCGCACGCGCACGCCCTCGACGGCGCGTACACGAGCGCCCAACCCAGCGCGAATCCGAGCGCCTTCACCACCGGTCCCTCGGCGACGCCCAGACGCGACGCGACGCGACGCGCGCGCGTCATCGCGCGCGCGAGACGTCGCACCAGCCCCGCGGCCGCGCGCCCATCGACTCGCGCGCGTTTCCCTCGACCAACGTCCCGCGCGCGCGGTCGCGCGCGACGCGACGACGACCGACGACGCGCGCGCGACGTGTTCCCGTCGTCGTCGACGTCCCGCGCGCGCGCGCACCGCGCGAACGGCGACGCGCCCATCTCTGATGATGTAACGGTTCTTCGCCGCGCTCGACACTTGAGCGCGCGCCCGCCATGCCGAGCGCGCGCGCCGTCGCGTCCGTCACCCTGAGCGGGATGGCGCAAAACGTCGTCGTGCCGCTCGCGAGCGCGACGCAGCTCGCGCTGTGCGGCGCGCTCGCGTCGAGCGAGGTGCAAGCATCGTTCGGGCTCGTGGTTGGCTTTTCAAACTTTGGGGCGAGCGCGCTCAACTTTCTCGCGGACGGCGTCGCGGCGAAAGTCGGGACGTTTCTGGGCGCGCGCGACGTCTCTCGCGCCGCGGCGGCGTCTCGCGCCGCGCTGGTGTGCGCGCTGATGAGCGGCGCGCTCGCCGCGGGGGCGTTGTTCGCCGCGCGAGACGCCGCGTTTCGAGCGCTCGCGCTCGACGCGACGGTCGAGCGCGTCTCTCGCGAGTATTTCGTCTACAGAGTCGCCGGCGTGCCGTTCGCTTGCGTCTTCGCGTGCGGCGTCGGTCTCATGCAGGGATACGGGCGCGTGCGTCGAGCGACGACGATGACGTTTATCGCACGTTTCGTCGCCGAGACGAGCGCAGTGGCGCTGGCGGCGGCAACGAACGACGCGCGAGACGACGGAAGAGAGATGATGCGCGTCGCGGGTATTGCGTACGCGTGCGTCGTCGTCGCGGCGGCGGCGTGGGCGACGCGCGAGGTGACGACGACGACGCCGAGAGGCGAACGTCGACCGCTCGCCGTGTGGTCGGCGCCGCGGTTGAACGCCGCCGAGACGTTTCATTTCGCGCGCGACGCCGCGTCCATGGTGGTTCGGTCGCTCCTCCTCCAGTCGTCGTTCGTGCTCGCGATGATCATCGCGGCGAAGAATTTCGACGCGTCTGGTCTCGCCGCGCACCACATCGTCGCGAGTCTGTGGATGTTGTGTTCGTACGCGTGCGACGGGTACGCCGTCGCCGCCGTCGTCTTGGGCTCGAGACTCTTCGGCCGCGGGAAAATCAAGGCGCTCGTGCGTTTGTCTCGCACGCTCGCGACGTGCGGCGCGCTCACGGGACTCGCATTTTCCATCCTGCTCGTCATCACTCGAGACGTCGCGCCGAACGTCTTCACGCGAGACGAAGCGACCAAGACGGCGTTGCGCGCGTCGGGCGTGTGGGACGTCCTCGTCCTCGCGCAACCCATCAACGCCGCGTGTTTCGTGTACGATGGATTCGTCTACGCCACGCACTCGTTCTCGTACGCGCGAGAGGTGATGTCGACCGGGGTTGGATTGGTGTTTCTCCCGACGCTGTTTCTCGCGAATAGACCAGAGGTGAGTTTACGAGGCGTCTGGACCGCCAAGGCGGCGTTGAACGCGTGGCGCGCGGCGTGGTTGGCGGGACGCGTGCACGCGTGGTTGCCTCGACAGCGCGCGAGAGAGGACGAGGGCGAGGAAGAGAGCGAGAGCGACGACGACGACGACTTCTCACGCGCCGACAACGAGGAGGAGAGCGAGGAGGATAGTTTTTCATTCGAACGCGCGCGCGCGGAGGGCGACGCGTCCGCTTCGTACGACGAACCGTTGTTACCGGAGACGACGCCCGGAGACGACGAGGACGTCGAGCGCGGTGGGAGTTCATCGACCACCGTGCAATACGAATCGGCGTTGAAACCGTCAAAGATCAAGTCGAAGAATTTATCGCCGATACGAACGCCGGAACTCGCGTTGGCGCGCGCGTCGAATTTACGCGCGAGCGCCGGCGAGTTTACGCCTCGGCCGCCGTAGAAAACCCGAAGTCGTCGTCGTCGTCGTCGTCGTCGTCGTC